>ENA-OUOG01000737-OUOG01000737.1-marine-metagenome-genome-assembly--contig:-NODE-737-length-41283-cov-6.033854_pt1 | contig 41283 bp, 41 predicted proteins | sample MGYA00248635_ERZ508505 | MGnify/ENA primary metagenome ERZ508505 (study PRJEB26176, sample SAMN06267871) | marine metagenome | isolation source: Saanich Inlet, British Columbia, Canada | place: Pacific... | reverse complement strand
AAAATCGGTGATTTTAATTGTCAAATCATTAAATTAAAACTTTAACAAATTAAATTATGTTAGATAAAACAGGAATAGCAAAACGCATAGCAAAAGAAGTACAAGATGGTTACTATGTAAACCTTGGAATTGGTATTCCAACCTTAGTAGCAAATTATGTTCGTGACGATATTGAAGTAGAATTTCAAAGTGAAAATGGTGTGCTTGGTATGGGACCATTTCCTTTTGAAGGCGAAGAAGATGCAGATATTATAAACGCAGGAAAGCAAACCATTACTACCTTACCAGGCGCAAGTTTTTTTGATAGTGCAACCAGTTTCGCCATGATTCGTGGACAGCATGTAGACTTAACCATTTTAGGAGCTATGGAAGTAGCTGAAAATGGTGACATTGCCAACTGGAAAATTCCAGGAAAAATGGTAAAAGGAATGGGTGGCGCAATGGATTTGGTTGCAAGTGCAGAAAATATTATTGTTGCCATGATGCATACCAATAGAGCAGGAGAATCAAAATTACTTAAAACCTGTTCTTTACCATTAACTGGTGTTGGTTGTGTAAAAAAAGTAGTTACTAATTTAGCTGTATTAGAAGTTACAGATAAAGGTTTTAAATTGTTAGAACGTGCACCTGGAGTTACTGTAGAGGAGATTCAAAAAGCCACAGAAGGCACTTTAATTATTGATGGTGAAATTCCAGAAATGGATATTTAATGATTTTAGTATAAGTTATAATCCCTTAGGAATAGCATCAATCAACTTTTGTGTATATTCCTTTTTAGGCGCACTATAAATTTCATCAGCATCAGCGAGTTCTTCAATTTTGCCTTTATTCATAACCAATAATTGATCACTCATGTATTTTACAACAGCCAGATCATGAGAGATAAAGATATAAGTAAAGCCAAAGTTTTCTTTCAATTCATTTAATAAATTTAAAACTTGTGCTTGTACAGAGATGTCAAGTGCAGAAACCGACTCGTCGCAAACTATTAATTTAGGTTGTAAAGCAACAGTTCGTGCAATACCAATACGCTGTCTTTGTCCACCAGAAAATTCATGAGGATATCTATTAAAGTGAGACGCTTCTAAACCAACACGTTCTAAAATTTCAATAGTTTTTTCTTGTCTTTCAAAGTCATTAGAAAATAGATTATGAACTTTCATGGGCTCCATTATAGCCTCACCAACTGTTAATCTAGGATTTAATGAAGAGTATGGGTCTTGAAATATTATTTGAATGTCTTTTCTAAGCGCTTTTACCTGAGAAGTATTTAGTTTTGTAATGTCCACACCATGAAACAAAACAGTACCAGCTGTTGGTCTGTTTAACAATAATATTGCGTTTCCGAGAGTAGATTTCCCACAACCAGACTCTCCTACTAAACCTAGAGTTTCACCTTCGTATAATTTAAAACTTACATTATTTACAGCTTTAAATTTTTCTGCTTTAGAAAACAATCCAGATTTAGAGAGATATTCTTTTTCAAGATTAATAACTTCTAATAAAGGTGGTTTGCTATATATTTTTTTATGTTGTATCGCTCTCAATTCTGAAGTAATTACTTCTGCTCCAACACTGTTATTCATAACATCCTCAATTGTTGGCAGCCTTTTTAATCGCGTTTCTAAAGACGGTCTAGAATTTATTAGCGCTTTTGTATAATTGTGTTTAGGAGTTTTAAAAATAGCTTCTACGGTGTTTTGCTCCACAATATTTCCCTTATACATAACAAGCACACGATTTGCAATTTGAGAAATCAATGATAAGTCGTGTGTAATAAAAATAATACTCATTTTAGTTTCTGCCTGTAACTCTTTTAATAATTTAATTATATCATTTTGCACAGTAACATCTAGAGCAGTAGTAGGCTCATCGGCAATTAATATTTGTGGTTTACATGCAATAGCCATGGCAATCATAACACGTTGTTTCTGTCCTCCAGAAATTTCATGAGGATAGGAAGTAAAGACACGCTGTGGTTCTGGTAATTTTACTTTTTCAAAGAGTAACAATGTTTCTGCCTTTACTCCTTTTTTAGAGAGTTTTGTATGCTGAAATAAGATTTCTTCTACTTGCTTACCGCAAGTCATCGATGGATTTAGAGAACTCATAGGTTCTTGAAAAATCATCGCTATTTTTTGTCCTCTTATTTTTTGAAATGCTTTAGAAGATAAAACAGCTAAATCTTGTGTTTCAAAAACAATATTGCCAGATGTTATTTTAGAAATTTTATTTGGGAGCAATCCAAGTATAGCTAGTGAAGAGACTGATTTTCCTGAACCAGATTCACCAACAATTCCTAATATTTCATTGGTATTTAAATGATATGATATATTATGTATAATTTCTTTTTCAATTCCGTTTGAAAAAAATGAAATGGATAGATTTTTAATGGTAAGAAGTCTATTTTCTAACATTACACATGCAAAATTTCTTCATTTGTTAATATACTGTCACCACGTAACCTTAAAAAGATTTGTGCTACTGCAATTGTATCTTTCTCGCAGTAAGTAATAATGCGATCGATATCGTTTTCTTCATAATAAACACGATAGACTTCGCTTCCATCAATATCATCTTTAGGAGATGGTATACCTAAAACGTTGGTCATTAACTTTAAAGAGGTGAAGGTTTTGTAGTCGCCAAATTTCCAGAGATCTAAAGTGTCTAAATGTGGTACTTCCCAAGGTTTTTTGCCAAACAGATTAAGTTTGTATGGCAATTCTATATTATGAATAATCATACGCCTTGCTATGTACGGGAAATCGAATTCTTTACCATTATGCGCGCACAGTAAATGTTTTGCTTGGCTAAAATGAGAAATTAATAAGTTTTTAAAATCTTTTAATAAGTTACGTTCTTCTCCATAAAATGAAGTGGTACGAAACAAACGTGTATTGCCTTGATTTGTAAAATACCCAACCGAAATACAAATAATCTTTCCAAATTCTGCCCAAATTCCTGCACGATCGTAAAATTCTTCTGCCGAGAACTCTTCTTTTCTTTGGTAGCGCGATTTTGCTTCCCAAAGGTCTTGTTTAGTTGTATCTAATTCAGAGAAATGCTGTGTTTCGGGAACCGTTTCAATGTCTAAGAATAAGATGTTTTCTAGGTTGAGTTTCGAGATCATGTTATTAAATAGTATTTCTTTTTATACATATAACTAAAACCATAAAGACAAATTACAGCCCTAATTTTGCCTTCACTTTTGATGTAAGATCTAAAGCCTCGAGATCAAACAATATATTTGTTTTATCGAAAACCATATCAATTGAGTTTTCTTTAGCAACTTGACTTAGTGCAGCATCTATTTTAGCGTAAATTGGTTCAAGTAGTTCACTTCTTTTATTCTTTATCTTAGAAACCATGTCTTGTTCAAATTTTGCAATAGCATTCTGTTCTACTTCAAATTTATTGCTTTCTTCTTCCTGTTGTTTTGGTGTTAGTAGTCCCTGAGCAATTTCATCTTGAATCTTTTCAAGCCTTTTCTGAAAAGCTTCTACCTTAGCTTGTCCTTGACTTTGAAGTTTCTTCTGTAGAGTTTCTAATGTGGCTTCGGCTTGCTTTACTTCTTGCATTTGTGATAAAATTAACGAGCTATCTACGTAAGCATTTTTTTGTGCTTGAGACGTATGTATTCCCATAAAAAGGAGAAAAACAAGTAATGAAGGAATTGTAAATTTAAGTTTCATAATTTATGTGTTTTATTAATTGTTATTCATCATCTTATAAGCTTCATCAATATAAATAGAAATGTCTTTTGTGTAACTACCAATACCTTCATCTGGAGATTTTTGGTGACCTAAACGTACAATAATGACATTGTCTTCTGGTTGCACAATTACATATTGTCCAAGATGTCCACGCATCATTTTAAAATCTTTACCATTGTGTTTTTTTAACCACCAACCATAACCATAAACAGGATCGAATTTTGGTGTTAAAGACTTAGCAACAAATGCAGAATCCAGTATTTGTTTACCATTCCATTTTCCGTGGTCTTTGTATAGTTTCCCAAAACGCGCAAAATCTTTTGCATTACTAGCAATACAACAATAGGCTTTTACTAAATCGTGTGCTTCACTATCTACTTGCCATAAGGTTTGGTTTTCGCTTCCTAGAGGTTTCCAAAAGCTATCTTCAAAATAATTGTGTAATTTTTTGCCTGTAGCTTTTTCAATCACCATAGCTAACATTTGTGTGTCTCCACTTGCATATTTAAAGGCTGTTCCTGGCTCGTTTACTACTTTAAGGCCATTCATTAATTTGGCTAAATCGTCATCAAAATAAGCACGTGTTGTGATTGATAAAGGCGAATAATAGGCTTCGTCCCAATTGGTACCAGAACTCATGGTAGATAAGTCTCCAACTGTCATTTTTGCCGCTAATCCATCACAAAATGCTGGCAGAAAGTCGCAAACAGGTTGGTCTACACTTTTTATGTAACCTTCCATTATGGCTTTTCCTAATAATCCAGAAACATAGCTTTTTGCCATAGAAAACGAATTGGATTTTGAGTTTTCGTTGTAACCATCGTAATAGTTTTCAAACCAAATACTATCGTTTTTTATAATAACATAAGCTACAGTTCCATAATCTGTATTGGCTTTATTTAATTTTTCAGTTTCTTTTACAGAGTTGTAATTCTTATGGTTTGGCCAAGGTTGTGGTGAACTAATATCTATTGTCTGGTTATCAAATTTTTTATAATCGTCTAAAAAAGCAGTGGTATAGCCTTGTGCATAAATGGTTCTTACTGCTTTTATTAAGTAATCTGTGTCTGTAATGTATAGTATTGCGATGAGTAATCCACAGAGAATTACAAAGGCTTTAAGTGGTTTTTTTAAAAATTTCATCTAGTTGTTAATTTGTAGCTTAAATATAAGTTAAAGAAAGGAAATTAAAGGCTTGACCATTAGAATTTTTAAAGTTCTATAATCGTTGTGGTATCCTCAAGGCGTTTTTTTTATTTCCATAATTTCAAAAAATACTTTAATAATTAAAAATGGTAGAATGGCTGCAAGCGATTTATTAAAATCAATATTCAACTGCATATCTATTATTTTACCGCTTAAAAAAGCCCATAAAAAAATCCCAAATATTATAGAGAGATGAAGTGTTATAATGCCGTTAGATAAAATGTGTCTTACTTGAAGACTTTACTCTTTATGCACATATATTAAAGCGGTTTCACGTAAGAAAAAACTAAATATAGTAAAATTAAAAAATGAATTTTTAAATAGGAGGACTTCAAAATTACCAATAACTATCGCATCTGAATTCCAATCTATTACCAGACCAAACATTACAAAAATAAAAACAAAATATACAGATAACATAAAAAACCTGCTACTAATAATCTTGCTGATAGCTCTGTCTTTGTAATAAAATTTATAGGTTAAAAAATCGGAAATAGTTTTAATAAACTCATCAAACCAGAACAAATAAATAAGATAAAATATGCTTACTTGTTGCTCTAAAATTGCAAAAATGGTAATACCACTAAAAAAAATGAGCGAGATAATTTTTGCCGTTTTATTTTCTTTAATTACCATTTACTTTTAGAAAAGTTGAAGTTGCTTTAATGGGTTTTCATGCGCAATAAGCCATTTCTTTCTATGCAAACCACCAGCATAACCTGTTAAACTACCATCGCTACCTATAACACGATGGCATGGTACAATTATCCAAAGCGGATTTTTACCATTAGCATTTGCGACTGCTCTTATCGCTTTTTCATCGCCTAATTGTCTCGATAATTGTAAGTATGATATTGTTTTACCATATGGTATATTTAATAAAGCGTCCCAAACACGTTCTTGAAAAATAGTACCTTTAGGATTTAGTTTTAAGCTGAATTGTTTTCGAGAACCTTCAAAATATTCGTTAAGTTGAAGCACACAGTCCTCAAGCATCTCAGGAATAATATCTGAAACTTTTTCGGTTGAATTCAATACAGAAACAGAAGCAATACCATCTTCATCACCAACAATTTTGGTGATTCCTATAGGAGAGTTGATATAGCAGGTTTCTTCCATTACTGGTTGTCTTGAATGTTCTCTATGATACCTAGTTTTTTTGCACGTGCCTCCCAGTTTTTTCTAGCTTGATGCTGTAAGTCGCTAACATTATCGCTTTCATCCATAATTTCTAAACCAAGCAATGTTTCTATAACATCTTCCATAGTTACTAAACCACTTACAGTTCCATATTCGTCTACAACAAGTGCCATATGGTTTCTGGTTTCTACTAATTGTTCAAATAATATAGGTATTGCCATATCTCTATTTACAATAATAATATCTCGTTTTAATTCTGATAATTTTTTAGTTCCGTTTCCTAAGGCCATTTCTTTAAAGATTTCATCTTTTAAAACAAGGCCATTTATGTTGTCTTCTGTACCTGAATATAAAGGGACTCTAGAAAAACGTAAGTTCAAGTTTTTATTAAAAAAATCCTCTACAGTAGTCTCATCACTTTCTGCTTTCATGACTGTTCGGGGAGTCATTATACTTTTAGCCATTATATCTTTAAACGTTAATAGGTTTTTAATAACCTTACTTTCACTTTCTTGAAAAACACCTTCTTCATGAGCCATATCTGCCATTACTAAAAAGCCTTCTCTACTTAGTACACTACCATGCCCTTTGCCACCAATGAGCTTTGTTGTTAATTGCATTATCCAAAGTAGACCTGTCCATTTTAATGGGAAAATTAAAACTTTTAATGCTTTGGTAGTGAAATTAGCTAAGCTTTTCCAGTAAGTAGCACCTATTGTTTTTGGTATAATCTCTGAAGCCACTAAAATTAAAATAGTCATGACAGCAGACACTATAAAAACGCCATAACCATCACCATTTCCATATAACCCTTCGGCTTCTTTTCCTACTAAAATGGCACCAACGGTGTGCGCAATTGTATTTAATGCTAGAATAGCAATAAGAGGTCTATCGACATCTTTTTTTAAGGCTTCTAATGCTGTTGCATACTCTTTTCCTGCTTGTTTTTTAACATTAATAAAGGTTGGTGTTACACTTAAAAGTACAGCTTCTAAAATGGAACATAAAAATGAAAAAAAGATGGAGATAACTCCGTAAAATATTAATAATCCCATGGATTTTAAGTTTGTTTTTGGCTAATTTACGATATTAATTTTACTACATCCTTAGCAAAATAGCTTGCAATAACATCTGCGCCAGCACGTTTTATGGCTGTAATTTGCTCTATCATAACTGCATCATGGTCTAACCAACCTTTTTCTGCTGCTGCTTTTAGCATAGCATATTCTCCAGAAACTTGATATACTGCAACAGGAACATCGACTTCGTTTTTAATTTCTCGTACAATATCTAAATAGCATAAACCGGGTTTTACCATTACAATGTCTGCGCCTTCGTCAATATCCATTTCGGTTTCACGAATGGCTTCAAAACGATTAGCGTAATCCATTTGATATGTTTTTTTGTTTTTTGGAATATCTTGAGCATCTACTGGTGCAGAGTCTAAAGCATCGCGAAATGGGCCATAAAATGCTGAGGAGTATTTAGCCGAATAGCTCATGATGCCTGTATCTGTAAAACCTTCGTCTTCTAATGTTTCACGAATTGCTAAAATACGTCCATCCATCATATCACTTGGTGCCACAAAATTTGCTCCAGCTTGTGCATGAGACAAACTCATTTCGGCCAAAACATCTACTGTAGCATCGTTTACTATTTTTCCGTTTTCTATAATGCCATCATGACCAAAAGCGGAATATGGATCTAGTGCAACGTCTGTCATCACTAGCATATCAGGACATACATTTTTAACGGTCTTGATAGCTCGTTGCATTAATCCGTTTGGGTTTAGAGCCTCTGTGCCTTTATTGTCTTTTAGATTATCTGGTACTTTTACAAAGAGTAAAACCGATTTTAAACCTAGTGCCCAAAGTGCTTTCACTTCAGCTTGTAATAAATCTAAGCTAAAACGATAGTAATTTGGCATAGATGCTATTTCTTCTTTTATACCTTTTCCTTCCACTACAAATAATGGTACTAGAAAGTCGTTTGGAGAAATTATGGTTTCACGAACTAAGCTTCTAATGGCTTCGTTGGTTCTTAGTCTTCTATTTCTTTTTATAGGATACATAGTTATTTGTTTTTGGCATAACCTAAGTAATACCATTTATCGTTTTCTTTTATAAAGGCAGATTTTTCATGAATAACATCAATGTTTCCGTTTTCATAAAAATAAGCATTAAATGTTACTGTTCCTTCTTTGTCCTTTTCTAAACCATTTGAGGTTTCAAGCAGTTCTAGTTTTATCCATTCTACAGATTTTGCCCATTTTACTATTGCCTTTTTTTCTTTTCTCGGTCTTGTAGATTTATGGTGTGTTTGCATTAAATAATTGCCATTTGCTAATACAAAGGCACTATACCTAGAGCGCATTAACTGTTGTGCAGTTTCGGTTTGTCCATTATTTAAATGAAAAATTTCGCAACATGTATTGTAGCTCTTAATATTTCCGCAGTAGCATTTCATCTTAAATCCAATCTATTGGGTTTTTTAATACTTCGATTAAACGTTCTTCTTCACTTCCAGCTTCTGGATGATGATCGTAAACCCATTGGACATGTGGTGGTAAACTCATTAATATACTTTCTATTCTACCATTGGTTTTTAAGCCGAAAAGCGTGCCTTTATCGTGCACTAAGTTAAATTCTACATAACGACCTCGACGTATTTCTTGCCATTTACGTTGTGCTTCGGTATAATTTAAATCTTTTCTTTTTTCCATAATAGGAAGATAGGCAGAAACAAAACTGTTGCCAACTTCGGTAACAAAATTGTACCAGTTTTCCATACTCATTTCATCTGAAGCTTTGCAATAATCGAAAAACAAACCTCCAACACCTCGACCTTCGTTTCTATGCGAGTTGTAAAAATACTCGTCGCAACGTGCTTTGTATTTTGAGTAGAATTCTGGATTATGCTTGTCGCAAGCGGTTTTACAGGCTCGGTGAAAATGTGTTGCATCTTCATTAAACAAATAATATGGTGTTAAATCTTGACCACCACCAAACCATTGGTCTACAATGTTTCCCTCTTTATCGTACATTTCAAAATAACGCCAATTTGCGTGAACCGTTGGTACCATTGGGCTTTTAGGATGAATAACCAAGCTTAGTCCACAGGCAAAAAAATCGGCATCTTTAACACCAAAATACTGTTGCATAGAATCTGGCAATTTACCGTGTACACCAGAGATATTTACACCTCCTTTTTCTATAACATTTCCATTTTCAATAACACGTGTTCGTCCACCACCACCTTCAGGACGTTTCCAGATGTCTTCTTGAAACTTAGCTTTGCCATCTGCAGCTTCAAGAGCTGAGGTTATGGTGTCTTGTAATTGGTGTATGTATTTAAAGAATTTATCTTTCATTTATTATTGTTTATATAATTCATATAATTCCATATCTAGAGCTTGTTTTCCAATAGGAGTAAATTCTTTTTCTAAGGTTCTTTGCCAAACAAAACCATTATTTAAAGCTACGTTTATACTTGACAAATTGTCTTTATGAGCAATTATTTGGAGTGTTTCTAACTCTAAAGTGTTTAAAGCATAATCAGAGAGTGCTTTTATAGCTTTCGAGATTAGATTTTTTCCTTTAAAGTTATAATCGATGCAGTATGCAAATTCTCCTTGTTTTAAAGACCAATCTAATTCTTTAATGTAAACAATTCCTATTAGTTTTTGTGTTTCAGAGTGTTTTAAAGTGAATAAAAATTCTTCTTTTTTACTAAACTGTTTTGTTTTTTGTTCTACAAAAAACGTCGACAATGTTGGATTTAAATTTTCCTTTAAAGTCGCTGGAAAATAACGCTTAAAACGGTCTGCATTTGTAACCATAAAACCGCATAGTTTCCAAGCATCACCTTTGTGAATTGGGTTTATTTCAAAGCCATCAAACGTTAATAACATTTTATTACAGTTTTACTCTTTTACTAATTTATTTTCTGCTTTTAAAAGCTGAACAGTTTGTGTTGTTGCCGCTGTTACAGAAAGCGGCAGCACGATTATTATTCCAATAATTGGTATAAACAAAAACAGCATAAAAACAATACCGTTTCCTATTGCTAAACCTCTATTTTTTCTAACAAAAGCAATACTTTCTTTGTACTTAAAATGGCGTTCTAGTGTGTAGTCTATATTACCAAAACCAGTATAATAAGCTTGAATTAGTAATAATAATATTGCCGAAAAAATATTGACTACAGGAATAAATTTTAGCACTAAAAGTGGCACAGAAAAGAGTAATTCTCTTAATAAGTTTCTACCATTTATTCTAATACCTCTCCAAAGTTGTGCTTTAAAAGATGTGTTTCTGTGTTTATTATTTTTATTTTCTGTTAAATGAGTTTCAATTTTTTCTGAAACCGGACTCATAAATGGTGCAGAAAGCGCCATAACAATGTGTTTGTATAAAATAAACCCAATAACTACAATAATAATGGCACCAACAATTGTAGAAAAAGAAGTAAATGTTTCTTTTCCCCAATCCCAAATCCACACTTTAGCAAAAAAATTGCCTAGATTATCTGATAATCCATAAGCAGAAAAACCAATAATACTAGCTGTAATAATGCTTATTATAATTGGAATAAGAAAATATTTCCAAAGTTTTAATTTTGAAATTAATGCTAAAGTTCCTGTGTAAGCTTTAATACCTTTTAGTATGTTTTTAATCATTAAATAAGTGTATAATTAAACATAAATAAAAGACGCATAAAGTTTGATAAGTTACATTAATATTTACGCCTTGTATTCCTTAACAGCGTCTATAAATGCTTTAGCGTTTTCTAACGGAATATTTGGTAAAATACCATGGCCTAAATTTACAATGTATTTGTCTTTACCAAATTCGTTAATCATTTGGTGAACCATTTTCTTTATCTCTGAAGGTGGTGAAAACAACCTTGTAGGATCAAAATTTCCTTGTAAAGTTATATTTCCACCAGTTAAATAACGTGCGTTTCTTGCAGAACAAGTCCAATCTATACCTAAAGCAGAAGCTCCAGATTTAGACATCTCACCAAGAGCAAACCAACAACCTTTTCCAAAAGCAATTACTGGTGTTTCGTCTTTTAAAGCATTTATTATTTGTTGGATATATTGCCAAGAAAATTCTTGATAATCTACTGGAGAAAGCATTCCTCCCCAAGAATCAAATACTTGAACAGCATTTACACCTGCTTTTACTTTTTCTTTTAAATAGGCTATTGTAGTATCTGTGATTTTTTGTAATAATTGGTGTGCAGCGATTGGATTAGTAAAACAAAATTCTTTGGCTTTATCAAAGTTTTTAGAGCCTTGACCCTGAACACAATAACAAAGAATGGTCCATGGAGAACCTGCAAAACCAATTAATGGAATGTCGTTGTTTAGTTTTTCCTTAGTCATTTTAATAGCTTCGTAAACATAGCCTAAGCTTTCTTTTACGTCTGGTACAATAACATTGTCGACATCTTTTTGAGTACGTACAGGATTTGGCAAATAAGGACCAAAGTTTGGTTTCATTTGTACTTCTATATTCATGGCCTGTGGAATTACTAAAATATCACAGAATAAAATAGCGGCATCCATTCCATATCGTCTAATAGGTTGAACAGTTATTTCACTTGCTAATTCTGGTGTTTGGCAACGTGTAAAGAAATCGTATTTAGCCTTTATCTCCATAAATTCTGGCAAATACCTTCCTGCTTGTCTCATCATCCAAACTGGTGGACGCTCAACGGTTTCTCCTTTTAATGCTCTTAAAAATAAATCGTTTTTAATCATAATCTACTCTAACCTTAATTGGTTATTACGTTAGTTATTGCAGAGAGTAAGGGATTCGAACCCTTGGTACCTTTGCAGGTACACTACCTTTCCAAGGTAGCACGATCGGCCGCTCTGTCAACTCTCTTTTTATATTTTATTTTCATTCTAGTTTTAAGCCAAAAAAGCTATACATAGTGTTCGTTAACCAATTCAATTACACTTTCAACAGTAGGAAGCTTAGCAACTCTAACATCTTTAAAATGTTTACTAGCCTCTTTTGCTGTAGAATCGCCAATACAAAACGCAATGGTATTATCTTCTACTGTATTTTCCTGTTTATAGCTTTTAACCGTAGATGGACTATAAAACATGACGCCTTCTACGTTACTATCTATTTTTATGCCATCAAATTTTGTTTGATAGGCCTCAATTTCGTTTACTTTTATATTGTTTTCTTCGAGAATATTAGGTAAATCGTCTAGTCTTAAATCACTACAGAAATAAGACACTTCGCTACCTTCCATGAATTCAACTAAATGTTCTGCTAATTTTTTAGCATTGTTTTCGCTGTGTTTTACTTTTCCTATTCTGTTTTCTACTAAACGTTTTGTTCGACGGCCAACACAGTATATGTTTTTAAATTGCAGTTCGATTGCAGAAAAGTTTGTTAGTAAAGCTTCTACAGCATTTTTACTTGTAATGACAACATTCTCAATCTCATTTTTTAAGAATCTTGGTGCAATTCTATTTAAGCTAATTTTAATAAAATCGCTACTTTTAGCATTTACTTTCTCATTAAACAATAAACGTTGATCTTCTGTAAAAGATTTTGTTGAATAGATATTTGTTGGCTTACTAGATTGTTTAATAGCATCCATTAATCGCTTACCTCCTTTATCTATAACGTAATTGGCACACCACTGAGCTAAATCGGTATGTTCGCCTAGCGCTTTTACACGTTCTACAGTAATTTTTTTAGTACCATTAGGACTTAATAAAACACCCTCAAAATAAACTTCTTCGTCTTTTATATAACATAGAGCACCAATAGGAGCAGTACATCCACCTTCTAATCGGTTTAAAAACTCACGTTCTATGGTTGTGCAAATTTCAGTCTCTTTGTCATTTATTTCTGCTAAAATATCGAGTATTTCATCATCTTTTTCTAAAGCAGTTGTCATAATTGCACCTTGACCAGGAGCAGGAACCATCCATTCTAAATTATCTGCTGTTTCTGGGCGCACGTCTAAACGACCAAGACCAGCTGCAGCAAATATGGCAGCATTCCAATGTTTTGTATTATTTAATTTTTCTAAACGTGTCGCCACATTACCACGAATATCTTCTATGGTATGTGTTGGATAACGGTTGAGCCATTGTGCTTTTCTACGTAAACTACTAGTTGCAATAACAGCTTCTCGTCCACCTAAAAATTCTTCAGTTCCTTTAAAAACGATGGTATCGCGAACATTACCACGTTTCATTACTGCGCCTTGAACAATACCTTTTGGTAAAATAGTTGGTACATCTTTTAGGGAATGCACAGCAATGTCTATTTCTCCATTTAGCATAGCAATATCTAGAGTTCTGGTAAATATTCCAGTAATACCAAGTTCGTAAAGTGGTTTATCTAAAACAATGTCACCAGTAGACTTTACAGGTACTAGAATTGTTTTATGCCCTAGGTTTTCTAATTGATTTCTTACTGCGTTGGCTTGATATAATGCTAACTCACTGTCGCGAGTTCCTATTCTAATTGTTCTAGACATTTTTTAGTGGTTCTAACTGAAATACTTTTTGAATAAGTTCCAGGCTTTCGTTTGTAGAAATGGCGTCTTCTTTTAAATGATGCGCGAAGTGATTTGTTATTTTTTGAATGAGTTTATTACTAATTAACTCTGCTTGCGCTTCGTTAAAGTCGGCATTTTTTTTACGTTGTGTCTCTAATTCTGTTTTTTTAAAGTCTTGTAATTTAATTTTTAAAGCTTTAATTGTGGGCGCAAATTTTCTTGTTTCTAACCAACTATTGAATTCTGTTTTTACGTCTTCAATAATCCTTTCGGCTAATGGGATTTGTAGTTTCCTCTTTTGTAATGTTTCATCGGTAATTTGCGATAAATCGTCTAAATGAAACAGATTAACATTATTTAGTTCCTTAACGTTACTGTTAACGTTTTTTGGAATTGATAAATCTAAAATGAGTAATTCTTTTTTAGATTGAATAATATGTTTATCTATTGTTGGGTTTTGTGCTCCAGTGGCAACAATTAAAATATCTGAAGCATTAATTTCTTCTTGCAGATTTGCATAATCTTTTACAACTAAGTTAAATTTTCCTGCTATAGCCTCTGCTTTTCCTTTTGTTCTATTAATTAAGGTAATTTGTTCGTTTTTGGTATGCTTTACCAGGTTTTCGCAGGTATTTCTTCCTATTTTTCCTGTTCCGAAGAGTAAAATGTTTTTTTCTGAAATATGCTCTACATGTTTCATTATATATTGCACAGAAGCAAAAGAAACAGAAGTTGCACCTGAAGATATATTGGTTTCTGTTTTTATTCGCTTACTAGCTTGAATAACTGCATTTACCAAGCGCTCTATAAAGTGATTAAGTAAACCTTGTTTTTTTGAAGCTCTTGCAGCTGTTTTTAACTGACTTATTATTTCGAAATCACCAAGAATCTGGCTGTCTAAACCAGAACCAACCCGAAACATGTGAGAAACAGCTTCTTTATTTTTGTACACATAAGCCACTTTTTGAAATTCTTCTACTGTGCCCTTTGTGTTATCGCAAAGTAATTTTATAAGTTGAAAAGGATGTTCTGCAAAACCAAAAATCTCTGTTCGGTTACAGGTAGAAGTTACTATTAAACTCTCGATATTATTAGCTTTTGCTTGCTCTAACAGCATTTGTTTAGCCTCTTCACTTAGGCTAAAATGACCACGAATTTCAGCATCGGCTTTTTTGTAGCTTAAGCCAATGGCATAAAATGTTGTGCTTTTTGAGATGTTGTATTGTTTCATAAATCTAACTACAGCAAAAGTAATAGCTAAAAAATCTTAAAAACAACGATAAAAGAACTATTAATATCGATTCTGGTTTTTTTTCGTTGTTTTTTAATTATTTTCTTTTTAAGTACTATATTTGTTATGGAAACAAGCTTTTTTTGTTTTATAATTTAGAATAAATCTAAATAGTATTGTGACAAATTTAGAAAAGATAAGTAACAAAAGTATCGCTAGAGGTTTTTTTGTAGAAACACTTGCAGACGATGGTGTTTTTATTTTAACTCATCAAAATGAGACACAGGATGTTAAGGTTATAGAACGAGAAATTGATAGTCGTTATATTCAATTTCATTTTTGTGTTAAAGGTAATGCTCAATTTTTATTTAATAATGGTAATTATACCATAAATCTTGCTGAAGAAACTTCTTTATTATTATATAATCCACAACGTGATCTGCCTATTCACCTAGAAGTTAAACCTCATTCTTGGTTGGTATCTGTTATTATTTCAATAAAAAAATTTCATGGTTTATTTTCTCAAGAAGCCAATTATATTACATTTTTGAGTGAAGATAATCGTGATAAAAAATATTATAAAGATGGTAAAATATCACCATCAATGGCCATTGCACTAAATCAGTTGGTAAACTACAATCTTAACCATAGCATAAGAAACATTTATTTTAAAGCGAAAGCTTACGAGGTTTTAAGTTTGTATTTTAATAAAAGTGAAGATGCAGATATAGAACAATGCCCATTTTTAGTTGACGAGTCTAATGTTATAAAAATTAGAAAGGCTAAAGATATTGTAATATCAAGACTAGCAGAGCCACCAACGCTACAGGAATTAGCAAACGAAATTGGTTTAACACTCAAGAAATTAAAAGAAGGGTTTAAACAAATTTATGGAGATTCTGTTTTTAGTTTTTTGTTAGATTATAAAATGGAAGTAGCTAGAAAACTACTTGAATCTGGTACACATAATGTAAACGAAGTTGGTTTAAAAGTAGGTTACAGTACATCTAGCCATTTTATTGCTGCTTTTAAGAAAAAGTATGGGACAACGCCTAAGAAGTACGTGCAGTCTATTGGTTAGAGTTTTTGAGACAGAATACTAAATTAAAAAACACAAATACTTATAACCTACTTAAATAGGTTTTCAAGAAGTTTTATCTCCTATTTATGCGCTTTCTTGTTTTATACTTCACTAAGTCTAAAACATCATCTATTAGTTCTTCTTCTTTATCATTTTCATCTATGTATTTTCCACTGTAACTAGACTCAAAATATATATTTGTAACTAATTTGTTGTTTTTTTTTGTCTCTAAAAATGCAGCATAGTAAAGCTTACTCGAATCGTTATAGTCTTTCTTTTTAACCAATTTAAAAAAGTAAATGGTGCCTTTTTTATTGTTATCTGTTTCAAAAGATTTTTGTGCTAAAAAAGAAATGGAATCTCTTCCAGTTTCAATATTTACATCGCTAAAAAGATATGATTTTGCATACTTTAATTGAGATATCTCTTCCAATAAGTAAGGTTATCTAAGTCCTAAATCATACAACTTATCTACCAATAGCGATTGATTTCTGTAATCGTAAAGTGTTTTGTTTTTAAGCTTAGCAGGAATTGGCTCTTTCGCTTTTTCTAATAAAACATAATAGGTGGTTAAAGCTTCTGCATTATCACAATCAATTAATTTCTCGAAAAAAGCTTTAGCTTGAGCTTCTTTTCTAAACGGGAAAATTAGCTTTACGTAGCTATAGAGTGAGCTATTTCTAGAGCCATAACCAGAGGCTTCACTTATACTGCGTTTAATTTCTATTTTACCATCGTTAATTATTGTTTTTTTATACTTTTTGTAGTCTTTAGATTTTACAATGCTACTGTCTTTTAGTTTTGCTAATAAATTATAAACTGGCTCTTTATACTCTTGAATACTTGTGTATTCTAAAAGTTCTGGAAATAAAGCTTTTTTAAGTGCTAAAGAGTCTTTATAGGTATAAAACAAAGAGCTAACAGCATATTGCTCGAGTGGTAAATCTTTACGCATGAGTGCTAAGACTTCTTTATTTAGCGTTCTGTCTTTTTTATTAAGAAAGGCCTTTAATATGGTGGTTTGAATTTTTGGATTAGAGTAAGACTCTGCATATAAATCTTTTAAAAACGGAACTGCTTTTTTCTCATCTAGTTTTATAAGCTCATTTATTAAATTTATTTTAATTTTCTCTTTGTTTTCTGGAAATTCAAAGTTTTTAACTAAGTCTATAATAGTATTCGTATGCGATGTATTGAATTTTAATAAATCGAATGCATTAAAAACAATACTGTCGTCTTTTTTTAGAGCTTCAAAAAACAGTCCTGTTTTATCTTTAAAAACAGACTTTCCCATTACGGTGTCTATTGGTTTAAACGTTTCATAAAAATTTGTAATAAATGGAGACGGATTAGTTATAGAATCGTTTAGTGATTTAATGGTATATAACACACCTTCTTTTAAAATATGCTTTACTTTAATTGATTTTGCACTAAGAGTATCTGAAAGTGTGTAACTATAGGTATAAATATTATCCTTTTTTGTTTTTTTAGTATGACCAATTTTTAATGGTTTAGTATTGTCTACATTACATTTTGATAATTTTGCATCATCCATTTCTTGCCACAAACTATCAATATCTGTGTAAATTTGAAAGTCATGAAACTTAGTTCTACTTACATAAATCTGCTCATTAGCCTTAGAGTAGTAGCTTGCTTGTTTGGTCTCAGCTTCGTAGTCTTTGTTTTTATTATTGTTGTAGCTATTACGTCTTGATATTACAGGTTTTGTATTGGTTAATACAGTAAAATGCAAGGAAGTATCGGTTCTGGTTTCAAAACCATCATGAGTTGTTTTGTTAAACTTAAAGGAACTAAAAAAGGCTTTAGCTTTATTTTTCTCGAAACCAGAGTAGCCTAACAAATAATAACTTCCGTCTTTTACAATAGTTTTTAAATGGATTTTTCTTTTGGAAACCGAATCGAATGTAGCAATAGCCTCGTAACTTTTATAAGTTCTGTTATTATATTTGCCAGACATACTATCGTCTATTTTTAAATCCTTAAAAAAGTTTTCTGCTATGTATTTGGCTTCAAATTCGTCTTCTTCTATGTAATAAGTATCATGGTTTACAGATTCTTTTAAAAAATAATAATCTTCGCCAATATTGGCTTGAATTAATTTATTTCCAGCATTATTAAGATTGTCCTGTGTGTTAAATTTAGGTAAACGCACTTGGTATTTACCATATGGAGATTTAAAAGTTTCAATAATTTTAGAAGGTGTTTTAAACCGAATAGATTCGAAAAGCACTTTTTCATAATCTAAAACGTAATGTTTAGGACCTCCAAATTTTATAATTATAAGTTCTAAAGGTGTTTTGTAAATATGATACTTTTGGTAATCGCCTTTCTTTGTTTTGTTTAAAACGCTTAAGCCAGGAAAAGGACTTGTTATTATTTTTTTTGAAATAATATCGCCAGGAATATCTTCAAATAGAAAGTTCTCTAAACGCTCTAACGTAATGTTATCTTCACTTGGTAAAAACTCTAATAAATTAAACCTGCTTATAGTTAAAAAAGCACCATTAGTCATATCTGGTGAAACAGAGAATTTTTGACCATTATAGAAAAAATCTTTAAGGTCGTTAAAACTATTCATAGTTATAAAACCATCTGCTGTAGTGTATTCTTTTAAACTAGGTGGAGCAATAAAGTCTTCTATTTTTTGCTTTTGCTCTTGACCATTTTTTGTTTGTTCAGAAAGCAACGCTTTTACAGTATAACCTTTATCTCGAAGCGATTTAAGCATACCACGTTTTCCTGGTAAATGCGCAGCACCAACACCAGCAAAAACAGACTTATTCTGTATTATACTATCTAAAACTTTAACCATATTATCGTTACGAATAAACAACATATGCTCTCTAAAATATGGCGTGTTAGAGGCTTCACCAATAGAGTCTAAAAGTGCTAAGTTACGTTCGCGATAGGTGTTTTCTTGTAACAAATATGGGCTTTCTTTTTCATAAACCTCTGTAAGCCAAGGATCCATTTTTTTCTTGTAAGCATTTGTACTCGCTTTAGTTGTTAAGTACTCTGCCTCTTCTAAGTCCTCTAGGCTTATTATAGATTTATTTTGCTTTTTTCCTGCTTGATAAATAAACATATCAAGATAGGTTTCTTCTTCAAAATTATCTAATTGCGAGTTTTTTCTATATAAATAGCCATTAAGCATTCTATTATCTTGCCTAATGGCTCCCCTAATTAAAAGTTCGTCTGGATGTTCTAAATTAAATAAAGAAGTGTAGAACCCATCTTTATAGTTACTACTAAAATTTTGAGGCGATAAAATTGCTGTTTTATAACTATGGTCTAACCAAGTAGATGGATCGCTTTCTAATGCAATAGCTTCACTTTTTTCAAGAGCTTCAAAAAAAACATCGTCTAATCTAAAGGCAACCTTTTTACTAACATGCATAGTACCATAGATGTAAGAGGATTGTTTTAAACCATTGCCAGAAATCTTCCAAAGTAAACTTTGTTCCTGTTCTTGAGAAAAACTAATAAACCCTATAAATAGAAAAAGCAATCGAAACGTTTTATGCATAGATTTGTTTTTGTGCGAATAGTAAATATATTTAATTCGTTTAAACTTAAAGTAAAATATAGAAATTTAACTTGTTTATAACATAACCAGCGTTTTAAACTATAGATAAATACCATTTAGTATTGTATTTTTGCTAAAAAGAAAAAGAAAGCAGATTTCTATCTTTACTGGAACAACTTCAGGAAAAAACGGAAATAAAATAAAGATAATTAATGAAAGGAGCACTACTCGTAAACTTAGGATCACCAGACAGCCCAGAACCTAAAGATGTAAAAAAATACTTAGGCGAATTTTTAATGGACGAACGTGTAATCGATGTGCCACTTTGGGCAAGAACATTACTAGTAAAAGGTATTATTTTAAATACAAGACCAAAAGCCTCTGCAAAAGCCTATAAAAAAATATGGTGGGAAGAAGGTTCGCCATTAATTGTATTGTCTGAGCAGTTACAGGAAAAAGTTCAAGAACACGTTGCTTTTCCTGTTGCACTTGCTATGCGTTATGGAAGTATGACTATTAAAAAAGGATTACAAGAATTGGTAGATAAAGGTTGTGACGAGGTGTTTTTGGTACCTTTATATCCACAATTTGCAATGGCAACAACAGATACTATTTTAGTTTTAGCCGAAGAGATAAGACAAGCACATTTTCCAAACCTTAAAATAGAGTCTTTAAAACCTTTTTATAACAATCCAGAATATATTTCAGTCCTAGCCAACAGCATAAAAGAAGACTTAAAAGATAAAGAATATGAGCATTTGCTCTTCTCATATCATGGTATTCCAGAACGACATATACGTAAAAGCGATATCACTAAATCGCACTGTAAACCAAGCGATAAAGAAAATTGTGTCTGTTGCAAAACACCAAGCAAAGCACACGAATTTTGTTATAAACATCAATGTAAAGAAGTTACGCGTCTAGTTGGTGAGTATTTAGAATTGGAACCAGATACGTATTCTACTTCTTTTCAATCCCGTTTAGGTTTCGATCCTTGGTTACAACCATATACAGATAGAACCATAGAGCGTTTAGGTAAAAAAGGCATTAAAAATATGGCTATTGTAACACCTGCTTTTGTAAGCGATTGTTTAGAAACTTTAGAAGAAATAGCAATGGAAGGCGAAGAAATTTTCCACGAATTAGGCGGAAAAGACTTTACTACTATTCCTTGTTTAAACACTAATAAAGATTGGGTAGCGTTTCTTGCAAAACAAATTAACGAATGGTCTAAAGCAAAAGTACAAGCTTAGAACATGGAATATTATTTTTACATAAAAGCCTTACACCTTATTTTTGTAATCACATGGTTTGCAGGATTGTTTTACATTCCAAGGTTATTTGTGTACCATATAGAATCTTCTCAAAAACCATCACCAGAAAAAGAGATACTAACCAAGCAATTAAAACTAATGTCAAAACGTTTATGGTCTATAATAGCATGGCCATCAGCTATTTTAGCAGTGTTTTTTGGGTTACTATTATTTTATTTAAATCCCTATTTAATACAAAACAGCTGGATGCAAGTAAAATTGGGTTTTATAGTTTTACTCATCATATATCATTTGCAAACACATGTTTATTATAAACAATTACAGAATGATGTTGTAAAAAAGTCATCTAATTTTATGCGTATTTGGAACGAAGGCGCAACCTTTATTCTATTTGCAGTAATTTTTTTAGTTTTATTAAAAAGTGCTTTCAATTGGATTTTTGGCGTCTTAGGTATTTTTATTTTAGGTCTACTATTAATGTTAGGTTTTAAGGTTTATAAAAACATTAGAAATACAAATCCAGAAGCCTAGTTTTTTTTGCATTCCCTAAAGGTCGTGTTTTACACTATATCTTTTTTTTGCATTTAGGCAACAAAAAAAAGGATGCCGTTTCAACCACTAACGCGAAATAGTGGTTCGATTATTGTTATCTTTAATGCAACAAAAAACAAATGAAGTTAAAAAAGCTGTCTTTACGAACCAGAATATTCATAGCCATGATTTTGCTGGTATTATTGTCTTCAATTTTAATTGCTGCAGTTTCTATATACCAATATAACGAAGAAACCCAAGACTATCACAAACAGCGTCTAGACAGAAAAGAAACCGCTATTATTAGGAGTTTAGATTTTGTTATTCGCGAAACTACATTTCCAGTAACAACAGCAAATGTGCCGCTAATTTTTAAAACTAAAATCTACGAAGTTGCAGAGGTACATAACATACAAATAAACCTGTACGATTTAGAAGGCTCTTTGCTTATTTCATCTAAAGCAGATATAAAACAAGAAGTTACCGAAAAATGTCTAGAACCAAACGTTTTAAATGCATTATCCAACACTGCAGAGCATCGTTTCGAAGAACGTCGAGAGGAAGAAGATAAAGCTTGGAGATCTTCTTATCTCTATATTACAGATGCAAAATTTAAAGATTTAGCAATATTAAATTTACCTTATTTAGAGAAAGATGATTTTCTAGCAAAAGAACTTGAAGAGTTTCTAGAACGGCTAGCGTATACTTCATTGCTTGTTATGCTTGCTGCAGTTGCACTTGCTTTTTTCTTGTCAAAATACATTACTAAATCGCTAAAAACCATTAGCGAAAAAATGAAGAATACGCGATTAGAGAAACGTAACGAAAAAATAAATATTAAAAACACAAGTGAAGAAATTGCAGTATTAGTGAACTCTTACAATAGCATGATTGACGAACTAGAAGAAAGTGCAGTGCAATTAGCTACAAGCGAGCGTGAACAAGCTTGGCGAGAAATGGCAAAACAAGTAGCGCACGAAATTAAAAACCCATTAACACCAATGCGTTTAAGTGTCCAAAGTTTTCAACGTAAATTTAATCCTGAAGATGAGAATATTCATCAAAAAGTAGATGAATATTCTAAAACGTTAATCCAGCAAATAGATACTATGAGTTCTATAGCAAGCGCCTTTTCTAACTTTGCGAAAATGCCAGCTCAAAAAAACGAAATGCTTAATGTTGTTGAGGTTGTAGATTTAACACTCGATATTTTTAACGAAGACTACATTACGTTTCAGTCTAATACACAAGAGATTATAGCAAAATTTGATAGAACACAACTTATTAGAGTTATTACAAATTTAATTAAAAATGGCATTCAAGCGATTCCTCAAGACAAGCAACCAGAGATTCTTGTTAATGTTTCAGACGAAAATAATTTTGTTAAAATTACAGTTTCAGATAATGGAATTGGTATAACCGATGAAAATAAATCAAAGATTTTTGAACCTAAATTCACCACAAAATCTAGCGGAATGGGATTAGGCTTGGCTATGGTAAAAAATATTATGGAAACTTATGGAGGAACAATTACCTTTGTAACAGAAAAAGGCAAAGGCACAATTTTTACGGTGGCTTTTCCTAAAAATTAAAACGTTCTCGATACAGAATTCTTAAAAAAGAATTTTACTAAAACTGATAGATCAATTTATTTTGTCACTTCGAGTAATTTTTGAAGCACGAGAAAACAGTAACAATAAGCCAAATAAAATAAAAAACAACATTTTATATGACATACGAAAACATACTTTCAGATTATCAAAATGGTATTACAACTATAACCATAAATAGACCTTCAAAATTAAACGCTTTAAACAAAGCAACCATAGAAGAACTTCATGAAGCTTTTAAAGCGGCAAATAATGATAATGAAACCAAAGTAATCATTATCACAGGAAGTGGCGAAAAAGCCTTTGTTGCAGGAGCAGATATTAGTGAGTTTGCAAACTTTAATATAGAGAATGGAGGTAAGCTAGCTGCAAAAGGGCAAGAATTGTTGTTCGATTTTGTAGAGCATTTAAGCACTCCAGTAATAGCAGCAGTTAATGGCTTTGCACTTGGTGGTGGTTTAGAATTGGCAATGGCAGCACATTTTAGAGTGGCCAGCGATAATGCAAAAATGGGATTGCCAGAAGTCTCATTAGGTGTAATTCCTGGTTATGGAGGTACACAACGTCTACCTCAACTAGTAGGTAAAGGTCGTGCTATGGAAATGATTATGACAGCAGGAATGATAGATGCAAATACAGCCAAAGATTACGGTTTGGTTAACCACGTAGTAACACAAGAAGAACTAATACCATTGACCAAAAAAATTGCCAGCAAAATCATACGTAATTCTACAGTCGCAATTAGTAAAGCTATAAAAGCAGTTAATGCTAATTATCAAGATGGCGTTAATGGTTATGAAACTGAAATAAAACAATTTGGAGATTGTTTTGGTACCGAAGACTTTAAAGAAGGTACAACAGCTTTTTTAGAAAAACGTAAGGCTGAATTTCCTGGGAAATAAGACTTAAATTAAATTTAACCTCATGGTAATATTTATTATGAGGTTTTTTTATTTCTCACCTTTACATTCCGCAAAAAACTGCTCTAAAAAGCCAATCATATAATCATGGCGTTTTTTTGCTATTTTTTTACCAGAATTGGTGTTCATTTTATCTTTTAAAAGTATTAGCTTCTCGTAAAAATGATTAATTGTTGGCGCAGTAGAGGCTTTATACTCCGCTTTTGTTAAATTAAGATTTGGGGTAATTACTGGATTATAGATAGCTCTATTTTTAAAGCCACCATAGTTAAAGGCACGTGCAATACCAATGGCTCCTATAGCGTCTAGTCGGTCTGCATCTTGTACCACTTGTAATTCTAGAGAATTAAAAACATTTGTTTTTTCAATACTAGAACTAAAAGAAATGTTTTCTATAATTTTTATAACGTGTTCGATAATTACAGAATCTACACTTTTTTCAAACAGAAACTTCCTTGCTTTTTTAGGACCTACAGTATCATCTCCATCATGAAATTTACTATCGGCAATATCATGTAATAAAGCACCTAAAGCAACAATTTCTATATTTACGGTTTCATTTTTAGCAATAAGCATTGCATTATTATAAACACGCTCAATATGAAACCAATCGTGACCACCTTCTGCATTAGCCAATTCTTTTTTTACAAAAGCTTTGGTAGCTTCTATTAAATCGTAATTCATGCTATAACTTTGCAGGATCTACCCATTTAAATTGAAATGAATTTTCAGGTATTTTAATACGTTCAGACAAACGATACATTCTAGCAATAATTTTACACATTTTAGCTAATTGTTTACTCCCTTTTTGCTTAGCAATTTTTGCAACACGATTGTGCGAAACATAGGTTGCTAACTCTTGAAAGCTGGTATAAACAAAGTTCTTATAAGGATCTCTTCCTGTACCAATATCATGTCCATCTGCAATAAGGTGTTGCGTGGTCTTTTCAATCTCTTTCATATTAACTCTCCCAGAAAGATATAAGTATTTGTTAAGCACATCTCGATGACGGTTTTCTTCACCTGTCCAATGTCTTATCCACTTAGACCATCCATTGGCTTCTATTTGGTCTATACCTTCAACATCCATGAGCCAAGATTCGTAACTTGGTAAAGCTTCTTCGGTAATCATGTCACCAACCAAAACCACCCAAAAATCATATGGGAGTTCTTTAGAAAGCTTCCTAATTTCTCTAACCTCTTCAAAAAAAGAATCTTTTGTAGAGTCTGGTAAAAAATCTGTAGGCTGCCAAATGGTATCAATAGGAATCAAATATTTTTCAATAAGAGAATCCACATCCTTTTCAAGATGTTGCATCACTTCTAATCTTACATTTTTTAATGACATATTATTATATTTTAACACTGTTTTTTATTGTTGATTCTAAATGTAAAAGAAGCTTATCTGTAGAGCTAAAGTCTTTTGCACGAATTGGTTTGTGTACTGTAAACGTTATGTGGTTGCCTATTCCCATTGGAAATTTACCATAGCGCAACGTTTTCCATGAGTTATTAATTGTTAATGGCACAATCATAGCACTTGGAATATATTTTATTAAGGTTTCTAAGCCTTTAGTTTGAAATGGTTTTGGTTTCCCATCTCTACTTCTGGTGCCTTCAGGAAAAATAACAGCTGCACGATTTGTAGACTTTATATAATTTGCAAATTTTTTAATAGCTACAATGGCTTGTCTTGGATTTTTTCGGTCTATTAAAGCAGAGCCTCCTTTAAGCAAAATGTAAGATACACTTGGAATACCTTTGCCTAATTCTTTTTTACTCACAAATTTTACATGATGCTTTCTAAAATACCACATAATTGGTGGAATATCTGCCATACTTTGGTGATTAGACACAATTATAAGAGGTTGACTAGTACTTAGCTTATAAGGATTTATTAATGTATGCCAATTACCTAAACAATTTATACATCGCATTAAACAAAACTGTAAAAGATCTGCACTTTTTCTGTGCGCATTGTAGCCAAAGCCATTAAAACATAACCATTGTATGGGATGAAATATAAGTAAACACAATCCAAAAAAAAGGAAATATATACAGGTTAATGGATAAGCTAATAGTTTTCTCATTTTTAATAAAAATCTATATTCCAAAAATAGAAAAACCACGTTTAACAAACGTGGTTTTTCTATAATACTTGGTTTAAAACAAGCTAATTAAGTTGTTTTAAAATAGGTGTTAGCAATGCTCGTTGTAAGCATCCATAAGGTTTTCTGCAATTAGTTCTGCAGGACGACCTTCAATGTGATGACGCTCTAACATGTGTACTAATTCTCCATTTTTAAATAAAGCCATACTTGGCGAACTTGGAGGAAAAGGAACCATATGCGCTCTTGCTTGGTTTACTGCTTCTTTATCTACACCTGCAAAAACAGTGACGATAGTAGTAGGTTTTTTATCGTTTTTTAAACTCATTTTTGCGCCTGGACGTGCATTTGCTGCAGCACAACCACAAACCGAATTTACAACTACTAATGTAGTCCCTTCTTTTTTTATAGCTGCATTTACTGCCTCTACAGTGTGTAATGCTTCAAAACCTGCGTTTGTTAAATCTTCGCTCATAGGTTTTACTAATTCTGCTGGATACATATCTTTTATAATTTATATTATTATTCCATTTATGCAAAGTTAATCAAAAACTGTGCAATAATTATTATTGCTTACTCATATAACACTTATGGTGCCATAAGGTCAGGCTATCACTACTTAAGCTTTACTTGGCATTTAAAAATAAAGTTTATATTGAGTATAGTTTAATTTTTAAGTTGTTAATGGGTTTATTTATCAAGTGACATAGCGAACCATACTAATTGACAACTAACAAAGTATTATATTTACAATCTTAAAATTTTAGTTATATCAATGAATGGATTAAAATGGATTGGCGCCACCTTAGGTTGGTCTTTTGGTGGACCAATAGGTGCAATAATAGGATTAGCAATTGGTAGTATAGGCGATGCTTTCGCATCTGGTAAAGGCGGTTTTTTAATAGGTGATGGAGACCATCCGTTTGGCAGCCAACAATCACGACAAGGTAGAAGACCTCAATACGAACAAAGACCAAATTATAGAACACAGCAAGAACGACGTGACCAAACAACTTCTGGAGATTTTGAAGTAAGTTTACTGGTTTTAGCATCTGTAGTTATAAAAGCAGATGGTAAACAAGACCAACGCGAATTAGATTTTGTGCGTAAAGAATTTGTAAAAATGTATGGCAAAGAGAGAGCTAATAAAGCCTTCGATTTGTTTAAACGAGTAAGCCAGCAAACCATACCATTACGTAAAGTATGCTTACAAATTCAGCACATGATGGATCACTCGTCTCGTTTACAACTCATACACTTTTTGTTCGGTATTGCAAAGGCAGATACTATGGTAACTGATGACGAAGAACTTCAAATTTTTACCATTGCAGGTTATCTAGGTATAAGTTCTCGCGATTATAATAGTATAAAAGCGATGTTTTATAATAGCAGTAATAATGCTTATAAAATTTTAGAAATCGATAAATCTGCTTCAGTAGACCAAATTAAAAAAGCTTACCGCACAATGGCCAAAAAATACCATCCAGATAAAGTAGAACATTTAGGAGATGAGCATAAAAAAGGAGCCGAAGATAAATTTAAACAAGTTCAAAAAGCTTACGAGCAGTTGCAGAAAGAACGTGGGTTTTAATGAAGAAGTTAATTCTTATTTTTCTTTTTTTTAATATTTCATTGTATGCACAAGAGTGTGATTATGAAGAATATTATCAATTGGTTAGTCTAGCAAAAAAACAAACTGATCAAAAAGACTATATCCAAGCCAATTCTAATTTCAAAAAAGCTTTTTTAAAAGTCGATTTTCCTTTAGGTAAAGATTTAGGCTATGCATTGCTAGTTGCACAAAAAACAAATGATGACAGCTTGGCAATGGAAATTTCTATAAAGCTTGCAAAAGGTGGAGTCCCAATTCGATATTTTACGCATCTCTATAAAATGAGTTGGTATAAAGATTTTAAAGAAAACTTTAAAACCTATACCTCTTTTTTCAAGTCGAATTATAATCAAGAGTTAAAAGATAAATGGATAGACTTAATTTTAAAAGACAGGTATTTTAACAAAGAAAGGTACCATGCTCACAGAGAAGGGAAAATAGATATAAGTTTAGAAGAACTTATTAACGAAGCATCCATGATTTCTAAAGAATTAAAAGGTATGGTTAATGTTTATGGTTTTCCACACGAAAAACAAATGGGTTACCTATATATTAAAGGTCAGAATAGAATAAGTGACTATCCAATAGATATTGTTTTAAGACATATTTATCAAAGAGGCGAACTGATTTTTGAAAATAAGGAAATAGATAATTTTATTTGCGCGGGCAATTTAAGAACAAAAGAAAATATTTCTCAGGAATCTATAGGATTATGGTATGGTCTAGGTTTAAAAAATGTGATGACGAAATTTTACAACAGATACAGTAAATACTAACCTCTAAACAAAAAGAAATCATCTTTCATATCTTCAATCTGCGCATCTCGATTTGTAATAATGTAATCGATAGCTTTAGAGGTGAAAGTGTCTCCTTTTTTTGTAAGTGAAACGATATTTTTATCAACTACAATCATATTATTTTTAAGCGCTAATTCTAGTACAGTTTTAGCTCTTACTCTTTGCCAATTAATATGCTCACGTAAATGGTTAACATGCCTTTCTTCTAACTCAGTATGGTTTTTTAAATGCAATAAAAAGGTTAATAAAGAGACTTCGGCACGTTGTTGTTTTTCGCGATATAGCACTGCAATTACACCTTTATTAGGTGCAAATAAATACACAAATAAGAAAATTAAACCTAACATTGTTGTAATTGAACCAGCAATAGAAGCATCTAACCAATGTGCAAACCAATAGCCAGAAATAGCACTTAACACACCAAAACCAATGGCAAGTGCTAGCATTTTTTTTAAATCTCTGGTTAATAGATATGCGGTTGCAGCAGGCGCAATCATTAAAGCGACTACTAAAATAGCACCAACAGCATCAAAAGCACCAACGGTTGTAACCGAAGCGAAACTCATTAATCCATAGTGTATAATTGCTGGCGAAAAACCAAGAGAAGCTGCTAATCCAGCATCAAAAGTACTTACTTTTAGTTCCTTGAAAAAAGCAATTAAAAGCGTAATTGTTATAAATAAAATAACACCAATAATCCATAAGGCTTTTGGGCCAACATCTGTACCTAGAATTAATAATCTATCGAAAGGAGCGAAAGCTAATTCGCCTAATAAAACTGCATCTACATCTAAATGTACATCATTAGCGTTTTTAGCAATTAAAATAACACCAATACTAAACAAAGCCGGAAATACTAACCCAATAGCTGTATCTTCTTTTACCAAACCTGTTTTTTGAATATATTCTACCAAAACGACTGTAATAATACCAGTAAAAGCTGCAAAAAGAATTAGTATTGGAGAGTTGAGGTCTTGTGTTAAAAAGAAACCAATAACAATGCCTGGCAAAATGGAATGACTAATAGCATCGCTAATCATTGCCATTTTTCTAAGCACTAAAAAAGTGCCTGGAATAGCACAAGCTATAGAAACCAAACTTGCAATAATTTGTATTTCTATTTGAGCGTTATTCATTGTCTGTAGATTTTTTAGTGTATAAATTTGCGGCAGTTTCAAAACCAATTTTGGTTAAACTCCACATACTGCCTTTAATTTCCACATAATTTTTTTCTACTAATTTTTGAAGTGTAGAACGCGTATAACCTTGAAAATTATTTAGTAGTATAATAGCATGAGGATGCGAAATATCATCATGTGTTTCTGCAATATGATGCATGAAAGCAAGGGTTTTATGAAGCTCTAAATCACGCCTATTTTTAATAAACCGAATTTGTTTAAATAACAAACCACGACTTGGAGAAAACACAAACGAAAAGAAAACAAAAACAGAAGCCACCAAAACAATTACTGGACCTGTAGATAAATTGGTTTGACTTGCACTAATGGCTGTTCCAAAAACACCAGAAAACGCGCCAAAAATAGCAGCTAAAAACACCATAGTTGCTAAACTATTAGTCCATTGTCGTGCAGCTGCAGCAGGCGCTAAAAGCATGGCACTCATTAAAACAACACCTACAGTTTGTAAGCCTAAAACAATGGCTAAAACAATAAAACTAGTAATTAATATATCAATAAATTTAGTATTAAAACCTAATGTTGTGGTGTAGTCTGCATCAAATAATAAAAGTTTAAATTCTTTCCAAAACAGTAATAATACAAATAAACATAAGCCTGTTACAATCGCCATCATCCAAACATCACTTTCTACTAAAGTGGCTGCTTGTCCAAATAAATATTTATCTAATCCTGCTTGATTGGCATTGGGTTGTTTTTGAATAAACGTTAACAATAACATACCAAAACCAAAAAACAAAGACAAGATCAAACCTAAAGCGGTATCACTCTTTAAGTGTGTTTTTTTTACAATACCTCTTATCCAAAACGTACCAATTAAACCACTAACCAAAGCACCTAAAAGCAATGTGTTAGTGTCTTTAGCTCCAGTAATTAAAAATGCAATGGCAATACCTGGTAAAGCAGCATGAGAAATGGCATCACCAAGTAAACTTTGTTTTCTTAATACAGCAAAGCTACCAAGCATTCCTGTTACAGCTCCTAAAATCGCTGTTCCAAGTGTAATGGTTCTTAATGTGTAGTCTGTGAAAACTAATTGAAAATATTCTGTTATGTCCATTTTTGTCATTCCTGTAAAAAAAGGAATTTACTTTATTTTTTTTGTTTTGTCAGTTCGAATAATTTCGATTTTTTCGAAATGGTATCGAGAATTTTTTTTTAAGACTTCTCGATACAATTTTCTCGTGCCTCAAAAATCACTCGAAGTGACATTCTTTTTATTTCATAGAATAAGCACTCAATACTGAGACTACCAACTGTAAATTGAATACTTTTTTACTCCTGAATGCTAACTTTATAGTTTATACCATAAGTCTTCGTTAAATTATCATCGTTAAAAATATCTTTTACTGGACCTGTCGCAATTTTCTTTACATTTAAAAACGTTACCCAATCAAAATATTCTGGAACGGTTTGTAAATCATGATGTACAACAATAACGGTTTTACCTGCTTTTCGTAATTCTTTTAAAATATTAATAATTGTAATTTCTGTTGTAGCATCAACACCTTGAAAAGGCTCATCCATAAAATAAATAGAAGCATTTTGTACTAAAGCACGCGCTAAAAAAATACGTTGTTGTTGTCCACCCGATAACTGACTAATTTGTCTGCCTTTAAAAGCCAACATGCCTACTTTTTCTAAAGCCTCTAAAGCCGCTTTTTTTTCTTTTTGTCTAGGCCTTTTTATCCAACCTAAGCTTCCATAAGTTCCCATCATAACAACATCTAAAGCTGTGGTTGGGAAATCCCAATCTACACTTCCTTTTTGTGGTACGTAAGCTACCAGTTGGCGTTGTTTTTTGTAAGGTTTACCATATATAGAAACACTTCCAGCAATAGGTTTTAAAATACCAAGAATTGCTTTTATAAGCGTCGATTTACCAGCTCCATTTGGCCCAACAATAGCCATTAAAACACCTTCAGGAATTTCTAAATCGATATCCCAAAGAACTGGCTTATAATTATAAGCGACTGTAAGGTCATCTACTTTTACTGCTATGTTTTTATCCATTATTTTAATGCATTAACAATTGTATTCACATTATACTCAAACATACCAATATAACTACCTTCTATTGTTCCAGCATTTCCAAGGGCATCAGAAAATAAAGTACCACCAATAATAACATCGTGACCTTTAGATTTTACTGCAGCTTGTAAAGCTTCAATAGTACGTTTTGGCACTGAGCTTTCTACAAAAATGGCTTTTACTTTGTTTTCTTTAATAAAGGCAGCTAGTTTTTGAACATCTTGAACTCCAGCTTCTGTAGCAGTACTTAAGCCTTGTAATCCCACAACATTAAAACCGTAGTTTTTTCCAAAGTAATTAAAAGCATCATGTGCTGTTACTAATATTCTTTTTTCCTTAGGGAGTGTTGCAATATTAGTTTTAACTTTTGCTTGTAATTCATCTAATTTCCTAAGAAATTGTGTTTCATTTTTAATAAAATATACTGCATTTTCAGGATCTTTTTCAGATAAAACGACTGTTACTTTTTTCGCAAACTGCTTAAAGAAATCAATATTAAACCATACATGTGGATCGTAATTTGAAGCAAAATAATCTGAACCTATTAATTGAGATTTGTCTAAAATGGCACCAAGCGCGATAGGTGTTTTTGTCTTACTTCCCATTTTTTCGAACACTTCAACCAACTTACCTTCCAAATGGAGCCCGTTATAGAAAATAATATCTGCGTTAACTAATTTAGTAACGTCACCTTCACTGGCTTTATATAAATGCGGATCGACACCACTACCCATTAAACCTTGAACATTTACTAAATCGCCACCAATATTTTTAACTAAATCTTTAATCATTGTAGTTGTTGTCACAATATTTAGCTTACCGTTTTCTTGTTTTGTATTGTTTTTACAATTAAATAATATTGTAATTACAATTAAAAGTAAGTTTTTTTTCATGTTTAAAATTTAAGATTTTGGAATTCTAAAACTAAATCCGGCACTTATTAAAATATCTTGACCTTTTGTTAAACTAGAACCTATAGTTGCGTCTAATTGAAAGTTGTTAGAAATTAAATAAGTAAGTCCAGTATCCCATAGATGATTGGCTTTATTGTTTTCTGGTAAATCACCATAAAATTCTATGTAAGCACCAATTTTATTATTAAAACTATAGCCATATGAAACAGAATAGAGGTATGCTGCTTGTGCATTGTCATTTTCCCAAGCTGCACCTAAATTATAAGATAAACTAGATTTTTCACTCAACGTGTGAGAAAAAGCAAACCTAAAATCTACACCAGTATTTTTTGGTCTTATTTCTTTATTAACCGAAAAAGGTAAGTATAAATGACCCAAAAACCCTATTTCTGGCATTATACCTTTTTCTTCGTTTATGCTAGTTTTAAAACCTATAAGCAATGGCGAAAAGCTTGTAACCGACTCAATTTCATTACCATTAAATCTTGTTTTACTATTGGTATAATTGTAGCCTAATCTTAGTTCTAAATTATCTAGTAAACCATATCGCATTAACATAGTATTGTATGTAAAATCTTCCGTTTTAATATTATTTTCTTCAAAACTTTCGTAAAATGTACCAGTCTCTATTTGTAAAAATCCTTTAGGCATAGCAGTTGAAGATTCTGTTGCATCTGGTCTGTCTGTTATTAATGCACCAAGAGCGCTATCCTCTTGTGCGAAAGTAAAAGTAGCACCTACAAGAGAAAATGTAAAGGTTAAGATTTTAAGTGGTTTAATTAATTTCATTGACGTAAATAATATTTGTAAAGTCTTCATTAAGAAGAATTGTATTGTTATTAATAGATATTTGAGTCATTTTATTTTTACTGAATTGCTTTGTAACTAATACATTATTCCCATATTTAAGTCCGTTTAGGGCACAAAAATCGAAGAATTCTTTATCGTCACTCATTAAGCGCGAAATAATGTAATTCTTTCCTTCTTTGGTATTAGATAAACTTATAGAAGTATCTATAGTTGTAATTTCTCCATTTGCGTTTGGAATAGGATCTCCATGAGGATCGAACTTAGGATTGCCTAAATAATCACTAATTTTATTAGCTAAAAAATCAGAAGTTTCATGTTCTAAAAGTTCAGCTTCTCGATGTATTTCATGTAAAGACATTTCGAAAGTTTTATGTAAAAAAGCTTCCCATAGCCTATGCTTTCTAATAACATTTAAGGCTAATTTTTCTCCAGTTTTTGTTAATTTTAAGGCTTTGTATTTTTCATAGTTTAGTAAGTTTTTACTTGCTAAACTCTTAGCCATATCTGTAGCTGCAGCATTACTAATACCAAGAAGTTTAGCTATATTACCAGGCTTGGTGTTTTTAACGTCATTAATTTTGTTTTTGTAAATAGCTTTTACAAAATTTTCTATTGCTACAGACATTTTAAATATTTTTTTAAGCTTACTTAAATTTACTTCAAAGGTAGCTAAAATAATTTAATTTTGTTGTGTTTGGCATGATTTGAGTTATATTTAGTTCCTAAAGACATATTAATTAACAGACTCCTTTCTTTAAAGGATGAAAAAAATATTTTCAATGAAAAATTTATTATTTACAATTACAATATTGTTTTCAGCTCTTGTATTTTCTCAAGATTCAACTACTGTAAAAGCAGAAACGCCAAAAATTATTTCAAAATTAATGTATGGTAAAACCATTGCTTTTGAAGATTTAGCATTTAAGTTTGTAGCTGTAGAGAGCGATTCGCGCTGTCCAAAAGGCGTGCAATGTATTTGGGCTGGTGAAGCAATTGTATTAATTGATGTATTTAAAAAAGGAAAAAAAGTAGAAGAAAAACGTATTGTGTTTTCACCAACAGCTCAATTAGAAAATACAATAGGAAACTTGTTTTCTTCAGAAAAACTAAAAATTTCAGGATTTAATATTGCACCTTATCCAGAATATAGAAATACAATTAAACCTGAAGAGTATTATATTCAGGTTGAAGTTTGGGAGTAATTAATGACAGCCACAATCATCTGTTCCACAAGCTTTTTTAGTTTTTTTTTTCCAGAAAAACTTCTTTATTAAAAATGCAAGTGCAATGCCTAAAATTATAAATACAATAATATTTTGAAGGATAGTACTCATTTTATTTCAAAAATTGAAAGGCTATTAAACCAGCAATATAGGCAATAGCTGTCATTATTGTAAATTGATAAATTGGCCATTTCCAGCTGTTTGTTTCCCGTTTTACAATGGCTAAAGTACTCATACACTGCATGGCAAAAGCATAGAATAAAAGCAGCGAAATTCCAGAAGCAAAATTAAATAAAGGGCCTCCAAGAATTGGGTTTACTTCTCCTGCCATTCTGTTTTTTATGGTCTCTTCGTCGTCACTGCCTACACTATAAATTGTAGCTAAAGTTCCTACAAAAACTTCTCTAGCAGCAAAAGAACTTACAATAGCTATACCTATTTTCCAGTCGTAACCTAAAGGCCTAATGGCTGGCTCTATAGCTCTTCCAGTAATACCTATAAACGAATGTTCGAGTTTATGTGATGCTATTTTATGTTGTAAATCATCTTCGCTTAAATTTTGATGCGCATATTTTTCTATTATAATACTTTCTGCATTATTAAATTGCTCACCTGGTCCATAAGATGCCAAAACCCAAAGCACGATTGAAATAGCTAAAATTATTTTACCAGCACCAAAAATAAAGGCTTTCGTTTTTTCTAAAACGGTAAGCGCAACATTTTTTAAAAGTGGTACTTTATAGTTTGGCATTTCTACCACAAAAAAGGTTTTACTTTTAATTTTTAGAATTTTATTTAAAATCCATGCAGACCCAACTGCTGCACCAAAACCTATAAGATAAAGCAACATTAGTGTTAAAGCTTGGTAGCTTAAACCCAATATTCTACCTTCTGGTATAACTAATGAGATAATAATTAAATACACTGGAAGCCTAGCAGAGCAAGTGGTAAAAGGCGTTACTAGAATGGTTATTAAACGCTCTTTCCAGCTTTCAATATTCCTAGTAGCCATAATGGCTGGAATTGCACAAGCGGTTCCAGAAATTAATGGTACAATACTTTTGCCGCTTAAACCAAAACGACGCATTATTCGGTCCATTAAAAAGACTACACGACTCATATAGCCACTTTCTTCTAAGATGGCAATAAACAGAAATAGAAAGGCAATTTGTGGAATAAATATTACAATACCTCCTAATCCAGAAATTATGCCTTCAGCAATTAAATCTGTTACTTTTCCACCACCAGGAAATGTAGCTTTTACCCAATTACTTAGCGATGCAAAGGAAGAATCTATCCAATCCATTGGAATGCTAGACCAATCATAAATGGCTTGAAAAATAGTTAAAAGGATAAGAAAGAAAATAACGTAGCCCCAAATTTTGTGAGTAAGAATACGATCTAATTTTGCACGAACATCTGTGGCTTGTGATGCATCTATAGTTTGTCCTTTCTTTAATACATTATTAATAAATTGATACCTTTTTATTGTTTCTTTTTGTTGAAGCTTTTTTAAATCGCCTTTTGCTTTTGTTTTAAAGCTTGAGATGGCTTCAATCTCTTTTCTATCTGTTTTACCAAAGTTTACATCTTGGGTTATAACTAACCATAATTTATATAGTAACTGATTAGGAAAAGCTTTACGAAGACTATTAAAATACTCTACATCAATTTCTGAAGCATTTAAACAAGGTTTAATAGACAACTCTTTAAAGTTGCTTATTTGTTGTTTTAAAAGGTCTATACCTTCATTTTTTCTTGTGCTACCAACAACAATTTTAGTCTCTAATTGTTCTTCTAGATATTCAAGATCAAGTGTAATTCCCTTTCTTTTCATTCGGTCTGCCATATTAACAACCAAAAGGCAAGGGATTTCAAGGTCTTTTATTTGTGTAAAAAGGAGGAGATTCCTTTTTAAGTTTTCGACGTCACTTATAACAACTGCAACATCAGGAAAATCTTTATCGTTTTTATTTAAGAGCAGTTCTATAACTACATTTTCGTCTAAAGAAGAGGCATTTAAACTATATGTTCCTGGCAAATCTATAATATGAGCTTTAACACCACGTGGCAATTTACACAAGCCTTCTTTTTTTTCAACAGTAATACCAGGATAATTTCCAACTTGTTGGTTTAAGCCTGTTAAAGCATTAAAAACAGATGTTTTACCAGTGTTTGGGTTTCCAATTAGTGCTACATTTATTTGCTTACTCATCTACTAAGTCTATTAAAATATGAATAGCTGTTTCTTTTCTAATAGCTAAATGACTACCATTAATATTGAGGTACAATGGATCTGAAAATGGAGCAACTTGTACCAACTCTACAAAATTGCCAGGAAGGCAACCCATTTCAAGTAGTTTTAATGGTATTAATTCTGATGAAACATCAATAATTACACCTTTTTCTCCTCGTTTTAAATGTGCTATTGTGTGCTGCAAGCTTATTTAGATTGATTTTAAAGAAGCAAAAGTAAGTGAAAAAACTTTAGTTAAAAAATTGTAGATAAAGAAAGCGTTATTTCTCCATGCTTTTTAACTTTTTAATGTCCTCAAGTAGTTGTGAAATAGCTTTTGGGTCTGTACCATCGTAGAAACCACGAATTTGACGTTTTTTATCGATTAGCATAAAGTTTTCTGTATGTATCATATCAAATTGGTCGCCATTACCATCGGTCTTTACAGCTAAATAACTTTTTCTAGCGAGTTCGTAAATTTGCTTTTTATCTCCTGTTACTAGGTTCCATTTAGAATCATTTACACCTTTTTTAGTAGCATATTTTTTTAATTGTGCCACACTATCTATAACTGGAGTTACAGAATGTGAGAGTAGCATAACATCATTATCATTTAGTATTTCTTTTTGAATATCTCGCATATGGTCTGTCATTATCGGACAAATAGTTTGACAAGTGGTAAAAAAGAAATCGGCTACATATATTTTATCCTTATAATCGTTTTGAGTAATCGTTTTTCCATTTTGGTTTGTCAAACTAAAATCGGCAATCTTATGGTATTTTTTCACATGTTGAATAGTGCTATCTACTAAGGATGTTTCAACATTATTAGGTTGATATATTGGTAACGGTTTTTCAACGTTTAAAACAGTATAAATTATATAAACAATTATTGCTGATAGGATTGAAAACCCAATGGCAAATTTTTTATAGTCTTTGAAAAAAGAAAGCATAAAACAAATTTTAATAACAAAATTACAATTTATTTTAAGGTCTTGCGGTAACAATAGTCACATAAATAAAAATTTAAAAATTGTAATTTTAATTTTTAAAACTACTAAAATGAGACATTACCTTTTATTCATCACCTTGTTATTTTTTAATCACATTTTTTCACAAACTTTTAACCAAGATTTGAATACAATTATTGAATCAGAATCCAAATCTGCATCAAATAGGATTTATAATCATAGAGTTAATATGAATACTGGAAATTATGATGTTACATATCATAAATTAGAGTTTACTTTAGATCCAAGTGTAGCAAGTATTTCAGGTGTTGTTACAACGCATTTTGTAGCAAAAGAAACCATGTCTGAAGTAACTTTTGACTTAACAGATAATATGATTGTTTCTCAAGTTTTACAGGATAGTAATGCTTTAACATTTGTACAGAATACAGATGATGAGTTAGTAATAACATTGTCTCAAAATTTAAATCAAGGCGAAACAGGAATTGTTGAAATCACCTATTCTGGTAATCCAGTAAGTTCAGGTTTTGGTTCTTTTGCACAAACCACGCATAATGGAGATCCTATTATTTGGACACTTTCAGAACCTTATGGAGCTAAAGGTTGGTGGCCATGTAAGCAGGATTTAAACGATAAAATTGAAAACATAGACGTGTATATAACCACATCTCAGTTTAATTCTCAAAACGAAGAATATATAGCTGTAAGTAATGGTGTAGAGCAAAGTCAAATAGTAAATGGCTCTAATAAAACAACACATTACAAACATCAATTCCCTATTCCAGCTTACTTAGTAGCTATAGCAGCAACTAATTATGAAGTGTATTCTCATACAGTTACTAATAACGGAAATCCTTTTGAAATTATAAACTATGTGTATCCAGAAAATCTTACTTCTGCGCAAGCAAGTACTCCAGTTACTGTAAGCATTATGGAACTGTTTTCTAATAAGTTTGAAGAGTATCCTTATGCATCAGAAAAATACGCACATGCTCAATTTGGTTGGGGAGGAGGAATGGAACATACTACAGTTTCTTTTATGGGAAGTTTTGGAAGAAACTTAATTGCCCATGAATTAGCACACCAGTGGTTTGGCGATAAAATTACTTGTGGCAGTTGGAAAGATATTTGGTTAAATGAAGGCTTTGCAACCTATCTATCTGGACTGGTTATAGAAGAATTTGATGGAGAACCAAGTTTTAAAAGCTGGAAACAAGGTCGTGTTAGCTCTATTACATCTCAACCAGATGGTGCAGTTTATTTATCTGATTCAGATACAACAAGTGTTAGTAGAATTTTTAGTAGTAGACTAAGCTACAATAAAGGAGCAATGGTATTACATATGCTTAGAAAAAAAGTAGGAGACGCAAATTTTTACCAAGGTATGCAAGATTTTTAAGTGATACTAACTTAGCTTTTAATTACGCTAAAACACCTGACTACAAAGCTAAAATGGAAGCAGTTAGTGGGCAAAATTTAACTGAATTTTTTAACGATTGGGTTTATAATCAAGGGTATCCAAGTTATACCATAAATAGTAACTGGATCAATACAAATCAACTTCAAATACAAGTTAATCAAACGCAAAGTCATAATTCTGTAAGTTATTTCGAAGTGCCAATTCCACTTAGAATTGTTGGAACAAACGGAGAAACATTAGATATTGTTTTAGACAATACTTTTCAAGGTGAAACCTTTATAGAAAATGTAAATTTTGAAATAAATTATATATTATTTGGTCCTGAAGTGGATATTATTTCTAAAAACAATAATGTAACATTAAGCACTCAACCATATCAAATAGAACCTAATTTATTAATCTATCCTAATCCAACCTTTAATGCGTTTAACATAAAAAAACCTGAGACATTAATAATTGATACCATTCAAATATTCGACACCTTAGGTAAATTGATATTAGAAACTACGTATCAAGAAATTATAAATGTTGAAACCTTATCTTCTGGTGTACATTTTGTCAAATTTTCTACAAATCAGGGTGTTTTTCATAAAAGGCTGTTAAAGGATTAATCAATACAGCTTTGTGTTTTTTTTAGAAAGTCTAAATACTTACTTTTGGACGTTATAAAAATGAATTGATAAATTACATGGGAACTATTATACAAATCTCTCAGTTTTTACTGGGCCTTTCACTACTAATCATACTTCACGAGCTTGGGCATTTTATACCAGCAAAATTATTTGGAACAAGAGTAGAAAAGTTCTACCTATTTTTTGATGTTAAGTTTTCGCTTTTCAAGAAAAAAATAGGCGAAACCGTTTATGGAATAGGTTGGTTACCTTTAGGCGGTTATGTTAAAATTGCTGGAATGATTGACGAAAGCATGGATACAGAAGCCATGAAAGAAGAACCAAAACCTTGGGAGTTTAGGTCTAAACCAGCATGGCAACGTTTAATAATAATGCTTGGTGGAGTTATTGTTAACTTCGTTTTAGCATATGTTATTTACTTTTTCTTATCGTTTATTTATGGAGATAGACACATAGATGCCACTACAATTCAAGATGGATATTTAGTAGAAAATCCATTATTAACAGATTTAGGCTTTAAAACTGGAGATAATATTATTAAGGTTGGTGAGTATAAGGTAGAAAATGTATCAGACATTAAAGGAAATTTTATTGGAGCAAAAACGATAACTTTTGAAAGAGATGGTAACGAACAGACCATTACAATGCCAGAAGATTTTTTAGGACAATTTTCAGATAGTAAAACAAGAGATTTGTTTGAAATGCGATATCCTGTTGTAATTTCTCATATTCCAGATAGTTCTTTCAATAAATCTGTAAATCTTAAAAACGGAGATATCATTAGAACAATTGGAGATAAGCAATTAAAATATATAGATCAATTAGTTCCAGTATTAAATGAATACAAAGATCAAGAAGTAAGTATTACCTTTTTAAGAGATGACGTATTAATTACCGACAAACTAAAAGTAAGTAGTGATGCAAAATTAGGTATCGTCTATTTTGGAGGAGTTGGTTACGATACCATGGAAAAATTAGGGTACTATAAAATGAAGACCAAAGAGTACACCTTTACCGAGAGTTTTGGAGGAGGTTATAATAAGTTTACTGGACAAATTGACAAATATTTTGGTCAGCTTAAAGAGATAGGAAACCCAAGCACAGGAGCTTATAAAGGTGTTGGTGGTTTTTATGCCATACTAAATGTGTTTCCAGATTTTTGGGACTGGCAAACGTTTTGGAGTATTACAGCCTTTTTATCTATTATGTTAGGTGTACTTAATTTATTACCAATTCCGGCTTTAGATGGAGGACATGTTATGTTTTTATTATACGAAATGATTTCTGGACGCAAACCAAGTGATAAATTTATGGAGTATGCACAAACTGTAGGCTTCTTTATTTTAATAGCTTTAGTCCTATTTGCTAACGGGAATGACATTTTTAAAGCAATTTTTAAATAAAATTTAATTATTGTTTTGTAGAATATAAAAAACAATTTATATTTGCGCTCGCAACAGCGAAAAACACTCCTCTTTAGCTCAGTTGGTTAGAGCATCTGACTGTTAATCAGAGGGTCCTTGGTTCGAGCCCAAGAAGAG
>ENA-OUOG01000732-OUOG01000732.1-marine-metagenome-genome-assembly--contig:-NODE-732-length-41479-cov-6.088860_pt1 | contig 41479 bp, 20 predicted proteins | sample MGYA00248635_ERZ508505 | MGnify/ENA primary metagenome ERZ508505 (study PRJEB26176, sample SAMN06267871) | marine metagenome | isolation source: Saanich Inlet, British Columbia, Canada | place: Pacific... | reverse complement strand
TGGTTAAATCATCGCGCGGCGCGATGATGCCCGCCGCGGCGACCGCCGCCGGCGCGCCCGCGGCGTGCTGGCCCGGCGCGGCGCCCGCGCGCCCGCGCGTCCGCCTCGGTGTGTCTGACCGGCACCGCGGCCGTCCCGCGTCGGCGCCGACGCACCGCGCGGGCGCCGCCGCCGCCGCCGCGGACGCGCCCGCGTCCGATCCCGAGCCCAAGAAGGCCACCGCGTTCGCGGTGGGCATCCTGTGGTTCTTCGCGCACCAGCTCATCGGCGTCGGGAACGACGTGATCATGAAGTACACGGGGAGCACGCTCTCCGTGGCTCAGGTTGTGTTCCTGCGCTTCGCGTTCGCGACGCTCACCATGCTCCCGGTGATGTTCCTGTCCGGGATGGACTCGTTCAAGACGGACCGCGTGCCGCTGCACGTCGCGCGCTCCGTGTTACTCGCGTGCGGCATCGCGCTGTACTGCAAGGGCCTCGCCGCCGCGCCCATCGCGGTGGTCACCACGCTCAACTTCACCATCCCCTTGTTCACGCTCGTGATGGCGCGCGTGTTCCTGAAGGAGACGGTTGATGCGACGCGGTGGATCGGCACCCTCGCCGGGTTCGCGGGGGTCATGGTCGTCATGCAACCCGGCGCCGCCGCGTTCAACCCGGCGTGGCTCGTCGTTTTGCTCAGCGCCGCGATGTTCGCGTCGCTCGACGTGCTGAACAAAGTCTTCGTCGGGAAGGAATCCTTCTGGGCGATGATCTTCTACACCGCGCTGTTCACGACGTGCATCAGCGCCGTGCCCGCGTCTTTGGCGTGGGTCACGCCCACGGCAGCGCAGCTCGGCTTGTTGGCGATCCTGGGCGCCGGCGCGAATTTGCTTTTGTTTTGCCTCCTGAAATCGTTTTCGCTCGTCGACGCGTCGGCGCTGGCGCCGTTCCGGTACACGGAGCTGATGTGGTCCGCCGCGGTGGGGTTCCTGGTGTTCGGCGAGATTCCCGCGGCGACCACGCTCATCGGCGCCGCGGTGATCATCCCCAGCACGCTGTACGTGGTGTGGGCGGAGAACCGGAAGAACGAGGAGTGAAGGGAGCATAATGTAACGTCGTCGCGTTTAATAACGTCGCGTGTCGTTTCTTCTCTCGCGTCTACAGTCTCTATCTATGGCTACGAACCGCGCGTCGAGGTCGACCCCGCCGCGCGCCTTCTCCGCGCGCCGCTCTGCCGCTCGGCTTCAAAAGCAACACCAGCAGTCGAACGGGCACTTTCCGGGCTTGGCGTCTTTCGGCGGCACTTGGCCGCACGACACGTCCGAGAAGTCGCCGTACGACTTGTACACCGGGAGCCCGTCTTCGAAACGTCTCGGTTCGCTCACCGGAACGAACTCGGGGGCCTCGCGCTTCTGTTTCTTCTTCTTCTGGCCGGGAAGAAGCACGCGGTCCTTCTCTTTCGGGCCCTCCTTCTCCACCCGAGCCGCCTCCGCGGCCGCCGCGGCCGCGTCCACCTTCGCCTTCGCGGCTTTGCCCTTGCTGAAGAGCGCGTCGAGGTCGAAATCCCCCGAATCCTTCGCGCTCGTCGTCGGGGGTCCGCTCTTCGCACTCCCGGAGAGCTTCCCCTTGGAGGACGTCGGTTTCGACACGCCGCCCGCGACGGAAGCGCCGACGGCGGCGTGCGGGGGTTTCCCGCCGCCTTTCTTGCCCATCGCGCCGCGTGCCCCGAGGCAGGCGCGGCGGCGCAATCGAAAATGCGTCGGCGGTGCGCGCACGACGAAGAAAAGTGCCGACGCGTCGATCCGGCTTCTCGAACGACTCGACGACGTGGCAATCTCAACCGAACTCGCGGTCGTCCTCAGCCGTCGGCTCGACCAACCTCGCCCACTCACCCGCGCGCGCGTGCCTGGTCCCCGGCGGTCGCGATGAGCGTGGTGGTCCCCAAGCCCTCCGGCAACGGCATCTCGCACGAGACCGTGCGGTTGACGGAGATGGAGCGCGGGCGCGCATCGAAGGCCAAGCCCGCGTCCACCCCCCCCGACGCGAAGGTGGATCCCTCCGGGTACGACGAAAAAGCGAAGCAGAAGGCGGAGAAAGCCGCGGAGAAGGCGAAGCAGAAGGACGTCAACTTCTGGAAGCAACACAAGGAGGAGCTGTGGGAGATGCTACCCTTCCTGTGGCCGAAGGAGCGCCCGTTCATCAAGGCGATGTTCGTCACCTCCGTCCTCGCGCTGCTCGCCTCGAAGCTGTGCAACGTCGCGTCGCCCATCGCGCTGAAGTACGCGATCGACGCCGTGGTGGACGGCGAGTTCAGCGTCGGCGCCATCTTGGCGTACGGCCTGATCCGCTTCGCCGCGTCTCTTTTCAACGAGATCAAGGACAACGCGTTCGCGTTCGTCTCCACGCACGCGTCCCGGAAAATCTCCCTGCGAACCTTCACGCACGTCATGTCGCTGTCGCTTCGGTTCCACATCAGCCGCAAAACCGGTTCGGTCATTCGCGCGTGCTCGCGCGGCTCGGAGAGCTTCGCCGCGCTCCTGCGGTACATCTCGTTCCAGGTGGCGCCCATCTTCCTGGAGGTGGCGATGGTGTGCGTGTACCTGTGGATCTTCTACTCGTGGTACTTCGGCGTGATCACGTTCATGGTCATCTTCGTGTACGCCGCGTTCACGATCCCGTTCACGGAGTGGCGCAACAAGTTCCGCCGGCAACAAACCGAAGCGGACGACGTGTTCAACCAGAAAGCCACCGACTCGCTGTTGAACTACGAGACCGTGAAACTGTTCTGCGCCGAGCCGCACATCGCGCACGTGTACGACGTGGCGCTGGCGAAAACGCAGGCGGCGTCTCTGCGCACCACGCAGTCGCTCACGGGGCTGAACTTGGGGCAAGCCGTGATCATCACCGTCGGGATCACGCTGTCGTTAGCGCTCGCCGCCAAAGAGGTGCTCGACGGGAAGATGACCGTCGGCGACTTTGTGCTGGTGAACACGTACATCTTACAACTATACGTGCCTTTGAACTTCCTGGGCACGTACTACCGCATGATCAAGCAGTGCATGGTGGACGTCGAGGCGATGTTCCGGCTCATGAAAGAGCACGAGGACGTGCAGGACGCGGACCCGAGCAAGGAGCTCGCGTTGACGAGCGCCGCGGAGGCGCGTGTGGAGTTCAGCGACGTCAAGTTTTGCTACAACGTCGCCGAGGGCCGCCAGATCCTGAAGGGCGTGTCGTTTTCAGTCGAGCCGGGCCAGAAGATCGCCATCGTGGGGAGCTCCGGCGCGGGCAAGAGCACCATCTCCAAGCTTCTGTACCGCCTCTACGACATCCAGGACGGGTGCATCTCCATCAACGGCCAGAGCGTGGCGGCGGTGACGCAGCGGTCGGTGCGGTGCGCCATCGGCATCGTCCCGCAGGATTGCGTGTTGTTCAACGACACCATCGAGTACAACATCGCGTTCGGCAAGCTGGGCACGAGCGCGATGGGCACGCTGGACGAGGTGAAACGCGCCGCGAAGGCTGCGCAGTTCTCGCAGTTCGTGGAGGAGCAGTGTAAGGACGGGTATCAAACGCTGGTGGGCGAGCGCGGGTTGCGGCTGAGCGGCGGCGAGAAGCAAAGAGTCGCCATCGCGCGCGCGCTGCTCAAGGATCCGCCGATCATGATTTACGACGAGGCGACGTCCTCGCTGGACACGCACACGGAGAAGGAGATCATGCTCTCCATCAACGAGGCCGCGGTCGGGCGGACCAATCTCGTGATCGCGCACCGTCTGTCCACGATCATGGACGCGGACTGCATCATCGTGCTCAAAGACGGGCTGGTAGCGGAGCGAGGCGACCACCCCGCGCTCTACGCCCAAGAGGGGGGGCTTTACCGCGCGATGTGGGACCAGCAGCTGCGATCCGCCATGGAGGGATCGCCCAGCGGCGCCAACCTCCTGCCTACGCCTGCGGCGGCGGCCAAGATGCGCGGCGGCGCGTGAGACAACCGTGGACAGCCTATCGTATTGGTGACGTGTTGGTAACGCGCGCGGAGACGCGCGTCCGCTCTGTTAGAAAAGGTAAACGGCTCTACTCGGTGACTAACCATATGGTATACTCGCGCGCCGAATCGTCTCAGAGCAATCGGATTTCGTTCCGCGCGGCGTCGTACCAGTACTTCGCCTCTCCCGCCGCCGGCGCTTCCTCCCCGTCCGGCGCCCCCGGCGGGGCTTTCGGCACGTCCACCGCGCTCGCCGCCAGACCGAACTCGGCCGCCTCGCAGATGTCCCGCGCCAGACCAGTCGCCACAGCGCGCAGCGCGCTCAACTCGGCGGCGAACGCCCGCGGCGCCGCCGCGCCGGCGGCGTCGTCGTCGAGCCTCCCGCGCTCGCCGCCCGGTTGGTTTTCTTTTCGTCCCGCGTCCGCCCCCCCCGTCGCGCTCGCTTTTTCGTGGCGCAGCGCGTCGTTCTCACGCCTCAGCCGATCGACCGCCTCGAACGCCACCGCGGTCCTCTCGTCGGCGCTCTCCTTCTCGCACTCGGCGTCGCGCAGCCGCGCCTCGAACACCGCGGCGGCGGTTCTCGCGCGCTCGAGTTCCTCCTCGAGCTCGCCCACGCGCAGCGCCGCGACGTGCTGGTCCTTGACCCGCGCCAGCTGCAACGCCCGAAGGCGCCGAGAGAACGACGTTTCTTCTTCTCGTTCGTCATCGTCATCGTCATCTTCTTCTTCTTCGACGAACAGGCGAGGGCGCGCGCGCTCGGAGGTCTCGCGCGCGGAGGCTTTGTTTTTCGATCCGGCGCTTCGCTCGGCGCGCTCGGCGTCGGCGAGCTCGAGCTTCGCTTTGAGCGTCTCCACCTCCGCCTCCGCCACGTCCGCGCGCGCGTCCGCCTCGGCGGCGACCGCGACCGCGGCGGCAACCTGCGACGCAGCTTCGGAGGCTTGCTCGTTGGCGATGCGCGCCTCCGCCGCCGCCGCCGCCAGCGCGCGTTCAAACGTTTCGCGGCCGGCGACGCCAACCTCCAGCGCCATCGCGCGCCGGGACACAGCGTCGCGCTCGGTCTCCGCATCGCGCAGCGCGGCGCGGAGCGCGTCGCGCTCGGCGGAGGTTTTCGTGTGCAGAGCGGCCAGATCGCGCAGGCTCACGTTCAACGCGCGGTTCTGGCTCGTCAGCACGTCGAGGCGAAGCCTCGCGGTGGCGATCGTTGTCGAAGCGCTGTCGAGCTGGCCATTCTCGCCGCTTCGCGCCTTGGTAGACACCGCACTCGCGGGGTCGGTCGCGCGCAGCGGCGCGCGCTCGGCGCCGCCCTCGCCGTCCGCGGCCGCCGGCGCGGGCGCGCCGAGCGCGTCCGCATCCATGGTCGCGCGCGCGAGTGTGCGCGGGTCGCGCGCGCGGAGTCGTCGTTGCCCGGCGGTCCGGTGGCAACGAACGAAATAAACAACGTCCCGGCAATCCACGATGTCGCTTCGACCACATCCGCGATGTTCGCTCACTCGTCCGCGCGCGATGGGCCTGACCGACCGCCGCCGCGCGATCGTGCTGTTCGGCGACTCGCTGACGCAGCGCTCGTTCGAGCCGAGCGGCTGGGGCGCCGCCCTGGCGCACCTGTATGGCAGGCGATGCGACGTGTACAACCGCGGGTTCGGCGGCTACAACACGCGTTGGTGCCGGTCGATGGTGGGCGAGCTTTTCCCCGCGGACGAGACGCCTCTGCTGGCGACGGTGCTTCTGGGGACGAACGACGCCGCGCTCTTCGACGTCGAGCCCGCGGCGCACGTCCCGCTGGAGGAGTACGAGGATAACTTGACGGCTATCGTGACGCACCTCAAGAGCCGGTGCGTCCACGTCATGGTCCTGACCCCCCCGTGCATGGACGAGCGCCAGAGGCTGGCGTTTCAGAAGGAGAAGTACGGCGCCGACGCGATCGGCGTGTTGGACCGCTCCAACGCCAACACCGAGCGGTACGCGCGATGCGCGGCGCGGGTGGCGAAAAAGCTAAACGTGCCCTGCGTCGACCTGTTCGAAGCCACGTGGAAGGCGTGCGGAGTGTCGTCACACGAAAAAAAAGTCGCGCGACAGGACTCGGTGGACCCGTGGGCGGAGCCGTCGGCGGCGGAGCCAAACGCGTCGGCGTCGGAGACGAACGCGTCAAAGGCTGAAGACGTCTTCGTCGACGGCGTGCACTTTTCCGCGTTTGGGCAAAAACTCGTGTTTCAGACGCTGACGGACCGCATACGCGCGTACGTGTCATCATTTCACGAAACGGGTCTAACGAACGGGTCGTACACGTTGGACCCCGAGTGCATGGACTCGGATTGGCCGTTCGGCCCGGTCCTGCGCGGCGAGCCGGGGGAGTGGCGGGACAAGATGTACGCGCACGCGCGAAGCGCCACCATCGCGCCGACGCTGCGTTCGGGGGATACCAAATCGCGATCCGTGTGGCGCGTGGAGGCTTCCGACGCCGCGGACGCGGAGAACCGTTTGGGAAGAGGACTCGCCGCGCTGGCGGTCGCCGCCGGCGTGGGGCTGGGGATGGGGTACGCGCTGGGCTCGGCGGCGCGACGGTAGCGGCGCGACGCTCGAAAGTGTTTCAACCACCGAAATCAAATGTTTCGTTTTTTCGCGACGGTCACCTCGCGCCGGCGGATTCGAGAACGCGCGAAAACGAAGGGACTCGTCGCGTTCTTCTGTGCAATTCTCTCGAATCGTCGGATCGGCGCGCCGGCGCCACTTCCGCCCGCACAGTGCCTCGCCCCAGTCGCACGACCCACAGGCTCACCGCGCGAGACATGTCGGCCGAAGACGACGCCGCGGGCGCCAAGCGCGAGCGCGAAGAAGACCCCGCGGACGCGGACGATGCGCCCGCCGCGAAAGAGGCTAGGGTTGACGCCGAAGCGCCGGCCGACGCCGCGGCCGACCCCGCGCCGAACGCCGAGGACGCGCCTGCCGAGGACGCGCCCGAGGGTGACGCACCCGCGCAGGACGAGGCGAACGCGCCCGCAGCGCCCGCGCCGAGCGCGACCCTGGCGGAGGCGCTCGATCTCCTCGCGCCCAAAGTCACGAAGAGGCTGGAGACCCTGCACGCCTCCGGATCGGTCGCCGAGGGCGAGATCGACGCGGCGGCGCTCGCCGAACTCGGCGAGTTCTCGCCCGCGCAGGCTGTGGAGATCCTCGATCGGCTCACCGAGGACGCGCTGAAGGGGGTGGAGGACAAGACCGCGTTCCTGCGCGAGGTCATGCAGAGCTTCCGTGCGCCGGAGCCTGCGCCTGCGCCCGCGCCCGCGCCCGCGCCCGCGGCGGCGCCGGCGGCGGCGCCGGCGGCGGCGCCGAGCGGCGGGCACGGCGCGCCCCGCGGCGGCGGGCTGGCTGACGCGCTGCAGCGCCTGTACGCGATGGGCGTCGTGCAGCCGCACCAGCTGGACGCGAAGATGCACGAGCACCTGGCGTCCATGCCCGAGCACGCCGCGGTGGCGGCGATTGACGAGCTGGCCGGCGCGGATGTCTCGGGCATCCGCAACATGAACGGGTACCTGAAGAGCATCTGCCGGCGTCACGAGGGCCCGGGCGGGTTCGGCGGCGGCGGCGGGTATTCCGCCGGCGCGGGGAGGCAGGCCCCTCCCGAGGCTTTCTTCGAGATCCAGCGCCGGTTCCAGTCGGGCGTCATAACGCAGCCGGTGGCGATGCGCCTCGAGCAGTTTTACCAGGACACGGGCGCGTCGCTGGACGGTCCGGCGTGGGAGATGATGCTGCAGCTCAACGAGATGTCGGCGATGGCGGCCATCGAAGAGGTACACTCCGCGTGCCGCGGCCCCCAGCAGGTGCGGAACCCCAGCGCGTTCTTCACCGGGATCGCGCGGAAACACCTCGCCGCCATGCAACAAGGCCAGCCCTTCGCGCCGCCGCACGGATACGGAGCGCCCCCCGGATACGGCGGCGGACCGGGACCCGGCGGGTTCCGCGGCGGCGGCGGGTACGGCGCGCCCGGCGGGTACGGCGCGCCCGGCGGGTACGGCGCGCCCGGCGGGTACGGCGGCGGCGCGCCTGGCGGCGGTCGCGGCGGCGGCGCGGTGGACGACGGCGCGCTGCAGGCGCAGTTACCCCCCGCTTTGTACCAGCGCATCGCCGCGGCTTCCGCGGCTGGCAAGTTTGCGAAGGAGGCGATTGACCAGCGCGCGCTCGAGACTCTGCTGAAACTGGACGAGCCGACGGCGATGCTGGTCGTGGACGAGATCGAGAGCACGGACCTCGGGCGCATCCGGAACTTCGCCGGGTACTTCATGGGCATCTGCAACAAGTTCCTCAGGGGGGGCGCGCCGGGCGCGCCGCAGAGGTACTAGGCGCGCGGTCAAAGGCTGACGGGAGACGGATGGAAATACCCCGTCGCGAAGTAAAAAATACAACCATATCACAGTAACGACTCGATCGAACGAAAACGCTCCTGGTTTTTCTTCGTCGTCTCCCCGCTCTTCGTCGTCTACGACACGCGGTCGTACCGGTCATCCGCGCTCGCGCCTGTCGCGCTCGAGACGCGCCGTCGTCCGCGATCGCGGTTGCGGAGACGTCGCCGGCCCCTACTTGTCGTCCACGCGGATGAGCTCAATGTCGAAGAGCAGGGTCTTGTCGATCATGCCCTCGTTCTCGAGCACGAACCCCAGCGCGCGCTCGCCTGAGAAGTTCGAGGGCTGCGGACCCATGGTCTTCCACTTGCGGCCCTGCGGGTAGGAGAGCTCCGAGCCGCCGGGCACGATGACGCGCCGGATCTCGCCCGCGCGCATCCCGAGAACGGCTTCGCGGAAGGCGGGGATGATCTTCGGGTCATCCGCGGTGAATCGCACAAACTCCTTGTCGTCCCCGGTGAACGCCCCGCCCTTGGATTTGTTCCGGGCCTCGAAAGGCCTCCCGTAGTACCCCAGCGTGTATCCGTCCCAGTCGATGACCGCCTTCTTGCCGGACGTCATCTCCGCGCCCGTGCCTTCCTTCATGGTTTTGTACTGCAGACCGTCGGGAAGCTGCACGAAATCGGGATAGACGTACTTGCTCTTGCCGTAGTCCTTGCCCTCCAGCGAGGGCATGTACTCGTTGCTCGTCTGGAACTCCGCCAGCGCAGGCCGCGACGAGGCGTCGAGGAACGCCGCGGCCGCGGCGGCCGCGGACACGCCGAGCGCGCGTCGGCGAGACACCGACATCGGAACCCCCGGCTTCGCGGAACTGTCGGCGATGACCTGGACGTCGGGACCGCTCACGGGGTCCGCGCGGTCGCCCGCGGAGGCGCGGACGGTCGCCGCGCGCCGGGGGGCACGCGCGCCGCGCGGCGCGGTGCCGGCAGGCGCGATGTGCGTGGCCGCGAGCGTCAACGCGGACATGGCGCGTGGAGGAATGGGGTGTCGACACGTGAGGTGGCAAAATCCGACTCGGACAACGAAATCACTGTTTCGCGGCCGCGAGCAGGCGAGACGTGGCGAAAAGGCTCGTCGACGAAAAACAGTCGTCGACGGCGCGTGCGCTTCAGAGCGCTCTGGGGCGAAGAACGACAAAGCACGGATGTACCCGAATAGTACTCTAAAAGCTTCATCTTCATCGTGCTCACAAGCAGGGCTATCGTCAAACCTGATTCGCTCTACGCTACACGGTCTACGCGCCTCTGGCTTCGCGCCTGGTAGCGTCGTGCAGGATGTCCACGTCCACCGCATCCGCCGGGAGCTGCACGTATCTAACGACCGATCCGCGGATGAAGCAGTTGCGCACCGAGCGCATGTGCGGGTACCGGTTTTCGTCCACCACCTGCGTGTTCTCCAGCTTGATGTTCAAGTACTGGTCCACGGAGACGAGCGTGCCGCCGATCGCGAGGTCGTTTTTGAGCTCAACCGTGATCCGCTTCCCGACGAGCGTCTTGAAGTAGGAGTAAAACAACATCGGCTGTTTCGTGGATTTGAAAGGCATTTTGATTTTGAAAGGCGAGGTCGAAAGAGGTCTCCGGTCAGCGCTCGATTCTTTCGAAACCGAAAAGGACGGGCGCGGGGCGATTGCGGGCTCGAGAGACCGATCGCGATCGGTCACGGAAACGTGCGCCGCGTTCGGGTGCGAGTGCTCGGTCGTGGCCGTTCGGCGTGCGCGCGCGCACGCGACGCCGCAGCGCCGATCGCGTGGCGGTCGACCGCGGGAGAAACCTCGGCAGAGGGGAGGGAGCACGCACGTCGTCTCAGGAGATTTTCCACAAAACCGAAATCAACCTTGTGTGCCGCCGCGATCCGGGGCGCACGGGCGGTCGGGGTGTGCGCCGACGCCTTCACGTAACGCCGACGCCTGGAACGTTCGACGGACGGGTCTCGAGGAACCCCGTGCGTTCCGCGCCGACGCTCGTGAGGTCGCGCGTGTGAATGTGGACGCGCGAGGGCCCTGGAAGGAAATAAACCCTTTCGGCGCGAGGAGTGTCGCGCGCGCGAACCGGGCGTCGATTTTCGGGGCCCGGGCGTTTCAGGGGTACTAGCCTCGCCATGTCCCGAGACTGCGAGGCCGCAGTGAGCACTGCGAGGCGCACGTGGCGGACACGCCACGTCGTCGTGTAGCAGGCGCGGGCTCAGCGTCGCGGTCCACACGACGCGATGGCGCAGTGGCCGGCGTGGCTCGTCCCCCCCGCGGGGGGCACGGGCCAGGGCACCACGTCGCGAAACCGCCGAGGCGTTTCCGTCGGATCGGTCGACGCGTCGCCCGCGCTCCCTCCGTGCGATCCGGTGCGCGTCTCGGGCGACGTCGACCTGGCGGTGAGCGCCGTGGTCGTCAAGCCGCGCGCGACGACGCGCATCGCGCCGTTGCACGACCTGTCGCCGGGGAGCGGCGATACTTGGCTCGTCGGCCGGTGGGTGCGGTGGAGCGTCGACAAATTGAACGCGCTCGACCGGAAAACCGCCGAGACGATCCCGGCGCTGGAGAAGGAGGCGGACGACGTGAAGCGAAGGGTGAAGCGCGCCGTGCAGAGGGAGCTGACGAACCAGTTCCCCCCGCTGCAGGTGTACCTGGCGGACCGGGCGTTCGCGCTGGACGAGGCGAAAAACGCCGAGCAAGAGCGCGCGCGAGCGGAGCGCGCAAACGCGGCGAATCCAAACGCCGCCGAGGAGATCTTCGAGAAAGACATCGTCGACGCCGCGGCGGCGCTGTGCACAAAAACGGCGGGATCTCCCACGAGACGTGCGGCACGACAAAACGCCGCGCACGGAGGAGTGATGACGGAGAAGCACGAGAACGAACAACACTCTTCGAAAACCAAGGCTGAGCCGGAGGAAGAACGTCCCAAAGAACGTCGCAAGCTGACGGACTTTTTCGTGGCGAGCGGCGGAGGCGCCAAGTCGCCGTCGTCGCCGCCAAACGCGTCCCCGTCGCCCGCGCCGCCTCCGCCGACCACGGAGGAGGTGGCGTTGGACATCTCGCGCGCGAGCGAGGCGGTCGCGAAGCGGGCGCGAGCGGAAACGAAGGCGGAGCGCGAGGCGCGCTGGGCGCGGGAAGGCGCCGCGCTGGCGGCTTCGCTGGCGGCGACGAGACTTCGACCGAAAGAAAAGTCGCCGAAAAAAAGAGACGCCGAGAAAACGCCGCGCGCCGAAGCACGCGCGTCGTTTCCGACTGAGCCTCATACGTCTCGCGTCCCCGGAAAAGAGCGCGTCTCCCGCGGCCGTGCGGAAGCGCGCGCCGCTCCCGTGGCTTCCGCGCCGCGTCTCGCGCTCGCGCCGCCGGCGACGTCGCCGGACCCGCCGACGCGCCTGGCGGCGCCCAGACTGGCGCCGATGGAGAAACCGCGCGCCGTCGGCGTCGGGCCCGATTTCGATCCGCCGCGCGTTTCCGCGCCCGCCGACCGGCGGCGCGGCGACCGGGATGACGCCGCGCGGCGGGAGCGGCGCGCGCGGAGGGCACAGGCGAGAGAGGCGAGAGAGAAAGCCTCTCGCGAGGACGGGTCCGGAAGAAGTCTTTCGGTGTTCGAAGATGTCGGTTTCGCGCGAGACGCGAACCCCGCGCCGGAGAAAAAAAACGCTCGCGTCGCCGAGCCGAGGCTCGCGCCGCGCCGCGCCGCCTCGCGCGAGACGGACGACGCCGTGGACCGCATGATGGCTCGGTCCGCGCGCGTGGGCGTCGGCGCGCTCCGTAACGACGACGGAACACCCTCGAAACACAGGCGCCGCCTCGTTCTTCGGGACGAGGCGTCGAACGGCGCGAAAAACGTCGCGGCGGCGGCGGCGGGCTCGAGCCTGGCGGCGAAGATCAAGTCGTCCCTGGCGGCGGCGGCGGCGAGCGCGGCGGGCGCGCTCTCCGAGCTGGCTGAGCAGGCGTACGACGGCGGCGGGGAGTTCGCCGCGGACGCAAACAAGGAGAACAAAATCAGGATGGAGAGCGTCGTGACCGTGTCCGTCGACGGGTCGGACGTGCTCGTGCACACGCGGGAGGTGGCTGTCGAGGGGAAACAAATCTGATCGGCGTCAAGAGCAGGATAAAAAGAGTCTTCGTCATTCTTTCGCAGGTGAAATACGCATAACATACTCGACTCTCCTTCGAACCGAATGTCACCTGCCCGGACTTTTCCGCACCTTCCACTTGGCCTTCCCTCCCTTCTGCAGCCTGTCGATGTGCTTGCCCGCGACGCGCAGCCACGCGAACGCCACCACCGGGGTCAGGCACACGGCGGCGTGGAACGGTCCGTCGGCGGCGACGCACGCGTTCCCGGCGGCGACGCACGCGTTTTTCGCCGCCTCCGCGGCGCACGAGCCCAGGGCTTCCCCTCCCCCTCCGACGCACTGCTTGACGCTCACCGCGTCGATGGCGAACATCGTCGCGGTCTCGCACCACTTGTACCCCAGGTTGGACACCGTGTTGAGCAGCGTCATGTACGTGCCTCCCATCGCGGAGTCGCTCACCTTGCTGTAGAAGCTCATGAAGGCGACGAAGTGCGTGGTGTTGAGCCCCGCGTACGCGGAGAGCCAAACATACAGGCACGCGTAGTAGAGCCATGGGATGGGCGCGTCCCCGCTCGCCACCTCCTTGATGTTCGCCGGGACGTACAGCACTACTAACGACGCACCTAGCGCGACGAAACCGCGGTACATCCACGTCGCTGTGACGCAGTCCAGCGGCCTCGCGCCGGCGGTCCACCGCGAGACGTACACCGGGAGAAACACGCTGACGGGTGTCATGAGCGCGCTGATGGTCGCCATGTGTTGCTTCGGGACACCTTTCTCTAAGAGTTTCAGCTGCGTCAACGTCTCCGCCGCGCTGAACGCGACCGCGCGCGTGAGCAAAACCGCGCTGAGCTTCACCACGGAAGGCAGCCTGGCGATGGAAAACGCTTGTTTATACGCGCCGAGGACGGTGAGTCGTTTTGACGACTCGCGAGTCTTGTCGTCGGCGTCGGCGCCGACTTCGCGCTTGAGCGCGACGAAAAGCGCGGAGGTGAGGAACACCGCTCCCCAGAACGTGATGAACCCGCCGAGACCGACGCTTCCGTACGCGTTGAGCACGAGAAACCCGGTGAAGGAGACGAAGAAACCCGCGGTTTGCCCCACGGAGTTGCACGTGCTCGCCAGACCGACGTTCTCGCGCGAGAGCATCGTCAACGCCCAGCCGTCGACGGCGATGTCTTGCGACGCGAGCAACGCGTAGATCCAGAAGAAGATGCCCGCCAGCGTCCGGACGTCGCTCCCCTTGTCGCTGATCAGCGCGCCCAGGTGGTTGCTCAGGTACAGCAAGCTCAGACCCACCAGGATCTGCAGCGGGATGAGCCACGACCGGCGCTGGCCGACGGAGCGGAAGTACGCGCTGTCCACGATCGGGGCCCACAGGATCTTCAGGCTGAACGGCCACGAGGCCAGGCTGAAGATGCCCTGCTCCGCGTACGTCGCGCCTTTCTCCTGCAGGATGAAGCTCACGCTCGCGCTCAGGCCCATGGGCACGCCCTGAAGGGTGTACAGCAACAGCAGAAGCGCGACGCTTCCGTAATCCTTGGCGAAACCGCCGCTCTTCTTGCGCGACGATTTGCTGTCATCCCCGTCGTAGTCGTCGTCGGTGGCGTAGTCGCCCAGGAGCTTACCCTCCAACAGATCCGCGGCGCTGCTGTTTCGGCGCACGTGCGCGCGCGTGCGATACGCCATCGCCGCTCGGATCCGGCACCCGGCGCGGGGCACAACCGCGCGAGGGATTATGGAGAGACGCGGCTCCTGCAGACGCGCGTCGCTTTTCGGGCAGACTGCGTCGCTCGCCACTCGGCCGCCGCACAATCGCAAGTGCGGCGAGTTTTTCGCGACGAGAGCACGAGTTCGTTCCTATTTCGTGCGTTACAACAGTTACGACTGAGAAGTCATACACAGTCTACGCGTACCCCCCTAGCGCCTCGCCTCGGACGCGGGCGCGGGCGCGAACGCGTCCTCCCCTTCGTAAACGATCTCGTAAACGATCTCCTCGTCCAAGGCTTCCTCCGCCTGCGCCGTCTGCGCCGCCGCGTCGGGCGCCTCGTTTTCAATCGCCTCGGCGACCCAAAGCTCGGACCCCGCGGGCGCCTCGGCGGCGTCCACGGTCTCGCCGTAAGACGACTCGTACGCGTCGTGGTCCTCCTCCGCGACGTCGATGACATCGTCCACGTCACCGAAATCCACCATACCCTCGACAGCCTCCAGGGACATGGACGCGGGTTCGGGCGCCGCCGCCGCCTCCTCTTCCGGCGCCGCCGCCTCCGGAAGAAGCGCGGGCTCCGGAGCCTCCGCCGTCGTCTCCCCGACAGCCTCCTCCACCTCGCTCGCCTCCGTCCGCGGCACCTGCGTCTCGGAGGGCGTCTCTTCCGCGTCCGCCGTGTCCTCGTACGATGCCTCCTCCGCGCTCGTCGCGGCGATGACCGCCTCCACCCCAGCCTCCGGCGCGTCGGCGGCGGCGACGATCGCCTCGACGGCATCCTCGACGGCGCTCTCCGCCTCCGCCGCCTCGGGCGCCTCCGCCTCCGCCTGCCCCATGGCCGCGGTATCGTCCTGTTCCGGCTCCGACTTCGGCGCGGCCTCCTCGCCCTGCGTGTCGTAGGACCACTCCTCCGGGTACGAGTTGAGCTCGAACCGCGGCACGCGCACGTACCCCTCGTCGTCGTTGACCACGTCGGGATCGCGCAGCACCACCTCGCGGTCCTGCGGCGGGTCGGGCGACACGTGGTAGCAGTTGAGCGCGTACGTGCCCGTGTCCGCGTTGACGTTCGAGCACACCCGGATCATCAGCCACGCGTCCACCATGTCCATCCCGCCAGTCTTGAGGATGAACTTTTCGATTTTATCCTTCATCCGCCGCTGCATCACGTACCCCTGCAACCCCGCGGCGCCCTGCATCTGGTTCCAGCGGTACACGTGCAGGCGGCTGTCGTACTCCGGGCCGTGCGAATCGAACGAGTACATGTAATTGCCCGTGTACGCGCCGCCGTGCGTCAGGAACATGATGTCGTAGTCCGAGGGCTGGTGTGTGATGATGTCCTGGAACGAGAACGCGGGGATGGAGATGCTCCAGGGCGCGTCGCTCTCGAGCACCACCGCGTCGTTCCAATCCTCGTCCCACGTCCTCTGCCACTGGTACATGTGGCCGTACATGCACCCGACGTGGTGCGCGATGTGCGACCAGCCCTCGGGCAGGGTGTTATCGTTTTGGCGAGCCTCAGCCACAGCGCCGGCGTAATAGAGATTTCCAAGGCCCATCGAGCCGACCGCGTCGGGAGCCGACGCCTTCTCCGCCAACGCGCTCTCGAGGTCGCGCACCGCGTACTCGGCTTCCTCAAACTTGTCGGGCCAGTTGTACGCGTTGACGCCGGGCGAGATGGTGAGCCATTGGTTGACCTGCTCGGGGGACATACAGGTCTCCCTCCCCAGCCACTCCTTCATGTACTCGGTGTTTTTCAAATCGTTCTCGGAGTCGATGCCGATGCCGAAGACATGCGCGCGCGTCGGGAGTCGAGCCTGGTACGAAGCGCACCGGTCCGCCTCCTGATCCTCCGCGTCTCCGGGATCGGTTTCGGCCGTCTGGCCGAGCCGGCCGGAGGGGTGCGCGCGCCTCGGGGCCGCCTGCGCGGCGTCCACGGGGACCGCCGACGTGGAAGCGACCTCGCGGCCGTAGGAGAGCGCCGGGTACTCCTCGGAGGAGGGCGCGTTGAAGGAGTCGTACCCGTCCCTGAACGCCACGCGCGCGGTCCCCAGCAGCATGAGCGCGGATCCGGCGGCGACCGCGGCGAGCACGCGCGGGTACGAGTCCTTCTTGGGCCTGACGGAGGGCACGTACTCGCCCCCGTCCGTCCGCACGAGCAGCGGCACTTTCTCTGGGTCGCTCATCCCGTCGTCGTTCGGGTCGAACGTCGCGCGATGCGCTGTGGCGTCCCGGCGTCGCGGCGGGTGTTGAACCTTCGGGTGTTTCGGGTGTTTCACCCGAACGGCGGAATCAACTGTAATCAGGGTTCGTGATGACTCAGAAAATCCGGGTTTGACGAGCGTTCGACCGGGACGTGACGCGACCGACGGAACGTTTCGGGCGGTGATCGGAGCGATCGGACGACAGGAAAAAGTCGAAATTTTTTGTTTTCGCGTCTCGCTTACAGCCTATGATGATACACAGTCAGGCTCGTTCGCCCCGTGATTTCTGAAGTCTCACGAGGACATACCTTCGGTGACGAGCGCCAGCGCGTCCCGCAGGTTCTCCACCGGCCCCGTCCTCGTCGCGAGGGCCTGCGCGAACACGCCCGCCATCGCCACCATCGCCAGCCGCCCGTGCTTGATCTCGGCGACCCTCTGCTGTTCGTAAAACGTCGCGTCGCCGGCGAGCCCGAAGGGATCGAACGGCGCCCCCCCGGGGTAGTTCTTATCCCCGGGGAGGTACACCCCCACGGGCTCGAGGGAGCGTATGCCGACGAACCGCGCGTACTCCGGCCCGCCCATCAGCACGAGCTGGCACAGCGCGATGATGGCGATGCCCTGCTTACCCGCGATGACGAAGCCGCCCAACCCGAGGTAATCCAAGTTTTCGCCGGCGGCTTTCGCGGCGCCCACTCGCCACCACACCGGCTCGGCGATGGGCAGCGTTTCCGTCGAGGCGAGCAGCTCGGGCACCACAACGCCCACCACCGCGAGCATCGCCCACCGCGCGTGCAACAGCTCGAGCTCGACGAACCGGTCCAGGTTCGCGTTTAAGACCGGGTTAGAAGAGCTTTTGGGCGTCTCGACATCCATCGGCGCGGAGGCCGCATCGTCGGAGATTGGCGGCGCCGCGAACCCGAGCGGGTCGAAGCCGTAGTCCCCGGGCAGCTCGCCCTTGAGGTATTTGGGCGGGTCGTTCACGAACAAAGGTCGGTCTTTTCCGAAAAACTGACTCAGCGTTCGTCGCGCCTCGAAACGCGCCTCGTCGCGCGCCTCCGCGGCGGCGACGAGCGCGGGTCTTTTTCGGAGCACCTCCCGCTCCAGCTCGGCGCCGAAGTCCGTCTTGGACAGCACCGTCAGGCCCACGATCGGGAACGCGCTCAGGAACAGCGCGGCGTTCTCGAACTTCTGCACCACCGCGACGCCCAGCGCGATGCCGGCGGTGACGTAGAACAGGGGCGAGCTGATCAGGTCGCCCAAGGGGGAGCTGTCCGGGGACGAGGCCGCGCCGGACGCGTCGGGGGGGGCCTCGGACGACGAGGATGCGTCGTCGACATCGCCGGACGACCGAACGCGCGCGCCGCGCGCGCGCGCCACGCGGGGGGACGCCACGCGGGGGCGGGCGACCGCGCGCACCGCGACGCGCGCACGCGCGGCGCGCGCTCGGGGCGCGACCGCCGCGGAAGGCACCGCCTGGAGGATACACAGCGCCATGACGTGTGAGGGCGACGTCGTGTCGACTGCCAAGTGGCAGAGAAAAAAAAAATCAGCAACGACATTCCATCCGAAACTGCAGCCGACGCGCTTTTCAGGGATCTATCTGACTCCGCCCTCCGCACATCGACCGCGCACCTAGCCCCAGGCGCGTCTCACACGCGCGCTCGTGACCATGACGGATGCGGAGCCCCCCGTGGAGCCGGTGACCCAGAGCGGCGCCAAGACCGCGAAGAAGGCGTTCGAGAAGGTGGCCAAGAAGAAGCCCGATCCCGCGGGCTTGGCGCTCGCCGAGGAGGCGCAGGCGGCGCTCACCGCCAAGGACTTCGCCACCGCCAAGGAGAAGTTCCAGCGCGCGCAGGCTCTGTGCGAGGCCTCGGACGCGAAGCCCGCGGCGCGTCCGAAGCCCGCGAAGCCGGACGGCGACGCGGGCGGCGCGGGCAAGTCCGGAGACGCCAAGGATGCTAAGCCCGAGGAGGCGGAGAAGGAGGTGCTTTTGCCTCAGCCCGGATCGGAGGGCCACCGCGTGGCGAAGGACAAGGCCAACCTCGGCGATCTGCCCAACTTCGCGGTGAACTCCGACGCCAAGCTTAGTGAGCACTTGACCGCGACCGGCGGGAGGTGGCGCACGCGGTTCCCGCCCGAGCCGAACGGGTATTTACACATCGGCCACGCGAAAGCCATGCACTTCGACTTTGGCGTCGCCAAGAAACACGGCGGCGAGACGTACCTGCGTTTCGACGACACGAACCCCGACGCGGAGAAGCAGGAGTACATCGACAGCATTTTGAGTTCGGTGAAGTGGCTCGGGCACGAGCCCGTGAAGGTGACGTACTCCTCGGACTACTTCGACACGCTGCACGAGCTCGCGGTGGAGCTCATCAAGCGCGGGAAGGCGTACGTGTGCCACCAGACCAAGGCGGAGACGGCGGCGAGCCGCCAGCTCCTGCAGGGGTTCCAGCTGAAGTGCGCGCGCGAGGGCTTGAAGAAGAGCGAGACGCCGCTGCCTGAAGGCGCGGCGAGTCCGTTTCGCGAGCGCTCGGTGGAGGAGAACCTGCGTCTGTTCCGGGACATGACGGAGGGGAAGTGCGCGGAGGGCGAGTGCTCGCTCCGCATGAAGGGCGACTTGCGCAGCGACATCACGTCCATGTGGGACCTGGCGGCGTACCGCGTGAAGTTCGCGACGCACCCGCACTCGGGGGACAAGTACTGCGTGTACCCGACGTACGACTACACGCACTGCCTGGTGGACTCGCTGGAGAACGTCACGCACTCGCTGTGCACGCTGGAGTTTGAGACGAGGCAGGCGCCCAACGGGCCGTACTATTGGCTCCTCGACGCGCTGGACATGTACAAGCCCGTGACGTGGGAGTTTGCTCGGTGCAACATCACCTACAACGTCATGTCCAAGCGCAAGCTGAACAAGCTGGTGACGGACGGGCACGTGCACGGCTGGGACGACCCGCGGCTGCTCACGCTCGAGGGTTTAAGGAGGCGGGGGTACACGCCCAGCGCGGTGAACGCGTTTTGCGAGGAGCTCGGCGTGACGCGCAACGACAACGTGCAGCACCTCTCCAAGCTTGAGAAGTGCATCCGCGAGGAGCTCGAGGAGGACGCCGACCGCATCTTCGGCGTGCTCGACCCGATTCCCGTGCGCATCACCAACCACCCGGGCGAGCCCTTGCCCGTGGAGTGTCCGCTGCACCCCAAGCGCCCCGAGCGCGGCTCGCGCGTGCTCAACCTGACGCCGACGGTGTTCCTGGAACGCTCCGACTTCCGCGAGGTGGACGACAAAAACTTCTTCGGGCTCGCGCCGAACAAAACCGTGCGGCTTCTGTTCGGCTACAACGTGACGTGCACGGGCGTGGAGAAGGACGAGGCGGGCGCGATCGTCGCGCTCACGGCGACGTACGACCCCGAGAGCCTGGGAACGAAGCCGCCCAAGGGGACGCTGCACTGGGCGTCCACCGAGTTTGTGCGCGCGGAGGCGCGCGTGTACGGCCGGCTGTTCACCGTGGAGGTCCCCGGCGCGGTTCCCGGGGGGGCGGCGGACGCGTCCGAGGCGGCGCCGACGGACGACGCCGCCGGCGACGCGGAGCCGACCGAGGAGAACGGCGCCGAGAAGGAGCTTTGGCTGACGCAGCTCAACCCCGAGTCGCTGGTCACGCACGCGGGCGCGCTGGTGGAGCCGTCGCTGGTGGCTTGCGCGGGCGAACCTCTGTCTCGCCGGTTCCAGCTGCAGAGGCTCGGGTACTTCACCATCGACAAGGACTCCACCGCGGAAAAGCCCGTGCTGAACCGCATCGTGACCCTCAAGGAGAGCAAGGACCTCAAGGCGCTCAAGAAGTGATCGGGAGCGACAAAAGCGCGCGTCGTAACGAAGCGCTTCGTTTTTTTCGTAAACGATCCCGACTAAAAACGCGTTGTAAACAAACGCTTCGTTAAAACGCATACGCTCCCCTCACACTACTCGTCCTCGTCGCCGGACGGGAGGATCTGCCCGTACTCGTACGGGAAGAACTCGTGGTGGATCGCGTTCACGGCTTCCGAGCCCTGTTCGTCGTTCACCAGCAGCGAGATGTTGGTCTTCGACGCGCCCTGCGAGATCATCTGCACCTTGACGTCGGCGTCGCCGAGCGCCTTGAACCCGCGTTGCATGATCTCGTTGTTCCGCTCGACGTTCCCGATGAGCGAGATGAGCGAGTGCCCCGTGGTCACCTTCACGCGCGCGATCCCCGCGTTCTCGAACTCCTCCACCAGCGCGTCCAGCTCCTCCTGCACGAGGTCGCGCGACCACACCTTCGCCGGGTCCAGCGTGAGCGACACGGAAACCTCCGACGTCGCGACGCAATCCACCGAGATGCCCGCCTTGTCCATGATGTTGAACACCTTCGCCAGGAAGCCGTACTGCCCGAGCATGCGCGTGCTCACGATGTCCAGCATCGTCACGTTCTTCTTGCGCACGATCGAAGTGAGCAGCCAGTCCTCCGAGCCGCCGGGACGCTCGTGACCGATGAGCGTGCCCGGCGCGCGCACGTTGTACGAGTTCTTCACGCGCACGCACAGCGCGTCCGAGTCCATCGCCGGGCGCATGCTCTGCGGGTGCAGCACCTGCGCGCCGAAGTACGCCAGCTCGGTGGCTTCCTGGAAGGACAAGAAGGCCATCGCAACCGTGCCCTCCACCTCCCGCGGGTCCGCGCTCAACACGCCGTCCACGTCCTTCCACACGTACACCTCGGGCAACGCGAGCGCCGCGCCGATGACGGTGGCGGTGAGGTCCGAGCCGCCTCGGCCGAGCGTCGCGATCGCGCCCGTCTTCTCGCCGCGGCCGAGGAAACCGGTGGCCACCGCGATGTTCGCGACGGAGTCGGTGGCGTTCTTCTCCAACCGCAGGGCTTTCGCGACGTTTTCGTACGTGACGGGCAGGATGTTTCCGTTTTCGAACTCGTCGGTGGTGACGAAACCGAGCGCGTCGAACGCGTCGTACTGCGTCGACTTGAGCCCCATCGACCGCAGGTACGAGGCGAAGATGCGCGTGGACATGCGTTCGCCGAAACTCACCAGCGTGGCGCGCGTGCGGCTCGTGCACTCCTGCATGAGCGCCACGCCCGTGCACACCTGCTCCATCTTGTTCAGGAGCTTGGAAACCTCGGCGCGAGTCTCGTCATCCACGCCGAGCTCGTCCATGGTGTCCTCGTGGAGCTTGCGGATGGCCACGACGGGCTCGAGCTTGGCCACCTCGTCCGCGTCGTCGCACTGCATGGCCTGCTCGCCGGCGGCCAGCAGGTTGTTGGTGGTCTTGCCCATGGCGCTCAGCACCAACACGGGCATCTCCTCCGGGAACGCCAGCACGATGGACGCCACCTCGCGCATGCGCTCGGCGTCCGCCACGGACGAGCCGCCGAACTTCATCACCACGCTGTACGCGTCCAGGGCCTCGCCGGGCTGGACCGCCTTAGCCGCGGGGGCGTCGTCCGGCGCGGAGGGCGCGGCCGCGGCGGCGGCGCGCACCACGGGCGCGAGCGTACCGGCGCGGTGCGGCAACCGACGCGGCGCGAGGCGCGCGGGCGAGGCCGTTGCGGCGCGAGCCACGCCCTTGCCGCGCATCATCGCGGGTCCCCGCGCGACCGCGCGGGGCATCGGCTGCGCGGTGAGGGCCGACATCTCGCGTCCAACGGCGAACGGCCGGGTCCGAAAGGGCTCGAGAGCGGGACGGGCCGTGCGTGCGTACGGCGCGCCTCAGTGTGCGCGAGTCGGCGGAGGCGAGATCGCAAAAAGACGCGCTTTTTGAGCTCCGGATTTTTTTGCATTCGGCGGCGGACCGTTTTCGGAGACTGTGAATGCACTGCCTTCGCGACCCAGATTTCGAGCTGGCAGATCCGATATCGAACTGAGGGGGAAGTCGGACGAGATTTTCGCAACCGTTTCGCCCGGCAATATCTCGGCACGAGCCACGGAAGAGGGAATGACGCCACTACGCGGCGCGCCGCCGCCACTCGGTTCGCCCGCGATGGCGTCGGCGTCGCCCGCGAAGATGAAGGTGGCGGACCTCCGCGCGGCGCTCGCGGAGCGGGGCGTGTCCACCGCCGGGCTCAAGGCTGAGCTCGTGCAGAGGCTGGAAAGGAAGATGGCTGAGGAACGACGAGTCGACGTGCCTCGCGGGTCGTTCGGGCTCAACTCGTCCACCCCCCCCCGCGCGTCGCCGTCGTCGACGTCCGGGGTGCCCAGCACCTCGGGCGTCGCGTTCGGCTCGCCGCACAGGCACCACGCGGAGGCGCGCGTCACGCTGTCCCCCCACCGGCACCACGAGCAGAGGCGGGGACTGTGGGGCGTCCCGATGTCGGAGGCTGAGTCTGGCGAGGGGGACGCGACGCGCGACCGCGTGCTTGTGTTATCGTCGGCGCTGCGCGAGGAGCAGCTCGTGGTGGCGCGCGAGCGCGACGCGCGCCTGGCGGACCGCGAGCGCCGCGCGGAGGCTGAGGAGGCGCTGAGCCACGCGCGCGCGCAGCTGCAGAAACACGACGAGGAGGTTGCCAGTCTTCGAAAAGCCATCGCGCACGGCCGAAGCGAAAACGAAGCCGTCGCCGCGCAGCTCACAAAATCTTTCGCCGATCTCAGAGCCGAGCGCGAGCGTCGAACGACGCTCGAAAGCGAGATCGCACGTTTAAAAGAGTCGCTCGACAGCCGCGACGGGATCATCGAATCGAAGATGGAAGAGATTCAGGGTTTGATCGGCGAAGCCGCCGAGCAACGAGTCCGAACCGAAACGCTGCGCGAACGTCTCGGCGAGACGCGCGTCGCGTTGGCGGATGCCGAGACAAAACTCTCCGTTTCGGCGGAGGCGTTGGCGGAGCATAAAGACCGCGCGCGCGCGTTGGCGCTGCACGACCCGAACCCCGGGATCATACAAGCGCTCGAAAACAAGCTGGACGAGGCGAACGCGGTGACCACCGCGCTGCAGGCGGCGGCGAGCGCGGCGGCGGAGGAGGCGGCGGAGCGCAAGAGCGACGCCGAGCGCGCCGACGCGTCGCTCGCCGCCGCGCGCGAGACGATTGAAAAACTCGAGTCCAAGGTGAGACACCTCGAGGGTGCGCTCGCGCAGTCGGAGGCTTCCTGCCTGCTGCACGCCACGGAGCTCGAGCAGACGCGCTGGCGCGAGGCTGCCGCGGGCACGCACGCCGCGCACGCCGAGGAGAAGTTGAAGGAATTACGGGACGCGAGCGCCGAGCTCGAACGTCGCGCCGACGTCGCGCAGAGAGCGTCTGTGCGCGACGCCGGACGTTTGGAAGCCGCCGAGGCGGCTTTGACGCGCGCGGACGATCGCGCGCGTCTCGCTTTTGAGGAGAAGGAGAAACTCGCGGAAGAGGCTCGAATCGCGCGCGCCGCCGCCGCGGCGGCCGCGCTCGAGCTCAGATCGATCGCGTCCGACCTGGCGGCGGCGAAGGCGACGGCGGCGGCGCAGAGCGCGCGCGCCGACGACGCCGAGGCGCGCGCGAAGGCGAGCGACGAGCGGTTCGAGTCTTTGCGTCGCGAGTCTTCCGCGGCTGCGTCTCGCGCGCGAGACACTTCTGTCGCGCTTCGCGAGGCTCGCGAAAAAAGCGCTGTTCTGTCCACGCAGGTGACCGCCGGTGAGACGCTCGTGAAACAACTCGAGGCGCGTTTGAAACAGCTCGAGAAGCGCGTGAAAATCGCCGAGCGCGCCGCGAAGCAGACGGAGGCGCGGTCGCGCGACGCGCTGGCGACGCGCGACGCGGAGAACAAAAAAACGCTGGCGGAGACGGGCTCTGCTTTAGCGGAGCGGGCGGAGATGATCGTGGCGGACGCTACACGTAAAGCGGAGGCGGCGAGGAAGGCGGAGGCGACCGCGAAAGAGACGCTCGCGGAGCAAACGTCTTTGCTCAAGCGGAGGCACGCCGAGCAAATCGAGAAGAAAGACGCCATCGTCGCCAACGTCGTCGCCGCGTGCAAGCAGGAGGAGGCTGTGCGCGAGGAGGCGGCGGCGCGAGCCACCAAGGCGGAGGCGCGCGCGCGCGCCGCGGAGAGCGCGCTCGAGCGCGCGCGCGTGGACCTGCGGGACGCCGAGGAGGCTCGCCGGGACGCCGAGCTCGCCGCCGAGCGCCACGAGCGCAAGTCGAAGACGTACCGCGACGAAAACGAAACGCTCGTGCTCAAGTACGATCGCGCCATGCGCCAGCTCGCGAACGCCGCCGACGAGCACATCGGTCTGGGATCGCTGGACGATCGCGGTAATAGAGGCGGTCCTCGAAGGGCCTCGGGGAAGAGCGCGCGCGCGCGCGCCGCGGCGTCCGACTCCGGCGGGGGGGGAGAGAGCGAGGGGGAGAGCCGTCGCGAAAAGACGTAGCGGACGGAAGAGTCTCCTCCAAGAGTCTCACTCTGTCAGTGACGACTCAGCACACCTCGAAAAGAATCTTCCAGTCATGTGTACGACTGTCTCGATGCAACAACGACGTCGCGGCAGACACGCGCGCGCATGGCGTCCCGCCTGCCCCTGCTGGGGGAGCTTCGCGCCTCGCGCGGCGCGCGCGCGGCGCGTCCCGCGACGCTCGCGCTCTCCGGCGACGTGTGCGTGGTCGGATACGAGGATGGCGCCGTCGCGGCGTGGCGCGCGCGCGACGTCGTGGACGCCGCTCGCGACCGGACTAATGCGGATGTCACCTCGGCGTCCTCGTCGCCGGTGTGGGTGGTGGACGTTTTGAACGGTAGCAACGGCGACCGGTGCCCCGTGGACTGCATGGCGATCCTGCCCGCGTGCCTGGCGCACCCCGCGGGCGCGGTCGCGGTCGCGCACGGCGGCGTGCAGGTGGACGTCACCGGCGTGGGCGGGTACGACCCGCGACCGGCGCGAATCGCCATCCTCGACCTGGACACCGGCGCCGAGACTCGGGCGTTGACCCTGCCGATGGCGTGGCCCGACGGAGGCATATGTCCGGTCGCGCGCTTGATGCCCGCGGACGACGAGGGCGGCCTGGTGGCGGTCTCCGCCGCGCGCGTGTACCGCGTCGGCGAGGGCCGAGACGGGTTCCAGGGATCCACCGCGTCGCTCGCCATCTGGTCCGGCGGCTCGCCCGTCCCCATCGCCGTCGCGCAGGCCGGCCCCCTTCACGCGCCCGCGCACGGCCCCGACCCAGGGGAGGCGAGACGACTGAACCCCGGCGCGGCTCCCCCCGCGGGCGGGACGCGCGCGCGCTCGCACGCGGCGCCGATTCTGGCGCCGTTCGCCGGGTTGCACGTGCGCCGCGAAATCGAAGACGGCTCCGGAAACGAAAACGTCGTCGTGCGCGCCGCGCACGTCGTCGTGTGTCCTCCCGCCAGCGAGGCTCACGGCGCACCCGGCGAGGCTCCCGCGAGTCGTACTGCGAGTACCACGCACGCAGAAGCAGAAGCAGAAGCAGAAAAGAACGGCACATCTCTGCAGATTTGCCATTTGGAGTGGCATCTGTCGCGCCCGAAGCTCCCGGAGGGAACGCCTCTGCGCCCGCGACGCGTCGTGGAGACGCCCTCGTTTTTGATGGGCGGCGACGCGACGCTCGTCGCGGCGGCGGCGGCGGACACTCCTCTCGACCCGCACGGGTTCGGCGTTTCCGCGGCAACTGAGGGAGGCGGCGCGCCCGCGGTCGCGGGCTGGGCGTGGGGATGCGCCGCCGCGTGGACGGGATGCGTCCCCAAAGCCGGGGTGTGGCGGTTCGGGACTCTTCACAAACCGGACGGCTTTAAAGAGCAGCCCTCTTGTTCGGCGGCGCTGGAGCGGTGCGTGGCGGGCGTCGGGCGGCGGTGCGTGTCCCTGGTGCCCGCCCCTTTATTCGGGCGGCTCTTCGCCGCGACCAGGGACGATGCGCGCGGCATACCGGGGTCCGAGCGAGATCGCAGTCGGAGGTTGAGGCTGTTCGTCACCAGGGCGGGCGAGGCGACGGAGGAGGAAAGAGCCTCCGCGCGCGGCGCGGAGGCGGAGGCGGGGACGGGGACGGACCCCGCCGCGCCGAGCACTTCGGAGAGTCCGGAGGGAACCGAGCGTCCGGAGGGACCCGCCGTGGCTTCTCTGGACGACGACACGTGCCCCATCTGCCTGGAGGTTCCCGGCGCGGGCGGGGACGAGGAGCTGTACCGGTACGACTTGAGAACCAACCCGTTTGCGAACGAGGAGCGGCTGAAGAACGTGGTCGCCGCCAAATGCTGCGGCGCGCCGTTTTGTCGCTCGTGCCTCGTCGAGTACCTCCCCAAGTTCCCGAAGGGCACGGGGTGCCCTTACTGCCGCGACGTGGACTTGTTCGAGGCCACCGTGCCGGGCGCACAGTGGGGGGGCGCGAAGCACAGGGAAAGCGGCGCGCCGTGGCGCGAAATATCGCTGGAGTTCGAGACGCTCCCCTGGTCGTTTCGGCTCGCGGAGACGGAGGCGGGACCCGCGGTCGAGACAGCGGCGCCCTCGGAGTCGGCCGTCTCGACCCTGCCCGAGGATTTCCTGCGCGCGCCTTCCGCTCCGCGTGGAGAAAGAAACGTCGACGTCGACATCGACGACGGGTTCCTGCGCCCGCCGAGCGCGTCGAGCGGATCGCGCCGGGAGGCGTCGGAACGCGAAGAAAACGCGCGCGACCCGCACGCGATGCCCATGGCGGACGGAAAACCGGTCTTCGGACGCGCGGGCTTGAGCGAGGACTTTTTCCGGACGGACAAATACGGCGCCGACCTCCCCCCTGAATCCATCTCCGCCGATTTCCTGCGCGGCATGGCACCCACGGACCTGGTGGTGAGCCCCGCGGTGGGCGGGCCTCGGAACGTCTCAAACGTTCCCGGCGAAGGAAACGACACGTCCCAAACGTCGGATGATCTTTTCGTCCCGCTGCGAGAAGCCTCGTTCGTGGGCTTCGCTTCCGGTCCCCAGGGCGAGGACGAGACGCTCATCCGGCGCGACCGCGAGTCGTTCGCGGTGGACGACACAAATGGCGTGCTCGCCGTGCTCACCGAGCGCGGCGTCGCGCTCCTGGACGCGAGCGAGGAGACGTTGAGGCGTCTGTTCGTCGAAGAGGCGTGACCTCTCAGTCGGAGTCGCCGCTTTCGGAAGTATAGGAGTCGTTTTTTTTCGTCAGCCTACTACCGCTATGTAACACATCTGGTCTACGAAACCACTCTCTCCGTCGACCCACACGTCCACAAAAAAGGGAAGTCTCTGGTTTTGTCTCATTTGAGCTCGCCCCCGAAGGAGGGCATCGCGGGCGCCGCCGTTTTGTCCTCGTCATCCTTCCGCCCGCCGCCGAAGATGCCGCCCCAGAACCCGCCCTTGGGCTTCGCCTCCTCGGGCAACCCGACCTGTCCCTCCGACACGAGCCCGTCCGCGCTCACCACCGTGGGCGTGGGCTGCGGCCCCGCGCTGATCTGCGGGCCCGCGTTTGTCGCCGCCGGCACGTCGATCATCGCCGGCGTAGGCGGCTGCGGCGCGGTGACGCGCGTGAGCATGATGGAGATGCCCTCGATGACGGCGAGCAGGAACCCCCCAAACGCCGCGCTTCGTCCCGCGCTCGCCAAGCCGTACCGCAGCTGTAACACCCCCCCCGTGAGCGCGCCGGACATGATCGGGTTCCACGGGTCCTCTTTCCTCCGAATCGCCACGAGCGTGCAGTCGAACGCGCTGAAGAGGCCGCCCCACACCGCGAACGAGCCGCCTATTTTCGGCGCCTCGCGTCGGATCGCCTCCAGGCCACCGGCCAGCGCGTACCCTTTCGGGGAGTTGTAGAAGCCCTTCACCAGGTTCACGGCGCCGCCGCCGACCGCGCCCATCGCGAACGCGCCGCCGATGTCGTCGAAAATGCGGTGCGGGCAGGGCTCGCGCCTGAGAAGAGTGTGTGACAGTGGGACGAGGTCGGAGGTCAGTCGCCGTCGGGGATCTCGATTGTAAGGCCAGATCGCGGTGGAGGACGGGCGACGGCGCGGAATGCGGGGGAGGCGGGACGCGCGCGCCAGGATCTGGCGGGGCGTCCGTCGAAGGAGCGCACGCGCGCGGTCCGCGCGGTGGAAACGGGTCACGGGAGGGTCACGCACCCGTGGTCGACGCCGGACATGTTCGCCGGTCTCTCGTGGTCGTCGCCGTCGCGCCTCCGAGTGGACCTGTCGCGCAGCCACGCTGTCGACGACAACCCGCAGTGTGGGAAAGTTCGTCGCGCGCTGCGAGTTTCGGCGGCCGAGTCTTGGAGACTCGGAGGAGACTCCGCGATGAGAGATCCCCGGGTCGAGCGCGATTAACCCCTCGTTCATGAGTTCGCACCTAAAAAGTGCGGCTATTATCCAGATATTTGTCTCGTGAGCCGCAAAACGACGATCGGGGGGCGCTCGATTGTAATCGCACTCGACCCCACCGCTCGCGCCAGTGTGCGACGCGCTTCGTGCCGCATTTCACCCAACCTTTCCCCGCTTCGGCAGGCTAACGACTTTCGTCGAGCGCTCCGAGCGAACATGATGTCCTCCGCCACCGCCCCCGCCGGCGCCCGCGTGGCGTCCCTCGCGAGCCGGAAGGCGATCGCTCGCAAGCCCGTCGGTTCCGCGCGCGTGGTGACCCGCGCGCGCGCCGCGCCCGCCGGCGTCGTGGCCAAGGGCAAGACCATGTACGACAAGATCGTGCAGGATCACGTGGTGGACCAGCAGGAGGACGGCACGATGCTCCTGTACATCGACCGCCACATGGTGCACGAGGTGACCTCTCCCCAGGCGTTCGAGGGCCTCCGCACCGCCGGCCGCGACGTGCGCCGCCCCGACTGCACGCTCGTGACCGTGGACCACAACGTGCCCACCTCGGACCGCTCCGCGTTCGACACCGTGGAGAACTTCATCAAGGAGACTGACTCGCGCCTGCAGGTGATGGCGCTGGAGGAGAACGTCGAGGACTTCGGCCTCACCTACTTTGGCATGGACGACAAGCGCCAGGGCGTGGTGCACATCATCGGACCCGAGCAGGGCTTCACGCTGCCCGGCACCACCGTGGTGTGCGGCGACTCGCACACCGCCACGCACGGCGCGTTCGGCGCGCTCGCCTTCGGTATCGGCACGTCCGAGGTGGAGCACGTGCTCGCCACGCAGACGCTGCTCCAGAAGCCGTCCAAGAACATGCGCATCACCGTGGAGGGCCCCTTCGAAGCCGGCGTCACCTCCAAGGATTTCATCCTGCACGTCATCGGCGTCATCGGCACCGCCGGCGGCACCGGCTCCGTCATCGAGTTCGCGGGCGACGCCATCAAGAACCTCTCCATGGAGGCGCGCATGTCCATCTCCAACATGGCCATCGAGGCGGGCGCGCGCGCCGGCATCATCGCGCCCGACGAGGTCACCTTCGAGTACCTCAAGGGCCGCCCCATGTCGCCCAAGGGCGAGGCTTGGGACAAGGCGGTGGCGTATTGGAAGACGCTCGCGTCGGACGCGGACTCGTCGTATGACACCGAGATCGTCATCAAGGCGTCGGACATCGAGCCCACGGTGACGTGGGGCACCTCGCCCCAGGACGTGGTGCCCATCAGCGGCGTCGTGCCCGACCCCGCCGACTTTGACGAGCAGCGCGCCAAGGCGATGCGCCGCTCGCTCGAGTACATGGGCCTCACGCCCGGTCAGAAGATGGAGGAGGTGCGGATCGACAAGGCGTTCATCGGCTCGTGCACGAACGGGCGCATCGAGGATATCCGCGCCGCCGCCGCCGTCGCCAAGGGCAAGAAGGTGGCGGACCACGTGTACGCGATGGTCGTGCCCGGCTCCGGCATCGTCAAGGAGCAGGCGGAGGCGGAGGGCTTGGACAAGATCCTCGTCGAGGCGGGCTTCGACTGGCGCGAGCCCGGGTGCTCGATGTGCCTCGCGATGAACCCCGACAAGCTGCTCCCCCAGGAGCGCTGCGCGTCCACCTCCAACCGCAACTTCGAGGGGCGCCAGGGCAACGGCGGTCGCACGCACCTCGTCTCGCCCGCCATGGCGGCGGCGGCGGCCATCACCGGCACGCTCGCGGACGTGCGTAAGGTTGGGCAGTCGGATGACATCGCCGGCGAGACGGACTCCAAGAGCTACCTCGACGCCGGCGACGTCGTCGCGCCCATGCCCAAGAAGGGCAAGGGCTCCGCGCAGGCGGGCGCCGGCGGCATGCCCAAATTCACCGTGTTGAAGGGTAAGGCGGCGGCGCTTGACCTGCAGAACATCGACACCGACATGATCATCCCCAAGCAGTTCCTGAAGACGATCAAGCGCACCGGCTTGGGCGTCTCGGCGTTTTACGAGATGCGCTACAACGAGGACGGGTCGGAGCGCGACGACTTCGTGCTGAACAAACCGGCGTACCGCGACTCGAAGATCCTGGTGGCGGGCGATAACTTCGGCTGCGGTTCCTCCCGCGAGCACGCGCCCTGGGCCATCAACGACATGGGGATCCGCTGCGTCATCTCCACCTCCTTCGCGGACATCTTCTTCAACAACTGCTTCAAGAACGGCATGCTCCCCATCCGGCTGCCCGAGGCGCAGGTGCGCGAGCTCATGGCGGACGCCGACGCGGGCGGCGAGCTGGAGGTGAATTTGGAAAAGCAGGTCGTGGTGCGCCCTGACGGCGCCGAGATCGCGTTCGAGGTGGACGCCTTCCGCAAGAACTGCCTGCTGAACGGCCTCGACGACATCGGCCTGACGTTGCAGAAGAAGGACAAGATCGCCTCCTTCGAGGAGTCCAGGTCGGTGACCTACCCCTGGCTCGACGGCGCCGGCTACGAGGAGCGCAAGGCGGTGGCCGCGTGAGGCGTTACATACGGCGCGTCGTTTTCGCGAGAGAGGAGACGCTGGTAGAGGGCGTACAAACTTCCATTTGAAAGTACGAGAGTATTCACATTTTATCGAAGCAACCGAGCTCCTCGTCGTCACCCCGCGATGCTCTTCTTCCACGCCTGCACCACCGCCGCCGCCGCCGCCGCGACGACGGCGTCTTCGGTCTGCTTCGACAGCGCCTTCACGGATTTGCCCGCGCCCGTCTCGGCGAGGAGCTCGGCGGTGATAGTCACCTTCCCGAGCGCCTGAAGCGCGTCCACCGCGCGCCCGGCGTCGCCGACACCCGCCTTCGTCGCCGCCTTGACCATCCGGGTGAGCTCCTCCGCGGAAACCGCCTCCCGCGTCGCGTTTGGACGCGAGGCGACGCCCGCCGGCGGTTTCCCGGCTCCTCCGGCTCCGGCTTTCGACGCGAAGTCGATGTGGAACCGTCCCGGGTTCACCTCCGAGCAGTTCGTCTTCCCCGCCTTGACCGCCTCCACGAGCTGGTTGACGCGCGCGATGTAGTCCGGGATCTTGAACTTCTTCTCGCACCCCGAGTACGCCATGTACCGGATCTTCCCAAACACCGGCCTTTCCTTCCAGCCCTGGTCGTGCACGCCCACGATGGACCACGCGCACCCCACGTACCCGCTCGGGTCGCGCCCGTCCAGCGAGTACTTGTCGTTGAGGAAGATGGCAAACTCCAACGCTTGCTCCGGGCTTGCCGTCCATTCCAGAATCTTCTTCGCCCAGTACATGCGCATGAACCCGTGCATCTTGCCCCCGAACACCAGCTCTTTTTGCGCGGCGTTCCACAAAGAGTCGTGCGTCTTCGCCGACTCAAACTGCTCCAAGGTGTACACTTTGTCGCGTTTATCCGACGCGTGCAGACGCAGCGTGTCCTTGGCCCAGTCGTACTTCTGCCCCTCCAGCGAGTCGTACTTGGGAGAGTACCAGCAGAAGTTGTCCGCGAGCTCGCGCCTGACGACCAGCTCCTCGAAGAACGTCTCCACCGCCTTGGCAGCGCTCTTGGCGTGTTTCTTCGCCTCCATCGCGCACCGCGCGCCGGAGATTTGGCCAAAGTGAAGGTACGGCGATAAACCGGAGAGGCTCTGCGGCTTCGCGGGGTCGTTGCGGCTCTCGTACAAACGCAGTCGTCTGGTTAAAAAGTGCTCAAGCACCACCTTCGCCGCTGTCTCGCCGGGAACGGCCCAGGCCACTTCCGGAACCGAGGCGCCTCGCGCCACGGCGTCGGCGATGGTAACGTCCCAGTCGTGTTTGTGTTCTTTTATGCGCGCCTCGAGAGCCTTCGCGGGCGCGGTGTCTGAGTTCCTGAACGTCTTCATCAAACCCGAGACGTCCGGCAACTCGGGGAAGGGCACGAGGAACTCGGGGTAGAGCTTCGCGAGCTTGCCTCGCAGCGTCCGCGCGCCAACCTCGAGCTTGGGCGAGGCTTCCCACACGGGCACGACGTTGTGCGCGTCCACCTCCTGCGTCGGAGCCTTGGCCTGCGCCGCCACCGCGTTGCGCCACTCGATGCCCAGGCGCAGCGGGCTGCTGTCGCAGACCACCGTGTTGGCGTCGACGGCGTTCGCGAACGACGCGACGGTCTCGCCCGGGTCGCCCTTGAGCAGGACGAACGGGATGCCCCGTGCGGCGAGCGCGGCGTCCATCTCCTTCAGCCCGCGCAGCATGAACCCGAACTGCCGAGCGCCCGCGCCCAGGAATTTGGTCACGAGGCTGAACACGACCACGACGGGCACGCCGTTCGCGGCAGCCTTGTCGCACGCGTAGATGAGCGCCCAATTATCTTCCACGCGCTGGTCCCGGGAGCACCAGTACACCACGGGTCCGGCGCCTTCGTCGCCGGTCGATAACGACCGGACGCGTTTCTTGTTCACGAGCCCTTTCGCCATCGCGCCGTGCTTTATCGTCGGCGCGCTTTTTTCGAGGCGAGACGATCGGCGATCGGCGGTCGCGAGGATACCGGGCGGGACGCCGAGAGGCGACGACCAGCGGGTCGGTCACGCGCGGAACCGGGAAGGATGTGCCGGGGGACGACGACAAGATCGTCGCGCGCCGGGAAGTGCGCGTGACGAGCGAGGTCGGAGTCTTCGGGAACTTTTTCGAGCGGGCGACACGTCACCTGCGTTCGCGGCGGAGGATTATCAATGCCGAATCTCCCGGGAGTTCGGTGGATGCAGTGGCGTGGTTCGATGGTCGCGCACCACGAAGCGCGCGGCACTGCGGCGCGCACGAGGAAGTCACGCGCATCCGGACCGGATGCTCTCGTCGCAGCCGGCCGTGGCGATGCCGCTCGGCGGCGTCCACCTCGTCGGACGCGCGCCGCTCGCGCGCGGTGCGCGCGTCTGTCGCGCGACATCGGCATCTTCCGCTTCCACGAACACCGCGTCCGCGTCCCGAACGCAGCGCACGCCGAAGACGCTCGGCTGGGGCGAGCGCCGCGGCGCGATCCCCCCCGACGACCCCTTGCTTACGGACCCCGCCACGTTCGGGTACTGCGTGTACTCGCACGCGGACTGGTCGCACGCGTACAAGTCCGTCTCGCTCACGCGCGGCGACGACGAGGCGGAGCACGACCTCGAGCGTTGCGAGGTGTGGGGCGTCATCCCCGCCGCGCTCCGCGGCGGCGTCCTGTACCGCAACGGCCCGGCGTTGTTCGAGCGGGGCGGCGTCGAGTACAAGCACATGCTCGACGGCGACGGCATGGTATGCCGGTTCGAGTTTCTTTCGGACGACGGGGACGAATACGACGCGACGAGTCCGCCACGCGTCGCCTTCGCGTCGCGCTTCGTGCGCACGGAGGCTTTCGTCGAGGAGTCTTTGGCAAACGCCACGACCAGGCGCGGGCCGTTCGGGACGGGCCGCGCGGGTGGTTTCGTTAATAACGCGTTCGACTTGAGGCAGAAGAACCTCGCGAACACGAACGTTCTGGCGTGGGGAAAAAGGGTGTACGCCCTGTACGAAGCAGGGAGACCCGTCGCGCTCGATCCCGCATCGCTGCGGTGCCTGGGCGAGGACACCCTGGAGGGTAAGCTCGAAGACGGCATGTTCGTCTCGGCGGGTCTCCCTTTGCCTCTCGAGCGCGCGCTCGGGGTGGGCGGGTCCGCGTTCACCGCGCACCCGCACGTGGACCCGCACACGCAGAGGCTGGTCGCGTGGTCCTGGCGTTCGCTGGTCGCCGAGCGGGCCGTCGAGACCACCTTCTACGAGTGGACGGCGGATTGGCGCGAGCCGAGCGCGCCGACGACGCACAAGTTGGACGCGTGCGAGGCGGCGCCGCACGATTTCGCGGTGACCGAGTCTTCGTACGTGCTCATCCAGAACCGCCTCAAGGTGGACCCCGCGCCGTACGTCTTAGGGATGAAGGGCGCGGGGGAGTGCCTGGTCAGCCAGCCGGAGCTGCCGGTCGTCGTGCACGTCGTGCCGAGACCTTCGCCAAGACTCGGCGGCGAGACGAATGACGCGGCGAACCGCGAACCGAATGACGCGACACGAAAAGCCGTCTCGGTCGCGGGTCCAAACGCGTCGTTCGAGATCCACGTCGCGTTCGCGCACGACGGCCCGCCCATTTCCGACGATTTCGTGTTACCGGAGGGGTCGACAGACGCCGACTACGTCACCGCGTACACCGCGGGCTGGGACGAGCTCACTTCTGGGTCGTTTCTCGGGGAGTGGAAACGGTCCGAGCCTTGGCCTTTCCCGACGGCCACGACGCTCTCGCCGGATTTCAACGCGATTCCGCGGACGCTTCTGTGGCGCTACGTGGTGAACGTGAAGACGTCGGAGGTGTTTAGGACGCCCGCGCCGGGGTGCGAGGACCTGTGCATCGACCACCCGCACGTCAATCCTCTGTTCGAGGGCCGCAGTGACTGTCGGTACGTCTACGCGTCGCTGTCCAACGAGCAAAGAGCGAGCGGCCCGCCGCTGGGGTACGTGCGCGTGGACGTGAAAACGGGCGAGACGCAAAAGTGGTACGCCGGGAACAAAACGTTCTGCGAGGAGCTCGTGGTGGTCCCGAAGGACGGGAAGTGGGTGGGGACGGAGTCCTCCTCGGGGCTCGTTTCCAATGAGGAGGAGCAGGAGTGCTGGCTCCTGGGCATGCTCGCGGACCACGAGGAGACGCCGGAGGGGAGGACGTGCTTGGCGATTCTGGACGGCGCCGACGTGAGCGCCGGGCCGGTGGCGAAAATCTTCCTCAAGCACAGAGTGCCGCACGGACTGCACGGCGCCTTCGTGCCGCGGCGCGAGAGGTCGCCTTCAAAACAAACCTCTACCAGCTAGAGAGCTACGGTAGCCAGAAAAAGGGAGTGACTAGCTAGTCTTCGTCGAACTCCGCTTTTAGAATGCGCCGCCGAAGTCACACATCATCACCTGCTCGGGAACTTTTCCCGGAACGTCCTGCGGTCGGCGTCGGGGTCGGCGAGACGCCGCCTGGCGCGCTCGGCGATTTGTTTCTTCCGCGCGGCGCCGGCTCCGGCGTACCCCGCTTGTTTCTGCCCCCCCGGCGCGCGGGACGCGGCGCCGTGCATGCCGTGGTCCGCGCCCGCGAACGAGTCGATCGGGCCCATGCCGAACACGCGCGCGCGCACGGGCGCGCGCGGGCGCTCGGAGGCGTCGCGCGCCGCGCGCCGCGCCTCGGCGGAGGCGAGCTCGGCGCGGAGCTCCGAGCCGGTGACCGCCGTTCGGCTTCGACGCTCGCCAAAACCGTCTCTTCCGGTTTTTAAATGCGCTCGCGTCTCCGAGTCGCGCGCCGAGCCGGAGTCGCCGCCCGCGCCGAGCCGGGCGCCGTTGTTCAGGATCATGGGCTCGACCGTGATCGCGCGCGCGTTAGGCGCGACACCGCGAGACACCCTCTGGGACAAACGCGGGGGTATCGCCGGGAACGACGTCTCCGGGTGCGAACAACGGGGCTCCGCCGGGAAACGCGGAACCGCGAAGTTGGCGTATGCGACTTCAGACGGGAACGACGCGTCTGCGGCGTCGCGCGAAGTTTCGCGCGACGACCGGAAATCCGCGTCCGACGTCCCGGAAGCCACGATGAAGTGCCCGCCCTCGATGAAGTGCCCCGGCTCGTCGCCGACGGAGCCGTCCGGTGCGGCGCCCGTGCCGTCCACGGGCGAGAACAGGTACTCCACGTGTTCGCGTTCGATCGCCGTCACAGCGCGCGCGTCCAGGGTGTGCAGCTTCTCGCAGTGCCGCAGGGCCATCGGGCGGTACACCTGTTTCCGCGTCACGGGGTTTCCCGCGAGGGTGAGCTCGCCCAGCTCGGCGAGCGACGCGAGCTTCTCGAGCTCGGCAACCTCGCCCACGCGGTTCCCGCCGAGGTGCAACGCGCGCAGAGAGACGAGCGCGTCGAAGTGCGCGAGCGACCGCAACCCGTTTTCCTCCATCCGCAAAACGCGCAGATTCGCGAAACCGGCGAAGGAGCCGGCGTCGAGAAGTTTCACGCGGTTGCGGTCGATTACGAGCGTCTCCAGCGCCGCGAGGCTTTCTAAACCGTCGAGCCTCGTCAGGTCGTTATCGGAGAGGTCCAGGTTCGCAAGCGTCGTCTTCGCAACCTCCAGCCGCAGCGTCGCGGCGGACGCGATGGCGTTCGCGGAGACGTCCAGGACGCGCAACGCCGGGAACGGCGGTTTCGTTTGAACCGCATCCCACGCGTCCTCCGACGCGAAGGCGGGCTTTTTCTCCTTCTCCACCTCCTCCATCGTTTTCAACGCGTTCACGCCGCCGAGAGGGATGGTGCGCTGCTTGGCCCTGGCCGGTACCGCGGCGCTCCTCGACGCGAGCACGCAGGGCGCCGCGGTACCGCCACCGCCTTCCTCCGCCTTCCGCGACTCGTCGCTCAAAGACAGCGCGTCCATCGCGCGCGCGAAAGTCTCGGCGGGAAACGCGTTTTTGTCGCCTCCTTCGCTTTCCTCGACGCGCTCTTCGCGCCTCGCCGCCGCCGCGACGGCGGCTCGCAGCGCCTCCGCGGTCCACAGCGGCGACGCCTCCAGCTTGTTCCCGCCCACCTTGAGCACCGCGAGCCTCGGCAGCGCGCACAGCCCGTCCACGGACAAAAGCGCGTTGCCGTCCAGGTCAAGCTCCTCGAGCGCGTCGAACTCGGCGGAGACGAGAAACGTCTCCCCGACGTCCCGCAGCCGCGACGCGCGCAGGTCCAGGCTCGTGGCGCCCCGGAAATGCCGCCGGCCGAACTTGACTTCCAGGAAATCGCGCGTCACGCGCCCCGCGAACCGCGCACGCGCCTCGGCGTGTTCGGCGGCGTCCACGCCGACCGCGTCCAGCACTTTGACGCGCCGCAGCGTGAAGAGCACGTACGGGCGGTACTCGTTCAAAAAACACACGGGGTTGCAAGAGAGGTCCAGAATGACCAGTTTCGGGAGCTGTTTCAAGTGAAACACCTCCCGGGTCTCGGCGATCGCGTTCTGCCCGACGTACAGCTCGCACAGCTCGGGTAAGCCCGCGACGCCGCGCAGACTGGTCAGTAAATTGCCTTCCAAACTCAGGCGCGTCAGGCGCACGAGGTGGGGCGCGAGGTTCTCCACGCGGTGCAGCCGGTTGCGCGCCAGGTTGAGCTCGCGCAGATTCACGAGCGTCTCGGTGTTTTCAATCTGCGCCACGCGGTTCTCCTCCATGTTCAGCGTCTCCAGGTTGACCAGCGCGTCGAGGCCCTCCATGCGCGCGATCTCGTTCTGCGCCAGGTCGATCGAGCGCACGTTCACGAGCCGCTCGAGGTCCGTGAGCCGGCGCAGGTCGCGCCGCCGGACGGTCAGCGACTCGACCAGGGGCCACCACGCGTCGGGGTCGTCGCCGTTGGCGTTTTCGCGTCTCGAGGCGAAAAAGCCTGCGTCCTCGTCCAACGTCGCGTGCGCCTTGATCATCGCCGCCGTGAGCGTGGTGGTGGAGGCGGCCGCGCGCCGCCGGTCGCTCTCGGTGACCTTCACGCCGTCCAGGACCTGCAAGGCGGTCATGCGGCGCAGCACCAGGCCCGCGTATGCTCTGTTTTCGCGCATCGCGTTCGCGCGCAGGTCGAGTTCCCGCAGCGACGACGCCGCGGCGCGCATCGCGTTGAGATCCTCCAGGCGGAACAGCTTGTTGTCGCTGAGCAGGATGGCGTTCAGGCGCGACAAACCCGCGAGGTTCTCGATGCGCCGCAACGCGTTGTGGCTCACGTCCAGGTGCTCCAGCTTCGTGAGCGACTCGAGGTTCTCCAGTTTCGTGATCTCGTTGAACGCCAACACCAGCGTCTTCAAGTTACCGCACGCCTCAAGGTTCTCGATCCGCGAAAGCCCGACGCCGTGCAGGTCCAGACGAGTCAAAACGCCGGCGTCCGCGCCGAAAAACCGCGTCGCGCGCCGAAAAGTCTCTCCGTCCGGAGCTCCGGACATCAATCGCTCGCCGTGTACCTCGTCGCGCTCGCGTCGCAGCCGCTCTTCCAGCGCATCACACGCGGTCTCGTGCGTGTCGTACTCGAAGTCGAACGCGGCGCTCAGAACCTCGAACGCCGCGGACGCCGCCCAAGACGCGTCGTCCTTCTCGGCGCGGTTTTCGTCACCCTCCTTTTTGTTTTCCTCCTTTTTGTTTTCCTCAACCTCCTCCCTCGCGCGCTCCGCTTTGGCCGCCGCGCCCAGGAACCTCGCCAGGGGCCTCGCCACGACGCGCGCCTCGAACGGCAGGCGCAGCAGCGCGCTCTCGCACCTCTGCGAGACGAAGCGCGGGTCGGTCCACTCGCGGAACCGCCGTTTGGAGACGTCGTCGCCCGCGCGCACCTCGCGGTTCACCGACTTGTCGGCGTCGACGACGTCGTACTGAAACTCGACGACAAACTCGGGCACGACGTTTTCTTTGTCAAAGACGTAGTGCGAACGCTGATTTCCGGCTTTCGGGGACACCACCGTGACGGAGTCCAAGCCCGGGAACGACTCCGACAAACGAGCAGCGTTCACGGCGGATCCCGAGTCGGAACGAAGCGCTTCATGAACCGTTTTTGTCCGCCCCAGGCGCGTCCGCGCCACAATCGCGAAGCCGCGCATCCACCCGGTTTCGGCGTCAAACAGGTCCTCCTCCTCGTCTCGTCCGGCGGCGCGTTCCGCGCCGAAGGTTTTTTTCTTCTTCGCGCGCGCGTTTCGATCGGCGAGCCGCGCGGCGTCCGCCAGGTCCAGCGAATCGTGGACCACCACGGCGCCCTTCGCGGTCGCGTCGCGGGGAACGCCAAACTCGGCAACCGCGCGGCTCGCCGCTTCGTCCGGGACGCCGAAGAAAAAAAACTCCGCGCGTTCCGACGCGTCCTCCTTTTTCGTAGAGCGCGTTCCCGCGCGTTCGAGAGACGCCGACTCGGCGCCGTCCAACCCGCGTCCGACTCGTATACGCGCGTCCTCCTCTTCGTCCTCCTCTTCGTCCTCCTCTTCGTCCGATCCCGCGTCCGACTCGGAAGAGCTAGAAGAGCTAGAAGAGTCCTCGGAGCTCGAGCGAGAAGAGCGATCCGACGCGCTCCGCGACCGCCGCGCCGTCGCGCGCGCGCGTCGCTCTATACGCCGCACCTTTGCGGCCCGCTGCTCCGCCTTTTTGCTCTCCGCACGCGCCGCCGCCGCGCGCTCGAAGCGCTCGCGCAGCGCTCGGTTGTGCACACGCGTGACGCGCACGACGCGCACGCCGGAGACTCTCGGCCCTTCGTCTCCGGCGAGCCGCGCGCCGACGCCGCGGAAGCGCGCGCGCACGAGCGCCGCGCACTCGTCGCGCCACGGCGCCTCGGGCGCGCCGTCCTCCAGGCGCACGTTCCCTCCCGTCTCGAGCTCGAGCCGCGCGCGCGCGTCGCGCGCGTCCGAGAGCGCGCGCGACGCCAGGCGGCACGTCTCGAACGCGCGCGTGGTCGCCTCAGCTTCCACCAACACTGAGGTCTTCGCCGCCTCGAGAGACGCCAAGCGCCGCGCCAAGGCTCCGTTCGCGCGTTCGACGGAGGAAATCTCCGTCGCCTCCGCCTTCGCCCCCTCCTCCTCCGCGTCCAAAAGCGCGCGTCTGGTGTGCCTGATGGCGCGGTCCAGCGCGACGCGCGCGCGGTCGAGCTCGCCCATGACGTACGCCTTGCCTCTCGCGCCGGCGGCCACAGCTTCGTCGGCGCGCCGACGCGCGTGTCGCGCGCGCATCTCGTAGAACATCGTCTTCTTCATCGCCGTCGCCTTGGCGAGCGCCTTGGTCTCGTCCGCGACGGGCACCGTGTCCAGCACCGCCAGTCTTGGCACCGCTGTTAGCGCGACTGTTTGGTAGTTACTGAGCCGGCACACCGGGTTGGCGCCCCAGTGCGGGTCGCTCAGCGCGAGCTCCTTGAGCGCGCGCAGACGCCCGAACTTGGCCGTCTCTTTGAACGAGTCGATGGCGTTTGCCGCGACGTTGAGCGAGACGAGCTTTCCGCACTCGCGGAGCGCGTCGGCGCACTGCTCGACTTCGTTCCGCGCTAAGTTCAGCTCCCTGAGCTCGGTGAGGTACCCCAGGTTGGGCACCACCGCGATTTTGTTGTCGCACAGCCACAGCGTCTTGAGGGAAGACGCGGCGTGTTCGAGCCCTTCGACGACGCGAATCGCGTTGCCGTACAGATACAGACGCTCGAGCCGCGCGCAGGAAGAAAGGCCCTCGATTTTGCGCACGCGGCACTCCACCACCCAGAGGTGTTGCAGCTGCGCGCACGCCTCCAGGCCCTCGATGCGCTCCAGGCTCTGCTGCATGATGCTCAGGCTGGTCAGGTTCGTGAACAGGGACAAACCCCGTAGCGAGGGGAAGTTGAACATGAACATCTCCACGGAACGCACCTGCTCGGCGCCGCGGCGGAGCAGGTGATCCTCGGTCACGCCGTTCGCCTCGCAGATGGCGTCCAAGGCTACGGGTTCGGGGGGGTCGGGGGGTCGGGGAGAAAGGTCATTAGAGGTACGCTCGGCGCGTCCGACGCTGTGACGCGAAACGCTTACGGTGACCGTAAGCGCGCGCGCCGCGACCCTCGCGTCGAGAGTCTCGCCGGAGTCTCCACGCCATCGGCGCGCCGTGAAGCGAACCGTTTGTACGACAGTCAACTTTTTCGGTGCCGAGTCAACCGGATCTCTCGGTGGGTGCGTACCCTCGCGGTCATCCTCTGAGAGCGCCTGCATCGCCGCGCGTCGCCTCGCCACGTCCAGCCCCGACGTGTCGGCGCCGGTCGCCCCGACCTCCGCCATGGTAGACCACCTCGCGGCGCCGCGCGAGCGTGTCTGAGGGCGCCCTCGGAGAAATCAAGCCCCGTAAGAGGCAACAACAACTTTTTTTTCTTCTCCGTTTTTTTTCTTCTCCCGTTTTTTTTCTTCTCCTTGGGGCATGCTCTGCCTCGGCCTCCCACACGATACCTGCGCCCTGCGCCAACTCGGAGAAG
>ENA-OUOG01000728-OUOG01000728.1-marine-metagenome-genome-assembly--contig:-NODE-728-length-41571-cov-11.757917_pt1 | contig 41571 bp, 41 predicted proteins | sample MGYA00248635_ERZ508505 | MGnify/ENA primary metagenome ERZ508505 (study PRJEB26176, sample SAMN06267871) | marine metagenome | isolation source: Saanich Inlet, British Columbia, Canada | place: Pacific... | reverse complement strand
TTAATGTTGTATTCAAAATTTCTTTAAATTTTTTTTTCAAAAGAAAAAAGGAAGGAGATTGAGCCTAAAACCCTTAGCTCTATGAAAAAACAACTTTCACTTTTTTTACTTTTTTCTTTATTTGGGATTTCTATGAGTTTAGCTCAATCTTCTCAAGTTATGGGAATCACATCTCACTATGTAAAGTTGGATTCTATCACTCTCCAAGGAGATAGTTTATATGACTTGCTAGTAACAATACATTTAACAGATACGCTCAATGTATCGAAAGTTCATATTTCCGTAGGTGAGGGCTATGGTTCGAGTACTGTGCATCAAGGAGTGTATAATTGGTATGACTCTACGTTGAGTTTGCCTTCCATTATGGGGTACAAGAGGCAATGGGGAATGATCTCATTTACACTAAATGGAGTAAAGCCATCAGTCTTGTATTACCAAGCCACGGTAGAGAATTTTCAATCTAATATAGGAACGCCCTACATCCGGCAACATTAAAACCATTATAGGTATGTTAAAATTACAAGTTACATTTACGTTTTTGATGCTTTGGGTATTTTCCTTTTCTCAATCTACTCCTTCCCTTTCCTTGCAGGCTCGAGAGATGGATGAGAAAGGAGGGATGGTTAAGGTAGTAATTTTTGATTTATCAGAATCCTTTCAGGGAGCTATCGAATCTGAAGGTCTAACCACTCAAGTTCTCGATGCTACTTCCACCGTTATTTTTAGGACGAGAGAATTTGAGAAACAATATTCTGATGAATTAGAACAAGAAATTTTGGTGGTTTGGATTGAGGAACGTTTAAAAAACGGTTCTTATACAGCTCAAATTGTTTATCGCGAGGAAGAGCAAGAGCAAAGCAAGAGTGTTTCTTTTAGTATTTCTGAGGGTAGGATTGGATCGAGTTCTAGTCAAAAAGGTCCATATAAATCGATTTTTAATAGTCTTACTCCAGAAAAAAAACAACAAGACCTGGAAATTCACATTTCTAGTTTTTCAACCTCACTTCGGCAATCGATTGAAAAGGGGAATGAAAAATTTAGCCTGACTGTGGTTAATTCGGCAGGAGAATCTTTTTTGATAGAAGAATTCACCTTCAATGAATCGGAAGAAAATGCTGAGAAGTAGTAATAGAAGCCATAAATTTGAGAAAAAATAACAATAAAACTATGCCAATAAAACGTGGATATATAATTGCAAGTAATAAAGTTGCGATAGACAAAGAAATAGTTGGTTGGATGTACAGAGAAGAAGCCACTGACGAAACTGACAGTGGCTGGAGGGTTTTTAGTGGATATGAAGATGAAGAGTATGCAAATAATTCTGATAATTTTGGAATTTATGATGCGGAAACGATTATAAATATTGATAAAACGATTGAAGTCCTTTTAGATAGTCCCATTGGTAGTGAATATGAAAGAGCAGAAGAAGGAATGCTAGTAGAAATTAAAGAAGATGAAAACAGTTTTGATGAAGAATGTGAAGATTAAATTTTTTAAGAATTATACTATAATTTTATTGTTAACATTAGTCATAATAATTTCAATAGCGTTTATTATAGGTGCAATTTTAAAAGGAAATTATTTTACAATTCCAATTTGTTTAATTTTGCCATTTTGTTTATTGTATTTTTTCAGACCATTATTGATTTATTTTGACTCAAATGGCTTTAAATTTTTTAAACCTATTAACCTATTTTCAGACTATTTTTTATATGAGGATATTTATGAAATTTTATGGATAGGCTCAGAATATGATGGATATATCTTAGTAAAATATAGTAATTCAAATAAGAATAAAATTGCTAAATTTTATTCTAGCGATAGATATTATCTATGTGAAGTACTAAATTTTATAAAAGAAAGCGTAGATATTGAATGCTTTGTGTTTGAAAGCTTTGAAATAACTGAGATTACTTATGATAATAATAACTTTAATTTTTAAATTATGATTAAAACAACAATATATTTCTTGGCAATTTTAATATTATTTAGTTGCATTGGTTTGAATAAAACTCAAGAATTTAAAGGTGAAATTTTTGTTGAGTGTGCTAAAATCTATACGCCCTCACCAACACATTGCTATGATTTCAAAAATGGATTTAAAGAAGATAAAATTTATGACACAATATCTGATGAGAGTACTTTAAATAAAATTTTTCAATTTTTGGATGAGCTTATTCTTGATACAACAGATGCTTATACGGGGTATATGAATACTAGGCTTTATGCCAAAATCATTTTCAAAGATTCAACGGAAGGAGAATTGTGTTTTGGTAGTGGGATTATTTTATATAACAAAAGAAAGGTTAATTACAACAAAGATTTAATAAATATTTTAATTAATGATATTGAAATTGAGGTTGCAGATATTGAAGGAGATACTACAAGTTTTCCTCCACCTCCGGCACTGCTCTTTCAGAAAGGAAAATAAAATATTCAACCACAAGTTAAAATACCTGAGGCAATTCCCCCCCCCGCACCTCGCCATATGATAAATAACTAAGGTGCAGGTTGACTTTTGTAAAGGCAAAGAAGGAAATCAGAAATTTTCTGTTAAACCAAATAAAAATAAGAAATGAAAAAATTAATTTTCCTCCTCGTATTATTTACATTCTACATGTGCAACAATGAAAAATCAAAAGTAAATGATTTTAATCAAAATGATATTTCATATTATTATGACACTGTGTATCGTCAAAATGGCTCTGTAGATGTTATATTTTGTAATAAAATAAATGAAGAAGACTCAAGCCTATTATATGCTCTTCGGTATAATGAAAATCACTTAATTCTTGATTCTATTTTTTTTAATAATAATGGCTTTACTTACACTTTTTCATTTGACATTTCATCAGGCAGATTGTTTAAAATAAAAGAATGTATTCAAGGTTCTAAATTAGTTAATAGACTTTTTCACATTGATTCTAATAACAAAATTATTAAAGATGAAGGTAAATATGTTTACATTGATAAATCAGTTGGAAAGGATTTCATAATTAATCACTATGATAAAATAGCTTTAAATGAAACAACTGAACTTAAAGTAAGGCTTGACAATGTAAATTTTTATTATGAACCAATAAATGATTCTATTAAGAATAGTTATATAAAACTATCTAATCGAAATGTTTTGGATATCGGTATGTTAAAACACCATCTTAGGTTTTATATTGAACTACATTACATAAAAGATAATAAAAACTACCACATTCCATTTGCTTATTATTTTAATCCATTAGATAGTATGTCTGACATAATTTCTCCTTTTTGGAAATAAAAAAACGGTAATGTACCCGCCTCCGCAGATTGACATTTAGCGACAGCGTAATGGCAATCATACTTTAAGCAGACTATGATTAAAAGCTAAAATGTTTGGCTAAAGAATTAGGAGATGCGCATGAAGCACTTGATGATCCTCCTGAATTGAAAGAAAATGCAAATGAAATTAAAATGGATTTAAACAATAATTCTATAGGTAGAAAAATAGGAAATGATAATCCAGATGCTAGTCCTGAAGAATTATCAAAAGAAATTATCAAAGTCCAAAAAGAAGGAGGATTAAAAGTATTAGAGAAACCAAATGATAATAAAAGCAATTTAATACCTTCAACAGCAACAGGAGTCATTGAGAAGGAAATAATAGAAAAATAAATAATGTTAAATGATTATAACTAACAAATTATATTTATTGATAATGCTAATTCTTTTCTCTTGTTCAAAAGAGGAAAAGTCATTTTTAATAAATTTAGAAAACAAAATAGAACAACAACAGGACAGTACTATAATTAGTATAAATAAGTTGACAAATTTTGAATGGGACACCCTTTATATATTTAAACCATATACATCAAACGATTTTATAAATAATTTTCTTAACAAACCAGATTGGTTAAATCCTGAAACCTCAAGTATTATTGGTTCAGAGTCATACACATTATTTGTCTTTAAAAGAAAAAATGAAATTGTAAATGATTTTATGGTTCCTCGGAAAATATCAAAAGAATTTGGTTTTCTTAATGTTATTAAATACAATAAAAAAGATGCCATATTTTTATCCATTAAAGATGATTATGTGATAAAGAATATTGATAATTAAGGTAGTTCTTTGCTACGCGGCAAAATGGTATGATAAGGTAAACTAAAGTGTTCCTTATAAGTCCATCTGCCCCGCAGATTGACATTTGAGCTTTAGCGGTAATGGCAATCGGTTTAGAAAGATGAACTAAGTTGTAAAACCAGCAAATTAAATTTAAGAAAAATGGATTATTTTAAAATATCAGTTTTGATTTTCTGTACTTTATTTATTTTTTCATGTAAGCAAAATCAGTCTGATAAACCTATATTGACTATTATAAAGTATAACTCTTCTATAGCAATGAGAGATTATGAAGAAGCAGAAAAGTATATTGATTTAGCTAGTGTTTTTAAAGAAATAAACTTAAAAGATGGTTTATCTATTAAAGATTACTGGGTTAATCAATCAGAAATCTTAAACAACATAGTTAGTAGTTCAAAAAAATTCACCTCTTGCTTTAAATATCACAATTATAAAATAATTCAAGATTTTGAATCAGATAAAAGGGTTAAAATTTCATTTTATCCTATTATCAAGAGTAACATGACAATAACTTATCTTTTAGAGTCTGATGACGGTAATTGGAAAATTGTAAAAAAGTTACAAGCAAAAAGCTCCCGCAGCTTGGAATGAAAAATTTGAGACATTAAACCCGCAGATTGACATTTGAGCCTTAGCGGTAATGGCAATCGGTTTAGAAAGATGAACGTGAGAAATTAATGTGAGAATATGATGAAAGGGATAGAAGGTATTCAAGCAAAACTGTCCCACTGATACGAGAAAACTAAAACACAATTTCGCCCTTCGATTTTCTCCCTATCGGTCGAACTCAGGAACTTCATTGCTTATTTATTTTCTCGCCCCAACCAAGAATCCCGAGAAATATCGGGATACTTTTACAAAACTTATTTCTACTACATTTCCAAGATAAATTATTTTATCAGTAAGCATAGTACATTCCTTTTAACTTGCAAGAATCGCATTTCACTTAACCAAACTCATCTTCTTCCTCATTCAATTATTCGACAAACGAGGAGAAATTTAGATAAACTATTATCTTAGTGGAAAATTCAATTTTTTATGATGAGTGATAAAGGAGGAAAAATTACAATTGTCAATGGATTAAGACGGCACATCCTGTCTGATATTTCGGCTGGTTTTCTTGTCTTTCTTTTGGCACTTCCTTTAAGTTTAGGAATTGCGAAAGCAAGTGGATTTCCGGCATCAATGGGTGTTTTAACTGCAATAATTGGAGGCGTTTTGACTTTATTTTTTCGAGTTTCAGAGCTGGCAATTAAAGGCCCTGCTGCTGGCCTTATCACGATTTCGGCTGCTGCAGTAACAGAATTTGGTGGTGAACAGTTTGGATGGCAAACGGTTTGTGCCATTATCGTGACAATGGCTATTCTTCAAATTTCGTTGGGTTTTCTGAAATTAGGATCTCTCACTGATTTTTTTCCTCACACGGCTGTTCATGGAATGTTGGCCGCAATCGGTATCATCATCATTGCCAAACAGATTCCTGTTCTTTTGGGTGTAAATCCGGAATTGTATGCTGGATTGGGACCAGTTGAATTACTTGCTTCAATTCCTGTTTTTGCAGCTAACTTGAGTCCTCACATTGCTTTTGTAGGTATGGTAAGTTTAGGAATTATGTTTCTTGTCTCGGGGATTAAGATTGGTTTTTTAAAGAAAATTCCTGCGCCAATGGTTGTGCTTTTACTAGCTATTCCTCTTGCGGTTTTATGGAATTTTGAACAAACAGAAGCCAAATATGCTTTGGTTTTCATCGGTGATTTTTGGGGTAGTTTGGATGTGAATGTTGATTTTGCCGCTTTCTTTTCATTTCCCTTTTGGAAATATGTAATCATGTTCCTGTTTGTGAGTTCTCTTGAATCACTTCTTACAGTAAAAGCAATAGATAACTTGGATCCAGAAAAAAGAAGATCAAATTTTAACGGTGACTTGATAGGGCAGGGTGTAGGAAATGTATTTTCAGGTCTGTTTGGTGGCTTACCAATGATTTCTGAAGTGGTAAGAAGTTCTGCAAATATTGGTTTTGGGGCAAAAACCAAATGGTCTAATTTTTTTCATGGTATGTTTTTGTTGATTTCCATGTTGTTTATCATTCCAATAATTGAATTAATTCCAAACTCTGCCCTTGCAGCCATGCTCGTTTATGCTGGTTTTCGACTTGCTTCTCCCAAGGAGTTTTTTCATACCTATCAGGTAGGTAAAGAGCAAATCATTATATTTTTAACAACGATCGTGATCACCTTGTTAGAAGATTTATTATTGGGTGTTTTGGCAGGAATCGTCATTAAATTTATGTTTCATTTTGCTGCTGGTGTAAAATTTTCGAATTTATTTAAAGCTAAGTACCAACGAAGTAATTCGAAAGAGGGGGTTGTTTTTAAAGTGAAAGAAGCCGCAATTTTTTCTAACCTAATAGGGTTTAAAAAACAGTTAAATGCGCTGCCAAACGATAAAAAAGTAGCGATTGATTTTTCAGAAACAACTTTTATTGATCATTCATTTATGACTTTCATTACTCAATTTCAGGCAAAACGAAGTGAATCTTCTTACGCTTGTGAACTGGTTCAATTGAATCATTTAGAACCCAGATCAAACCATCCCTTAGCGACAAGAAAATTGCGTAAAAGAGACTAAGAATTCTTGAAATTGACCTTTTGTTTTGATTCAAGCAGATACAAAAAAGCGTAAGATTTATAAGGTGACCAATCGTTCGCAATGGAAGAAATATTCGCCTTTAAACGAGACTTAGAGTTTATTTCAAATAAATTGCACATAATCTTTTCAATATGGTAATCATCTGGAATAAAAATATCTTCTCTTCCTAAAGAATACAAAAGAATAGAATCAACTGTTTTCCTTCCAATTCCTTTAATAGGTTCCAGTAGTGTCCGGACTTCATCATTTTCCAACTCAAACCAATTTATTTCGTTTTCAGAAAATAGCTTTCTAACAGACGTCATTGTTTGCATTTTGGCCAAAGACATTCGCGCTCCGTGAAAATTTACTTCTTCCAATTTATGAAAATTAGCTAGAGTCAACTCTTTAATTCCCGCATGACTTAAAGCTTTTTCAACTATACGTTTAGAACTTCGATAATGAATTTGTTGTTCAATGAGGCAACTCATTAAGTCATGAAATACATTGTTTGTTCTTTTGATTTCAGGAAAATCAGTCGAATCAATTATTTTTTTTAATAATGCATCCTTACTTAAAAAAGCTTTTATAGTTTTTATTTTAGATTCTTCCATTTTCTATCTCAATAATTACTCGGTAAGATATAGCTATTTAATTTGAATGAGCCCAAAGGTGAAAACAAAGTGTGTTCTTACAAATCAACAACATCCTGAACCAGGTGTGCAAGTATTTCCGTTGTCTTGGGTGCTGATGGAGGTGAGCGATATTGTTACTTTCGGCACTGCGATTCCGCAACTGTCCTCCGCAAGGCAAGCAGTTTTGGTTTGGGTTAATTTAAAACTTCCATCAGAGTAGGAAAGTCCATATTTTTCTATGGTTTCTCCCTGGTATTCTACCTCTATTTCATCATCTGATAGAGAAAGTTGTTTTTCGCTCAGTTCAATAATCGAAATAAGTTTACTCGCCTCAAGCCGGTGATCAAAATCTATTGACTTCCATAGCTGTAGCCCTATTGTTTTTTCTTTTCTTACTGTACCACCACAATCAATAAAGTTTTTCTCAATTTGCCCAACCTCAGTCACATGAAAATGCGCAGGTACTAATTCTCCGTTGGGAAGTACAAAAGTGATAGTTTCCAGGTTTGTTAAGTGTGATTTTAATTCGGATAGCTTCATTTTTTTTGGTTTTAAAAATATGTAAAGATTTTTTAGACTAGTCAATTGCAATATTACGATAAAAGAATTAAAACAGCTTATTTCTTTAACATATTATCCCACAAATACTGAAATTTTCACTAACTTAACGTAAATTTTAGATAAAATACTTGCGATATTGATAGTAATACTATTATTTTGTGAAGTAAAATTAGTATTCGTTTGTCTAATTGATAAATAAATGGAAGAAAAAAATGAAAATAGCCTCACACCGTTAAGAAGGTTTTGGAAGCTATTAAGAAATGATAGACAAGAGATTAGATACATTTATTTGTATGCTATTTTCAATGGATTGGTGAATTTATCTTTGCCAATTGGTATTCAGGCGATCATCAATTTGATTCAGGGTGGAGCGGTGAGTACAGCATGGATTGTTCTTGTTACCTTTGTAATTTTAGGGATTATTTTTTCCGGAATCTTACAGATAAGTCAGTTGAAAATCACAGAGATATTACAGCAAAAATTGTTTACTAGAGCAGCTTTTGAATTTGCGTTTAGAATTCCGAATATTAAAATGTCTGCGCTCTACAATCACTATGCGCCCGAGCTGATGAATAGATTCTTCGATATCATTTCGGTTCAAAAAGGGATTTCTAAAATTCTGATTGATTTTTCTTCAGCTTCTATTCAAGTTGTTTTTGGATTGATTCTATTATCTCTGTACCATCCTTTCTTCATTATTTTTAGTTTGATTTTGGTTATATTGGTATGGGCTATATTCCAGTATACAGCCAAAGTAGGGTTGGAAACAAGTTTGATTGAATCCAAAAATAAATACAACGTGGCTCATTGGTTACAGGAAATGGCACGAACCAATATTAGTTTTAAATTGGCAGGAAAAACTTCTTTGCCTTTAGAGGTAACTGACAAACGAACCAATAAATACATTGATGCGCGTGAGAGTCACTTTAAAATTTTAGTAAAACAATATTCCTTACTCGTAGTTTTTAAAGCAATTGTGGCTGCGGGATTATTGATTATCGGAAGTATGCTTGTGATGGAGCAACAAATGAACATTGGACAATTTGTAGCGGCCGAAATTATTATTCTTTTGGTAATAAATTCAGTTGAAAAATTAATCGTAAGCCTCGAAACAATTTATGATGTACTGACTTCCCTAGAAAAAATAGGTCAAGTTACCGATCTTGAGTTAGAGAATCATGAAGGACTGTGTATCCTCGATAATTTGGATGAAAATGGGCTTAAAGTGGAACTTAGCAAAGTAAGTTTCGGTTACACACAAGAGAATTTAACGGTCCTTTCGGATATTAATGTGATCATAAATCCCAACGAAAAAGTTCTTCTGTATGGGGATAATGATTCAGGGAAATCTACTTTGATGTACCTTATTTCTGCTTTGTATACTCCTGCAACGGGTTACATTGCTTACAACAATTTACCTCAAGGAAATTTAAAATTAAGTACACTTAGAAATGTGATTGGTGATTGTTTGAGAGAAGAACTATTATTTGATGGAACTATTTTTGACAACATCAAAATGGGAAGAGAAAAAGCAACATTTGAAAATATTAAATGGGCAATCAAGAATATTGGACTAGAAGAGCACATCAAAAGATTACCCAAAGGGTACGATACCTTAATTGATTCTAGAGGTCAAAAGTTTTCTAAAGGAATCATCGATAAAATATTATTGGCAAGGGCTATTGCAGACAAACCAAGACTTCTTCTAATCAAAGATGCTTTTGGGGCAATTTCGCCAGACGAACGAAATAGAATATTAAATTTCTTAACGCACAAAGACAGATGCTGGACACTTATTTTGGCATCATCTAACGAGGCATTGTGTCAAAAGTTAGACAAAATCATTGTTTTGAAAGAGGGGAAGATTGAGAAGATAGGAAGTTACAATACAGTGAAAGATTATTTATAAGAGAACAAAATCATGCTAAATATTTCAAAAATAGATATTTCGACTAGGGTAGAGGAAAATAAATTTGACACCCTAAAAAAAGTGGAGAGAAGAACTTCCAAAAAGGCATTCATTCGATTCTTGTATGTCATTTCTATTGTTTCCATTGTGTTGCTATTTTTACCGTGGACACAGAATATCCGAACCAACGGAAATGTGACAACATTAAAACCTTCTCAAAGACCCCAAACAATAAACTCGGTTATTCCTGGTAAAATTGAAAAGTGGTTTGTACAAGAAGGGGATTTTGTGAAAAAAGGAGATACCATCGCTTTCTTATCCGAAATAAAGGATAAGTACTTTGATACCAGTTTAATGTCGAGAACGGAGAATCAAATGAATTTAAAATCTTCTTCGGTGGAGTCCTACAAAAGTAAAGTGTTGGCGCTTCAAGGTCAGCGAGTTGCCATGGAAGAGTTAAGAGGTCTCAAAATCAAACAGGCCAAAAATAAGTTGTTACAAGCTCGTTTGAAAGCTCAAAATGACTCGAATAATTTCCAAGCGTCATTGGCAAATTATGCGGCTGCAATTAGTCAATTTAATCGAACCGATAGTTTATACAAAGATGGCCTAAAGTCTTTGACTGATCTAGAAAACAAACGAGTAAAAGAGCAGAAAGCATTTGCCTATAAAATTGAAACACAAAACAAATGGCTTGCAAGTCAAAATGAAATTATCAATGCACAAGTAGAATTATCCAATATAAAAGTGAAATTCGATTCAGATATTGCAAAAATAAATTCGGATATATTCTCCACCCTTTCCACTCAATTTGATTCCGAAGGAACTGTCAATAAACTCATGAATGAACTCTCAAACTATTCGTTTAGGAATGATTTGTATTATGTAAAAGCTCCGCAAGATGGTTATATTTCTAGCTTGGTTTTTACTGGTATAGGAGAAATGATAAAAGAAGGTGATCCATTGGTGAAAATTATGCCTACTCAATATCAATTGGGGGTGGAGCTTTTTGTGGCCCCAATAGATTTACCACTTTTAAAAATTGGTCAAAAAGTTCAAATTCAATTTGATGGATGGCCAGCAGTGGTATTTGCAGGTTGGCCCAATGCTAGCTACGGTACTTACAGCGGTCATGTGTATGCTATGGATATGTTTTTGGGACAAAATGGGAAATACCGAATTCTAGTAAAACCAGACTCTACTGATATTTCTTGGCCTGATGCCCTGATGTATGGTGGCGGAACCAATAACATGATTCTTTTGAATGATGTGCCTGTGTGGTATGAATTATGGCGAAATATCAACGGTTTCCCCCCCGATTTTTACAGTAAAAAGACACAAACAAATCTTAACGAAAAGAAAAAATGACACATAGTTTGAGAACAGTATTGGTCGTTTTGCTTTTCGCTTTTGCCAACTTCTTGCATGCGCAAGAAATAACCCAGGAATTAGGTTTTGAGGAATTTATAGGGCTAGTAAAGAGTAATCACCCAGTGGCAATACAGGCTGATTTGGCTACTGAAAAAGGAAGGGCCTATTTACTAAAAGCCCGAGGAGGATTTGATCCAAAATTGTATGGAAACGCCAACAATAAGGATTTTAATAACAAAAATTATTTCGGAGTATATCAAGGCGGTTTGAAAATTCCTACTTGGTTTGGAATAACCCTCGAAACAGGGTATGAGTTAAATGAAGGAACTTACCTAAATCCTGACCTCAATACACCTGCCGATGGGTTATGGAATGCAGGCATTGGTATTACATTAGGAAAAGGATTGTTTATTGATGAAAGAAGAGCAGAATTAAAAAAAGCTAAAATCTATAGAAACAGCACGGAAGCACAAAGAATAATTATACTGAACGATTTGCTTTATGAATCGAGTGCAGTGTATTGGGAATGGTTCAAGTCTTTTCATGAAATGGAAATTTACCGAAATGCTTATTCCAATGCCATCACCCGGTTTATAGGAATTAAACAAGAAGCTGTGATGGGAAATAAACCTATGATTGATACATTAGAATACCATATCGTTGTTCAAAATAGGCAGATTTCTTTACAAGAAGCAACTCTTAACTTCCAAAACAACACAGAACTTCTTCAAGTTTTTTTGTGGCAGGAAGGAATAGTTCCGCTTGAACTTTCTAAGGAAGTTTCTCCCCCAAAATTAACGAGTGATTTGGTGATTCCTGCAGACGATTCCTTGTTTTCGATTTCGGATTCTCTGATTGCTACTCACCCAGATCTGGTGAACTATTTGTATAAAATTGAATCAAAGAAGATTGACTTGAGATTGAGTAAAGAAGGCCTAAAACCCACCGTGAATTTGAAATACAATGCCCTGGCCGAAAATACTTTTAATTCTACTTTCGAAACCTACAACGTAAATAACTATAAATGGGGGGCAGAAGTAAGTTTTCCACTTTTTATAAGAAAGGAAAGGGGACAAGTGAAGTTAGATAAACTCGAAATTAGAGATATGCAAGCAGGTTTTGCTGAGAAGAATCAGCAGGTGAAATATAAAGTGAACGCAGCATACAACACTTCAGGCACAAGTTTTTCGCAAGCTAACTTATTTTTTAATAATCAATTGAATTATGAAAAATTACTGGAAGCAGAGCTGAGGCTCTTTGAGTTGGGTGAAAGCTCAATCTTCATGATTAATACAAGAGAGAAAAATTACATTTATTCTCAAATTGATTTTGCTAAAAGTATAGCAACCAATCAGAAAGCACACGCTAAGCTAAGACATACATTGGGTGTTTTAGCTCAATAAAAAGTGATTATTGAATAGCTTTTAAAATCAAATCAGTATAGAAATCAATGAGACAAGTGTCGTGCTCGTCTCTCATTTCTGTCACCCCTGAAAGGTGGGTAGAAAAGAAAGATTGTTCAATCACCCCGTCAATCAATGAAAATACCAGCATGTGTGGATATGGATAATTTGGGTTTATTTCTTGAATAATCTCAGCGATTCTTCGAATGATTCTTTTGTATACTTTGAAATGTCCTTTTTCATTTTCCTCGTCCACAATTTTCGTATGCGTCACTTTGATAGACTCCGAAATAATTATTTTCTTTAAAATTACTTCGTTAATATGTGAAATGTCGTTATCAATTTCAATAGGAGAACTTATGATTTCTATCGTTTTTTTTAATCGAATTAAGGCCGAATCTGTATTGATGGTGCCAAACACAAGTTTGTATTCAATCCAACTCCAATACCAACAATATAGGTAAAGCAATAAAGAGTATTTGCTTTCAAAATACCTGTATATAGAACTCTCGGTTGATTGAATTTTAGTAGCAAGTTTTTTAAATGTAAAAGCCTCAAAACCCAATTCATCAATAAGTAGTATGCTGTGAGAAATAATTTTCTTCCCTAGTTTTGTTGACTCTGGATCTTTTAAGTAAAGATCTTCATTTACTTTAATATGTACTTTTAAGTTTTCCACTTGTTGTTATTTAACACTCAAATATAATAGTATTACTTGCAAATAGCCAATTTTATGACTTATAAAACAAAAAAAGCAAGCCTCGATCGGAGACTTGCTAAAAAGAGATTTCTAAAGAGTAATCAAACTAAGTGATCTATCCTTATTCTAATTTCATTTTTCTGAGTAGTACAACGTGGCCGAAATATTCATGTTCTTCACCGCTATTTCCATCTTGGGAAATAATTCTCCAAACATAAGTTCCCTCTGGAAGCAAGTCACCATTGTTGTTTAATTTTCCGTTCCACTTGTCTTTTACGCTAGTCGTACTAAACATTGTCTCTCCCCATCTATTGAAAATCATGAAATTGTAGTTGTCTGGGTCTATTTTTTCTCCTCTAGGTCCAAACTCATCATTAAGACCATCTTCATTTGGAGTAAACGAACTGGGCAAATACAACGTATACAACCCATCAATAATAATATTCCGAGAAACCGTATCGAAACAGCCGTTTGGTGATCCTACAATTAATGTTACCGGATACACACCACTGTTGAGATCAGGATATTTTACTGAAGGGTTCTGTACAATCGAATTTAAGGGAAATCCAGGAAGATTAATTCCAAAGTCCCAACTCCATTGAGAAACAAAATTACTTGAGAGATCAAAGAAATTGATGTTTGGGTTGGAGATATTAGTCGGTTGTGGATTTGCATTAAAAAATGCAACTGGAATATCGTATACAGTTACAAGGTTGGAATAGGTAGTATCTGAAACACACCCATTAGGTGAAGTGATTTTCACATAAACTGAATAAGTTCCTGGCTCTGTATATGTGTGAACCATAGGATTGGTTAATGAAGCACTTGTGGTTCCATCTCCAAAATCCCATTCAATTGTTCCTATTCTCGTTGGGTCAGTATTGTTAGTGAAAGTCACAACTACTGGTTTACATCCATTGTTTGTATCAATTGAAATATCAATCATTGGATAATCCGTAGAAGCTTCTACAAACACAAATGCTGTATCTGAGCAACCTCCTGTTGTATCGGTAACAACCAGTTGATAGTTGGTACCAATATTTGGTTGTGCCGTTGTGAGTGGTGAGTTGGGCGAACCTAAAGTTGGAGTAGGAGACCAACTGTATGCATAATTATTGAGTGAGCTACAATCGATTTGAATATCGTCTAATGCCCAATTATCTTGACCAACTCCACCATGTACTGGTTGATGCCATCTGAACATAATGCTGGTTGCTCCAGTTGGCATAGGTGACGTAAAAGTTTGCCATCCTGTCGAAACCAACCAACCCAAATAGGAATGGGTTCTTAGGTTAACCCAAGTGGTCCCGTTATTTATTGAATATTGAAAATAAACAGGGTCAGTATTTTCCACATTTTCACAAGAAAATCCCGAAGAAGCATTCCCTAATCGAACTGAGTAGGTAATTTGCGAGCAATTACCTACCTGGATAGAAGAAGTTCTTAACTCTCTATTTCCTCCCGCATTAAAGTTTAATGAGCTCGGTAATGAATTGGCTCCGCAACCTGATCCAATAGTTCCTCCCGAAATATTACTAACGAAAGCAAATGGACTCAAAGCGTTGTCAAAGTCATCCCGCAGGTTGCTCACCGAAGCAGCGGTATCAACCCATGCTGCTAGGTTGGCAATGTCATTACAGATTACGGTATCCTTATCCGTAAATGCTTGAACATCAGGCTTGACTCCATTAGAAACAAATACACTCACCGTATCGTATTTAATACATCCTTGCGAATTAGTTGCCGTGATTACGTAATTAAATAATCCCGATTGGGTAGGATTCAGAACAGGATTTGGAATATTGTTAGCACTCAGCATGCTTGCCGGAGTCCACAAATAAGTGTAAGTATCGGGAACTAGAGGAGTAATATTAAAACTTATTGGGTCTAATTTACAGCTTGCATTTCCGGTTTGAGTTAAGTTGTAATTAAAATTCGAAGCAACAGTTACTTGAACTGTATCTTTGTTTTTACAACCGCCTGATAAATCACTTGTTACTTCATATATGGTCGTAGCTGTGGGTTTAGCAAAAGCAGGTTGGCAGGTATCGCAATCGAAATTGGTACCAACTGATAAAGGAGGACCAGAGATTGAAGCCCAAGAGAATATACTTCCTCCTTGAGCTGTTAACCTGGTACTATCGCCCAGGCAAATAGTCACGTCTGGGGAGACGTAAGTACTTTTTATCACTTCTATGATGATACTAAAAGAGGCCCTTGCAGGAATTGGACAATATCCATCGTCTACGGTCAAACTTACTGGATTTATCGCTGGTGAATTTGTTGGCACTGTCCAACAAATCGTACCTGTTATTGGGTTGATTCCTGAATAACTTAATGTTGCGCCCGGCAGAACTGTAGCGAGATTTGTACTCCATAATGTGAGAGTGTCTAGCGCATTAGAATCATAAACTTGAAAATCTACACAAAACGAATCTCCTTCACACACCTCAAGTTTTTTTGGCCCTGCAATTGTCCCTTGACCTACTACATTGTATAGGAACGAAGGAGTTGGGTCTGGAGGAATATTCCCTGCACAATTATACACAACGACTTGAATATCTCTCATTGTTACTGCCAAAATGTTGCCAGCAGTATCGTATTCAGTAACTTGAACTACCACAACGAACGAACCAAGTGTGTTCGGTGTAAATGTGATGGTTCCCGTTGTGCTATCTAATACAATGGCACTTATTGGATTTTGGCCAGAGTAGGGAGCGTTATAAGGAGAAAAAGTTGCCGCTCCTGTCATGGCAGGTATAAGAACGTATGCCAAACTATCTCCATCAGGGTCTACCGCGCCAAAGTTGTAACTAGCAGGTTGGTTGATACACACATAAGGGTTTTGTACACCTGTGTATCTTACAGAGTTATTACAGGAATCATTTGCACTAAACATTTTTGTTTCTAAATAGATGTTTCCAGCTGTGGTTAAATTAACAACTCCTCCAGCTCCTCCGTTTCTACAACAAGAGGACCAACCAAATGTCCAGTTGTTACAAGGAGGTAGTGTCACAACAGCAGAATACAGATATCTTCTTCTTCCTTGAAGAGAATTACTTGAGTTAATGCAACTGGTAAATAAGCTGTCTCTGAAACAAACTTGAGAAACATTTTTTGTTTGTGCAGAGATAAGAGAAAGAGTAATTGTAGGGTTTACCAAACCACATGTATTGGTGGGGGTAATAGGAAGTGATGCTGGATTTGAAGCTCCGTTACAATCTAATGTTATTTCCGCCCAAATTCTGTATTGGTTATTCCCCAAGCAATCATAATAAATATTTCCTCCAGCAAAGTGAGAGGAAAGACCTTGTAAACTTATAAAAAGTACTATAAGTAGGGGTAGAAATTTTAATTTCATCATTGTATTTGATTTTTTCTTTCTTTCTTGGACAAACGGTGACATACAATCTGGGTTGCCTTAAATTCTGTTAAAAATAATAATTTATTTAGAAATAATTAACAGATTTTTGATATCTATTCAGATTGTTGATTAGTAGTGGGTATTTAATGTAAAACAAACCGTTACAATCCTTGTATTTTATAAATCTAGTTGTATCTTTGCAGTGGCAAGTCTCATACGACCAGCTCCTACCGAATCCCCCAGGACGGGAACGTAGCAAGGGTAGGTGGTCGTAGCGGTGCGATATGAGTAGCTTGCCATTTTTTGTGCCTTCAATTTTCTTACAGAATGAAAATAAAAATCAGTTCATGGATACTTTTTTGTTTCGTGACATTCATGATGAGTTGCCAACAAGAAAAAGTTGAGAAAAATCTCCTTCCTACTCCTATTTCTTTGTCAAAAGCTACTCCTTCAAAGACTAACACAAGAAGTGACAGTCTTGTCGATCATATCGCGAGAACAATCATTACAAATAGAAATGCAAAAGATAAATTATCTGCATTTGGTGATACCAACTTAGAATCCAGAATTAAGATTTACACCAACCTAGGAGATTTGACAATAAGATTGTATAAAAATACGCCACTCCATCGAGCAAATTTTGTGATGTTGACAAAGAAAAAGTTTTATGATAATACACTGTTTTATAGGATAATTGACAATTTCATGATTCAAGGTGGGAATTCAGATGATTCTGAAATTATGACTAAGCTAAACGAAATTGGTGGATACAGAATCCCGAACGAAATAAAAGAAAATAACATTCATAAAAAAGGAGCAATAGCCATGGCTGTATCTCCCGAAGAGCAAAGTTTAGGTAAAAAATCGAGTTCGATTAATTTTTACATTGTAGAAGGTCAAAAATTGCCTTCCTACTATTTTAAGCAAAAAGAAGAACAAGGAAAAAAGTATACAGAGTATCAAAAGAAAGTGTATGGTGAGGTGGCAGGAGCTCCTCATTTGGATGGCGATTATACCGTGTTTGGTGAGGTAGTTACAGGATTCCAAACTTTGTCAAGAATTTCAAAAGTCAAGGTAGATAAATACAAATGGCCATTGAAAAAAGTAATGATTGACAGTATTCGAGCGTTTTAAAGATTTTTTTACCTTTAGAATATGAAAAAATTTATCGATGTCGAAAGGCTGATTGCGGGTAAAAACCCCAAACTATTAAAGCGTCTTCCGAGATTTATCATTAATTACTTGAAACGAATTGTTCATCAATCCGAAATTAATACAATTTTAGAGGAGAATGAAAATGTAAAAGGAGTGGACTTTTGCAAGGATATTATTTCAAGATTTAACATGACGGTTGAATCGCATGGTGTTGAGAATATACCGAAGGACGAAGGAGTCATATTTGTTTCGAATCATCCTTTGGGCGGTATGGATGCCATGGCAATTGTGAAAGAAGTTGCGCCCGTTCGAAAAGACATCATGTTTATTGTAAATGACTTACTGCTTAGTCTTGAGAATTTGAAGGGATTATTTGTGGGTGTAGATAAACACGGTGTAAATGCGAAAGAATCATTACAAAAAGTAAATGAATTATTCGAATCAGACAAAGCTGTCTTTTTATTTCCTGCTGGTCTTGTATCGCGAAAGAAAAAAGGAGTTGTAAGAGACTTAGAATGGAAAAAAACCTTTGTAAGTCGGGCAAAAAAAACAAATAAAAAAATTGTCCCAGTATTTATTGATGGTGAGCTATCCAATTTTTTCTATCGACTCTCCAATATGAGAGAGGCAGTTGGTATAAAATCGAACATAGAAATGTTGTATTTAGCAGATGAGTTATTCAAACAAAAAAATAAAGTGTTGCCCATTTATTTCGGAAAACCAATTCAAGTAAGTGATTGGGATAACTCAAAATCAGACAAAGAAATTGCAGCTGAAATAAAAAATATCGCTTACAATTTGACAAAGAAATAAGAAAATCAATTACATTCAGAATATGAATTTAGATTACATCATAGCTCCAATTGACAGAGAGTTGATTAAAAAGGAATTATCTGACAATAAATTTGTTAGAACCACCAATAAAGGAAGTAATGAAATTTATATTCTCAATCACCACGACTCTCCAAATGTTATGAGAGAGATTGGAAGATTGAGAGAATTATCCTTTGGTTCTGCTGGAGGAGGAACAGGAAAAGAGGTGGATATTGACGACCTAGACACCTGCGAACAAAATTACAACCAACTTATTGTGTGGAGTCCTGAGGATGAAGAAATATTGGGAGGGTATCGTTACTTTAATTGTTCAAAATTCACAGGAGAATTAAATACGTTAGATATTTCCACCAAGCATTATTTCAATTTTTCGCCTCAGTTTGTTTCAAATTACTTGCCCAGTACAATAGAGCTGGGAAGGTCTTGGGTACAACCCGCCTATCAGCCCTCAGCTACAAACAGAAAAGGGTTGTTTACCCTAGATAATTTATGGGACGGGCTGGGTGCTCTTGTTTTGCTAAATCCAGAGATTCAATATTTCTTTGGTAAAGTAACCATGTACACCGATTACAATAAAGAGGGGAGAGATATCTTACTTTCATTTATGAATTACTATTTCCCTGATAAGGATCAATTGGTTTCGGCAATTGAGCCACTGCCTATTGTGCATAACAACAAAGATTTTCTTTCCTTGCTATCGGGCTTGACCTACAAAGAAGGTCACAAATTACTAGGAGAAAAATTAAAGGAAAAAGGAGAGCGAATTCCTCCACTCATAAATTCTTACATGAATTTATCCGATACCATGCGAACCTTTGGCACAGCATCAAATCCTGATTTTGGAGGAGTAGAAGAAACTGGTATTCTTATTACTATTTCTGATATTCATCCTTCCAAAGCTGAGAGACATATTAAAACTTTTCAACTAAAATAGTAAGGCTCCCAAATTAGCTTCGACTCACACAAATGATTAAAATAATACTAAGTTTTATCCTGTTAATTGAAGTGTATATTTTTTTTATACTGCGATCAGTATACTCGAATAATCAATTGATAGTGGCTCTTTTTATTCAGGTTTTTATTGCGTTATTGACGGCAATTTCATTAATCTACACCTCTTCAAGCTTGGGTCACGGCCTTAGTCAAACAACCAGTTCTATCAATCTGATGATGGGATTATTTGTAACATTTGGAGTGGCCAAAATGGTATTTGTGTCAATTATTTTTTTCGAAGACGTTACTCGAATGGTTAGTTACATTGTTTCTTTATTTGCTTCAAAGGAACCGGTTGATTATCCTTCCCGAAGAAAAGCTGTAACTCAAATTGGGCTTGGTATCGCAGCAATTCCCTTTGCCTCGTTCCTTTATGGAATGTTGAAAACTAGGTATGATTTTAAAGTATTTCGAAATCGATTGGTTCTAAAAAACTTACCCGATTCTTTCGAAGGATTAAAGATTGTTCAAATTTCCGACTTTCATGCAGGCAGCTTGGATGATATTTCGGCTGTTAAATTAGGAATAGATAAGATTCAGGAGTTAGAACCTGATTTAATATTATTCACTGGCGATTTAGTAAATAATACTTCCGAGGAGTTTGATAAATTTATTCCATTATTGAAAGGTCTTAAAGCCAAATTTGGAAAATTTTCGATCATGGGAAACCATGATTATGGATTGTATTACAATTGGTTAAATGAAGAAGACAAAATAGCCAATGAGTTAAGAATAAGAGCGCATCACGCATCCATAGGATTTGATTTATTAGAAAACTCCAACCGAACCATACAAAAAGGCGAAGATTCTATCAATTTAATAGGTGTAGAGAACTGGGGTAGACCACCATTTCCGCCAAAAGGAGATTTAAACAAAGCTCTCGAGAATCTTTTGCCCAATACTACGAACATTCTGATGTCTCACGATCCTCATCATTGGGAAGACATTGTAATTCCTCACAATCAGCACATAGATTTAACTCTAAGTGGCCATACACATGGAATGCAAATGGGAATTGAACTCCCAGGTTTTAAATGGAGCCCAGTATCGCTTCGCTACAAAAGGTGGGCAGGATTGTACATGGAAAACAACCAATATTTGTATGTAAATAGAGGGTTTGGTCACATTGGTTTTCCAGGAAGAGTAGGAATAAAACCAGAAATAACTCTCATAGAGTTGACTAAAAATGGTTAAACTCAGTTATTACAAAGACATCTTACCATAAGGTTAATAATTTATCAACAAAACCGTTTAATTTAAGCGCTTTTATTGTTGAAAAGTCGACTCTTTTCCCTTTTTAATCGCGTTCAATTTAGTTATATTTGTTCTTTAATGAAACCAACAATTTTAAGCTAAATTATGAGCGAAGAAGACAAAGGAAATTATTCAGCGGATAATATACAGGCTCTCGAAGGAATGGAACACGTGAGGTTGAGGCCTTCCATGTATATTGGAGATGTAGGAATTAGAGGTTTGCATCATTTGGTGTACGAAGTAGTAGATAACTCGATTGACGAGGCTATGGCTGGATACTGTGATACTGTTAAGGTAATTATAAACGAAGACAATTCTATTTCTGTTGAAGATAACGGACGAGGTATTCCTACAGGAATTCATAAGAAAGAGGGTGTTTCGGCACTGGAAGTGGTAATGACCAAGATTGGAGCAGGAGGAAAGTTCGACAAAGACACTTATAAAGTATCTGGAGGTCTTCACGGAGTAGGTGTTTCGTGTGTGAATGCATTATCCAATTTTCTTAAAGCTGAAGTGTATAGAGAAGGAAAAATCTTTGTACAAGAATACGAGAAAGGAAAACCAGTTTATCCAGTAAAGGAAGTTGGAACCTCTGATAAAAGAGGAACAATCGTTACTTTTACTCCGGATGATACAATTTTCTCGGAAAGAATTTACAGTTACGAAACGTTATCTAAAAGATTAAGAGAACTTTCTTTCTTAAACAAGGGATTGACACTTTCTATAGAAGACAAAAGAGTTCTTGATGAAAAAGGTGAAACACTGAAAGAAACATTCCTGTCTAAAGATGGATTAAAGGAATTCGTTCAGTTTTTGGATAATACTCGTGAACCAATTATTGAGGAGGTGATTCACATGGAAGGAGAGAAAAACGGAGTTCCTGTGGAAGTTGCAATGGTTTACAATACTTCTTATTCCGAAAATATTTTCTCTTACGTAAACAACATTAATACTCATGAGGGTGGAACTCACCTATCAGGATTTAGAAGAGGACTGACAAGTACATTAAAAAAGTACGCAGACGAATCGGGATTATTGGATAAATTGAAATTCGAAATCAACGGTGATGACTTCCGTGAGGGGTTAACCGCGATTGTCTCTGTTAAAGTAGGAGAGCCCCAATTTGAAGGCCAAACCAAAACGAAACTAGGAAACAGAGAAGTAAATGCTCCTGTAAGTCAAGCAGTTTCTCAAATGTTGACAGATTATTTGGAAGAACATCCTAATGATGCCAAAACAATTATTCAAAAAGTTATTCTTGCTGCCACTGCTCGTCATGCTGCCAGAAAAGCCAGAGAAATGGTTCAAAGAAAGACAGTAATGTCTGGAGGTGGATTGCCAGGGAAATTATCTGATTGTTCTGGAAACGACCCAGCAGAATGTGAAATATACCTTGTGGAGGGAGATTCGGCAGGAGGAACAGCCAAACAAGGACGAGATAGATTTTTCCAAGCAATTATGCCATTAAGAGGAAAAATATTGAATGTAGAAAAAGCAATGCAGCATAAGATTTTTGAGAATGAAGAAATCAAGAATATTTATACTGCACTTGGAGTTAGGGTTGGAACAGAAGAGGATAGCAAAGCATTGAACCTAGAAAAATTGAGGTATCACAAGATCATTATTATGTGTGATGCCGATGTCGATGGTTCGCACATCGAAACTCTTATTCTGACTTTCTTTTTCCGTCACATGCGTGAGCTTATCGAAAAAGGATACATCTATATTGCGACCCCTCCGTTGTATCTGGTTAAGAAAGGGAAAAAGCAAGAATACGCATGGAGTGATGAACAAAGAGATAAATTGATTCTGGAACTAAAAGGATCTGGATCTGAATCCTCCGTGGGAGTTCAGCGTTACAAAGGTCTTGGAGAAATGAATGCTGAACAACTTTGGGACACAACGATGAATCCAGAATTCAGAACTTTGAGACAAATCACTATCGAAAGTTTAATTGAGAGTGATAGAATTTTCTCTATGTTGATGGGAGATGAAGTTCCTCCAAGAAGAGAGTTTATTGAGCAAAATGCTAAATATGCAAATATTGATACATAATAAAGTGTTTTTTATTGCAGATTAAAAAGGAAGTTCTATATTTGCAATCTCAATACGGAAACGGATTGAAAAGTTCTAAAAAGTAATCACAATTCTTAAACCTTTATCGGGAAGTATTATACTTAGTTTAAGAAGAACTATACTACACTCGGGGTGTAGCGTAGCCCGGTTATCGCGCCACGTTTGGGACGTGGAGGTCGCAGGTTCGAATCCTGCCACCCCGACAAAAAAAAAGCCTTTTCATTCACATGAAAAGGCTTTTTTTTGTTAGCGATTTTCCATCATTTTTTTAATACCAAACGCGATCAATAAATTGACTTGGAAGTCGTCCCGAAGCATCGGGACCACCCCGACAATCAGAAAACCTTTTCATTCATATGAAAAGGCTTTTTTCTCTTAAATTTCTATCTGCATTGAGCGATTTTATAATAATAAAGTTAAACTTGAGGAGTTCGAATGTGAAGGTACTTTTGATCAAAAAAAATGTCAAAATCAATAGTGCCAGCTCATTTAAGTGAATTAATTTTGGCTTTATTCAGATATCGATAACATCGAAACGGTTTCATCCTCAAAAATGCAAATAACTTTGATGGAACTATCTGTTTCTATGAATTCGTAGTCTGAAATAGCTTCCTTGGTTATTTCGTGAAAATAATCATATTCGTAGCCAGAATCGTATTCTAATTGGTAGGCAGTTTCTATAATTCCGTGCTTTTTATAAAGTTTGGGCAAATTAAAGTTGCCACCAGATAGAACCCAATTTCGCTCTATCCGATACTGCTCATTTTCGAATAAATAAAACTCGTTGTAATTAGATAAGTTCACGATACTAATTGATGTGGTGACAAAAATCGTTATCACAAGTAAAAGCTCAACAAACACCTTATAAAACTTACTTTTGAATTCTGCGATTAGGTAATGAAGAGTAAGGAAGAGAGTGGCAGAAATTACTAGAAAAGTTCGGGTTTTATACCCCGTAAAATATTGATTATTTAAAGACAAGATAAATTCAATGAATAAAGCTAAAAACAGCATGACAGCAAGCGCATTCACGGTGTAATTTATCCATTTCTTTGGTTGTTGACTTGTTCTCCATACTTTTTTTAAACCTAGAGGTAAAAAAGAGAAAAACAACAACAAAGTTCCGAAAAGCAACCAAATCTCCATAGAGCATAAAATTAAGCTTTTTTGAAACTTAAACAAAAGGAAAGTCTTTGCTGATGTTGTTTCAGTATTTTCTTGATTAATAAAAATTAAAAACCCCAGATTTTTATTGAAATAATCCTTATTTTTGTACTTCAAAAAACTGAAATAAACAATATTTTATAAATATGTCTGAAATAGAAGTTCTATTACCTAAAATGGGAGAAAGTGTAGCTGAGGCTACCGTAATTACATGGTTGAAAGAAGTAGGTGAAACAATCGAGGCGGAAGAGTCTTTGATTGAAATTGCAACCGACAAAGTAGATTCTGAAGTTCCTGCACCGGTTGACGGGGTTTTGGTAAAGAAATTATTTAATGAAGGCGATGTGGCTCAAGTAGGAGATGTAATTGCAATTATTTCAACAGAAGGTGGAGCCGAGGTACCTGTGGCGTCACCAACTATCGAAACTGCTTCTTCGCCATCTCCGGAAGTAGTAGCTGAAGTTTCTGCACCTCTTGCTAAAACCGCAATTGAACAAGTAGAAATTGCAAAAACAGGAGATTCAGGAAGGTTTTATTCTCCTTTGGTAAGAAATATTGCCAAAGAAGAAGGGATTTCAATGAGTGAGTTGGAAACAATCTCTGGGAGTGGGAAAGAAGGAAGAGTGAGTAAATCTGATATACTAGATTACATTAAAAACAGAGGAAATCAGCCAATGGAATCAAAGGTAGCGGCTCCAAAAGACAAAGTAATCGCACAAACTACTGATGTAAACAAACCAGTGCACAAACCAGCTATACCCTTAGGACCAAACGATACAGTGGTGGAAATGGATAGAATGAGAAAACTGATTGCAGATCATATGGTAATGAGTAAGCAAACTTCTCCGCACGTAACTTCTTATGTTGAAGCTGACGTGACAAATATCGTAAACTGGAGAAATAAAGTGAAGAATCAGTTTCAACAAGAAAATGAAGAGAAAATCACTTTTACTCCAATTTTTATTGAAGCGATTGCCAAAGCAATTAAAGATTTTCCGGGCATCAATATCTCTATTGATGGAACCAATATTATTCAAAGAGGAAATATAAATATTGGAATGGCTGCAGCTTTACCTTCTGGTAATTTGATTGTTCCTGTTATAAAAAATGCCGATAGATTAAATCTTTTGGGATTAACCAAAGCTGTAAATGATTTGGCAAATAGAGCAAGAAAAAACAAATTGACACCAGATGAAATACAGGGAGGAACTTACACAATGACCAACGTGGGAACGTTCGGAAACGTGTTTGGAACGCCAATAATCAACCAACCTCAAGTTGCTATCATGGCCGTAGGTGCAATTCGTAAAATGGTTTCAGTAATTGAAACTCCAGAGGGAGACACAATGGGAATTAGACACAAAATGTTCCTGTCTCACGCTTATGATCACAGAGTGGTAGACGGAGCTTTAGGTGGGATGTTTGTGCGAAGAGTAGCTGATTATCTTGAGTCTTTTGACCCGAATAGAGAAATATAAATCAAATCTGAAGCCTGAGAATTCGACCAAAAAGAGAATAACAAAGGCTGACTTATAAATAAAAAATTCAAAAGCTCTTCTCCCAAATTATCGGAAAAGAGCTTTTTTTAAAAACAAAGCAATGAATTTAAACTTAACCAGACCCATAGCCTTTTTTGATTTAGAATCTACAGGAGTAGATGTTTCAAAAGATAGAATCGTAGAAATTTCGATTCAAAAACTACTGCCAAATGGGGAAAAAGAAACCTACACCAAAAGAGTGAATCCAGAAATGCCTATCCCAATTGAAGCATCGGAAGTACATGGAATATATGATTTTGATGTATTGAACGAGAAAACTTGGAAAGAAATAGCGCCTGAGGTAGTTGAATTTATTGGAGAGGCAGATTTAGCTGGTTACAATTCAAATCGGTTTGATATTCCCATGTTAATGGAAGAGTTGCTAAGAGTGGAAGTGGAACTTGCCATGACAGACAGAAAAAGAATTGATGTTCAGAATATTTTCTACAAACAAGAAAAAAGAACATTGGAAGCTGCACTGAAATTCTATTGTGGAAAAGATTTAGAAAACGCTCACAGTGCCGAAGCTGATACGACTGCCACCATGGATGTATTATTAGCTCAAATTGATCGCTATGAAGACATTGAAGGAAATGTAGATTTCTTAGCAGAATACTCAGAAATGGGGAGTAAAATGGCCGATTATGCAGGGCGTTTTGTGTTCAATGCGGATGGAGAACCCTGTTTTAATTTTGGAAAACACAAAGGAAAAACGATTGAGGATGTACTAAGAAGAGAACCAAGTTACTATTCTTGGATGATGAATGGGGATTTCCCTAGGTATACGAAGAAAGTTCTTCAAGAGGTTAAGGATAATATGTAAGCAGACAACCGATTTCCGTTTTCACGGAAATCGTGTGAATCGCTTAATCCGAGCATTCGGGATTTGTGGAGATTGTCAATGAAACTTATCTTTTGCACAATCATTTAACTATCAAAAGAAGAAAAGCAAGGAAAAGAGCTGGGTTTGAATCAAGTTAAAAGAGGAAAGACAGTTTCTTAAAAAGAGATAATAAATAACACAGATTAATCAAATGAAAACCTCAGGATTGTAAATCCATCTGAGCAGATTTCAATTATAAATTTTAATCATATTATGAAGTAATCTTAATTTAAATGAAAATAATCTGCATAGGAAGAAATTACAGCGAACACGCCAAAGAATTAGGAAACGAAGCACCAAAAGAACCACTTTTTTTCTTAAAGCCCGATTCGGCAATTTTGCCAAAAAGAGTGCCTTTTTACATTCCAGAATTCACTAAGGATTTGCACTTTGAGGTGGAATTATTAGTAAAAATTAATCGAGTAGGAAAACACATTGAAGAACGCTTCGCAAACACATATTACGACAAAATAGGATTGGGTATTGACTTTACAGCCAGAGATATACAGCAGGAATGTAAAACAAAAGGTTTACCATGGGAAAAAGCAAAAGCATTTGACGGATCAGCTGTAATTGGGAAAGAATTTATCGATAAATCAGAATTTGAATCTGTTCAAAACATACAGTTTAGTTTGAATAAAAATGGAGAACAAGTCCAACTCGGTAACTCAAACGACATGATATTTTCTATCGATAGAATAGTGAGCTATGTTTCTCAGTTTTTTACTTTAAAAATAGGGGATATAATTTATACAGGAACTCCAGCAGGAGTTGGACCAGTAAAGATAGGAGACTGGTTAGAAGGATTTATAGGAGAAAAACAATTGATTTCGTTGGCTATTAAATAGTATTCTATTTTTGGATTTATCCATTTGTTATTTCCTTTAAAAATTGAGTTTTAATCTGAGCGTATTACAAAGAGAATCATTTTGATGAATATCAATGAATAAGATTCCTCTTTTAAATTGGTAAAGAATGACAAAACTTGATAGGTAAAAAAATGTATTCCCTGTACCATTCAATATAATCTTTACATTATGTTAATTTTCTACCACTTCACTTCCAGGTAATTAGAAAATAATTACATTTTTTTATGAAAATAACCCCTTTCAATGTAACATTCTACAAGGCTTTACGTACAAGGTGTTGACAGAAGTAAGAAAAAATGTTATTTTTGCACATAATATTCACCTAAAACCATTGAATGAGACAACTTAAAATTACCAAATCGATAACCAATAGGGAAAGTCAGTCGCTTGATAAATACCTACAAGAAATTAGTAAGGAGACTCTAATTACAGCAGAAGAGGAGGTACTTTTAGCTCAAAGAATCAAGGAAGGTGATCAAATAGCTTTAGAGAAATTAATTAAATCGAATTTACGATTTGTTATTTCTGTTGCTAAGCAATACCAAAACCAAGGACTTACTTTACCCGATTTGATCAACGAAGGAAACTTAGGGTTGATAAAAGCTGCTCAACGATTTGACGAAACAAGAGGATTTAAATTTATCTCCTACGCTGTTTGGTGGATTAGACAATCTATCCTTCAAGCTTTGGCTGAGCAAAGTAGAATTGTGAGGTTGCCATTGAACCAAGTTGGTTCTTTGAACAAATTGAACAAAACATTCTCAAGACTTGAGCAACAATACGAAAGAGCACCAAGTGAGCATGAATTGGCAGAAGAGCTGGAGGTAACAAATACAAAAGTTACTGATACATTGAGAGTAGGAGGAAGACACGTGTCTGTAGATGCTCCATTTCAGGAGGGAGAAGATAATTCATTATTGGATGTATTAATTAACTCGGATTCACCAACTGCCGATACCGACTTAATGATTGAATCCTTACAAAGAGAAATCAAAAGGTCTTTATCTACTTTGTCTGAAAGAGAAAGAGAAGTGATTATTTTATTCTTCGGAATTGGAATGAAACATGGTCTTACTTTGGAAGAAATTGGAACTAAATTTGACTTAACCAGAGAAAGAGTAAGGCAAATTAAAGAAAAGGCAATCAGAAGATTAAGGCAAACATCAAGAAGTAAATTGCTCAAAACCTATTTGGGATAGGAAAATCTTCTTAATAAATATGAAAAAAGAAAAACACTTCAATCCCTTGAAGTGTTTTTCTTTTTTGTGGAAGTTTTGAATTTTGGAGAGAGTTTTTTCTTTAAATTTTGATAAATTTGTCAAGAAATTTAAAACCCTCAACAATGAGCCAAACCGCTTCCAAAGCATTTTACGAGTCAGAATTAAATGACTGGGTAAATAAAGAAAAATCTGCAATTAATTTAATCGCTTCAATAGGAAATTTACTGTACGACAAATCTATTGAATTAGTACTTTTTAGGAATCCGCTTGTAGATCAAAGTGTTTCGGAAATTCTTAGCTTGCACAAATCAACAACTGATGTAACTGGAAAGAAAATCACGGTGGAAGATTCTGCGGCATTAGCGGAAGTATTACTAAATATTGATATTGCTCCTTCCAAACTTGATATTGGAAAGTTAGCTGCTGAATGGGCTAGTGAAAAAGGAAACTTCGCATCAATCACTGAATTTTTGAATTCAAAATTAAAAGGATTTAAAACAAGTGATAACCAATCATTAGAACCAAGAGATGTCGTACTTTATGGATTTGGTAGAATTGGAAGATTAGCCGCAAGAGAACTGGTGAAACAAGCTGGTAAAGGACAGCAGTTGAGATTAAGAGCAATCGTAGTAAGAAACAACTCGGAAGATCAAATCAAAAAAAGAGCTTCGTTGTTAAGAATGGATTCTGTTCACGGTCCTTTTCCAGGAACTATTTTCGAAGATTATGAAAACAAAAACTTGATCATCAATGGTCAGGTAATTAATATTATTCAAGCTAATCATCCTTCGGAGATTGATTATTCTACTTTTGGTATCAGTAATGCTCTGGTAATAGATAACACAGGAGTGTTTACTGACAAAGAGGCACTTTCTAATCATTTGAAATCAAAGGGTGTGTCTAAAGTAATTTTGACAGCTCCAGGAAAAGAAATACCAAATATTGTGTATGGAATCAACCAAAAAGAATTCAAGAGAGATGAGCACGATATTTTTTCTGCGGCAAGTTGTACAACAAATGCAATATCCCCAATCCTAAAAGTAATTGAAGATACATACGGGGTAGAAAAAGGACATATTGAAACTGTTCATGCCTATACGAATGACCAAAACTTATTGGATAACTACCACAAGAAGCCAAGAAGAGGAAGGTCGGCTGCGATAAACATGGTTATAACCTCTACTGGAGCAGGAAAAGCAGTAACGAAAGTTATTCCTAGTTTGCACGGGAAATTGACAGCCAATGCGGTAAGAGTTCCAACTCCAAACGGTTCCTTGGCTATCATGAATTTATCCATTAAGAAAGAAGCTACTCTCGAAGAAGTGAACCAAATGGTAAAAAAATATGCTATGGAAGGTGATTTAGTGAATCAAATAAAATTCTCTATAGAAGAAGAGTTAGTTTCAAATGACATCATCGGAAACACATGTTGTTCTGTTTTTGATAGTCACGCTACTATCGTTTCTGAGGATAAAAGAAATATTGTATTGTACGTTTGGTACGACAATGAATTTGGGTATACAAAACAAGTAATCAGATTGGCGAAATATGTGGCCAATGTAAGAAGATTATTATACTATTAACTCGTTGCCATTAATCTTGATTCAAAACCCTTTCGTAATTCCGAGAGGGTTTTTTGCTTTTAAGCTACACGAATGGAATATATTTTGAGATAGTTTCATTAAATTAGACCAATTATACAAGCCATGAAAAAAACAATCATACTATTTACAATCGCTCTACTTTCTTTGGGCGCCCTGGCAACTGAGCAGAAGCAAGAGTTGAGGGGAAAATCTAAGAAACAAATAGTACAAATGAAACAAAGTATTTTGCTAGTTCGGTTGTCTGATAAAGCACCCTTAATAAAAGCTCTGCAGGAAAAAGGCATGGAGCAACGAGCAAGAGCAGTAAAAATAAAACAAGACGCTGTTAATAAGGAAATAATGAGTTCTTTTTCAGGATTTGACTTTTGCGAAGTGTATTTCTTTTACAGTCATGATTCCGAGAATCTACAAGAAGGAAAATTCGATAAAGTTACCTTGTACGCTTCGTATGATTTGCTTGCGAAGGACGTCAAGTTGGATACAAATTTTTTTGTAGCTGATTTTGGAATGTTGAGAAACGAAGAAGAATTGAAAACGAAAACAAAGCAAGAGGAGAAAACAGGGATTTCTAAACAAAAAAAATACAAAGGTTCTGAAGTGAATACGACAATTAAATGCATGTATTTGAGAGATCATAATTTTGAGAAATTGAATTCCCCCTTTCCTTATTACGTGAGATTTCACCCTTCGCCAATTCAAAGTCTTTCATATCGACAAGTAATTGATCGTATGAATAAGCAGTTGACCAAATTTAGCAAACAAGGATAATTAGCTATTTCGATATACTCCACAAAAAGAAAGCCTTTTTGATTTTTCAAAAAGGCTTTTTAAATTTATATAAATGAGACACTTATTTCTTGATGTGTCTTGCGTATCTTGATTTAAATTTATCAATTCTACCAGCAGTATCTACAAAGTTTTGTTTTCCTGTGTAAAAAGGGTGAGATTTGTGAGAAATTTCCGTTTTGATCAATGGATATTCTTTTCCTTCAAATTCAACTGTGTCATTTGTTGCAGTACAAGATTTAGTCAAAAACATGTAATCGTTACTCATGTCCTTAAATACAACTAATCTGTAGTTTTCTGGGTGGATGTCTTTTTTCATATTGTATAATTTAGTCCCACCTAAATTTAGCGGGCATTATGTTATCGTTAATTAAGTTGCGAATTTACACATTTCTTTTTGGATTAAAAACATTTCTCGTTACCTTTTTATACTAAATCTTAGAAAAAGCCGTAATTTCAACAACAAATTAGGTTTCAGCCCATATTATGAAGATAAAAACTCCCTTTTTATTCTATATTTTTGCCATTGCATCAGTCTTTATCCTGGCCACTTCGATTTCAAGTTGCAGAAAAGAAAATTTTCTTGACGATTCTTCAGTGAAATTACAATTTTCCAAAGACACAGTAGTTTTTGATACGGTGTTTTCGACTATCGGTTCAACTTACAGAAGGTTTACTGTTACGAATATCTACAGTAGTCCAATTTCTATTTCTCAAATTAGATTGGGAAAAGGTACCTCCTCTCCTTACCGAATGAATGTGGATGGAATTTCTGGGGTGGTTGTTAAAGATTTAGAAATTCCTGCAAAGGACAGTATTTATATCTTTGTCGAGGTTACGATTGACCCAACCAATGCAAATAACCCCTTTGTGGTTCAAGACAAAATTCATTTCCAAATAAATGGAAATAATCAATCGGTTGTACTAGCTGCATGGGGTCAAAACGCCTATTTTCATTACAATGAAGTAGTATGTGGAGAAACTTGGGCCGTGGACAAGCCACATGTTTTATATGGAATAACCGCGGTAGGTTTTCCAGGAATTGATTCCAACTGTTCATTAACCATTCCTGCCGGTGCTGTAATTTATGCACACACTAATGCCGTACTTTATGTGTACAAAAGTTCTTTGAATATTAATGGGACCGAAGCCAACAGAGTTATTTTTCAAGGAGATAGGAGAGAAGCTTCTTATGCTAATGAGCCAGGGCAATGGTTCGGTATTCGATTTGCTATTGCCCAAAACAGTGTGATTAATTACGCCATTATCAAAAATGCAACTGCGGGACTTTATGTCGATACGGCATTTGGTGGTGATTCTCTCACACTAAACAATGTTACTTCTTTTAATCATTCGTTTGCTTCACTATTTGCACAAGGGGCAAGAATACATGCTGTTAATTCAAGGTTTAACAGAGCGGGAAATAATGCGGTTGCATTGAGATTAGGAGGCGAATATTATTTTAACCATTGCACGGTTAATAATTTTTGGACAGCTTCCTCCAGAACTACTCCTGCCTTGATATTGAATAATTATTATGAAGCAAATGGTACGGTTTATATCCGCCCAATTATACGGGCTAATTTTAACAATTCCATTATTTATGGTGATATTGACAACGAAATAGTTTTGGATACTTTTCCCGGTAATTTTGCCAAGTATCGTTTCAATCATTGCTTGGTAAAAACAGACCAACCCCTAAACTCAAATTACGTCAACATAAAACGGAATATTTCTCCTAATTTTTCCTCTTCATCTACTTTAAAACTCAAAAGCAGTTCGGTGTGCATCGACCAAGCAGATCCAGTTTATTTCTTGCCCACAGATTTAGATAATAACACAAGAAGTAACCCAGGCGATATTGGATGTTATGAATATGTTCCGTAACTTAGAATTCTTAAAAAAAATATAAACCCTAAATACAAACATGAAAAAAATTATTGTCTCATTGTTGGCCTTTTCGGCTTTCAGTTTTAGTAGTATCGCTCAAGATACAATTACGAATAAAAAAGGAAGTGATTACCTTTTTACAGAAGTAAAGAACCTAGATGAAACTTCTGTTCAAAACCAAAACAGAACGGGAACTTGTTGGAGTTTTTCGGCTCTTTCTTTTTTGGAATCCGAATTGATTAGAAAAGGAAAAGGAAACCACGACCTTTCTGAAATGTTCATTGTAAGAAATGCATACATCGGAAAAGCTGAAAACTACTTGAGGTATTACGGAACGTTTAATTTTGGACCTGGAGGAGCATTTCATGATATTCCTTGGGTAATTAACAGATTTGGTATCGTTCCAGAATCAGCTTACAAAGGATTGAACTACGGTACAGATTCTCACAATCACTCAGAAATGCAAGGAATGTTAAAGGCAATGGTTGAAGTTTTGGCAAAAAAGCCTCAAGGAGGAAAATTAACTAACTCATGGAAAAAAGCAATTACAGGAGTAACGGATGCATACTTAGGAGAATTGCCAGATAACATGGAAGACTTTAAGTTTGAGTACGAAGGTGCTTCTTATACACCAAAATCATTTGCGAGTCATTTGGATTTGAATATGGATGATTATGTATCATTAACCTCGTACACCCACCATCCGTTTTATTCAAGTTTTGTAATCGAAGTTCAAGATAACTGGGCATTGCAGTCTTGTTACAACTTACCTTTAGATGAATTCATGGAAGTAATGGAATCTGCTATCATGGACGGATACACATTTGCTTGGGGTGCAGATATTTCAGAAAAAGGATTCTCTGCGAGAGACGCTTTAGCGATTTTGCCAACGGATGAGTCGACAATAAAAGTAAAAGGCAGAAACAACAAACACTTTAGTGATGCAGGTGAAGAGAAAATAAGTAATGCATTTATGACTCCTGTAGAAGAAAGAATTGTAACTCAGCAAGAGAGACAAGATGCTTTTGATAGCCAAGAAACAACGGATGACCACGGGATGCACATCACCGGAATTGTAAAAGATCAAAAGGGAACTAAGTACTTCGTTGTGAAAAACTCTTGGGGTGATTACAACCAATGTGATGGTTATTTTTACGCATCGTTTCCCTACGTTAGATACAAAACAATGAACATCCAAATTCATAAAGATGCATTGTCTAACTCAATGAAAAAGAAACTAGGAATTAAGTAAAGCGTACTATTTTTATGTAGTAAAAAGCGAATTAACTATCATTTAGTTGATTCGCTTTTTTTGCATAAAATGAAACTTTACAAAGGAAAATAAATAAACTCTCGTTACAATCCTTTAAAATAGATTGCAGAATCTCTGTTCGGTTTATTGTGGATAAAAGATTTAATTTCTTTCAGTAAAATATGTGGTTCCAGTATTCCGGTTTCAAAATAAGAGGAAGTAGCAGTGTTGCACACGCTTATTTTGTCGGTCGAAAATATGGATAAATAGGAATAACGAGGCTTGTTTTCTTTTAAATACGAATAGGTAATCGGATGGAAGTTGAAGGTCAGCAACAACCAATAATCAAACGTTGAGTCTTTGGAAAGAATGGTTTCAAAATCTAATTTTCTTGAACCTGAAGTTGTATCAGACTCAAGAAAATAAATGCCGCCCGCATCTTCTATCAATTTACTTGTAAAACTTCGTCCGCCAGGTAAGGTCCATACATCGTCATACAATTCTCCGCATAAAATAACCGGTTTTTCTCCTTGATTGATTGAAGTTTCATTTAAATAGCTCTTTTCTATTTCCGAAAACAAGGAATCGGCCAATCGTTCTTTGTTGAATAATACCCCATACAACTTAATCCATTCTGCTTGAGCTAAGGGATGAATTTCGAGGTATTCTACGTTGGTAATTGTTGGAATAGAAAAGGAAGAAAGCCAATCATGGTTTCCGTTACTTGGATAAATCATTGCCAAATCCGGATGTAAAGAAACAATTAATTCTTTGTCTGGACTTTGGTCAGAACCCACATCGATTGTTTTTTTTTCTGCTAATCTTTTTTTTATTTCGTTGTTTCTAATTCCTTGAGAATAAGTTACTCCTGTTATTTTGTTTTCCACTCCCAAAGCGCTCATAAAGGAGATGTAAGTGGAAGAATATGCCAAAACACTTTGGAAATTGGGATGAATCAATTTAATGTTTTTCATTTGTGTTTCTTCAAGATTCGACACCAAAAAATGATCTAATATTTCCCGAGTTTGCGGATTGGTAACAGTTACAACAGTTCCCTCACTTGTTTTGTACATGGAAATTCCTTTGGCGTAGCTCAAAGGAATTATTTCTTCCAATTCTACAGTTGTTTTTGAGGAAGAAATTTCATTGCAAGAAAAAAATAAAGAACAACCAAGAAAAGTGATAAATAGAAACGTAGAAACTCGCATTACGGATTGATTCGTTTTATTTGCCATGTATTATCCTCGTTGGTGTAAGTTACCCTGTCGTGCAGTCTTTTTGCTCTTCCTTGCCAAAACTCGTAGTAAAAAGGAACAATAAGATATCCTCCCCAATGTGGGGGTCTTGGAACCTCTTTTCCCTCATATTTTTGGGTGTAAAACGCCAATCTGTCCGAAAGCTCTTTGTGATTTTTTAGTTTTTCACTTTGGTGTGAGGCCCAAGCACCTAATTGACTTTGGCGTGGTCGGCTAGCAAAATATGCATCAGAAAACTGAGTTTCTATTTTTTCTGCTTTTCCGTAAATTCTAATTTGTCGTTCTTTTTCTGCCCAGAAAAAATTCATACAAACTGTATTGTTAGCCTCAATATCTTGTCCTTTTTTTCCTTTGTAATTAGTGAAAAATACGTAACCATTTTCTTCAATACTTCTCAAGTAAACAACTCTAGAAGAGGGTATGTTGTCTTTTGAAATTGTTGCTAAATGAAAAGCATAGGGCTCCATTACTTGCTTATCCAGGGCTTCTTTGAACCAGTTTTCAAAAAGTTCTTTCGGTTCCTGTGGCACGTTGGACTCGTCCAAAGTTCCAACTTCAAATTCTCTTCGCTCGGTTGATATTTTTTTATTTATTTCTGACATACAACAAAATTAAGGAGAATTTGATTAAGAATCTTTCCGTCTTATTAAAGATTGGATTTTAAATTAATCCCGAGAACAGAATCTTTAAACACTTCTCCGTTACTGCAATAGACTGTTACACATAAATTATGTATGGAATCAAGCGTAGGTAATGAGTCATTTGAAAATCTTACTGAAGTTTCATAGAGATCGCTGTCATAGTTGTAAATGTTTTCTTCTTTTACATCATAACGGTAATCTTTTAACAAGAGGAAAGAAGGTTGGTTATGTACTCTAAACAAACTATTTAATTCACTATTTGCTGGAAAAGCAAGGTTGAAATCATTGGTGGAAACAACAGAAACAGAATCAATAGGGTTTACTAATCTATTAAAGCAAGGGTCGAACACTTGTGAAAGTGCCATAGCTTTATTAGTTAGATTAAATTGGAAGTTTTGTGCATAAATACTCTCGTAATTGATATTCATAATCAATGAATTTTGATTACTCATAAAACCTGAACTGTAGGTCATATCTATTCCGGTTATATTCCTTGTTTCTGGATGATCGCATGGTTTGTTACAACTTTCTAAGTAAACGAAAGCGAGGTAAGGAATCGTGAGTAAAATGAGTGCTTTTTTTATCATAATTAGATGTATTAAAATTGATATTGAATTTGGAATCCGGCTGTCAGGAAAAACCTATTCGGCTGATAATTTTCTTCGTTTACTTCTCTTCTAACAGACCCCATAAGTTTCATGTGCAAGTCATCTGATTTTTGAGACATTCGAAATTCCAAACCAAGTGGGATGTATGGGTTTAAATTGGAATAATTTTGGATTTTTGTTTGGTATGAATCCATTTCGTTTCCTTGCCAATAGTTAGTAACTACTGCCGAACCAACAGAGGTGTATACCGAAAGGCCCAGACCGATGTACACATTCAGAAATTGATTATTGGTTTTAATCAGGGCGTAACCGCCTCCATATATTTCATTCAAGTTAAAATCTACATTTATTTCGGCTGAAACAAAATTTGTGTCAGTATTAGTCACTCTTTTTGATATTCTATCGTTTAGCTTCCCTGAATTCTGATACCCCAAATCCGCACCTAATTCAAATGCAACTCGTTGGTTTTTGGAATACAGAATCCAAGCTGCATTGCCGCCTAATTGAATAGTTGCTGTGGCACGATCTACACTTTCTGGATAAGAAACTAATCCAAAATGCTCTTGGTAAAATGCACTATTTACTGCCTCTTCGGGAAAGAATAAAGACCGCTGTGGAACTAAGGCAAGTTTCATGGAGAATCCTACTCTGAATGCTCTCTTGTTTGGAATTTCTTCAGGCACATAGGAATCTTGACTGAATCCCCAGTTAGCAAAGAGTAAAAGCGAAAAAATAAGTAGTTTATTCAACATGTGTAATGGTATTTTTTTTATTTCCAATCTGAATCAAATCTCCCACTTTTTTGCCCAACAAGGAAGTTCCCACGGGTGAGTTAGTGGCTATCGCGAAGAATTCAGTTCGGTTGTGTTTAATTTTTCCTAACCCCACAGATAGGAAGAAACGCAACTCCCCGCAAAAAACTAAACTACCAAAATTGACTGATATCCCTTGAATTGTTGGGTTAATTTTTTGTAAAGTTTCAACTTGGATTTGCAAAACCTTGAGCTGAGTGGCAAGCCGCTCATTTTCAATGTGAGCCATGGCTCGCGAAGTTTCATGTTTGTCGCCTGCCGAACTTTTAGTATCGGAGTTAGCAGAATCCTGAGTGTCTTTGAGCGCAGTTTCAATTACAGCAATTTTTTCAGTTAAATGATTCATTGTTGCAGTCCAATAACTTTGCTTATTCATTCAGTTGGTTCAATTATAATTGGTTAAATATACGACATGAGAAGGAAAAAATTAAGTTGTGATTTCAAATTTTTAAGCCAAGGAATTTCTATTTTTGATTTAAAATAAGTCGAAAATGAAATACTCAATAGATTTAACTTACGAAACACCTCGAGAATGGGCAGAAAATGCCATAAAGGATATGGATTCATTGTTGCAAGATCACGCAGATAATGAAAGAAAAGTATCAGCTATGGCACTAGGAATTATCGCAAAATGTCCGGATAAAACGAAGTGGATTCCCTTTTTGATAGAAACTGCTATAGAAGAATTAGAGCACTTTGAAGGAGTGTATAAATTCATGGAAAAAAGAGGAGTTCAGCTGCCACAAAAAATGGCTGAGGATAAATACATGAAGCAGTTAATTGGTTCTATCAGATCCGGAGTAGAGGAGAGATTGATTGACAGAATGCTTATTGCTAGCATTGTGGAAATGAGGGGAATGGAAAGGTTTAAGCTGATTAGCGAAGTTCTGGAAGACCCTGAATTGAAGCGTTTTTACAAAGAAATATGGACAAGCGAAGCTAAGCACGGTACTATGTTTGTGAAATTAGCACTCATGTATTGGGACGAAGAAACAATCTATAAAAGGTTGAGCGAATTAAATGAAATAGAAGGAAAGATTTGTGAAAGCTTGGAGTGGAGAAGTGCCATACACTAAGGCTTCAAATAACAAGAAACTCAAACCCAATAAGAATCACAAGACTCATGCCTAATAATTTTTACATTAGATGAATTCCTTAACCGCTCTGACCGAAAAAATTAAGCTGGAAATCACTTTCGAAACATCCAGAAGCAATGGAAAGGGAGGCCAACATGCAAACAAAACTGAAACCCGAGTTACACTTGTATGGAATTTTATTCAATCAGAATGGGTATCGAAGGATGAAAAAGAAATGATTATTCTTAATTGTAAACCTTATGTTTCAGGAGAAGTTTTAAGAATCTCTACTGAGGAGTATCGTTCTCAGGTCAAGAATAAAAAGAAATCGCTTTACAAGCTCAAGAAGCTATTGGCAATGGCTTTACAAATAGAAAAAGTGAGAAAAAAATCTTCGGTTCCCTACTCGGTAAAACGAAAAAGAATGAAAGATAAAAAGATACAGGCAGAAATAAAGAATTCAAGAAAGAAAATAGACAAAAGGGATTTTTGAAACAATACTTTACATTCCCTTTAATTATTAAACCTAGATTTATTAATTTAGCACTCACAATTAAAAAAAAAGAATCGACTATGAACTATGACGTAATAATAGTAGGAACAGGACCAGGCGGATATGTTGCAGCGATAAGAGCTTCGCAATTAGGACTTAAGGTTGCAGTTATTGAAAAAGAAAGTTTAGGAGGGATTTGCCTTAACTGGGGGTGTATTCCTACAAAAGCACTTCTAAAAAGTGCCAATGTTTTTGAATATATCAATCATGCAGAAGATTATGGAATTACCGTAAAAGACGCTAAACACGATTTCGATGCTGTTGTGAAAAGAAGTAGAGCAGTGGCAGAAGGAATGAGTGGTGGAGTGAAATTCTTAATGAAAAAGAACAAGATTGAAGTGATTGAAGGAATAGGGAAAGTGATGCCAGGAAAAAAAGTGGCTGTCACTGGAACAGATGGAAAAGTAACTGAATATTCTGCAGAAAGCATCATAATAGCTACCGGAGCAAGATCTCGTCAGTTACCAAACTTGCCACAAGATGGTAAAAATATAATTGGTTACAGAGATGCAATGACTCTGCCGAAACAACCAAAGAAATTAGTTGTAGTTGGTTCAGGAGCTATCGGAGTAGAATTCGCATACTTTTACAACGCCATGGGGACAGAAGTTACGATCGTGGAGTATATGCCAAACATTGTTCCGGTGGAAGATGTGGATGTATCAAAACAATTGGAGAAAAGCTTTAAGAAGCAAGGAATAAAGGTAATGACTAGTTCTTCTGTGGAGAAAGTGGACGTAACGCCAAAAGGTTGTTCAGTCACTGTAAAAACGAAAAAAGGAGAAGAAAAGATAGAATGTGAGGTAGTTCTTTCTGCTGTTGGAATTGAGGCTAACCTTGAAAACATTGGGTTAGAAGAAGTGGGTATAGCAACTGACAAAGGAAAAATTTTGGTAAGTGAAAACTACCAGACAAATATTCCTGGATATTACGCAATTGGAGATTGTACTCCGGGCGCTGCTTTAGCGCACGTAGCGTCTGCCGAAGGAATTATTTGTGTTGAAGGAATTGCTGGACACAATCCAGATGCGTTAGACTATGGTAATATCCCAGGGTGTACATACAGTTCTCCAGAGGTTTCTTCTGTAGGTATGACAGAGGCCCAAGCAAAAGAGGCAGGTTATGACATTAAAGTGGGTAAATTTCCATTCTCGGCATCAGGAAAGGCAAGTGCAGCTGGTCACAAAGATGGTTTTGTTAAGTTGATCTTTGATGCGAAGTATGGCGAATTACTTGGAGGTCATATGATAGGTAGTAACGTTACCGAAATGATTGCAGAACTTGTGGCTCTAAGAAAGTTAGAAACTACAGGGCATGACATCATCAAAACGGTTCACCCACACCCAACTATGAGCGAAGCAGTAATGGAAGCGGCAGCAGCTGCTTACGATGAAGTGATTCATTTATAAGAATTATCCTCAATGTATGTAAATCCTCAATTGTGTAAACGATTGAGGATTTTTTTTTAATAATTAATTCCAATGGGTCTTTAGAACAAAAGCCTGCCAAGTAGGAATGATATTTTGTATAAGATGCTACAATAGTCTAATCTCTTTCATTTCAATCATTCTAATTTCTTGCTGATTTACTCTTATTTTAACAAAGCCATTATCTTTCACTTCCAGTATTTCTCCAGTAAATCTATTGCTTGTCTTGGACCATTCGTAGGTTAATTCAGATTGATATCCCAGTAAGTTTTGGTAGTAATAATTCTTGATAGCTAACTGATTACCTTGAGAAAGCAACAGGTAGTTTTTGCTCAGAATTTCTAACAGCTTTGTAAATAGTTTATTTTTATTAATACTTTGTTTTATATGCTTTTCTACAGAAGTTGCTTGGATGTTTTTTTCAAACTTTTGTTGCTTTACATTCAGTCCAATTCCGATGATTGAATGGCTCAAATAATTTCTTTGGACCGAATTTTCAATTAAAATTCCGCACACTTTGTTCCTGTTTAATAGGATGTCATTGGGCCATTTTATTTTGCAATCGGTTGTGTAATTTGAGAGGAGTTCATGAACTGAATTGCATACCAACATACTCAATAAAAAATTTTGAGAGAGTTTTAAAAAAGACATATCCAAAAAGACACTAAATGTGAGATTGCTACCAGCCTCACTTTTCCAGCTATTTCCTCTTTGACCTTTGCCCTTTGTCTGAAAATGTGCCAAAATTACCGACCCATTTTCCACTATTGTCTCATTTGCCAGTTTGGAGAGGTAATTGTTAGTTGAATCGACAGAATCGAGTTCTATGATTGTTTGTCCAATTTTATCCGGAATATTTGTTCCAAATTTGTTCATGACATAAAGGTAAGTATCAATTCACTGACAACAATCATATAAAAAGGAAAATCTTACACAGCACAACTTGAAAAATTGTAGTAAGTTTACGGAGCGTAAAAAAAATAAATGAATAA
>ENA-OUOG01000727-OUOG01000727.1-marine-metagenome-genome-assembly--contig:-NODE-727-length-41574-cov-5.192640_pt1 | contig 41574 bp, 39 predicted proteins | sample MGYA00248635_ERZ508505 | MGnify/ENA primary metagenome ERZ508505 (study PRJEB26176, sample SAMN06267871) | marine metagenome | isolation source: Saanich Inlet, British Columbia, Canada | place: Pacific... | reverse complement strand
GGGCAACTTAATAAATCTGAAATTCTATCGGTTAAAATTCTATTGATTTCTTCTGGCATTTTCATATTAAAAGAACGAAGACCAGCTTCTATGTGAACCACTTTAATATTCATTTTTTTGGCTGCTAATGCTCCAGCTATGGTAGAATTTGTATCACCATAAACAATCAGTGCATCTGGTTGTTCAATTTCTAATACTTTTTCAATTTTCTCCATCATCTGACCAGTCATGGCTCCATGACTCATACTATTAACCTCTAAATTATAAGCGGGTCTTGGAATCATCATTTCTTCAAAAAAAACAGCACTCATATTAGCATCAAAATGTTGCCCTGTATGAATGATTACCTCTTCTATAGTATTGTATTCTTTAATAATTCTGCTTAATACAGCTGCTTTTACAAACTGTGGTCTGGCTCCTATGACGGTAACTATTTTTTTCATTTATCTAAACTTTGGTAATAATTAAAGTACCATATAATATTAATTTTTTACTTCTTAAGATACTACCTTTTTAATTACTTGTGCTAATTGCCTTGTTATATTTTTTCTATGAAATTGTTCTATATTAGTAGATTTTACAAATAATTTCTCTTCTTTAAAATCTTTATATAATTTTAAAATAGTAGCTTTTAATGCAGTTTTATTTTTAAATCCTACTATTGTTCCTGCATTTGTATTCTTTAGTATCATAGCTGCATCACCGTCTTCAGGCCCAATAGCTAAAATAGGTCGTTTTGCTTGTAAATACTCAAAAATTTTCCCTGTAATAATTCCTTTTGCACTAGGTACCTCATTAATACTTAATAATAATATCTGCGAAGATGCTTGGTACTTGCTTATATCTTTATGATCTAAATAGGGTATTGTCTCAATAGTATTATGATCAAATACTTTTAAATCTTGAATGACTGCATCATCTAATTTACCTATCAATTTAATTCTTAGATCGTTTTTAAAATTAAGGTTAGTATTACTAATTTCATTTAAAACCTCCCATAAAATTGTAGGGTTTCTGTCAGAATTCATCAATCCAACATGGGTAATTGAAAATTTTTCATCTAGTTCTTGAGTTAATGATGTTTCGATTGTATCAAACCCATTTGTTAGTACTTCTATTTTCTTAGTATATTTTAGAAACTTGTCTTTCATAGTTTCACCAACAACAATAACCATATCAGACTTTCTTAAAACTACTTGCTCTAAATCTTGATGTTTTTTGATAGCTTTTTTTGTTAATGGTAACTGTTGAAAATAATCAATTTCTGTCCAGGGGTCTCTAAAGTCTGAAATCCACTTAATTCCTAATTTCTTTTTTAGCTCTAGACCAATTATGTGCATACTATGAGGAGGGCCTGTTGTAATGATAGCATCTATGTGATTTTTCTCTAAATAATTGCTTAAAAAATTTACGGAAGGTTGTATCCAAAACTTTCGTGCATCAGGAATAAAATAATTCCCTCGGATAAATGCAGCCACCTTTCCCAAGATACTTTTCCGCTTGATCTCTCCTTGAGGAATTCCACTCTTTGTGTTACCAGAGGTAAGCAGGGAGTAAAAGCGTAAAGGCTCTTTGGTCGCTGTTTTAATTACACAAATTCCTTCCACTTCTTCCAATAAGCTATAATCCATTACAGGGTAGGCAGCTTGATGTTCATCTACTGTAATAACAATGGGTTCCCAACCCAACTGTTGTAAATGCTTCGCAAAATACATCCATCGTTGTACTCCTGAACCTCCCGATGGAGGCCAGTAGTAACTTAAAATAAGAACCTTTTTATTTGTGGTCAATCGTATACTTTTTGCATGGTCAAGATACCACCTTTTCTGAAAAGGTTAGTTTGCTCGACGATAACGAATATAGACAGCAGAGTAGACTCTTCCATTTATTTCAGGAACTTCGGGTAAGGGCAAATAGGTTACAAATTCATTGTCTGAACGTCGAATCAATTCTACTTCTCCATCAATTACAGGTAAATCAGAAAGATTATGAAATTCCATTCGTTGAAAATTTGAACGCAGCAAACGATCAGAGCTAAAACGTTACACACTGTCGTTTTCTTGATCAATTGAATAGGATAAAACGACTTCTGCCTTTGATGTACACAATTGGTCCTGAAAAAGCTTGAGTGAAAACTCTTCTTCAGAAAATACAAATTGGATCATGGGATTACAACCTTCTCCAGCAGTAGTCAATTGTTGAGGAGAATTGGAAAATTGATAATTCTTATCGACATAATTCCAACTGCCAATAAACGTAAAAGGTTGTTCTTGAGAAGGGGGATTTTTGGCACAAGAAAAGAGCAATAATGCAAATAGGTAATTGAATTTCATTTGGTTAGGTTTAGGGGTTAGCTAAAACTAAACAAATTAATTTTACAATATGTCTACTATAATTTACTTTTTGTAGAGTGGAACAGAAGAACAAGCTTCCCCATAAAACAAGCTTTTGGCATGGGGCTGCAATTTTTGAATCAAAGAAACAAATGAAGCTGCTGGAATATTTCTTTTAGAGCATCCTTTAATGATTACTGGCTTATTCTCAAAAGGAGTAGTATCCAGTTGAGTGATGATTTCCTCAAAAATTTGCTGTTCTAAATCCTGTAATGAACCTAGGACTACTTTCTTTGCAAACGGCTGAATATGCGTGGTTACCAATAAAGAAGCCCATGCAGGCAGCAATGCCTCAGTACTGCAATTTATCGCAACATACGTATTTTCATAGGCTTTAAAATCAACGTTCTTTAAAGCTAAGCGGAATTCTTTTTCACGCAAAATAAAGCCTTGCTCCAACCACTGACTCATGTCTATGGAGCGACGTTCGCCCTCAGGATAAAAATCTTCTAAATCGAAGGTAATTAAATGGCTTTTCGCGACGCGATTGACAATTTCTTCCTCCATCTTAGAGCAATCCCAATTCTAATTTAGCCTCTTCGCTCATCAAATCTTGTGTCCAAGGTGGATCAAAGGTGATTTCTACCTCGGCATCTTTGACCTCGTTAATCGATTTTACCTTTTCCTCTACTTCCACAGGCAATGTTTCGGCAACTGGACAGTTTGGTGTAGTCAAAGTCATCAATACTTTTACGTCATGGTCTTCGTTCACAAAGACATCATAAATCAGTCCTAATTCATAAATATCAACTGGAATTTCTGGATCGTAAATCGTTTTTAAAACCATGACAATTTTCTCTCCAAGGGCATTGGTATCAACAGTGTTATCTGACATATTAATTGAGTTGTGTTTGGAACGCTATAGCGTATAATTTGATTTGCTTAATCATGGAAACCAATCCATTCGCACGGGTTGGGGATAAATGTTCTTTCAGACCAATTTGATCAATAAAATTAGTGTCCGCGTCTAATATATCCTTAGGATGCTGATTTGAAAAGGCGCGAATTAGAATAGCGATAATTCCTTTGGTGATGATTGCATCACTATCGGCAGAAAAAATCAATTGATCATTTTTCAATTCTGCATGTACCCAAACCTTGGACTGACAACCTTTAATGATGTTATCATCTGTTTTGAATTCTGGCGCAATGAGCGGTAAGGATTTCCCCAACTCAATCATATATTCATAGCGTTGCATCCAATCCTCAAAGAGGTTGAATTCTTCTACAATTTCGTCTTGTATTTCTTGTATCGTCATAGTTTATTAAAGGTACAATTTATTGTAACATACTGATGGCTCGTTTTAGGGCAACAAGCATACGATCTATTTCTTCTTTGGTATTGTAAAACGAAAAAGAAGCACGAACAGTTCCTGGAATTTGATAGAAGTCCATAATGGGCTGAGCACAATGGTGCCCTGTTCGCACAGCGATTCCCATTTGATCAAGAATACTCCCCAAATCATAAGGGTGAATTCCTTTTACATTAAAGGAAAGCACAGCTGTTTTTTCTGGAGCTTGTCCATAAATCTGGATACCTTCAATTTGCTCTAGCGCATTGGTTGCGTAGACTAGCAATTCGTTTTCAAAAGCAGCGATAGCCTTAAAACCAATTCCATTCATATAGTCTAGGGCAGCTCCAAATGCTATCCCTCCAGCGATATTTGGCGTTCCCGCTTCAAATTTATGGGGTAAATCTGCATAGGTTGTTTTTTCAAAGGTGACTTCTGCAATCATTTCTCCCCCACCTTGGTAAGGAGGTAAAACATTGAGTAAGTCTTGTTTTCCATAAAGCATTCCAACTCCAGTAGGTCCACAGAGCTTGTGAGCAGATGTTACATAAAAATCGACATCCAATTCCTGAACATCTGCTTTAATATGGGGGGCTGCTTGAGCACCATCAATCAATACTTTTGCCCCAACGGCATGTGCTTTAGAAATAATTTCTTCAATTGGATTTACAGTACCCAAAGCATTGGAAACGTGGTTGACAAATACCAATTTTGTTTGCTTGGTCAATAAAGCATCATAGGCATCCATGTCGAGTGTTCCCAATTGAGTCATGGGAATTACCCTTAATAATGCTCCTGTTTTTTCGCAAAGCATTTGCCAAGGGACAATATTGGAATGATGTTCCATGGCAGAAACCACAAGTTCATCACCTTCTTTCAATAAGGCTGTATAACCCGATGCAACGATGTTAATTGCATGTGTTGTCCCTGAAGTTAGAATTATCTCATGCGCCTTGGCAGCATTAAAATGGGTTTGTATTGTTTGACGTGCCATCTCATAAGCATCGGTGGCTTCTTGACTCAAACGATGAACCCCACGATGAATATTTGCATTGTATCGGCTGTAGTAATCGACAATCACATCGATTACTTGTTGAGGAGTTTGCGAGGTTGCGGCATTGTCGAAATAAACCAAGGGTTGGCCATTGACTTCACGTGTTAAAATAGGAAAGTCTGCTCGTATTTTTTCACTGTCAATTCCCTTATAAGTCATGGCCTAAGTTCACTCCTAATTTTGTTGCAATTAACTTATTAATTCTTGTTTTAAGTGCAGGTATGGCTACACTCTCCAAAACATTGTTGGCAAATGCGTAGGTTAACAAACCTTTGGCTTCTCGCTTCGGAATTCCTCTCGTGCGTAAATAAAACAATGCGTCTTCATCCAATTGTCCAATGGTACAGCCGTGAGAACATTTTACATCATCGGCAAAAATCTCCAATTGAGGCTTGGTATTGATGGTTGCCTTATTGTCTAAAAGGATATTGTTGTTTTGTTGAAAGGCGTTCGTTTTCTGCGCAATCTTGTCAACATAAATTTTCCCGTTAAAAACACCAACAGACCTGTCTGCATATATCCCTTTATAGTCTTGATGGCTCTCACAATTGGGTTGTACATGATTGACCAAGGTATAGTGATCGACATGCTGTTGCTCTCCAATGATCGTAATCCCTTTCATGGTAGAGTCAATATACTCTCCATTTTGTGTAAAGTTCAGGTTGTTTCGCGTTAACTTTCCACCAAAAGAAAAGGTGTGTACATTCACATTACTATCTCTTTCTTGCGCTACATAGGTGTTGTCAATCAGAGAAGCGTCGATTCGATCGTTTTGTATTTTGTAATAATCAACCAGGGCATTTTTCGCTGCAAATATTTCTGTAACAGAATTTGTTAAAACTTCGTGAGGGGTCAAACTTTGGTGGCGTTCAATAATTTGAACCTGCGCATTTTCTTCAACAACAACCAGCGAGCGTGGCTGCAATAAAAAGTCTCCCTGCTCTCCTGTAGAAAAATGAATGATTTGAATTGGTTTTTCTGCAATGACTGATTTTGGAACAAACACATAGGCTCCTTCTTTTGCGAAAGAAGTATTCAATGCTGTTAAACTTTCGTCTTTAGCAGCAACTTTATTGAAATATTTTTCAATCACTCCTTTGTACTTTGGTTTGGACAATGCTGCAGAAAGTAAGCAGACATCTATTCCATCGTGAGTAGTATCCGATAAAAAGGGGCTGTAAATTCCATCAATAAAGACCACCTTGTAGGAATCAATTTCATATAAGAAATATTTCTTTACGTCCTTGAGTTCAAGACTACTTTCCTTTTTTGGGAAAATACTGTAATCGTTTTTCAATAACTTTGCTAAGGAAGTGTACTTCCATGCCTCGTCTTTTTTGGTTGGAAAACCAAGTGTTTCAAATGTTTTGAGGCTAGTTGAACGAATATCATGGACGGGAGAACTCAAGTCGAGCTCTTGTTCCAAGGCCATGAAAGAAGAAAGCATTTTTTCTTTTAATTCCATATTAAGCAAGCTCTTGTTTGATCCAATCGTATCCTTTTGCTTCCAGCTCGTGGGCCAATTCTTTGGTTCCTGATTTTACGATACGGCCGTTGTACAAAACGTGAACAAAATCTGGAACAATATAATCCAACAAACGTTGATAGTGCGTAATTACAACAACAGCGTTGTCTTCACTTTTCAATTTATTGACACCATTTGCAACAATCTTCAAGGCGTCGATATCTAGCCCAGAATCGGTTTCGTCTAAGATGGCTAGTTTTGGCTCTAACATGGCCAATTGAAATATTTCATTTCTTTTCTTTTCTCCTCCTGAAAAACCTTCATTGAGTGAGCGAGATAAAAATTTAGAATCAATTTCTAGCATGGCCGCTTTTTCCCGAATACTTTTTAGCATTTCTTTGGCGGGCATGTCTTCTAATCCCTTCGCTTTACGAGACGCATTGATCGCTGTCTTGATAAAATTTGTTACTGTGACACCCGGAATTTCTACAGGATATTGGAAGGATAAAAAGACACCTTTATGAGCACGTTGCTCAGCATCTAATTCTGCTAAATCTTCTCCATCAAAAACAATGGATCCTTTACTGACTTCATAGTCTTCGTGCCCAGCTATTACCGTAGAAAGGGTACTTTTTCCTGATCCATTTGGACCCATAATGGCATGTACCTCTCCCGGGTTTACCTGAAGATTGATTCCTTTTAAGATTTCTTTGTCTTCTACACTTGCGTGTAAATCTTTAATTGTAAGCATATAGTTGTTGATTACCCTACAGATCCTTCGAGGGAGATTTCTAATAATTTTTGTGCCTCTACAGCGAACTCCATGGGGAGTTTGTTGAGGACTTCTTTACTGAATCCATTCACGATAAGTGCGATGGCCTTTTCGGTATCAATACCACGCTGGTTACAATAAAAAATTTGGTCTTCACCAATTTTACTTGTGGTTGCTTCGTGCTCTATCTGCGCTGAATTGTTTCTGGCTTCAATATAAGGGAAGGTGTGTGCTCCGCACTTATTACCCATCAACAACGAATCACACTGAGAAAAGTTTCGAGCATTTGTCGCTTTTGGATTTACTTGGACCAGACCTCGGTAACTATTTTGTGATTCTCCTGCAGAGATCCCCTTTGAAATGATTGTTGATCGTGTGTTTTTCCCTAAGTGAATCATCTTAGTTCCTGTATCGGCCTGTTGATGGTTATTGGTCACAGCTATGGAATAAAACTCTCCAATTGAATTATCGCCTTTTAAAATACACGAAGGATATTTCCAAGTAACGGCAGATCCTGTTTCGACTTGCGTCCAAGATATTTTTGAGTTGGTATGACAAATTCCGCGTTTAGTCACAAAATTGTACACCCCGCCTTTTCCTTCCTTGTTCCCTGGATACCAGTTTTGAACCGTTGAGTATTTTATTTCAGCATCGTCTAGTGCAATCAATTCTACACAGGCTGCGTGTAGCTGATTTTCATCTCTTGAAGGTGCTGTACACCCCTCTAGATAGGAAACATAACTCCCTTCATCGGCAATGACTAAGGTGCGTTCAAATTGACCCGTTCCCGCTTGATTGATTCGGAAGTAGGTTGATAATTCCATCGGACAACGAACTCCTTTTGGAATGTAACAAAACGACCCATCAGAGAAGACTGCAGCATTCAAGGCAGCATAAAAATTGTCTTTTGGAGGAATAACTGTTCCAAGGTATTTTTTTATCAACTCAGGGTAATCCTTGATGGCCTCTGATATGGAGCAAAAAATAATTCCTTTCTCGGCAAGTGTTTCTCGAAAAGTTGTGGCTACCGAAACGGAGTCTATAACAATATCGACGGCAACTCCAGCGAGTTTTTTTTGTTCTTCTATTGAGATTCCAAGCTTGTTGAATGTATCCAATAGCTCTGGATCTACCTGATCAAGGCTTTCGTATTTATCTTTTTTCTTTGGAGCTGAATAGTATGAAATTGCCTGAAAATCTGGTTTTGTATAATGCACATTGGCCCATTCAGGCTCTTTCATCTCCTTCCAGGAGGCAAAAGCTTCTAGTCGCCAGTCGGTCATCCATTCGGGTTCCCCTTTGCGTTTCGAAATCGCACGAACAATATCTTCATTTAAACCAACAGGAAAAGTGTCTGATTCAATGTCAGTATAAAAACCATACTCATACTCTTTGGTTTCGAGCTCTTTTTTTAATTCTTCTTCTGTATATGCCATAGCGTCCTTTTAGAGCGAAAAACTTTCTCCACATCCACAGGTTCGATTTGCATTGGGGTTGTTAAAAACAAATCCTTTGCCATTCAATCCTCCAGAATATTCTAATGTAGTTCCTACCAAATAAAGCAAGCTTTTCTTGTCTACAACAATGCGAACATCATTGTCTTCAAATAAACGATCGTCTTCTTTTTTTGCAGCGTCAAAATCCAAGTCATAAGAAAGTCCTGAACAACCGCCACTTTTAACACCAACACGCACAAAATCTGTGGTTGGATTGAAGCCTTCTTCTTGCATTAAACTAGCGACTTTTTCTTTCGCTGAAGCTGAAACTTTAATCATGGGTGAAACTTCCTTTTTTAAATTTAGTGCAAATATACGGCATTTCACTTAGTATGACTAGCATTTAGCCATAGATAAAGCCAATAGGGTTATTCTAAAATCCCATCCCAAAGTGCCAAGAATATATCCTTATTGCCACGATTGCCTGAAAAGGATCCATCAGCACTTTCTGTGCTGCCAACAACAAGAATTCCCCCTTGAGGTAATTCAACAATAGCATGAGCAATATCTAGACCGCTCCCTCCCAAAGAAAAGTGTTGCTTTGGAAATTTGTTTTGATCCAATTGAAGTAAAACAATGTCGTTATCTCCATGATTTTCAGACAGATCTATGTTACTACTACGGCTGTAACCGGTCAGCCAAAAATGATTATTCTTATCGATCAATAAATCGCGTCCCAAATCAAAAGCTGTTCCACCAAAGGTGTTTTCAGACAATAAATTTCCATTTTGATCGACAGAGATCAACCAAAAGTCTGAACTACCCAATGGTGAAGAAATATCTTTATCGGCACTGAAAGTATTTCCAAATACATGCAATACTTGCTTACTGTCTAGCCAAACTGCATTTGAACCTTCATATTCAGAACCCCCAAAAGAGCGCTCCCATAGCAAGGTACCGTTTGCTGCGATTTTGATCACCCAAACGTCATAATCGCCCCGAGGAGCACTAATGTCAATATCTGTACTTTCAGTTGTCCCTACAATTACAAAATTACCTCCCTCGATTTCAACTGCTGCATAGGAACGGTCATTGTTAGTTCCGCCGTAATAACGTCGCCATTGAATGTTTCCAGAAGTATCTATCTTGTGTACCCAAAACTCTCCCACACCATGCCTTTGACCTTTTGAGGTACTGCCCAAACCTCCTGAGGAAGTCACATCTAAAAAACCGTTGAACAACAAGCCTCCGTCTTGGGTGGTAATGATAGAATAAGCATGGTCGTGCCCTAGAAAACCAAAGCTTTTTTCCCACATCAAATTGCCTTGTGCATCCACCCGCAGTACCCAATTATCATGTTGCCCCTCATTGTTTGAGGCGTCAATATCGCTACTCATAGAATAACCCAAAAGTGTAAAACCACCATCTGGCATTTGAACCAACGAATGTCCACGATCGTCCAAGGAGCCACCATAGGTTTTGGACCACTCTAGTTGGGCAGTTGCAGAGAATTTTATCAAAAGTATATCGGAGACCTCAACCGTTTTATCTTGAATATCCCCGTTGATACTTTTAGTATTTCCTAGAACAGCAAAGCCTCCGTCCTTAGTCACAATAACATCATGAGCAATATCTTCTTCGCTTCCACCAAAAAGCTTTACCCATTGCAGAGCGTGCTTGGTCGAAACGGGAACCGACTCAGACAATGGCGAGTTTTCACAAGCAAATAACATCAAGAAGAACGCGGCAAAAACTAGCTTGTATTTCATTAGATTAATTGGATCGTCTCACTAAAAACAAACCTCGATTGCTATCGCTAATGGCAATTACACCACTATCAAAATACGGATAGACATTCCATACACCATTAAAACTATTACTGTCATTTTCTGGATAGGTATCAAAAAAACCAATTTCTATCATTGAACCTGCTTCAATATTTTCAATATCAATTTCTCTGAATCCTGCCGTATAATTTGCTAGAAAATAAGAGTCTCCTTTGGTGTAACCATTGTGATCAATGGCAGAAGTGACTCCCAAGTAAGAATAATACTGGGAAGGCTTATCCAAGTCCTCTAAATCAAAAACCAAGGTTTTGGTTGGGTTGCCAAAACGCCTTTCGTCCAACTCGTCGCCTACATACAAATAACGATGATCTTCATCAATCCAGTTTTGATGTGTATATCCTCCATTACTATAGGTTGCATTGGAAATTAATCGTGGAGCAGCTTTGTCGGTAACATCTACAATCACCACTTGATTATTATTTCCTCCATCGCTATTACTCCCAAACAAAATTTCGCGGCCTTGGTAATCTGGATCTGGTCCTGAGTAGGTAACAATATGCGCATCGTGGGTATAAGAAGAGTCTCCATAGCCACCCATAATTGTTGGTTCAGTTGGTATAGAAATATCAATAAAAATAGGCCCACCGTTGTATTGATCTGCGCCAATTACATAGGCATATCCACTGGCTTCATTGATGGCAATATTATGGGCATGACCAAAGCTAGTCAAGCTTGCGTCTGCTGTAAACTGCTGAAATTCTGTTTGATTCCTTAAGCGACTAAGGTCAAAGACTTGCAGGCCGTGATCTGCTGCCTCACTGACAATAAATGCATGATTGTTATACACCTTGATATCACGCCAAGTACTTTCCTCTGTTGCAGTAGGTAGTTTTCCAATATAGCGTGCCATTGTAGGGGAAGAAATATCCACAAAAGCAGTCCCGTCATTTAAGCCTTGTAGCACATATTCTTTCCCTGTTTCAGGATCGGTCCAACCCCAATTATCGTTGGCAAAATCACTCTGTAAAACGGTCAAACTGATCCTATTTAAAAGACTGTAATTACTACAGGGATAGTCTCCAGAAAAACCATTTTCACAGGAATTTTCTTCAGACTCAACCACTACAACCTCATACACTGGAGAAACTGGTGTAGGCGTTGGATCATTAGGAACGACTATATCCGGGATATCAATCATAGCATCTTCCTCCTCCATTTTTGAACACCGAACCAGAAGAAGGCAGAAAAAAAGAATGTATACAGTAACTTTTTTCAATGGAATAATTTTTATCAAATATAGTCTTATCAAATATCTTACCAAAAGAGGGCTAGACAGAATTCTCTAGATCCCTAAAAGAGTGTATTTTTGTAAAATGTTTGAAGAAAAAAAAACAGCGACAACGTCCATCGCTAACCTAGGAGAATTTGGGCTCATTGAAAAGATTAAAGCAAACTTTGGGATCCAAGACCCCACGTCTATAAAAGGGATTGGCGACGATGCGGCGGTTATTGATCATGCTGACAAAACTGTAGTATCTACCGATTTCTTGGTGGAAGGTGTCCATTTCGATCTCAGCTATATGCCCCTCAAGCACTTGGGCTATAAAGCGGTCATGGTCAACTTATCCGACATCTTTGCCATGAATGCAATGCCTACGCAAATCACGGTTAGTATTGCCATTTCAAACCGTTTTCCGGTAGAAGCTGTAGAAGAACTCTATGCCGGAATTGGACATGCCTGCTCACGTTATAAAGTAGATTTAGTTGGTGGAGATACCACAACCTCTCAAAAGGGTTTAATCATTTCTGTCACAGCAATTGGAACGGCCAAAGAAGAAAAAATCACCTATCGTTCTGGCGCAAAAGAACACGATTTAATTGTAGTTTCTGGAGATTTAGGTGGTGCCTATATGGGGCTTCAAGTCCTCGAAAGGGAAAAGGCAGTATTTGAGGTAAACCCCCAATCACAGCCAGATTTATCCACCTATGCATATTCTATTGAGCGACAGTTAAAACCAGAATCTCGAAAAGACATTGTTGAGCTTTTAGACGAATTAAACATTGTCCCTACTTCAATGATCGACATCAGTGACGGATTGTCTTCAGAGCTTTTGCATTTGGCCAAGGCTTCTGATGTTGGTTGTCAAATCTATGAAGACAAAATTCCTATTGACCCAGAAGTATTGGGCATTTGTAAAGAGTTTTCCATTAATAACACCACTGCTGCCCTGAATGGTGGAGAAGATTATGAGCTTTTATTTACGGTAGACCAAAATCATTTTGAAGCCATTAAAAATCACCCCTTACTTTCTGTGATTGGGCATATCACTGAAAAAGCCACTGGATGTAATCTGGTCACTGGATTAGGGCAACAAATAGAATTGACCGCCCAAGGTTGGACGAGTCCTAAAGAGGAAGAAAATTAACCTAGGGCTACATCTAAAGACATCATCACTATAAAGCCACCAATAAAGCCAAGGGTCGCAATGTCGGTATATTTGTCAAGTTGTGTTTCAGGAATAACTTCTTCCACCACCACAAAGATCATTGCTCCCGCTGCAAAGGCCAACGCATAAGGCAAAATTGGAGTGAAAAAAGTAACAGCAACAGCACCAATAACAGCTGCAATGGGCTCTACAATAGCAGAGAGTTGTCCATACCAAAAGCTTTTAAAACGACTCATGCCTTGTCTTCGCAAGGGCATAGAAACGGCAATTCCTTCAGGTAAGTTTTGAATCCCAATTCCTAGGGCTAATACAACTGCTCCAGCGATAGATGCTTCAGGTAAACCAGCGGCTACACCGCCAAAAAGAACACCAACGGCTAAGCCTTCAGGGATATTATGTAAGGTAATGGCCAAGACCAAAAGTGTGGTACGGTGCCAAGGGGTTTTAATCCCCTCACTTTCTTTAAAATTAATGTGGATATGTGGAAGTACTTTGTCCAAGGCAAAAATAAATAATGCTCCTAAGCCAAATCCTATTGCAGCTGGCATAACCTTAACAAATCCCTCTCCTGGACTCATTTCGATCCCTGGAGCAAGCAAACTCCAAAAACTCGCGGCTACCATTACACCGCCTGTAAAACCAAGAAGACCATCGAGGACTGCTCGATTTAATTCTTTAATAAAGAAAACAAGCGAGGCGCCCAAAGCCGTCAAACCCCATGTAAAAAGAGTAGCATAAAGGGCTCCTAATACAGGATCGGTTTTTTGAAAAAAAGCAATAACTTCATTCATAATCACATGTAAACTAATATTCCAAGCGAAATTAAGGAATTTTAATTCGAATGCAACAAGCGATCCAATCGATTTCCTTATTTTTGGGTGCAGTGGAAAAAAATAAACGCTTTGATATCATCATTTGTGGAGGAGGTGCTGCTGGTCTTCTTCTAGCTAATGCACTGTCCAACGAAACTGCATTCAAACATCTTCGCATTGCAATCATTGAAAAAGAGGTGAAAAACACCAATGATCGAACCTGGTGCTTTTGGGAAGAAGGCGAAGGAAAATGGGATGAAATTGTATCTAACTCCTGGGGAAAAGCACTCTTTAAAGCAAAAGGATATCGCTCCGAATTTGACCTAGCTCCTTACAGGTACAAAATGATCAAAGGGATTGACTTTTACAAAAAGCTATATCCCTTGCTCAAGAAAAATAAAAACATGTATTTCTTACAAGAAGAAATCGAAGGAATTTCGTCCAATCGGGATAACTGCAGCGTTCGAACCAATGCAACAACATATTCCGCTCCACGTGTTTTTTCCAGTATTCCCACAACTAAGTTCAAAAAACAAAATCAATTCCCAGTCCTACAGCAACACTTCATTGGGTGGGTGGTCAAAACCCAAGCACCCATTTTTGATCCAAAGTCAGTGGTTTTTATGGACTTCGAAGTCCCCCAAAAAAACAACACCCGTTTTATGTATGTGTTGCCCTTTTCCAAACATGAAGCCTTGGTTGAATACACCCTTTTTTCAAAAGATATGTTGGAAGACAAAGAATATGAAAGCGCTATTCAAGCCTATTTAGAAGACAAAAAAGCAGGGGAAGTTAGTATTATCGAGAAAGAAAAAGGGAGTATTCCAATGACCGCCTATGATTTTAGTCAACACAATACCGCTAACCTATTACACATTGGCACAGCTGGAGGCTGGACCAAAGCGAGTACTGGCTTTACCTTTCAAAAATCTGTTCAAAAAGTAGACCAGTTGGTCGCCTTCATGAAAAAAAACAAGCCGCTCAAGGATTTTAAGCAAAAATCGAAATTCAACTTTTACGACCTCTTGTTTTTAGATGTTTTGGCTAAACACAATGGAGAAGGTAGTTTACTTTTTAAGCAAATGTTCCAATACAATCCTCCAAAACGTATCTTCAGCTTTCTTGAGGAGAAGACAAGTTTATGGCAAGATGTTGCCATCATGCGTTCTTTCCCCATAAGACGCTTTGTCAGTGCATTAATAAAACGCTTATTCTAACTACAATTTACGTTCCATCAATTGCAATGCAAAGGCCTTAAAGACTGCTTTCTTTTCAGAAGAAACCCGAAAGTTTTGAACTTCTTTTAGCGCATTTTGGGTGTAGGTTTCTATCAAGGCTTGAATGGCGCTATCTGCTCCTGTTGCCCTAAAGATTGCCTTCGCTTTTTGAATTTTTTCCATGGAATCTTCTGGAGTGGTCGTAAACAGCTCCTCAAGTGTCGAACGCTGCTCTGCATCTCCCTTTTCAAGGGCTAATAAATACAACAGTGTTTTCTTGTTTTCAATAATATCGCCCCCCACTTGTTTTCCAAAAGTTGCTGAATCACCAAAGGCATCGAGGTAATCGTCTTGCAATTGAAAAGCAAGACCAAGTTGAATGCCAAAGGCATAAAATGCTTCGCTTTCACTGCAGCTCAATCCGCCAATCATGGCACCCATTTGCAGGGAGCAACCTAGCAAAACTGCTGTCTTTAAACGGATCATTTTCAGGTATTCTTCCTGTGAAACCCTTTCTTGGGTTGGGAAATCCATATCATATTGCTGCCCTTCACATACTTCGCGAGCGGTTTTGCTAAACAATTGGGTCAATTCAGCAAACAATACTGGTGGGTAGTTGTTCAAACATTCATAAGCCATGACCAGCATCACATCGCCCGACAAAATACCCGTATTGGTATTCCACTTTTCATGAACGGTGGGTTTTCCTCTTCTCAGAGGCGCCTCGTCCATAATATCATCGTGCACCAAACTGAAATTGTGAAACACTTCAACCGCCAAAGCGGCTGGCAATGCTTTCTGGATTTCATTCCCTACGGCATCTGCAGCAAGCAAAGCCAAAACCGGACGAATGCGTTTTCCTCCCAAACCTAGAATATAGTTGGCAGGGTCATATAAGGTACGGGGAGTTTTTTTGTATAAATTTTCTTCTAAATAGGCCAAAAAAGCCTGTTGGTAAGTTGCAATCACTATGAACTATTTTTACAAAAATAGCCAAAAAAAATGGCTCGTTATTTTCCTGAGGTAAACTTTGGAAACTTATTTGGTTTTTAAAGTTTCCATCCGTACTTTTGCTGCACAAAAAAGTAGAGGTGAGAGAAACTATAGTACAGAAAACCAGTGCACTATTTCTTCAAAGGGGGTTCAAAAGTGTAACCATGGATGATGTTGCTAACGCAATGGCCATCTCCAAAAAAACACTTTATACGCATTTCGAGAACAAAGAACAACTTGTTCGGGAGAGTGCGAATTTTGTTTTTGATTGCGTCTGTAGTGAAATTGAAGAGATTAAATTAAAAGCTGCTCACCCTATCGAAGAACTCTATAGTGTAAAATCGGCTGTACTCAAATACCTGCAAAATGAATCTCTTTCGCCTACTTATCAACTACAAAAGTTTTATCCAGAAATCTATTCCAACCTTCGCGATCAGGAATACAGTCGCTTTGGTGTCATGGTACAGTCTAGCCTCAGATTAGGAATTGAAACAGGGCTTTTTCGCCCCAATATTAATGTAGATTTTGTCTCGCGTTTGTACATGAACGGGATGCGTGGAATTCGAGATATCGATATTTTCCCGATCGCGCAATTCGACATCAACACACTCTTTGAAAATTATTTAGAATACCATGCTCGGGCAATTGTTACTCCCAAAGGGCTTAGGGTATTGAATGAATTTATTGGAACATCTGAACAAAAATAAATGAAAAAAAAATTGCTTTACATCTTTTTCTTGGCTGGACTAATTGGCTTTGCCCAAGACACTCCCGCTTCTTTTTCGCTCAATGAAGCGGTAGAATGGGGAATGAACTACAATCGCACCCTAAAACGTGCCACTATTGAGGTTCAAAAAGCCCACAAAGAAAAATGGAAAACCCTTTCCATTGGATTCCCACAAATCAATGCAAACCTTATCTACCAAAACAATATTGAGCAACCTGTTTCCCTTATTCCAGCTCAATTTTTTGGAGGGCAAGCAGGTGAGTTTGCTGAAGTTATTTTTGGAACTAAACAAACCGCCATAGGAACGGTCGAGTTAAATCAACTCATTTTTGACGGCACCTATGTAGTAGGAGTTCAAGGTATTCGTCATTTTATTGAAACAGCCGAAAATGTTTTGGAAAAAACTCAAATTGAGGTGAAGAAAGCCATCGTTACCTCCTATGTCAATGCACTGGTCGCAAGAGAATCGTTGGCTGTTTTGAAGAAGAACGCCCTTGCCCTGGAAAAAAACATTGAAGAAGCCCACCAATTATACAAAAACGGCTTCACTGAAGAAGAAACTGTGGAACAGCTAAGACTAACCCTCTCAAGTCTAAATTCTCAAATTCGTTATTTAAGCAAATCAACTGATCTTGCCAACAATGTCTTTAAACTACTTTTGGGAATTGAACTCACAGAAAATTTCGACTTCTCCAATAGTTTAGAAGAATTAGCCACCCTGCATCTACTCGAAGAGGACCCAACAGCTAGCTATGAAAACAATATTGACATTCGTTTGGCAGAAAATGAGCTTACCTCTGAGGGCTTCTTGTATCGCCTGGAGAGGGCCAAAGGGCTGCCTTCTTTTAGTGCCTTCCTCAATGGAAGCTATATGGGTAACAATGATGAATTTGACTTTACCAATTCTTCGCAAAAATGGTTTGGATCTTCTGCCTTTGGCTTTAAATTAAGGGTACCTATTTTTAGTTCCTTTGGAAGAATGGCGAGTGCACAAAAAGCAAAATTAAGTGTATTACAGGCCGAGACCAAGCTCATCGAAGTAAAGGCGCAAATTTATGTAGATTGGCAAAATGCCCTTAACAATTATGCATTGGCAAAAGAAGAACATGCCACTGCTCTTGAAAACTTATCTCTTGCAGAACGCATCGAAAAGAAAAATACCACCAAGTTTTTCGAAGGTCTTTCAGGAAGTTTCGACCTGCGTCAAGCACAATTACAATTATACCAAGCCCAACAAAATGCGATTCAAGGCATGCGTAACGTTATCCTTGAGAAAACAATTTTAGACACTATAATCAACAACGTACAATAATTCCATCATGAAAAAAACGCTACTCCTTTTCACAAGCATCTTCCTTGCCCAGTGTGGATCATCCGACAAACAAACAACGGCTGAAATCATTGAAGGCGGAGATTTAGCCGCTATACAAACCAAGAAAACAGAAGTTGTCAAAACCATCAATGCACTACAAACTGAATTGAATTTATTGAACAATGCAATTGGAGAAGTGGACACCCAAAAGAAATTTCTCTTGGTCTCATCTGTTGCTGTAAACTCAACTTCATATACACATTATGTTGATTTTCAAGGAACCCTTGAAACAGATAAAAACATTGTCGTTTACCCTGAAATTCCTGGTCTTTTAAAAACCATCAATGTTCGCGTTGGACAAAAAGTTAAACAAGGTCAGCTCATGGCGACCTTGACAGATAGTGGGTTAATTGATCAACTTGAACAACTGGAATTACAATTAGAATTAGCTAAGACTACCTACAATCGTCAAAGTCGCTTATGGGACCAAAAAATTGGTTCGGAGATTCAATACCTACAAGCTAAAACTCAATTCAAGAGTCTGGAAAAAAGCATTGCACAAATGAAAGATCAGGTGGCAAAAACAAACCTTATTGCTCCTTTCGATGGAATTATTGATCAAATCATGGCAGATCCAGGAAGCAATTTGGCCCCCGGAATGACTCCTGTCCTTCGCATCATCAACATGGATGAAATGAAGGTTAGTGCCTTTATTCCAGAATTACACCTCCCAAATATTTCGGCCAATACCCCTGTTGTTGTCAATATTCCTGTTCTCAGAAAATCCTTGGATGCCAAGGTTTCTTCTGTAGGAAACTTCATTAACCCCAACAACCGTTCTTTTCGTATTGAAATTGAATTGAAAAATCAAGAAGGTGATCTGAAACCAAATATGACCGCCCAATTAAGGGTCAATGATTACATCAACCCAACTGCACTAATGGTCGCCTCCAAAAACATTTTAGAAGATCAAGCAGGAGCTCACTTCGTCTATACCTTAGAAGAGGTTTCGGGGAAAGAAAGTGTTTTTAAAGCCGTGAAAACCTTTGTGACCATTGGTAAATCTTCAGACAATCAAACGGAAATTTTAAGTGGTCTTCAGGCTGGAGATCGATTGGTAGAAGATGGAATTCGTTTAATCGAAGATCAACAATTGGTTAACGTAACACAATCTTAAGCAGCCCAAAAACATGAAAAAATCATCACAACTCAAAGAGTTTTCACTTTCCTCCTGGGCCATCGATCACAGTACGGTAATCTATGTTGTAATTGGGTTATTCTTTATTTTGGGAATCTCCTCCTACCTCACTCTGCCGCGTGAAAATTATCCTGAAATCAATACGAACGAAATTTTTGTCAGTTCAATCTATCCGGGAAATACAGCCGAGGACATTGAGCGCTTGATTACTGATCCATTGGAAGAAGAACTTAAAGGAGTACCTAATTTAGTCGGCATTGAATCAACTTCATTAGAAAACTTTTCCCTCATCACCATTGAATTTGATGAATCTATTTCCAAAGAAAGTGCGAAAATAAAAGTTCAAGACAAAATCGATGCGGTTACCTCCAGTGCCGACTGGCCCACTTTTAACAATGCAAAAGTAGAGCCCACTTCTTTCGAATTTAGTTTGTCGGAAGAGGTTCCCATTCTAAATATCGGTCTTAGTGGAGATCTGCCCATTGCAGAAATGAAATTCTATGGAGAATTGTTGCAGGACAAGATTGAACAAATGGCCGAAATCAAAGAAGTTGCCCTAAGAGGAGTACAAGACTTTGAAATAGAAGTCTCTTTGGATCTCTTGAAAATGAATGCCGCTACCCTTTCTTTTGACGATGTTATCAATGCCATTCAAAGAGGGAACAGTACCGTTTCTGCTGGAAATATTGAAGGCAATGGACTGCGCAGAAACCTACGTGTCATTGGGGAAATTGAACGCCCAGAAGACCTTGAAAAATTTGTGCTAAAAAACCAAAACGGAACCGTATATATGGGAGATGTCGCTCAAATCTCCTTCAAAGAAAAAGAGAAGAATTCATTTGCTCGTTCAGACGGTAAGACTGCTATTGTGTTGGACATCAAAAAACGAAGTGGAAAAAATCTCATTAAAACGGTTGAGAAAATTAGAGCCATTGTAGCCGATATTGAAAAAAATGATTTTCCCGCAGCCATTGAAGTTGACATTTCGAATGACCAATCCAATGCCACCAAGAATTTGGTGAGTGATTTGGCCAATAACATCATCTTTGGGGTTCTGCTTGTCATCACCGTCTTGATGTTTTTCCTAGGGTTTCGCAATGCTTTATTTGTTGGTTTTGCCATACCCATGTCCATGTTTATGTCTTTTATGATTCTTGGATTCTTGGGGCAAACCATCAATACCATGGTTTTATTCGGTCTCATTATGGGGCTAGGAATGCTGGTCGATAACGGAATTGTGGTGGTAGAAAATGCCTATCGCTTGATGGAAAAAGAAGGCATGTCCTCTATCGAAGCAGCCAAAAAAGGGATAGGCGAAATCGCTTACCCTATCATCATCTCAACGGCAACCACCATTGCCGCCTTTCTTCCCTTGGGTTTTTGGCCCGGAACAATTGGAGAATTCATGATCTTTTTCCCTATTACACTATCCATTGTCTTGGGGTCATCTTTGATCGTGGCGATTTTCTTCAACTCCATGCTGGTCTCTAAATTCATGGAAATTGAAGATCGTGAACTCAGTAGAAAGAGTCTGTGGCGCATGACCTTTATCTTGGGTGGATTAGGCTTACTTTTGATTTTTAAAGAAGGAACCTTGCGAGGTTTGGGGACTATAATGCTCCTTACAACTCTTTTATTTTGGTCTTATAAATACTTTATCAAAGGCTGGGCGACCTATTTTCAGGACGTTTTCCTTTTGCGCTTAGAGGCAAATTATTCTAAGGTTTTGCGCTATGCATTGACCGGCAAAAGACCCTATGTCTTCTTGTTTGGAACCATCAGTCTTTTGTTTTCCTCCTTTGTTATATTAGGATTAGCAGCTCCCAAAGTTGAGTTTTTTCCAGAAAATCAGCCCCAACAAATTTTTATTTATGCTGAATATCCCGAAGGAACAGCCATAGACAAAACCAATGCGACCTCCAAGCGAATTGAAGCTGTGGTCGCAAAAGTCATCGGGAACAGTAAGTACATTGATGGAGACACCAACTTTATGATTGACTCCAATGTTGCCATGGTTGGACTTGGAGCACAAAATCCCGAAACGGATAAAGGAGGGGATCAGGAAATGCCTCACAAGGCAAAAATAACATTGACGATGGCAGAATTTAAATACCGTCGTGGCTTTTCAAGTGAAACCCTTCGTCAAGAAATTCAACAAGCCCTCAGAGGAAAATTTGCTGGAATTTCCATTTCTGTCGAGAAAGAAGCAGCTGGACCTCCAGCAGGCTACCCAGTCAACATTGAGGTATCGGGTGAGGATTACAACGAATTAATTCAAGTTGCCGAAAACCTTAAAACCTTTTTAAACAAAGAAAGTATTCTTGGGGTAGAAGAAATCAAGGTCGATGTAAACAAAAGTAAACCAGGTTTAGTGGTCAATATCGATCGTCGAAAATCAGGAAGTCTCGGTGTTGCTGCAGGACAAATTGGACAGCAATTGCGCCGTTCGCTTTATGGCGAAAAGGCGGGGATTTATAAAAAAGATGGTGAAGATTACGACATCAATGTTCGCTTTGAAAAAGAGGATCGTAAAGACACCGGTACTTTATTGGACCAATACATCGTTTTCCGCGACCAAGCCTCAGGAAGGATCAAAGAAGTGCCAATTAGTGCCATGGTAAGCATCGACAATTCTACTTCATTCAGTGCCATCAAACACAAAGACCTACGTAGGGTGGTTACCGTTTATTCGGCGGTGCTGGCAGGCTACAATGCGAATGAGGTGGTTGATCATGTCAAAGAAAGCATAACTGGCTTCAACGGTTTCCCTCGCGGTGTCGATTATACCTTCACTGGGGAAGTTGCAGAACAAGAGAAAAATATGAATTTCCTTTTGGGAGCCTTGGGCACTGCCCTAGGATTAATTCTTTTCTTATTGGTGCTTCAATTCAACTCAATTTCAAATCCATTAATCATTCTCTTATCCATCTTCCTAAGTTTTACGGGAGTACTTTACGGAATTAGTGGCTTTGGTATGCCATTCGTCATCATGATGACCATGATGGGAATTATTTCCCTCTCTGGAATTGTAGTAAATAATGGGGTCGTTTTAATTGATTACACTCAATTACTCATTGCGCGTAAAAAAGAAGCCATGGGCATTCCTTTTGATCAAATGCTTCCTCGTATTGAAGCGAGAGAAGCCATTGTTTTGGGGGGTACTGCGCGTTTACGCCCAGTACTTTTGACCGCCATCACCACCATTTTAGGATTAATTCCCTTGGCTACTGGACTCAACATTAACTTCTTGACCTTGGTGACCAATTGGGATCCTAACATCTATGTGGGTGGAGACAATGTAATCTTTTGGGGACCCTTGTGTTGGACAGTAATTTTTGGATTAAGCTTTGCCACCTTCCTTACCTTAGTCATTGTACCGGCCTGTTTTTACTTGGTCTACCGATTAAAATTAAGGATAAACGCTTGGAGAAACAGATAAGAAGAAAGAACTTAATACCTTTGCAAAGAATTCAATTTCTATGTTAAGAACAACCAATTGTGGGGCACTGACCCTTGCGCAACTCGGAGAAGAAGTAACCCTATCAGGATGGGTACAAAAAACCAGAGACAAAGGCTTTGTCCTTTGGGTCGATCTTCGCGACCGCTATGGTATCACGCAAATCATTTTTGATGAAGAGCGCACGCCAATAGAGGTCATGGAAAAAGCCCGTGCTTTGGGTAGAGAGTTTGTGATACAAATAAAAGGAGCTGTCATTGAACGAGAGTCCAAAAACCCAAATATCCCTACAGGAGAAATTGAGATTTTGGCTACAGCATTGTCCGTGCTCAACCCAGCTAAAACACCCCCTTTTACCATAGAGGACGAAACAGATGGTGGAGAGGAATTACGCATGCAATACCGTTACCTCGATATTCGCAGAAAACCCGTACGTGAAAACTTGATTTTTCGCTCTAAGGTAAGTTTAGCCATTCGCAACTATCTTTCTACTCACGATTTTATTGATGTAGAAACACCCTATCTCATAAAGTCTACCCCAGAGGGTGCCCGTGATTTTGTGGTGCCTTCTCGCATGAATGCTGGTCAGTTTTATGCCTTACCTCAATCTCCACAAACATTCAAACAATTGCTCATGGTAGGCGGAATGGACAAGTATTTCCAAATCGTAAAATGCTTTAGAGATGAAGATTTACGTGCTGACCGTCAGCCCGAATTCACCCAAATTGACTGCGAAATGACCTTTGTCGAACAAGAAGATATCTTACAGCAGTTCGAAGGTCTTTTAACCCACCTCCTCAAAGAAATTAAAGGTGTTGATGTCTCTTCATTTCCACGTATGTCCTATGCCGAAGCCATGCAAAAATACGGAAACGATAAACCGGATATTCGCTTTGGAATGGAATTTGGCGAACTCAATAGCCTTGCACAAAATAAAGGCTTCAATGTCTTCGATCAGCAAGAATTGGTTGTTGGAATTGCTGTACCCAATGCAGCTGTCTATACACGTAAACAAATTGATGCTTTAATCGATTGGGTCAAACGTCCACAAATTGGAGCCAATGGATTGGTATGGGTAAAATGCAATGAAGACGGAAGCTATAAATCTTCTGTAGATAAATTCTACAACCAAGAAGACCTTGCCCAATGGGCTCGGGCTACCAACGCCAAGGCTGGAGATCTTATCCTTGTCATGGCTGGTGGAACACATTCAACACGCACACAGCTATCTGCCCTACGTATGGAATTAGCTGAGCAATTGGGCTTACGAAAACCCAATGAGTTTGCCCCCCTTTGGGTGGTCGATTTTCCTTTATTGGAATGGGACGAAGAAAGCAAACGTTACCATGCCATGCACCATCCCTTCACCGCACCCAAGCCAGAGCAAGTGGCCCTCTTGTCCAGCGATCCTGGTGCAGTAAATGCAAATGCCTATGACCTGGTGCTAAATGGGAACGAAATTGGGGGCGGATCAATTCGAATCCACGATGCCAAAATGCAAGAAAAAATGTTTGACCTCCTTGGATTTACCCCAGAAGAGGCTAAGGCTCAGTTTGGTTTTTTAATGGAAGCCTTCCAATATGGAGCGCCTCCTCACGGTGGAATTGCCCTTGGACTTGATCGTTTGGTCGCCATTCTTGGCGGACAAGAAACCATCAGAGATTTCATTGCCTTTCCAAAAAACAACAGTGGACGCGATTTGATGATCGACGCTCCTTCGCCCATCGACAGTCAGCAGTTAGATGAATTAAGCATACGTTTACAACCCAAAACTAACTAAAGTGCGCTATCTTTTAAATCTTCTTTTTTGGGGCTTTGTCGGTGTACTTTTCTATGGGTTTTACCATAAAGCATCCATCGATTATGCCGCTGGAGAAAAGTGGATAGGAAGCGCTGTTCTCGGACTAACCTTCATCTATCTACCCCTCTTTCTTGTATACAGATGGAAAGACAAAAAGTTATCAGATTACACCCTTTCCGACGATAATTTTAATAAAATGAAAGATAAAAAGTCACAAAATGCTGAAAATCAATAATCATCATTGATTTTATTTTTTTTCCCAGAGTAACGAAATGAACTTTTTATTAACTTTGTGCTTTAAAACATTTCTTATGACAGGTACAGTTAAATTTTTTATTGGTTCAAAGGGATATGGGTTTATCACCAATGACGAAACAGGCGAAGATATTTTCGTTCATGCTACATCTCTCAATGGACAAGAACTCAAAGAGGGTGACAAAGTAGAATATGTAGAAGAAGATGGTAACAAAGGGAAGGTCGCTGCTCAAGTCCAACTTCTGTAAAACACAACATTTTTTTGATTTAAAAACGTGCTCCTTCAAGCGCGTTTTTTTTATCTCCTTTTCTGAAAGAAACGCCTCATTAAAACACTCGCTTCTTCCTCTAAAACCCCCCCTAAAACAGTTGTTTTTGGATGAGGAACAATTCCTTTGGTTTGGTACCCCCGTTTTACATCATAAGCCCCGAAAACAACGCGATCCACCTGCGACCAATACAAAGCACCCATGCACATTATACAGGGCTCAAGGGTGACATATAGCGTACAACCTTTCAAGTATTTTCCACCCAAAAAGTTTGCAGCAGAGGTAATGGCTTGCATCTCTGCATGGGCGGTAACATCGTGTAGGCGTTCTGTTAAATTGTGTGCACGCGCAATAATTTGTTGGTTGATCACAACAACTGCTCCCACTGGCACTTCCTCCATCTCGAAAGCTGTTTCGGCCTCAGAGAGGGCTTTACGCATAAAATATTGATCGTCTAGTTGCATGCTTCTTCGCCTATAAAAGTAGTTATGGCTTGTACTATTCCAACAGCATCCAAACCTAACTCTCGTTTCAAAACTGCGGGTGAACCATGGGAAACAAAACTGTCAGGAATTCCAATCTGTTTCATTTTAATGGTATAGCCCTTGTTGTTTGCCCAAGTCAAGAGTGTACTGCCTACACCACCAATAAGATTACCCTCTTCAACACAAACGAGCTGTGTAAAGCGAGAAAAAATACGATGCAATAATTTTTCATCCAGGGGTTTTATACAAGCTAAATCATAATGGGCAATCGGCTGATCTAAACGTGTTAACGCATCGGCTACCTCAACGGCAATGGTCCCCACCGAAATAACCGCCGTGTGCTCTCCTTCTCTTAGACAAGTTCCCTTGGTATAATCAATTTGCTCAAAAGCTACTTCCCAGTTGTCTAATTCACCAGTCCCTCTGGGATAGCGAATGGCTACTGGTCCCTTGGGCGGAGAAGTGGCAAGGGTATAGAGTTGCTGTCGCAATAGTATTTCGTTTCTTGGGGCAAGTAATGTCAACCCTGGTAAGGTTTGTAAAAAGACCAGGTCAAAAACCCCATGATGTGTCGACCCGTCGTGACCAACCAAACCTGCCCGATCTATACAAAAGACCACGGCTAATTTTTGTAAGACAACATCGTGAATGACTTGGTCATAGGCCCGCTGTAAAAAGGTAGAATAGATCACACAAAAAGGTAATAGCCCTTGAGTAGCCATTCCTGCAGCAAGGGTTACAGCATGCTGTTCTGCAATGCCCACATCCAAGCATCGCTTGGGGTATTTTTCCATCAAGTCCACCAGTCCACTACCGGTTGGCATGGCCGGACTAATGGCCATCAAATGAGGATGGTCGGCAAAAAGTGCGGCTAAGGTTTTCCCCACTACCGTTTGAAACTTAGTTTTTCCCGCTTTGTACTGTTTGCTTAATTTTCCTGTTTGGGGATCAAACTTTCCAGGGGCATGAAAAATAATTTGGTTTTCTTCGGCAGTGGCCAAGCCCTTGCCTTTGATTGTTCTAAGGTGAACTATTCGCGGTCCTTTCTTCTTTTTCTGCTCGCTGAAAACACTACACAATAGCTCTAAATCATGCCCGTCATAAGGACCGGTATAGGCGATGTTCAAGGACTCAAAAAGCGTGTTTTGCTCGGGACTGTTTCGGGCAAAAGAATCTTTGAGGGCGCCTACACTGGGATCAATCCCCATAGCATTATCGTTCAAGACAATCAAAACATTGGCCTTTGTAGTTCCCAAATGATTGAGCGCCTCAAAAGCCATTCCACTGGCGATAGAGGCATCGCCTATAACAGCAATGTGCTGATGTTCTTCTCCATTGCGTTCAGCAGCCAAAGCCATTCCTAAAATAGCCGATAAGGAGGTAGACGAATGTCCCGTACCAAAAGTATCGAATGGACTCTCCTCCCGATTGGGGAAACCACTTAATCCCTTCCACTGGCGTAAGCTCTCAAATGCTGCCCAGCGACCAGTGAGCATTTTATGCCCATAGGCCTGGTGACCAACATCCCAAATCAAACGATCGTTGGGTGTATCAAAAATAGTGTGCAAGGCAATAGTAAGCTCAACTACACCTAAGCTCGCTCCCAAATGTCCCTCCCTTTCGGCCACCACCTGGATGATTTCTGCTCGTAATTCATCGGCCAATAACTGTAATTGCTTTTGGTTATACGAACGGAAATCCCGCGGATGAGTGATCGAAGACAGGCGTTTTTTTGTCATGATGTAAAGGTAACATAATTAAGAATGAAAAGAAGGCAATCAGTAAGCGCTAATAGACAACGGTAATTAGATGCAGAACGAAGCAGTCTCAAGGCCTGATAGTCGCAATTCCTAATTCTCAATTTCTATTTAAACTATTCCTTATCGATTGATTATATTAGAGCTTTAAATCAACCTTCCATGTCTACACAGAAACGGCTCTTTTTACTCGATGCATTTGCCTTGATTTTTCGTGGCTATTACGCCTTTATAAAAAATCCGCAGATCAACTCCAAAGGAATGGACACCTCAGCCATTTTTGGGTTCATGAATTCCCTTTTGGATGTCATCAAAAAAGAACGTCCCGATCATTTAGCCGTTTGTTTTGACAAAGGGGGATCTGTTTCTCGAACTGAACTTTTTGGCGAATACAAAGCCAATCGAGACGAAACTCCTGAAGCCATCAAAATTGCTGTACCCTTTATACAGGAGATTCTCCAAAAAATGAATATTCCCGTAGTGGAAATGGCCGGCTTTGAAGCAGATGACATCATTGGAACCCTAGCCAAACAAGCCGAAAAAGAAGGTTTTAAAACCTATATGGTGACCCCCGATAAAGATTTTGCCCAACTGGTCTCTGAAAATATTTTCATCTACCGCCCCGCTCGAATGGGCAATGGTATCGAGATTTGGGGAATACCCGAGGTGCAAGAAAAATTTGAGGTAGAACGACCAGAGCAAGTCATTGATTATTTGGGAATGATGGGTGATGCAGTGGATAATATTCCAGGACTTCCAGGGGTGGGCGACAAAACCGCCAAAAAGTTTCTCAAAGAATACGGAAGTATGGAAGCCCTCTTGGCCAATACCCATGAGCTAAAAGGAAAAATGAAAGAAAAAATTGAAGCCAACAAAGAACTGGGGATGCTCTCCAAAGAATTGGCGAAAATTATCCTCGATGTACCCGTAAATTTTGAAGCTGAAGCCTATCAATTGTCCAATCCCGATTTCCCAGCGGTGGGCGAAGTCTTCGACACCCTTGAGTTTCGCCGAATGAAAGAAAATATCCAAAAAATATTTGGAAAAGAAGTTGCTCCATCACCAACGGCAACTGCGTCCAGTCCAACTCCTCCAGCCGCTGCCTTTGGCGGACAAATGGACTTGTTTGCTGCTGGCGCAGGAAATGTTTCAGAAACTTCACCAACAAACAAGAAGAGCTTGGCAAGCAGCAAACACCACTATCAGTTTGTAGACAGTCCCATGGGGAGACGTATATTGCTGGACAACCTACAACAGCAAACTTCGGTCTGTTTTGACACCGAAACGACCAGTCTAAAAGCGCTTGAAGCCGACTTGGTTGGGATCGCCTTTAGCTGGGAAGTGGGAACCGGCTATTATGTGCATGTCCCTGAGGATAAGACTGCAGCCCAAGCGATCGTAGAACAATTCCGTCCCTTCTTTGAAAATCCAAACATTGAAAAAATTGGCCATAACCTAAAGTATGATTTAAAAGTACTTTCAAACTATGCGCTTCAGGTAACTGGACCCTTTTATGATACCATGATCGCCCATTACCTCATAAACCCAGACCGACGTCATAGCATGGATATTTTGGCCAGTTCCTACCTGAACTACGAGCCCCAATCGATTACGGAACTCATTGGAAAAAAAGGGAAAAACCAAGGCTCCATGCGCGATGTGCCCTTAGATATTCAAACGGAATATGCCGTAGAAGATGCAGACATTACGCTTCAACTCAAACACTATTTTGATCAGGAGTTGGCCGCAGCAGAAAATGGAAAACTCTTTAGAGATGTAGAATTGCCTTTGGTCGAAGTCCTTTCGGCTATGGAGCAAGAGGGAATTAATCTCAATACAGCCTTTCTTAAAAACTTCGAAAAGGAATTAGAAACAGACATTGACCTCCTTGAAAAAAGGATTTTCGAACAGGCCGGAGAGGAATTTAATTTGGCTTCTCCCAAACAATTGGGGCCCATTTTATTTGAAAAACTAAAGCTAGTCGACAAGCCAAAAAAAACCAAAACAGGGCAGTATTCTACTGCTGAAGATGTGCTGAGTTACTTGGCCAAAGATCATCAAATTGTAGAAGATATACTGAACTGGCGTTCCCTCAATAAATTACAAAGCACCTATGTAAAGGCACTGCCAGAGGAGATCAATCCCAAAACAAACAGAGTACATACAGTCTATAATCAGGCAGTGGCAGCTACTGGACGCCTTAGCTCCAACCAGCCCAACCTACAAAATATTCCTGTGCGCACCGAACGTGGACAACAGGTCCGAAAAGCCTTTATTCCCCGCGATGAAAATCACGTTTTACTCGCAGCCGATTACTCCCAGATTGAACTGCGGATCATTGCCGCATTGAGCAAGGATCCAGCCATGGTCGAAGCCTTCCAAAAAGGAGAAGACATTCACGCAACCACTGCCGCCAAGGTTTTTGGTGTTCCCCTAGAAGAGGTAAGCCGTGAACAGCGCTCCAACGCCAAAACGGTTAATTTCGGTATTGTATATGGCGTCTCGGCCTTTGGTCTAAGTCAACAAACAAACTTGAGTAGAAGCGAGTCCAAAGAACTCATTGAGGCCTATTATACTACCTATCCGCACCTCAAAGCTTACATGAGCAGACAGGTCGACTTTGCCCGTGAAAATGGCTATGTTGAGACCGTTCTTGGTCGACGTCGCTACCTCAAAGACATCAACTCTCAAAATGCCATTGTGCGAGGAGCCGCTGAACGCAATGCAGTCAATGCACCCATTCAAGGGAGTGCTGCTGACATCATCAAAATTGCGATGATCAATATCCATAAACGAATGAAAGCAGAAACTTGGGCTAGTAAAATGCTGCTGCAAGTTCACGATGAATTGGTCTTTGACGTTCCCAAAACGGAAGTCGATGCACTCACAAAAATGGTCAAACACGAAATGGAAAATGCTTTTACGCTCGACGTCCCCTTGGTGGTAGATGTCGGCGTTGGGGACAATTGGCTGGAAGCGCATTAGCAAAAGAATAGTATAGATGCTGAAATAAGTTCAGCATGACAAATGGATGAGAATGTGGGAGATGCTGAATCAAGTTCAGCATGACAGATGGATGAGAATGTGGGAGATGCTGAAACAAGTTCAGCATGACAAATGGATGAGAACCCAGGAGGAGCTGAATCGAGTTCAGCATGACAAAATCCCTGTCACCCTGAACTTGATTTAGGGACTCCACAAGCCTGTCCGATTTTGAACAAAAAAAAAGCCCGTACACGATGTACAGGCTTCTCTACAATGGACAAACTGTCCAAACACGATTAATGATTTTAGTTTAGTCGAGTGCTAAACGGGCAAAGGCAGTAACTTCTAATGAAGCGTCTACAGATTTGATGTATTGGCTTACTGATTGTTTGCTGTCTTTAATATAATCTTGGTTCACCAAGGTATTGTCTTTGAAGAAACGTTTGATTTTCCCTTTGGCAATATTGTCTAACATTGCTTCTGGTTTTCCTTCTTGACGCAATTGATCTTTAGCAATTTCAATTTCTTTTTCAATGACAGAAGCATCTACTCCGTCTTCGTTTAAGGCAATTGGATTCATTGCAGCAGCTTGCATGGCAACATTCTTAGCTGCTTCGGCGGCTCCGTCAACAGCAGCAGAAAGACCTACTAAAGTTGCGATTCTGTTCCCCGCGTGAATGTAGTGACCAACAAAAGGGCCTTCGATACGTTTGAAACCACCGATTTCAATTTTCTCTCCAATTACACCCGTTTGCTCTGTTAATTTATCTGCGATTGTCATTCCACCAAAGTCAGCTGCTAAAAGATCTTCTAAACTTGCCTTTTCTATGGCGATGTCCAAAATTTGGTTAGCAAGTGCCAGGTAACTGTCATTTTTTCCAACAAAATCAGTTTCACAGTTAACAGAAACCACTACTCCAACAGTGTTATCTGCATTAACTTTAGCCAAAACAGCTCCTTCACCTGAATTACGGTCGGCACGATTGGCAGCAACTTTTTGTCCTTTCTTACGTAAATTCTCAACCGCTTTGTCAAAGTCTCCTTCTGCTTCGACGAGGGCTTTTTTACAGTCCATCATTCCAGCTCCTGTGGCCTGACGTAATTTATTTACTTCTGATGCAGTAATTTTCATAATATATTGATTGTAACGTTGAAAACTAGGAAATGGCTCCGATTAAAAGCTATTCCCTAGCTTTGCTTAAGGTTGTTTTATTTGAATTTATTATTTAGGCTTCGGCAGGGGTATCTCCTTCTTTTGCAGGTGCATCTTCCTCAGCTTCTGAAACAGTTTCTTCTACCACAGATGCAGCTTCTTCAACTACTGGTGCAGCTTCTTCAACCACTGGTACAGCGGTCTCTGCGGCTGGCGCTTCAGTTGCAGGAGCATCTTGTCCTTTGTTTTCAGCATCTTTTTCAGACTGTCGGGTGGTTAAACCTTCGCTTACGGCTTCGGTAACAATGCTTAAGATTTTATCAATTGATTTTGAGGCATCATCATTGGAAGGAATGACGAAGTCTACATCGCGAGGATCAGAGTTGGTGTCAACCATGGCAAAGATTGGAATTTTCAATTTTTGCGCTTCTTTGATGGCAATGTGCTCACGCTTAATATCGACTACAAAAAGGGCACCGGGTAAACGAGTCATATCAGTAATTGAACCTAAGTTTTTTTCTAACTTGGCTCGTAAACGGCTTACCTGTAGTTTTTCTTTCTTAGAAAGTGTTTCAAAGGTGCCGTCTTTCTTCATGCGATCGATGGCTGCCATTTTCTTAACTGCTTTGCGAATGGTGACAAAGTTGGTCAACATTCCACCGGGCCAACGCTCAGTAATGTAGGGCATTTTTGCCTCTGCAGCTTTTGTGGATACAATGTCTTTGGCTTGTTTCTTGGTTGCAACAAAAAGGATTTTACGTCCAGAAGCAGCGATTTTCTTCATTGCTTCAGCCGCTTCGTCTACTTTTGCAGCAGTTTTGTACAAGTTAATGATGTGGATTCCGTTGCGCTCCATATAGATATAGGGCGCCATGTTAGGATTCCATTTTCGGGTCAAGTGACCGAAGTGTACGCCTGCGTTGAGCAGGTCTTTTACGTCTGTGTTTGCCATTTTTGGTTAGTTTACGTTCCGTAGTTAGCAATCATCAAGTGGCCGTAAAAACGGGCCTTGACAATTTAGATGCTAAACTAAATCTCAGCGAGCTGAGTGGGCAACGGGTTAAAAAATATATGAACAACTCCTTTTTGATAAAAGAAGCAAAAAATATTAACGTTTTGAGAATTGGAATTTCTTACGGGCTTTCTTCTGTCCGAATTTTTTCCGTTCTACCATGCGTGGATCACGAGTCAATAGACCTTCTGGCTTTAAAACCAAACGGTGCTCTTCGTCAATTTTACAAAGTGCACGTGAAATAGCTAAACGAACGGCTTCTGCTTGTCCGTTTATTCCTCCACCAACAACAGTTACTTTAAGGTTGTAATTTCCTTGTGTTTCTGTTAGGGCAAAAGGCTGCTGGATTTTGTATTGTAATGTAGGGGTTGGAAAATAGGTTTCGTACCCTTTTTTGTTTACGGTAATTTCTCCTTTTCCTTCAGATAAGAAAATACGAGCGACAGATGTCTTGCGACGACCGATGGTGTGAATTACGTCCATTAGTTGAATTTATTAAGTTGAATGGTGGTCGGGTTTAAACCTGCATGGCTGTGCTCCGATCCATTGAATACTTTTAAGTTTTTGAAGAGAACTGCCCCTAATTTATTTTTAGGCAACATTCCGCGAACGGCATTCTCTACCAAACGTGAAGGGCTTTTTGCATATAACTGCTCAGCGCTCAAGGCACGTTGTCCACCAGGATATCCTGTATGGCGCAAATAGATTTTTTGTTTCCACTTCTCCCCGCTCAACTGGATTTGCTCCGCGTTGATTACGATTACATTATCGCCACAGTCAACATGTGGTGTATAATTGGGTTTGTGCTTTCCTCGAATAAGTTTTGCAACTTCAGAGGCCATTCTTCCTAAAGGCATTCCAGCAACGTCTACAACTAACCATTGTTTATCAACAGTGTTGGCATTGGCTGAGATGGTTTTATAACTTAATGTATCCACAATAAATTGTTTTATCTAGTATTTTTCCCTCATTAAGGGGCTGCAAATGTAATACAATAATTTTTGAATGACAATAACTCTTTAAAGAATTATCTGATTAAGAATGATTCAATTAGAAATTGGTAATTGCCTATTTATTGTGGTCTTGTAGACTTTGCTTAAAATGGAAGATCGTCTTCTACTTCATTGTTGGTTTCTGGAGCAGCTTCAAATGACGAAGCAGGAGGCATGGGAGGCATGTCGGAAGGTCCAGCGTTGGCAGCAGTAGTTGCCTCAATGCGCCACCCTTGCACAGAGTTAAAGTACTTGGTCTCTCCCTGCGGGTTTACCCATTCGCGCCCTCGTAAATTGATTCCGATTTTTACGCTCTGTCCCAGTTGAAAACTGTTGAGTAAATCACATTTATCTTGTACAAATTCCACTAAGATATGTTGAGGGTATTGTTCCTCTGTGGTGACGACAACCTCACGCTTACGAAATCCATTTGATCCGTAGGTTTTTGTCTCGTCTAACCATTTAATTTTTCCTACTACTTCCATGACTTTTTATTTAAAAATCAAAAATACGGAATCCATTGAGAATGACGAATAAATTAATTCCTAATTTAAAAAGATCTCCTAGTGCAATCGATTGACCAGAAACCTTAGTTCGAGGTCTCAATAATATTCGGTACCTTGAGGCGTTAAGTAAAACGTGGTGTTTCGATCCTTTCAATCTTTGTGGAAAAACTGGGGGCTCTTAGGGGCTTTTGCCATTGTCAGCCTGATTTTGTGGAATACCTACATTCTTTTTCAGGTTGTCAAAAAAGAGGAACGCACCAAAATGGAACTTTGGGCAACTGCACAAAAGGAGTTGGTCGAAAGCAATGATCTTAGTCGTGACTACGGATCGCTTAGCTTTGATGTGTTGCAAAAAATTGGTGTTACACCCATGATTCAGGTCACTGAAAAAGGGAAAATCATTGATTACAGAAATATTGAATGGAATAGTCAAGAAGATCCAGACTCTCTGGAGCTATACGCTATATTGGCTAAACTAAAAAAAGAAAATGACCCCATCCCAATCGTGTATAAAGACATCATTAATCAGAATTTATATTACGGAGACTCTCTCTTGTTGGTGAAGTTACAATATTACCCCTTGGCCTTACTCTTGATTATTCTTCTCTTTGGTGGGCTGCTCTATTTTTTCTTTCAAACCAACAAAGCCGCTGAACAAAACCGCTTATGGGCTGGAATGGCCAAGGAGACTGCCCATCAAATTGGAACGCCACTCAGCTCCCTTATGGGGTGGATCGATCTCTTGAAAGAGCAAAACATTGCCCCTGCTTCTATCGAAGAAATGCAGAAAGACATCGAACGCCTCGAGGTGATTACGGAACGGTTTTCAAAAGTTGGGTCACTACCTGAATTGGAGTTAAAAGATCTCGTCCAAATCACAAAAGATACCATTCGTTACCTCCAGCAACGAACCGGTAAACAAATTCAATGGGATGTTGAACTCCCCAAAAAAGAAATTCTACTTCCACTCAATGCTTCTCTTTTAAGCTGGACGATGGAGAATCTGGTGAAAAACGGCTTGGATTCCATGAAGGGAATTGGAAGATTGCAACTACAATTGCTTGAATTTGACAACGAAGTTCACTTTTTGGTAAAAGACGAAGGTAGTGGAATCGCTCCCGAAAACCTCAAGAAAATATTCCAGCCAGGCTTTACCACTAAAACAAGAGGATGGGGGTTAGGTCTTTCACTTGCTCATCGAATTATACGAGAATACCACAATGGCTCCATCAAGGTCAAAGAGAGTAAACTGGGAAAAGGCACCACCTTTGAAATTATTTTGCCTAAATAGAATCGTCGACTCTAAACTCTCACGCGGAACATGCTAAGTCCTAAATTAATTAAGCTAGATTCTCCGCTATTCTTTTTGCCAAGCCTTGCATGGCCATAGGATCAAGTTGCACTTTTTTACCAAAGGTGACGTCCTCCATTGCGTTTAATGGAATCAAATGTACATGTGCGTGAGGTACTTCCAGTCCTATTACGGACATGGCAATGCGTTGACAAGGAACTGTTTTTTTGAGTGCTTGAGCTACTTTTCGGGAAAAAAGCATGAGTGCCGCATAATCTTCCTTAGACAGGTCGAACAATTGATCAACTTCTGTTTTTGGGATACAGAGGGTATGCCCTTCAGCATTTGGATTTATATCCAAAAAGGCCAAATGTTTTTCGTCTTCCGCAATGCGATAGCAGGGAATTTCACCAGCAATAATTTTACTGAAGATACTGGTCATCAGGAACGTTTGATGGAAATAATTTCCAATTGAATGGTTCCGCTGGGAACTTGTATTTCGGCAATATCTCCAACTTTTTTTCCAAGCATTCCTTTTCCTATGGGTGAATCGACAGAAATTTTTCCTGAAGCTAAGTCTGCTTCACTTTGCGCAACAAGGGTGTAGGTCATTTGCATTCCATTGGCTTTGTTCTTTACCTCAACGGTGGAGAGTACCAACACCTTGGAATTATCCAATGCAGCTTCATCTATCAAGCGAGCATTAGAAAGCGTTTCTTCCATTTTGGAAATACGCAATTCCAATAAGCCTTGGGCTTCTTTGGCTGCGTCATATTCAGCATTTTCACTCAAATCGCCTTTATCGCGGGCTTCCGCAATGGCATCTGAGGCTTTGGGGCGTTCAACATCTTTCAAATGGTTGAGCTCGTCTCTCAATTTTTTTAACCCTTCTTCGGTGTAATAAGATACTTTACTCATGATATTTTCGTTTAAATAGAATAAAAAACCCTCCAATAACAGGGAAGGCTAAGTTACAAAGATATAAAAATGAATAGTATTGCAACATTATCGTCCAGAAAGAAACAGTTGATTCTAATTGGGCTAATGCTTGCTTTGTCCTGTGGTAAAAATGATTTGGAACGAAATCCCTTCCTCCCCGATTTAAGGTTTTCCCTTCCTGTTAATCTCAATTTACCACAATATGACAACCTTCGTTTTGCCGGTGGCACAATTTTATTGCCCAACGCAGGACACAAAGGAATTCATTTATTTAACCTCAACGGCTCAAGCTATTTAGCCTGGGAAGCCAGCTGTCCCAATCATTTGCCCTCAAGTTGTTCCCAAACCCAATTGGTAGGAGTTCTCGCCGAGTGCCCCTGCGAAGACTATCGATACAGTTTGGCTACTGGACAATTACTCAATCCACCCAAGGGAGCTACAGATATCTATTCCTTGATCATGTATACCGTTGATGTGCGAGGAAACAACCTAGTTATTTCCAATTGACAAATCACACTTCCTACCCATTAATAGCATGTACCAGAATTTTTCTGTCTAAAAGGTGAAGCTCGCTCCCAGTAAAAAGTTGATGCCTGCCTGGGGGTAATAGCCCACTCCTTCAATAGTAGTGGTTTGGTTGGGAACAGACCAACTGTCATCATAGGTGAAAAAATAGCCGTTGGTTTCAACAACGCTGTTGAACACATTATTGATCAATAAGGAAAAGTCAATGGCTTTTACCCACCCCAATGCCCCAATTGCATAACGAATATTTAGGTCATTGATAAAATAGGCCGCTAATTTGGATAAATCAGCATCTATATTCCCCAGGTATTGTTCGCCAACATACTTGGACAACAACCCAATTTGAAACTGTGTTGAGGGAGCATACACTAAATTACTTCCGCCAATAATCGATGGGGAATAGGAAATGTTCGTGTCCCCTAGATTTTGGACTTGTCCATCGCGCTGAAATGAAAAAGAGCGGTTCTTGTTGCGACTAAGACTAAGGTTGGGCTGCCATAGCAATTGGCTACTAAGAGCTATAGACACCTCAGCTTCTATTCCCAAACGATAGCTGTTTCCCACATTTTGACGAATTGGCGCGCCAACATTATCCAATTCTCCTGTTAACACCAGTTGATCTTTATAGCCCATATAATAAAGATTGGTGCTCCATTTTGTTTTCTTTCCAGAAGAGCGGTAACCTAGTTCAAAATCGTTGAGTACTTCAGGACGTGGACTACCGTTTTCGTAGTCCGATCGATTGGGTTCGCGTTGCGCCTTAGCATAGGAAGCATACAATTGAGTATTCTCATCGGCATGAAAGGTGAGTCCCATTTTTGGATTGATGAAATTAAATTCGTCTTCAATGCCAATATTCCCCAATTCATCGAGGCTGCCCCTTGCGGTATAATTGACTCGTCGGTATTGAAGATCGGCATAGGCTGTGAAAGAATCCCCTAACTGATGGGTGATTTTCCCGAATGCTGAAAATTCATTCTTCTCCCCCTTGTTGCGGTAAAATTCGTGTTTGGGTTGCGCATTGCTTGCATAGCGTGCCCAAATCAAATTGCCAAAATGGTCGCCTTGATAGCTGCTCAATAAGGTTCCAAAAACTACATCTGTTTGATCTCCCTTATGGCGAATATTGGCGGTCAATACATAGAAGTCGTTGTCCAACCACTTTTGCACAATATTTGCTGTAGAAGCAATGGTCGTATTTCCTAAATTGACATCGTTTAGCCTGAGGTCTCCTAGGTCGGTCGCGTTATTGTATTCCTCGTAAAACCCACGTCCATGAGTATAATTCAAGCCTACAGAAGATGACCAGTTTCCTTTATATCGTTGATTCCAATGCAACTGGTAGTGGTCTTGTTTATAATTGTCTACTTGATTGTCATAAAAACCTGTAAGGCTTCCATTTTCATCGTAGATCTCACCCGCAGAATTATAGGTACGATCATTGGTCAGAGTGATTGGATCAACACCAAACCAAGATTGATAGGTGATTTCATGTCCACCAAAGACCAATGCTTTGATCAAAGTGTTTCCCTCTTGATAGACCCCTTGCAAGAAATAAGCATTTAAGTCGGAGGAGGCTCGATCGATATAGCCATTGGATTGAATGGACGCCAAGCGCCCAGCAATTTCAATCTTGTCATTTAACAGTCCGGTAGAAAATTTTAGGGTATGACGAAGGCTACCAAAGCTTCCAACAGAATTTGAAATTTGCGCATAGGCCTCTTTTGCCGCTGTGTTGGTCAAGATATTTAGACTTGCACCGAAGGCACTGGAGCCATTTGTCGATGTACCCACTCCCCGTTGCAATTGAATATTTTCAACCGAAGAAGCAAAATCAGGTAAGTTCACCCAAAATGTTCCTTGGGACTCTGCATCGTTATAGGGAATCCCATTGATGGTTACATTGACCCGTGTGGCATCGCTTCCTCGAACACGAATCCCTGTGTAGCCAATTCCCCCACCTGCATCGGAGGTTGTTACCACCGATGGTAAAAAGTTAAGTAAAATGGGTAAATCTTGACCTAGATTTCGAGCCTTGAGTTCGCCTTTGGTAATTTCAGAAAAACTTAGCGGTTGGTCTTTACTGGCACGAAGACCAGCAACACTCACTTCTTCCAAGGAAATGGTGGTGGTTGTAAGCGAATCTTTCGCTTGTTGTTCTTGTGCATTCATGGCGGTAAGTCCAATAACACAACTAAAGAGTAAAACAGTTATTCTCATTCGAAATAATTTTACGAATAATGGGGTAACTATTCTGGTTAGAAAAAAATGAATACTAAAAAATCTACTTCCCTTGGCGGCATTACCCGCCCAGGTTCATAGGGTCTGATCTCAGCTCTTAATTTAGAGCACCCCTTTGAGCACAAACAAAACTAACGATTATTTAAATGATGTCACTCTATTTCTCGTTTTTTATCGTCTGCTTTTTTACATAATTCATCGATAACATGTATGGCATCCTCCAATCGCTTTTGTTTGCTTCCCTCAAGGATCATATAGGGCAATTTAAAACTGTCCAATTGCTGCTTAAAGTAGGCAAACATCTGTTCGCGTTGTGCTGGACGGTCGCGTAAATCGTCTTTCTCCCAAGGGACATCTATATTAGTGAGGAAATAAAAATCGTACTGCGTTTGAGCAAATAGCGATTCAATTGCTGGTGAACAATAGCCATTGAAGTGAGTCTCGGACCAGACCTTTGTAACCAAAATATTGGTGTCGCAAAACAATAACTCATTGGTTTTTCGAGCGGCTATATTTTCTTGTTCAAGCTGACCTTCTGCAATGTGGATTAAATCCTCTAGCGAACAAACCTCTTTGTGTAAGTCCCACTTTTCTTGTAAATAGGTGCGCGCAAATTCGGGCACCCATTCCGATTGATAATGGGCGGCTAGCGCTTTTACCAAGGTCGTTTTACCGGTACTTTCTGGACCGTAGACAACGACTCTTAGACAGTTTGCAGCGGCGAATTGAGTGTTTTTTTCCATGCGCGATAGCCATAAATAGCAATGAGGGTAAAAATAATGTATTGAATACTAGTAATGGTAAAGCCTTTGTAAAAATACAAGGGAATGGAAATAGCGTCACCCACAATCCAGAAAATCCAATGTTCGATTTTTCTGCGCGCCATTAACCACATCCCCACAAAAAATAGTGCCGTAGTAAAATTATCAACATAGGCCGTTCCATTATTCCACATGCCAAAAAGAAGATAAATTTTATACACTACCCACAAACTGATCACAAAAAGTAATGCACTAATCCACCGTTCTCTTTTAGACATTCTAGTGATGGTGTGGATTGTTTTTCCTTGTTTCTTCTGTTGCCAAAAATACCAACCATATAAACTCATCATAAAGTAGTAGGCATGGATAAGCATATCCCCTAAAAGCATCCATTTCCACAAAAGATGAACGAAAATTCCCGTAGAAATCATGCCTATTGGATAGAGAGCAACTTTATTGTGTTTCGCTAACCAAACGCTAATAAGCCCTAGGCAAACAGCAATAGCTTCTAATACAATATCAACAGTAGCATAGGTGGCGTATTGACCAAAGAAAAAATCAATTAAAGGGGACATAATCGCTGCGGTTGCTTTTGACAATTTTTAAATGAATCATTCCCGCAGTAATCGAATCGAAACTTTCCTCGATGGCGGAGGTCAAAAAAATCATCAAGGGCTGAAGTTCTCCATAAACCTGAGTACTCAAGGGATTTTCTTTTACCGTAAAAGAAGAATTCCGCAGCATTCGAATGAATGCCTTTATGGGTTTTTCATAATCATTTTGCAAGGGCGCAAGGGTTATTTCGATGGATACATTCATTTGCTTGTAATCAATTGTGCTATGCTTAATTGGTGTGCTTTAAAAGTACTGAATTGCAAGGAAAAGCGGTGTGTTTTATCGGCCAAATACACCTTTGCTTCCCCAGTAACATCAGTGAGTGAAAAAGGGGCTACTTCTATTTGTGTGGCAAGGGCTAGTCCAGGATGATGCATGGCCTTATAAACAGCCTCTTTGGCTGTCCATAAACGGGTTAATAAGACAATTTCATCTTTGGGTAAGATAAACGGGTATTCATTGACATGAACAAACTTGGATGCGATGCGTACAATTTTCTCTCGGTGGGCTTCCACATCAACACCAATTGGGTTTTGTCCAACAACCGCAGCTGCATAGTCTTGGCAATGAGAAAGGGAGCAGAAGCCATTGGGTAGTTGAGGTTCTCCTTGCTTGGTGAACGAAAGATCGGTTAAGGAAATTCCCAAGCTTTTGACCGCAATTCGCGCCGCAATATAGCCTTTCTTTCCGCCATCGGTTTTTCGTAATGAAAGCTCCTCGCTTTGAACAATGCTTTTCGGCACATAAGATCTCAATTCATCCATAGATTCCTCAATAGACCAGACCGCTAGTTTGGTGGGAATAGATGGAAAAAAATCATTGATTATTGGCATAGGCTTTTAACAAGAAAGTACGTATTTTTGCCGTAAAGTTAACAAACTCATTATGAACGAGAAAACTCCTACACTTCCTTATAAAGTAAAAGACATCAGTCTTGCAGACTGGGGACGAAAAGAAATTGAATTGGCCGAAGCCGAAATGCCCGGTTTAATGTCGCTTCGCGAAGAATATGCTGAAGAACAACCCTTGGCCGGTGCACGCATCGCTGGCTGTTTGCACATGACAATACAAACGGCTGTACTCATTGAAACCTTGGTTGCCCTTGGTGCCGATGTCACCTGGAGCTCCTGTAATATATTTTCTACCCAAGACCATGCTGCCGCTGCTATCGCTGCTGCAGGTATTCCTGTCTATGCTTGGAAAGGAATGAATGAAGAAGAATTTGACTGGTGTATTGAACAAACGCTTTTCTTTGGTGAAAACCGCGAACCACTCAACATGATCCTAGACGATGGAGGAGATTTAACCAATATGGTGTTGGATCGTTTTCCAGAATTAGTAGAAAACATCAATGGTCTTTCTGAAGAAACAACTACTGGTGTTCACCGCCTTTACGAACGCATGAATAATGGAACATTGCCCTTACCTGCTATCAACGTAAACGACTCTGTGACCAAATCAAAATTTGACAACAAATACGGTTGTAGAGAAAGTGCAGTTGATGCAATTCGCCGTGCCACCGACGTCATGTTGGCTGGAAAACGTGTTTTGGTTGCTGGCTATGGTGATGTTGGAAAAGGAACAGCTGCTTCTTTTAGTGGAGCGGGTGCCATTGTTACTGTAAC
>ENA-OUOG01000726-OUOG01000726.1-marine-metagenome-genome-assembly--contig:-NODE-726-length-41591-cov-4.515248_pt1 | contig 41591 bp, 28 predicted proteins | sample MGYA00248635_ERZ508505 | MGnify/ENA primary metagenome ERZ508505 (study PRJEB26176, sample SAMN06267871) | marine metagenome | isolation source: Saanich Inlet, British Columbia, Canada | place: Pacific... | reverse complement strand
ACAATACAACTTTTAATGATCCTGATGTTTCTATTTGGGTCACTTCGAGCATCACCAACGCATTGGAAATGTTCTCTGGAGCAACATCGTTCAATCAAGAAATTGGTAACTGGGACGTTTCGAACATCATAAATGCTGAAGCCATGTTCGGAGGCGCAACTGCTTTCAATAATGGTGATTCAGATTCGATAAGAAACTGGCAACCAACGAGTGTCAATAACGCAAGAAGAATGTTCCAAAGTGCCGAAAATTTCAACCAACCAGTCGGTGATTGGGACGTTTCAAGTTTCACCTCAATGGAGCAAATGTTTCAAACTGCACGTGTATTCAACCAACCACTAAACAATTGGAATGTTTCAAACGTTACGAACATGGAACTTATGCTCCAGAACACATCTTTCAACCTTCCTCTCGACAACTGGGACGTTTCAAACGTCAGAGACATGAGACTCATGTTTCAGGTTTCCCCTTTTAACCAAGACATTGGCAACTGGGACGTTTCAAGTGTGACGAACATGGACATCATGTTCTTCCGTGCATCATCTTTCAACCAAGATTTGTCGCAATGGTGTGTGGAAAATATCAACAGCGAACCGAATTCGTTTGACAATGATGCAACAGCTTGGACAGATGCAAGTTGGAGACCTGTTTGGGGAACTTGTCCAGTAATCGATCCGATCCCTTCTCCAACTTTCTTTCCTCTAGGACAGACTGCAACTGATCCAACATCTAGTACTTGGCAAACGAATAATCCAGGTTACACTTTCGAAGCAAACGTTGGGATCACAACAGCGACACCAATGACCAATGCAAGTCAGATGTTTGCTGATAATGCAACTTTCAACGATTCTGACGTTTCTCGTTGGGACACTTCGCAAATTCAAAACACAAACAGCATGTTCAGCGGGTGTAGTGCTTTCAACAGACCTCTTGCGAGTTGGGACACTTCAAGCATCACGAACTTAAGTTTTATGTTCAATAACGCAACATCGTTCAATCAAAATCTTGGCGATTGGGACGTTTCAAACGTGACAGAGTTTGGTTTCATGTTTAGTAATAGTCGAGCTTTCAACAACGGTGGTTCTCCTGACATTCAAAATTGGAACACAACTTCTGCTTTAAGGTTCGATGCCATGTTCAACGGTTGTCGAACTTTTAACCAACCCGTTGGTTCTTGGGACACTTCGAATGTGAGAAACATGCGTTTTATGTTCAACACATGTGTTGTTTTCAACCAACCTTTGAACACTTGGAACACTTCAAACGTCTCAACCTTTCAAGCAATGTTCCAGGGTTGTGAAACATTCAACCAACCTGTTGATTCTTGGAATACTTCGAATGTGACGAATATGTCTTTTGTGTTTAATGGGTGCACCAATTTCAATCAAAGCATTGGTTGGGATGTTTCTAACGCTACGACCACACAAGGAATGTTTGTAAGTTGTGAAAATTTCAACCAAGACATCAGCAGTTGGGACGTTTCAAACGTGACAAATTTCGGTTCAATGTTCCAAAGTGCCGAAAGATTCAATCAAAATCTTGGTAGTTGGAATATCTCAAGTGGAACAGATTATAGTTTCATGTTTAGTAATTGTTCAGTTTTCAACAACGGTGGTTCCTCTGACATTCAAAATTGGGTTATCAACACCACAGATTCTGAAATTAGTATGAGAGCAATGTTTCAGAATTGTGATGCTTTTAATCAACCTTTGAACAACTGGAATGTTTCAAATGTCACTAATTTTTCGAGTATGTTTAGATTGTGTGACATCTTCAATCAACCTCTCGACACATGGGACGTTTCGGATGCGACTGACGTTGCTTTCATGTTTCAAGATGCAGATTCGTATACTCAAGATTTGTCCAGCTGGAATCTTGACAGCATCGTGTTCAATCAAAATGGTGACACAACGGACAACAACGGACAAAACTCGAATCAAGGAATCTTCAACTTCTGTGGATTGGTCAACACATATAGACCAGAATCTGTTGGAAGAACGATCGGTGGAATCACCTTCACAGAAGAAACCGCAAGAGGATTTGCTAGAGAAAGAATGCCATATATTTGGACTGGTGAATACCTTGCTGATGGCGTGACAAGAAATCGAAGAAACTTGAGAGACGGTGTGTTGGAGTTTCCAACTCAGGATGCTGTCTATTATGAACAAACATCCAACCACGCAGATGAAATAGGAACACTAGGCGATTCTTCTACGAACCCCAACCCATCAGACTATGCGGCACTGAGAAGAACGATTGCGGGTGAAAGTTATTCAACAAGAGGAATGAGAAACTACCCACTTCGAAACACAAGCGATTGGCATGCCTCTTCAGACGGCAGGGGATTCGATGGCTTTTTTCCCAACAATCAAGCGACAGGAACAAGCAACAATGGCGCACCGAGTCCTTGGTTCTTTGTTCCGAACAATGGGTTCTTCACAGATGCAGCATTCACTAATCTTTCGAGAATGTTCCACAACAATCCAAGATTCAATGATCCAGACATAGGAAGATGGGTAGTGAATGGAGTGACTTCTTTGAGAGGGATGTTCTCGACTAATGGAACGTTGTCTCCGAGCATCGAAGTCTATCTCGACGGGACTGCGACGACAATCACGAATCCAACCAGTTTGGTTTGGGGGCAATCACCAACGATTGTCACTTTGTACACGACATATGAGAACGATCCAGATCAACCTGTCGCAACCTCTGTCGCTCAAGCCACCATCGAAAATACGCAGTTCAATCAAGATATTTCATTTTGGGTCACGGACGATGTGACTGATATTTCTGGCTTCGCTAACAATTCCAACTCTTTCAACACTGTCATCAGTTCGAGAAACTCGATTATCAGGAATCAAATCGATTGCGACGCTCCAACTGTCGACATAACAATTGGTGGATTCTCTCAGAGATGTCAAAACGTAACTGACACTCATCCTGAGGCAGGTACCACAAACACACTGCCGAGATGGAATCTACCTAATGTAACCGCAGCGAATTCTGTTTTCAATGGAAAAGATGAAACCGATTCAGCAAGTCCAAGAGATGGAACAACGTTCAGCTGGAACATTCCCGCAGGGGTTCTTGTTGAAACTGGAGGTCCTCCTTGGGATTCATTAACCACCGATCAACTAACGGTTGGTTATAACCTTTTTCATGATGTCACAGTCACCAGAGGTTTTTCATAGATGGCACTTTTAATTCAAAGAACTTTTTTCAGAGACCCAGTGAACGAGTTGTATTCAGTCTACGATTCGGAGCTTGATTCTGATTTCTACACCAGATTTGGTGACAGCGAGTCTCCTTTCAAGGGGATCGACTATCTTTCACTGAGAAACGATTCAGAGTGGTTTGACTCTGATTCAGAGGGCAACTTCTACTATTCTGTCATCGACAGCGAGATTATTCCAATCACCAACGCACAGTTCAACACGCCCAGTTTCATCAATAACCCGAACATAAAAAGATACATTCTGAGAAGAGAGTTGAACGATGACAGAACTTTCAAACTTTCGATCACAGACAGAAAGCAAGAACTGGTGTTTCTCCAAGAAGAAGATTTTCAAAAGGCGATGAGAGACGATGACAGTTTGTCATGGACTGAAGAAAGACTAGATCGGATTTATACCAACTTCGAGGCATATGAACGTAAGTGGAACCAAATAAATACTGTGCGTGAAACCGATTCTGAAGGATGGGAAGTTGTTGGTTTCAGTTCTTCTCATCAAACCTTTAGAAGCAATCCAAGATATTTCAGGATCGCGACAGGCGAAACCAACGTTCCAATCTTCAGTAAGGTCAAGACACCACTGAATGAATCGTCATATGAGGGCGACGGACTTTGGCATCGTTCATATATTCCTGAGCTCAACAGAGGAATCGTTGAGCCAAACGTCGTTGAGAGAGACCTTCAGTTGATTAGAAATGACTCTGATCTTTCAAGAAACTATTGGGATCCAAGAGTCTACAGTGAAAAGTATAGAGGAAAATAATGGCAACAACTTCAGATTTTAGAAGAATCATCGCGAAGTCGTTCTTTGATTCAGTTCGAAATCGTCTCAGCGAAGACATCTTCTTTGCCATGACCTCGTACAGTGAGGGTGCTCCAGATTTAGAAATCATAGACTCGGACGGTATCGATCTGATTGAGAGTGCGAATCTGGCGACCAATGCAATCACAATGCATCGAATTCTTCCTGGAGGTGCAAGTCGTGTGATCTCTCGGAATCAATGGACAAGAAATTCAATTTATGAAGGTTGGTCTCTTTCAGCAACAAACTATTTTGTTTTTGTCAGAGAGTTCGTTTCTGGTGTGGTTCAGTTGAACGTTTACAAGTGTTTGTTCTCTCCAGGAACTGCTTCAACCATCGCTCCATCAGGTGCGCCAATCACGCCATTCGCGACTGTCGATGGATACTGGTGGCAATATATGTTCACAATCGACAACTCCTCAGCGATTCGTTTTTTGACTGCCGATTACATTCCAGTTTCCGAAAGAATCACTGCTTTGGATGCAGAATCAATTTCAATCGGAACGTCAAGATACAGACAATACGTTGTTCAACAAAACGCTGTCATCGGTGGCGTCTATAATGTGGAAATCTCCTCGGGTTTCGAGCACGATTCGCTCGTGGGTGATGGCGACACTCTTCGGATCTACGGATACAGTCCTGCCAGAGATTCTGACTTGATCGTTCAGAGATTCGAAGGTACGATACTCCGAATAGGCGACGACGGAAACACGAGATACGTTTTCCAATTAGAAACTCCTGGAATTGGCTATGGTCAGCAGATGCAAATTGCCGACAATCTCGAATATGATCCTGTTATGACTGACGGATCTATGGGATCCGTCGTTAATGGAGTTGTCCCTGCTGTTGCTCCTGGACTTGGTCACGGAACGGACGCGCCAACAGAACTAGCAGCGAGTTCGGTGATGTTGGTTGTGAGAAATGTTCCTTCCGGCGATTTTCTCCCGTTGGCGACAAACTCTTTCTCTGTTCTGAGTTTGGTTCAGAATCCAATCGATTCTTCGACTCAGAACATAGCCGAAAGAGATTTCTACGTTGCTTGTAAATCTTTCGACATCGCAGAAGGTCAGAGACAGATTTTCCAAGAAGGCGACATCATTGTGAGAGATGTGTCTGCAGCTCAGGCTCTGGTGAGAGTTGTGGCAACTGACGGAAACAGAGTTTACTACACGAACGTCGGTTCAGAGTCAGTGAACCTGTTCGCTTCTTCAACTCACAACTATGGTGTTCAGAACACTAGTGGATCGGGCATCACAGGAGCGACTGTTCAAATTGAAAGGTTGAACGACAGACAAGTGGTTTACAACTCACACATCTTAGCTGTTTCAAACGTCCAGACGGTCGCGGTAAATAGAGCTGATGATCAAATTGAATCAATGAATTTCATATTCGACTTTTAAAGAGTGACAAATGGCAAATATTAACTTAAACGTCAGTCCATATTTTGACGACTTCGATCCCGAAAAAGATTTCCTGAGAGTTCTTTTCAGACCAGGATTTCCAGTTCAAGCAAGAGAACTCTCCACACTTCAGTCGTTCATTCAAGAACAGATTTCGAGGTTTGGCAATCACGTCTTCAAAGACGGATCAAGAGTCACCAATGCTGAAATCACAGTCGCGACTGACGTGTATCGTCTTTCCTTGACGGGAAGCACAAATCCAGATTTTCCAGTTGCAGGGTCGGGAGTTCCAACTGCTGCGGCACTTGGAACTTTCAACGAACTTCAAGGAAAGGTGATTTCAAACTTGACTGGTTCGGTTCGTGCTGTTGTTGTCGCTCAGCCAAACGTTGCGGTTGGAACTGCCACTGTTGGCGATCTGTACATCAAGTATTTGACTTCAAGACAGTTTGATGTCAATGGCGGATACATTGTCGCCAATACAGAATACAATCCAGATGAAGTCAATCTCTACTGGAACACATATTCAACGAAGACTCCTGCTTCTTTGGTGAACGTCGCTGAGGGTGTCTACTATGTTCAGGGCAACTTCTCACGTGTCTCAAAACAAACGATCGTTCTTTCTTCAACTTCTCAGACTCCTTCTGGTCAGATTGGGTTCTCAGCAGAAGATTTGATCATCACTCAGAACGAAGATCCAACAATCCTTGACAACGCTCGTGGTTCTTCAAACGAAGGTGCTCCTGGAGCGCATCGTCTCACCCAGAGATTGAACTTTGTCGTTCGTCCTTTCAACGCAGCACCAGATCCAAACTTCTATCGTTTGACAACAATCGAAAACGGTGTGCTGACAGAAATCGAAAATCGCAATCCAGAATATGAAGAACTCGGAAGAACACTCGCGAGAAGAACGTACGACGAGTCAGGAAACTATGCGATCAGACCATTCAGTCACTCTATCGAAAACACAGAAGGTGAAACTTTCACGTTGAACGTTGGTGCTTCGAAAGCATACGTCGAAGGATACGAAATCGACAAACCTGCTCAGACCAAAATGACTCTTTCTCGTGGTTTGGATCTTTTCTCAAGATACAACGGATACGTCCTTCCTCTCAACACGTTGACAAGTCTGGACGTCTCGGGATATGACGCAGACACTCTGCCAGGATTTGGTGGTGTTGGAAACGATCCAGGAACATTTGGAAATCGTTTGATCTTCAGAAACAATTCCGGCGACGACATCGGTGTCGGACGTGCTTGGCAGTTGAAAGGGGATCGAATCTATCTCTATGATATCAGATTGTTCCAAACACTCGTTGTTTCTGGAGTTTCTGGTGGCACCTTTGCCGTTGGTGAAACTGTTTCGATTGGTTCGACAAGAGGTCGTGTTTTCTCGTTTGACGGTTTGGACTTGATTCTCGAGGAATCTTCGAGACAGTTCGCGGCTGGGAACACGATCACTGGTGAAATGTCGGGTACCACGGCAAACGTCGTTTCTGCTGATCTCTACACCTTGAGTGAAACAAGAACTGTTGTTGGAGTTTCTGCTGGAGGATTCTCGGCAACTTCAACAGGAACAGTCACAAATCCAAACGGTTCGGCTCTGCTTTTGACCGACCGTCACATCAAGACAACTTTCAACGAGTCCGGAAATCCAATTCGAAACATCGTCACAACGTTTTCAACAACAGGCGACGGAACGAATCAGAACGGTCAATACTCAGAGAGACTCGAGCCAGACGCTCAATCACCAACAAGAAAGAGTCTTCGTTTCGCGTATTTGAGAATCAGAAATCAGAGCGGAACAAGAACAACTTCTTTCGGTTGGGACGCAAAGGACAGAGAAGTTTCGCTTCACCATCCAGACATTCACAGAGTCTATGGAATCAACGAAGGAACGGCACAAGACGGTGATTTCTCCAACTTGAGATTCACAAGAATCGCAGTTTCTGGGGCAGCGATTCCTCAGGGTTCGATCATCGAAGGTGCCATTTCTGGAACAAGAGCGATCGTTGCTCTCTCGAACACGATTCCTCCAGGAGCTGGATCATATGGTGGTTCGGAAAACACTCACAACTTTGAGACAGGAACCAGATCAACGACTCTGCTTGAAATCATCTACACGAAATCAAACAGTTTCACAGCAAACGAAACTTTGAACGTGACTGCTCCAAACAGTGTCGAGTTCAACTCTCAGGTGACATTCACTTCAGAAGCAGTGAACAGAACAGGAGAAGACATCACAGACCTCTTCAGACTTGACAACGGTCAAAGACAAGAGATCTATGACATCGGTCGTCTTGTGAGAGAAGGTGAAACTCCTGCTCCGAACAACGACATCCTAGTGTTCTACTCATACTTCGTCAAAGAAAACGACAACGCATATTTGAGTATTGACTCGTATCGAACTCAAGACTTCTTGGGTGTTGATGTTCGATTCTTCCAAGAATCAAGAAGAATTATGCCACAGCAAACTGATATTGGAACTGATCTGAGGAATGCGATTGACTGTCGTTTGGTCGCTTCGAACTCGGGTCTGTTGCCATCCGTTTGTCCTTTCTCTTTTGTGAACAAATCGATTGAGAATCAAACAAAGGTTGCTGCCGACACTCAGTTCATTTTTGACTTTGATCAGTATCTTGCTAGAATCGACAGTATCTACTTGACAAAAGATGGCGCTTTCATCATTGAGTCAGGAACTCCAGAAGCGATCAATCCTTCAAGAGCATACCCAGACAGAAACTCGATGGCATTGTTCCACATTGAAGTGCCACCAGCAGTTCGATATGCTCAAGAAGAGTGTATTGTCGAAAGAGTTGACAACAAACGATTCACAATGCGTGACATCGGTTCGATCGAGAACAAGATCAACAGACTTGAAGAAGCAGTTTCACTTTCACTTCTTGAGTCACAGGCGTTGAACGACAATGTTGGTGACAGAGTCAAATCAGGATTCATCGTTGACGATTTCTCAACTGTCGGTGATTTCTACGTTGGACCTGCTGATCAGGAACACGCAGAGTACAAGAGCACGATCAACATTTTGGATCAGGTTCTTCAAGCACCTCAAACTGGAATGATTCCTGTGCCAATGGAGATTTCTTCGGCGAATGGTTGCAACACAACCTTCTTCCCAGGATATGTCACTCGTGCGTTCTCTGAGGAGTTGATGTTGGAACAACCAAGAGCAACAGGTGTTCATTTGATCAACCCATTTGCGACTTGGGTGTTCAACGGTGAGGTCACATTGACGCCACCAAGAGAAAACTTTGTCATCAGCGTGAAATCATACTTCACCGATCTGTTTGGTCAGAGAACAAGTTTCGGAACATTCACAACAGATTCTGGAACAGGTGCTCTTGTTGATCAATCTCAAGTCGCCGCTTTCAACAACTTCCAACAAGTCGTCGCAGATTTCAGAAGCGTCAACACTGCCACTCCTGGAGGTGAAGCATCTTCAAGAGTTGAATGGTTCGGTGCTGAATCAAGAAGAAGAGGCAGAGGCGGAACTGAAGTTGTTCAGGCTCAAAGACGAATCAGAACTTTCAACGAACCACGTGCTCTCGCAGATGCGAATGGCAACACGGTGCCACTGACTGAAACAATCACAGGAAGATCGGTCATCACGAACGATCAGGCATATTGGGCTGGTTCGGTTGTCAAAGAAGTTCAGTTCAGATTGGACAACTGTCGTCCAAACACTCCACACGCGATCACTTTTGGTGGAATCAACGTTGCTGAAGTGACAACAGATGCCAACGGAACAGTTGAAGACACCTTCAGCTTCCCGCAGATGCAGATTCACTCGGGTGACATTGCCTTCCAAGCGAGAGATGCTTCTGGTGGAAACAACTCAAACGCATTCGGAAATTTCGAATCAAGAGGAACAAGAGTCACCAGTGAAGTTGTTCAAAGAGTTGGAAACAGAGACGTTGTAAATCTCGGAACTTCCGTGAAGAACTTCATTCCTGATCCACCACCTCAAGACGACGGTGACGATTCAGGTGATCCTATTGCTCAGACGTTCAGAATCCCGAATCAGAGATCAGAACAGACTGACGAAAATCAACGTGCGTTGATCGCAGCAGATTTCATCGAAAATCGTGAGAAGTCAATCGTGACTTCAATCGACCTTTGGTTGGGATTTGTTGACGTTCGAACTGCGGTTGATCAAATCAAGGTTGAGATTCGTGACGTGGTCAATGGATATCCAGGAGGATATCATCAGATTCTAGCAGACACTGGCTGGGTTCGTGTTGTCAAAACAGACGGTGCTCCAGGAACTCAAACTCCTGACGATATCATCGCGAACAACATCAATGCCTCCACATCGACGAACTTCAGATTCAGAAAACCTGTGATTTTGGACGGTGACAGAGAGTATGCGATTGTCATCAAGACTCCTTCTGACTCAACCTCTGTCTATTGTGCGACAATCGGTGAAAGATTGATCGGTGGTGCCGCAGGTTCTGCTGGTATTCATTCGGATCAACCAAACGTCGGTGGTCACTTCGGTTCGTTCTTCGTTTCGCAGAATCAAACAACTTGGACAGCGAATCAGAATGTGGATTTGACTTTCAGACTTCACAGAGCCAGATTTGAAAACTCGGAATCAACTCTTTCGACTGCTTCGGTTGTGTCTGATCTTGCCAGATTAGGATACAACGGTGACATCGGTGCTTTCTCTGGTGGTCTGCCAATCGAGACATTCATTGGATCACCATACGTGAAAGTATATCATCCGAACCATGGATTGAACTACAGCGGAGCCAACGTCGTCTTGTCAGGATTCATTTCTTCGAGAAACTACAACGGCATTCCTGGATCAGAACTTCTGAACAATGGAAATCCACACGATGTCCTCCTTCCAACGCTCGATTCATACTTCATTCTAGCAAGCACGAGTGCGAGTGCGAGTGGAAGACCAGGAATCCCAGTGAACTCTGCGAACCTTCCAGCAGTTTTCGCAACTCAGAGCATCGCATATGATATGATCAGAACGAACTTGATGCCGACAATCGTTGACGGTGACACGGTTTCTGCGAATGTCGAAACTGTCGAGACGAACTCGATCAATCTTTCTTTGATTGGTTCGACTCCTTCTGAGGTTTTGATTCAGAACGATGCGGTTGACACAATCGCTCCCGTGACTGATGAAAACATTCTTCTCGACGAGACTCATTTCTTCAACACTCCAAGGATTTTGAGAAACCAATCAAACTACACTCCTGGATCAACAGAAAGAGATTTGGTGATCAACTACACTCTCACAAGTGGAAGTCCATTCACTTCTCCAATCATCGAGAGTTGGAACTTGTTCCCTGCTGCGTTCAGAAACTTGACAGGAACTTTCTTGACCGATTCGGATCTCGAAAGATTTGGAACTGCCACGGACATCAATTCTCTTTCAAACTTGAATTTCGCGAACTATCAAGCAGCGAGACAAGCAGTTTCTGAAAACTCTGCCTATGTCACAAAGCAGATTGACCTCGATATTCCTGCTGATGGTTTGATCGTGTTCTTCGACGCTGACATGGAGCCAGGAAGTTCAGTTGAAATCGCATACAAAGTTCGTTCTCCTGGAGACAACACACCTTTCAGTGCGATTCCTTGGCAGAACTTCCCTGCGGAACAGCAGATCACAGAAACAAACTATGGTTCGTTCAACTCAATGGAAGATTTCCGAGAGTATGAAGCGAGAGTGATGTTGCCTGAGTTCTCTTCTTTCAAGGTGAGAATCAGAATGTCGGCAGAGAACGAGGCAGAAGTGCCAAGACTCAGAGATCTCAGAGTGATTGCGGACATCTGATGAGAGTGAAAGGACACAGCAACCTCAGCAAGAAAGAACAAGGTGTGGTTGTCAACACAAACAAAACCGCATATGCTGAAGCGATGAAAAGGAAAGAAAAAGAAAAGCGATTCGAAGAGATGGAGAATCGCCTTTCGAGAATTGAACAACTATTGGAAAGACTGATCGATGACTGACAAAAGAAGACTAGACTATCACCTCCAACCATCTGAAAATCCAGACGGCATCTTGCCTTCGGTCATCGACTCTGAAGGTTCGGTGGTTCGATACACGGGTGCCAGAAGAATCACAGACGAAACAACGGTCGTTGACATCGGCACCTCTCCAAACGCCAACGACGGTGATCCATTGCGTACTGCTTTCATCAAACTCAACAACTTCATGGAAGCATCATATCACCTGAGCCATGAGATCAACGATCAGATGATCGAGCAAGAGTTGCGTGGACCATTTCTTGGTCAGTTGTCTGCTGCCGAATTCCCTGCTTTTTCTGCGTTCAACGATCAGAGAATCACAAATGGCGGTGACTGGAGAGAAAACATTTTCAAGATCGCCATTCTGAACGAAACACTGAGTGCGACTTCAAGATCAACTTTGAACTCTGCTTTCACGAATGTTGCTCTCGACGACACAACCAACATTCCAGAAACGAACGGCAGATTCTTCATTCGCAAGGGTTCTATTCTTCTGTACATCTTTGGTGCGACAGAAGCACAGAATCAAGTTCAAGTTGTTTGGCAATCTGTTTCAGATGAGATCACATTCGACTACTTCGATGCTTTCGCCAGACTGGCAACAGGAACTCAAGACTCGAGTGTTTCCACCTCAGAGCAAATCGAACTCGCTGATCGTTTGAATGAACTCGCAAGACAAACAGGAAGATCACATTCAGTCGGTGCGAGAAATGTTGAAGATGCTCTGGTTGAAATGTATGCCAGATTCAACAGACGTGGACTTGATGCTGGATACTATGGCTGATGGCAATCACCAACTCATACACAGGGTTCGTTCTCGCTGGTCAAACTGATCAAGTTGCTGCTGACAACGATTCTGATTTTGGTCAGAATCTCAACAGAAACATTCAACAGATCAACGCAGACTATGCTGTTGCTGCTGGCATTCGCAATACATACATTGACGGATACATCAATCAGTTCGGTGCTTCTTCAAGATTCTCGACCAACGAACAGAGACTAGTTCAAAACTTCATTCGTGAATCAATCAACATCAACGGCATCACAGTTCGATACATGCCTCGCTGGTCACCATATCACGATGAGGTTTGGAACGAAAGACCAGAATCAACTTTCCACCGTGGATATCAAGCAGACATGATGCTCGTCGCCACTGCTGGTTTTGAGGGTGAGGGTGATGTGATGACTCAGTATGGAATCGAGTTCCGTGAAGAAGTGATTCTCACAGTCGCGATTCCAAGATTCGCCGATATCGACTCGGACTTCCGAAGCAGAATCGACTCAGAAGAAGTCGCAAGATATGGAAGAACAAGACCACTTGAGGGTGACTTGATTGTGATTCCTTTCGGTCGTTCTGCTCAGAACAGAGAACAGTACATTCCGAAAGTGTTTGAGATATCTCGTGTGACGACTTTCCACGACGGTGCGTTTTTTCAGTTGGGCGACAACTATCAATACAAGATTCACGCGAAACTGTTCGAGTTGTCTGGCGAAGACTTGGAGTTCAATCCAACAGTTGTCGAGTACAACGCAGACGGAACTCAGGCAACTCTCATCGATTCAGACACTGGTCCAATCGCCAGAGCGAAGGAAGGAATCGAGTTCACTGATGCTGACACAAGAGCGATTGACATCACCAACGATTCAGATCATCTCGATTCTTGGGCTGACAACGAAGCGATTGAAAGAAGATCGCAACAACAAACAATCTATGATGACAACGGACAAGCACTCAAAGAGAAACAGACTGTTGTCACAAAGGACTACACGGCAAGAAAGTTTGGCTTGCCAGGAATCATCAACAACTTGGATGATCTATGATTGGTGTACACTTCTACAACGAAACTACAAAGCAAGCAGTAGCAGTCTTTGGTAGTTTGTTCAACAACATTGTCGTTCGCAGACGAGACGGAAAACTTTTGCCTGTGCCCATCGCATATGGTCCACGATCAAAGTGGATTGAAGCACAGAAGCAGTTTCAGAGAGAAGAAGAAATGTTTGAGAAACTTCTTCCTCGAATGTCATACGAACTTGTGGCGATGACATATGATCAAAACAGAAAACTGACTGATGCTCAATCAATGATTCGCATTCCGGATTCAAGAGAGTTCGGAAGACAAAGAGTCAAGGCACCAGTTCCATACAATCTTGACTTCACTCTGTACATTGAAACGAAAAACCTGAACGACGGTTGGCAAATCATCGAGCAGATTCTTCCTTTCTTCACACCAGCATACACGGTGAAGGTGAGACACTATCCAGTTGATCGTGATTCTGATTCACCTTTGCCTCAGAACACATATGACATGCCAATCACGCTGACTGCGGTTTCTTGGGCAGACGATTGGACTGGCGACATCTCGGACAGAAGAACAGTTGAATGGACTCTTGAGTTTCAAACGAAAGTCTACATGCATGGACCAGTTGCTGACATCAATGTCATCTATGATTCCAGAGCAATCATCGCAACACCACCAGCAGGTGGAACTCTCGACGGAATGAACAGAGGTTCTGATCAAGAGGGTGTTGAGACTGGGTATGTTTCATTGGCTCCAGGAGATTCGGAATACACAATCAGTGATTCAGACTCAAGCATCAGTCCTCTGGTGACAGATTTGTACACAGACTCTGACGGCACGATCGTCAAGATAGCAAGAGACATTGACACTCTTTAAACGGAAATAAATATCGTATGGCAATTAAAGAACTCATTTATCTAGGAACCTCACCAGACTCTGGGACAGGTGATTCGGCAAGAAAAGGTGGTGTGAAAATCAACAACCTGTTTGCTGACATTTACGCAAACCTTGGTGACAATCCAGTCGGCAACGATCCGAATGCTCCTTTCTATGGTTATCGCAGACCAATCAGAGAGTTTGAGCAAGTGGTTGGTGAAATCCACAGTGCGGGAAGATTTGTTCCTGTGTCTTTCACAAACGAAGACGATTCAGAAAATGCAATGGCTGCGGTCAACTTCAATCTCGAAGCCGATGGATGGGGTGTTGAGATTGATGGTGGCCAAAGACAATTCGTAGAAACTGATACTTCTGCTGCTGCTCCTAACATTTATCGAAACAGAAGATGGTATTTCCTTTCGAGAGGCGAAAGAGTCGCACTTGACCTTTCAAGGATCCCAGATGGCGAAAAAGTTCACATTGTTCTGCCTTTGGCTGTTGCTGGAGATCAGGTTCATATTCGAGACACTCTGGGCACTTGGGGTAATAAAGACATTAATGTTTGGACGACTCCATACGAGTTCAGAGACGCAGATCAAGTCACGGAATTTTACGACTCTCATAGAATCACGGAATCCGAGTTCGACTCAGACTGCGTTTCAATCACTCAGCCAGACGGCGAGAAGTTTGCTTGTCCGTACAAAGGTCAATTGGAAACAGTTCCTGGAGTGGGCATTCCAGCAGTGCCATATGACCACGAAGATAGTGACATCGAAAGTTCTCATATCAAGTTTGCCTCTTTGTTGAACGGTGATGTGATTTTCACTCATCGTGGACCATCAAGAGGTTGGGTCTATGCTCAGTCTTCAGTCACAAACGTGGAAACTCAGATCAGAGCAGTTCAAGACAACTTCGATGTTTCTGATTGGGGTCAAATTGAAACCAACATCGAAGATTCAGCAACCGGAATCGAAGTCGAAGAAAACTATTATGTTCTTCCGCTCTATGATGCTACTTTCGGTCTTGAGAATAGTGTGACTGGCACTCCAATTTTTCGAGTTTTCAGAAGACCGAACAGTTCGGGTTCGGTTCTTGATCAACTGAATGCTCAATTGATAGAAATCGCAAAAGCAAAGGCAGATGCCGATCCTGATTTCAGAACTGGGACTTCAGACGCAGACACCAACGCAAGACAGAGATGGACTTGGGCGATTGGTCGAGGCTTTCCAACGGGGGACTCCCTGATTGATCCCGACCTCAATACAATTTCAGGTGTTCGTGGTTTCCAGGACACGAGTCCAAACAATTTCTACACAGAAATTTCAGTTCGATCCATTGTGGATACTGAAGGAAACATTCTTTTGATCTCAAGCGAGCCATTTGTTGGGTTTGCTCAGATTTTCGTACCAGTAACATAGGACTAGCAAATGTCAGCAGATTCTGAAATTTTCAGAGGGTTTGTTCAACATAGAAGAACGAACAACTCAGCCGCAAACGGAACAGGACTCCCGAGACCTGAAGACATCCTTGAAGGTGAGATTGCGATCAACCTCGCCACGAGACAAATCTTCACCAAGAGAAACAGAGACAGCGATTCTCGAGTCGGTTCAAGCACAGTCAGCACAATCGTTCCTGATGTCGGATACAAAACAAAGTTCTTCAGAAGAACGAATCTGGAAGATTCTGAAATTCTTTTCTGGGGAACAACAAGAAGCATCGCGGTCACTGCTGTTTCTGGTTCCGAACTCGCAACTGCTTTTGACACAGCTGTGGCATCGGACTCAGGATTGACTTCGACTGTTTCTGGCGACACGCTCTACACATATCAAGAAACAGCCGCAGCTGACTCAGATCTCTTGACAGTGGATTTGAGATCCAAAGTCGATTTCACCACAACTCCGATTCATCGAGTCAACATGTCATCATCTCTGGCTGGGTCTGCACTTACGGTTGGCGACGAAATTGTTTTCTACACTGCTTCTGGTGATATTCTGGCGGTGACCTCTGGAACGGTTGTCGAAGAAGCTGGCACAGCTCTCTACATTTCTGACTTGACTTCAAATCCAGTCAATGTTGATTTGACTGGTCTTGCTCTCTATGAAAGGAATCCAACAAATTCAGAAGAGATCGTTCTACTGAACAACATTCCCTCAGCAAGAGCAGAGTTTCCAAGCGATCCAAGTTTTGGTGACATCGCAATCTTGACTGAACCAGGAAGAGAGGGGTTGTATTGGTACGACAACTCCAGAGTCAACGACGACGATGTTCAAGCGAAGATTCGAAGTGACATTGCTGCCGCAGCAGATGTCGAGGCTCTGTTGGACAGTCGAAATCTTGTTCGTGTTTCTGGAGATTCAGACGGAGATCCAAATGCCAGGTTTGCTGAATGGAGAAGTTTCGTTTCGCCACAATTGATTGAAACTGGACCAACCATCATCGAAGGTGATCTGGTCTATCAGGACAAAGTTGTGTTTGAAGGTGGTGTCAGTTTCGATGACGGTGACTCGAATCTTTCTTTGGACTTCGAAAGAGGACCGACAGTCGGAACAAACAACTGGAGCAGAATCGGAAACGATCCTGCTTTCTATATCTTCGACTCTGATGGAAATGTTGTTGATCAGTTCGTGACGAGAAACAATCTCCTTGCAATGAACGATGATATCGGAGACAGTGGTTTCTTGAGAAGAGGTGGTCAGAACACAATCACAGGAACGATCACTCCGAACGCAAACGACTCATACGACTTTGGTTCTTCCGGAAATCGTTTCAACACGATCCATGCCACAACCTTTGAAGGAACTGCTACACAAGCGAGATATGCTGACTTGGCCGAGAAGTATTTGGCTGATCAAGAGTATGAGGTTGGAATAGTGGTCGCCATTGGTGGTGAAGCAGAAGTGACTGCGGCATCATACGAAACTGCTCATTCTGTGCTTGGTGTTGTTTCAGAGAACCCTGCTTTCAAGATGAACTCGGATTTGGAAAACGGAACATACATCGCTTTGAAGGGTCGTGTTCCAGTGAAGATTGTTGGAATGGTTCAGAAAGGTGACAGACTCACTGCCTCGTCGAACAATGGATTTGCTGAAGCGAACAACGCGAACGGTGTTTTCGCATTCGCGATTGCTCTTGAAGACAGTGCTGGAGATGTTGTCGAAGCAGTGATCCTATAGACACTCTTCTTCATAGTATTCACGGATGTCTGGTACCATCCCAGTCATCGGAATCGGCCAATCCACATTGTCAAAGAGAAAGTCATAGACACCTTCTTCGTCTTGATCAACTGTGACGAAATGTGGATCGTTTCCATACAGGAGATCGGGATCGTTCAACAGATCCCAAAAGTCTTCACCGAAATCCACTGAGATCCAGTAGGCATAGCAATATGCCACAACGAAACTTTTTGCTGGATAGATCCAATCTTCAACGTACTCGTGGAAATGATGAAGTGCTTCCTCTTTCACATTAACAGATGTTAAAACCTCAACTCCAGTCAGATCGTCTCTGAGTTCTTTGTTCAGGCGATGAAAGATTTCTTGATTAACTTTCCATTCTTGCATATTCAAGCAGTCCTTTGTAACCGTTACAACTGTGATCGAGGTTCTCAACCTTTCGATAGTGTTCAGTCAAACACCTTCCTTTGAACTCGCATTCTTGACAGATCGGACTGAGTTCTCGTTTCTCTTTCTCAGTCCATTGGTGATATTCTTTCCAATCTTTGAGTCTCTCGAAATACTCTTTGTCGTCTTTGTCAAAATCCAAGACAGCCAAATCACCATACGGAATGATGTACACATGGTCGTCAGAGAATGCGTTGTATTTACCTGACAAAGAATCCTCGATTCTCTGCTCATTGACAAACTCAAAGTTCTTGAGAATGGGCGACTCCAACCATTTGATCACAAACTCTTCGAACTCGTCGTGTCTGACTCGATGAGCATTTGCCTGATTGTCAGAGTATGGTTTGATCTCAACCGACTCAACGGAAGTGCAAGAGTTGAGCATGTTGATCATGAAATCCACATCCATATCGAGAACTTTGGGAGATGCAAGAACAAGGACAGCAAGAGGAACTTGACTTTGCATCATGTTTTGCCAAACGAGTTCGTGTTTCTCTCTCGCTTCAAAATCATATGACACAGAGAGATAGACATCGGAATCGAAAAAGTATGGTTGAATCATTGACAGATTAGTGATGATGTTGATCTTGCCTTTGTAGTATGGACGAAGGACTCTGCGATACTCATAGAACTGTTCTGGTTTCAGTAGACCAATCTCACCACCGTACAAATCAACCCACTCAATCTCTTCCCAAGGCGGCATGTCACGAAGGATTTGTTCAAGTCTTTCGGGTGGCAACCTTGTTTTTGAGGTCAGTTGCGACGGTGTCAGATAGCAGAAGTCGCATTTGAAGTTGCATCTAAACAGAGGATTTAAGGATAATTTCATAATCTTCGTTCACGTATGGAGTGACTTCTGCCCTCTTGTCATTTGCAAAGAGGATGTCGTCAGCGATGTTTTTCATGAGAAGGCAGTGTTCTTCCACCATGCCATGGACTTTGTGGTCTTTGATTGTCTTTCGACAACCGTTGCAGATCTCAAACATTGGACAAGTCCAACAAGCATTCTTCATTGACTGAAGTTCAACCTGATCTTGAAGTATTGTCTGCTTTTCGTTATAGAAATCCAGAGGGTAGTCTTTGTCGTCACCGAAAGCACCGCAACTGTAGTAGTCTCCCTCTGGATTGAACGCACGAATCCCCTCGTCGCACTTTCGATTCTGAGGGCAGATGGTTCGAATGCCGTTCAGTCGATTCATCATTTGCTGAGTGTTGAACTCCCAAGGATGAAGTCCCGACTTCCAGATTCGAACGTAGTGTTGATACATTTTCGAGAGTTGGTATGGACGAGACTGTTCTCCTGATGCCATGGCATAGTTCAGTTTGCAGACAACACCCATTTCCTTCGCCAACTCAACAGTCTTGATGACACTGTCTTCGTTTTCTTCACTGATGACTGCGATGAACTCTGGACGATATCCAATGACATCAAGGAACTTGTCGGACACATCCCAAAAGTCTTGAACAGTGAATGGAGTGAAGTCGCCTTTCAATCTGCCGTTGCCGAACTGAAAGGAGGTGGCAACTCCGACTCTTTGATGAAGGAACAGGTCGTTCCATTTCTCAGGTTTCTTGAACCAAGGCCAAAGGTTGGTGGTGAAAGAAAGACTGGCAGGCATGTCATGTTCGTCGAGAAAGTCGATGATCTTCCAATAATATGAAGGATCGACCATCAACGGATCGCCACCGTTCAGAATGATTGTGTTGGTGTGAGGATATCGTTCGAGAAAACGAAACACATAATCAAGGTCAAGAAGCGATGCGTGGTCTTCGGAAATCTTTGTGGAGGAACAGAAGGTGCATTTGAAGTTGCACACTTCTGTAGGTTTAATGATTAAATCCATAGATCAAATGCGATGTCTTATCGGCATCAAAGAAGGGTTTCTGTAGCCCTTGACTTAGCTCGTACTTCATCTGCTGCGTCGAACACCTGAGCATTGACCACAAGTGCAAGTCTGTCGTTGTCTCCAAAATAGTGAGAAACCTCATGCCAAATGAAAGAAGGGAAGATCACAAGCGTGCCTCTCTTCGGACGGATCTTTTCCATCTTTGATCCAGCGAACCAATAGTTGCGTTGCCATCTTGGATCATACAAACACAACTCGCCACCGTCTTTTTCTTCGATGTCGTTGAAGTAGAAAACTGCTGCTCCATCATCTGAGTAATGAGTGTGACAACCGAGACGGAAACCTTTTTTCATCAGATTGATCTTGCAAGAATCGATCTCGCAGTCAAGAATGAAACTGTCTGTGTTGGTCTCGTGAAAACTGCTGATGTTTGAGTATGCAAGTTCAATGAATGCGTTCTTGATTTCTTTGACGAGAGTTTCCATTTCTGGACATTGACCTTTGATCAAAGCATTGAAGATGATGTTCTCATTTCCGTCTGTGTACTCGATGTGATCAACAGTTCCGTCAGCAAGGAACGATTGATGTTGTGCCATCAACCAGTTCTCGATCACTGAAAGTTCTGCTTCATCGATGTCGAGTTCTTTGACCAGAATGTTTGTTGGATAGATTTCTTTAATCATTTCGTTTTCCTCTAGGGATATTTATTTGTAAGAACTGAAGAACATGGTAGTTGTGAGCATTGTTCCAACCATAGACTTCAACCATCAAAAGAAACTCTTCGCCCCAAATCTGATCAAGGATTCCCTGACGATCGCCATTGATCATTTTTTCTATTGTCTCAAGCACAACCTGCGCATGATCCGAATGAAAGTAGTCCTCGTCAATCGTGCTGAGTGCTCTTCTTTCGTTGAAGAACTTTGTCATCTTTCTTCCCATTTCCAAAACTTTGGGAAGGTTGTCTTTCCAAGTCTGAAACTGAATCTTGAATGCCCACCAAGTCACCAACTCAACAAAGGTCAAGTTGAACACCTCTTGAACGTCTTTGTTCATGATGTGCTTGATGATGTATTCATACCATTCCATGAACTCAGAGAAACATGCTTCCTCGACAAACTCGAGGTATCTGTCTTCGAACTCTGGTTTCTTTCCAGCAAGGAAGAGCATGTAGTCTCTTTCAAAGGTGTAGTCTTTTTGCTGTGGTTCGTATGGGTTTCCCCAGTCGACACTCAGATTGCAAATCACTTCAAACTCTGAAGGGAGTTCTGGAAACTCATTCCGAGTTTGGGCGATCAAGTCCGTGAGTGTTGTTACATTCTCGAACGTATCTGGTCTCAGCAATGGACTCAACTCCTTCGATTCTGCAAATCTCACGGTTCAGTTCCCTCATGTCTTCCTTCAGTTTTTGTGCATATGGTTCCATCATGGAAATCATGTCCATATACATTTTGTATCTCTCAGGATCTTCTTCGTTTTCAGCGAGTCTTGTGATCCAAAGGTTGTACAACTCGGCACAGAGATCTCTCTCGTCTCCGATTTTGTTTTTGGTTTCAACTAGTTTTTCGATCATGCTATGCCCACATTGAAGTCAAACGAAGCCACTCTTCTTGACACAGTTGATTCACCTGCTCGATGCATGAATCCACGACCGTTGTTCACCATGATCAAATCACCTGCCTTTGGAAAGTGTCTTTCTTCGCCTTCCTTCCAACGGAACTCGATCCAACCTCCAGTTTCAGGAGTGTTGTCAGTCATGTAGTACAGAAAGAACAGATCGTATCCCTCGAACATGTCAGTGTGCCATCCTTGATTGTCACGGTCGACACCTTCCCAAATGATGAACTTGTTGTACACTGCTTCTGGCCATTCGGGATCGACATACTTTACCTTGATGAAAGACGCGAAAGTCTCGAGTCGAAAAGACAACTCTGGATCAATGTCATTGACACCGTTGTCTCTTCCTCGTTCTTCCACATTCAACAATCGAAACTCTTCGGAACGGATCAGATCCAAACCTTCGGGTTCGCTGAAGATCACGAAACCTTTTGTATAGATGTCTTCAAGCATTTCTCAAAGATCCCGTTGATGATGAAAAGTCTGTTCTCTTCCAAGAACTCGTTGATTGTTTCCAATCTGAATCTGCCACCCAACTGTCGAATCGATCTTGGAGGTGTCTCCGGATTGAAGATGTCATCAATCTCTTTTCGGATTGCCTCAAAAGATTCTAGTTGCTCAATGATGTTATAGGCAAATCTTGTGAACTCGTAAACATTTATTTCAGATTGAATCGTTGGATACCAGTTCTGAAGCATGTAGTTGGCAGCATTGTTCATGAACCACATCTCTTTCATCTCAGATTCGCCGAATGAATAGCAAGAAAGAATCGTTTCGAAGTGCGACTTTCTTCCTTGATACAATCCATTGATGTTGTCGATGCCATCTTCGTCGACGATGTCAGTGTAAACTTCAACCGTCTTGATGTCAAACTCTTTTTTATATTCTTCTGAGTTGAGAGTCGAATCAGGTAAAAACATGTAGTCGTGACGATGAGAACCCCATGCTTGGAAGTTCCAAATGATCTCCATCTCTCGATAGAAATCTTCGATCGTGCTTCCTGGCATTGCGAGGATCAGTTCAAGTGCTGGGACTGGGAGGTTTTCTTCGACGCACCTTTTGTTGATGTGTCTTGACAACTCCAACTTGTCCTCAAGCGAAAGGTCAACTCGTTTCGCAACTTTCATTGCTTCTTCACTGACTGACTGAATGGAGACAGTCGGAACGATTGAATCGGAAACAAAGTCAGTTGATCCAACGACATCGAACCAAGCATCAATCAGAGCAGTTCTTCTTTTCAAATCTTTCGACTTCATTGTTGAAATGTCAGTCAGATTGAAGTTGTTTTTCCAAGCATATTTGAAGATCTCCACATCTCGTTCAATGAATGCTCCAAAGTTCGCATCAGTCAAATATGCTGAGTTGTATCCTGCTTTCTTCATTGCGTCGATGTCTCGTTTGACGACATCGGTTTCTTTCTTCATGATCTTTGTGTTGATCCCGCCACCCCACTCACAGAAGACGCACTGATATGGACAACCTCTTGTTGTCTCAAAACAAATGAACTGCTCGAGATCATTTTGTCGAGCATAGTCGTTGAGTTCTTTGAGATAATCGAAGTGATCCTCGTAGACAGAGTAGTCGACTTTGTCAAAAGCGAAGGGCATTTTGAAATCAGATCTCAACTCCCAAGCGATTTCAGTTTCATCGCCCATCAGTTTGTCGATCAGTGTTTCCATGAACACCTCTCCTGGTTTTGTGGGTTGACAAATGTAGTCATATTGAGGACGGAACTGACCAATGTGTGGACCACCAAGAACTTTGATCTTGTCACTTGCCAACTCGGCAATGCGATCAACGATCGGATAGTTCCAAACGTACGAACTGAACATGATGACATCGGCATCTGAGATTTCTTCAAGCACCTCTTCACATGATTGATACTTGTCCCATTTGTATGGAGCAGGCAACCACTCAACCTCGTGTTTTCCGTGGCGTTGATAGTGACTCTGGCAAAGAAGATATGTCAGATTGTTTGCCAGCGACCAGTCAGCATGTGGAGGATTAACGAATGCGATTTTTAGCATGATCAAAAGTGTGCTTGAAAACACATCCTTCTATGTCGTGTTCCAGTTTTCTATAGTCTGCTTTGATGAAACAGGTGAAAGGACAACGAGAGAAATATTCACATTGAAAACATTGATACTTCTCGAAAAAGTTTTCCAAGATTTGCCCAGATCCAAGATCTTCGGTTTGTCCGTCTCGAAGAAGGACTGAACCAGAGCAACCCATTGGATTCGATCCATCAAACAACACAGTGTAACTGTTGCCTCTGGTGCATGTCATTTTGTTCATGGTCTCATCAGAAACGAAATGTTGAACAGTCAGAGTCTTTGGATATTTGTCAACCAAGTGTTTGTAGAATGCCAGGAGTTCCGACTCCTTTGGCATCATTGGTTCATGAATCTCAGCAGATGGAAGGTATGAATCCCAGTCAATCAGAAAGTTCTCGTACAGGTAGTCATAGAAACTGTCCTTGCCACTGAGCAAAGCATCGATGTTCTGTTTGGTCTGAACAACCGAAACCATCTCAATCCTTTCTTTGAACAGTTCCACATTTTTCATGAACAACAACTTCTGATCCAAAGAGAATCTTCCTTTGAGATCATATGAAATAGAGATTTTGAGATTGTTGTTTTCGAGAAACATTTCAACCAGTTCGTTGTTCGTGAAAACAAGATTGGTCACAAAGTTGAAAACGATTTGTTTCGTCAGAGAGACACGGAAACGGATTTCGTTGATGAAGTCTTGATAGATGTCAAGGAAACCTTCTTCGATCCATTTGTCTTGAAAGAGTTCTCCTCCCATGATGTGAATCTTGAAAAAGTCCGAACGGTTGTTTGTGTTGATCCAGTTGACGATTCCGTCAACCTTTGACATGATTACTTCTCGAGAAGCACCTTCCTTTGAAGAATGGTTCTGAGGGCAAAACGCACAACTTAGATTACAGTGATCAAAGAGGCAGACAACAACTTCTGCCCAGTCGATGACTTTGCTATCGATTATCTGATACACTTGTCACAAATCCCCACATCAGAAGAAACATCGGATTGTTGGCATTTGCCCAAAAATCATACAGATTTTTGCCTTTGAACATGTATTCGTTGAAATAGTTTTCGAAAAACTTGACATTGACGATGTCGGCATTATTATAATAATCATAGAAATCTGCGTTCTTCAGCAACGAAACCCAGTTGATTCCTTCGAGCGATTTGGTGTCATCGTGTTCGTGAGACTCGGCAAACTTTTTACAATTTTCATCGTTCACGATGTAGAGGTTATATGTTGGGAGAGAGTTGAGTCTTTTTTTCCAGAAATCGAGAATCTCTTTGTACTGTGGAAACTCAACATGCTCCAAAAGCATTGCAATGACTAGCAACTCAAGTGTGTAGATGTTCACCAATGAGGTCGAGTGTAGGTATGCTTTCAGGCACTCGTGCATTCCTTCTTCGGATTCGAACTTGATGTCAGCAGGAATGTCAAGGTTGCTGAGGTATGTGAGAAGTTTCTCGCCTTTAAGCGAAGACTGATCATACTTTATCAGGAAAGAAACGGTCTTGTCTTGAAAGTATTCTTTGAGATGATTGATGTCGATTGGCGCAGTGGTTTCAATAATATTTGACATTTGGTTATCTTCTTCCTCTGGATCCGTGGCAACTTGAATGGCAACTTGAATGACATATGTCAAAGGTGAATGTTCTACTTCCTACGCCATTGTCTCTGTATGCTTGCCATTGTGCAGCAAGTGCCTGAAAAAGGTCTTCTGGATTGTCGGCATCGATGATGTTTCCTCGATCGAAAATGCCGTGTCCGGTTGCCCAGTTACTTCTAAAGTTGGAAGGCACATTTGCTAAAAACGTTTGGTCATAGATAATTCCTGGATTCGGATATGTACCTGTATTTCCACCGCCACCTGTGACATTAACTAGAACTCTGACTCTTCGAACTTGATTCAATGTTCTTGCGTATGTGAGAACGGCATCTCGAATACTGCTTCCATCAACCAAGTCTCCAACTTCATCATTTGGAACGTTGATCGCACTGGCAGGGAGAGAATCTCCTGGAGCCAAACCTTCTGTTGCACTTCCACCATATGGCAACGCAGGTCCAGGATAACTGTTTGGAGGAGTGGGGTTTCCTGTGTGATAGACTGTTTCACTCGAACTACTCGCGAATGATTGAATTCTGCTGTTGAACCAATCCGCGAAGTCGTGTGAATCAATTGTGTTGCCTGAACCAACTGTCATTTCTTAACTCTCTCATTAAAAGTTTCGGTGCTGCACAAATGTCATCTTCCCAATCGAGTTGATGGCAGTCACCATTGCAATACTTGAACACGTCACACTCGAAGCATCTGGGATCTCTCGCAGTCTCCTTGGCTATGACGGTGCATCTCTTTGTATTTATTTGCACTTCTTCGAACGTAGATTCGATGGTTGTGTAGAAGTCTTTCGGTGCTGTGTTGGGACAACCTGCGACTGTTCCGTCAGCATTGATTGTGAACAACTTCTGCTCGCAGTCACGACAAAAGGTTGCTTCGTTGTTCTTTCCTTCCTCAAACTTTGAATAGATTGATTCAAGGAAATCGTTGCTGATCCAATCTCTGGCGCCGTGTTCAGTCGTTTGTTCGTGGAGTTTCAAATACCAATGCTGAAGATCCAAGTTTGACGGGAAGATCGCTCGATTCTTCACTGCGTTTCCGTCAGAAGTCAGTCGTTCAAACGCCAACTCGTCGACACCCAAATCTTTGAAATACTTCAAGATGTTGATCGGCTCCATCTGAACTACGTCAACTGAAAGAGAAACAAAAACCTTGATCGTCACTCCCAAATCTTTCAGCATGCGAACATTGGATTCCCACAACTCTTTCTGTCCAGGATTGGCGAACCGAATATTGGGATCCCAAGAAGTGCCGATTCTCCAGCCAAGCACTTGATCGATGAAGTCAAGTCTTTCCTCAGTCAGTTTCAAAACGAGGTTGGAGGTGCAACCGAAAGAGTGGTTCTTCCAAACTCCTCTGACTCTGTCATAGAACTCGAACATGTCACCCAACGGTGCGAGAAAGGGTTCTCCACCGTGAAACTCAAAGTGAGCGAAAGAGGCATGCTGAGAAAACTGATTGACCCAATCTGCAGTCTTGATTGGATCGAAGAAGATTTTTCTGCCGTTCTTTCCCGAGGTGTAGCAATGATCGCAGTGAAGATTGCAAGTCTCGGTTGTCTTGATGTAGAACATCAAATCATTCATAGCCAATGGAGATCATCACCGAATCGTATTTGTTTGTTGCTCTGTGAGGAGTGTCTGCTGGAATCATCAACTGCTCGCCTTCGTGAAGTTCGATATCAACGCCAGCCACTTCCATCGTTTTGACTCCCTCAATGCAAATGATCTTGACGTCGTATGGGTCAGTGTGCATTCCAAAAGAAGCTGCATGCCGAGGCGAGTAGTACAAATGCACTGTGCCACCAAAGTCAGTGAAGATCGATTCTAATCCTTCAATCTTCACAGTGTATGTATTCATCGCAGCATACAAATCGACCAGAAGATTGTCGATTGGATGGTCTCTTCCAAGTTCATCGATGTAGAAAGACTTCTTTCCAGGACTCGAAAGGTTGTACGATTGAAACAGGGATTGCATACTAAATACCCAATAGAGAGTGGCTTCTCGTTTGTAAAACAAGCCTTTTGAAAACACTTTTGAATATTTATAGTGAATCACAAGGATTTTTTATGAGTGAAGACGACATTTCTACAGAAGTCGCCACTGTTGAAGAAAACATGAAGAAAATGTTGATCAACAGAAACGACGATTATGATTATGCAAGAGAGGTCTTGTATGCTGCATCCGAACGTCTGCAAGACATCTTGGATTCGGCAGTTCAACTGGCTCAGGAATCTGAGCATCCAAGAGCGATTGAAGTTGCAACCAACACGGCAACTGCTCTTTCCGACGTCGCAGGACGAATGATGGATCATCATGTCAAGACTGAGAAGTTGAACAATCCAAAAGGTGAAAGCAAAGCAGTCACCAACAACAATCTCAACGTCAAGTTGAATACGAAAGACCTCCTGGAACTACTAGGAAAAGAATGAACGTAGTAAACATGAAAGACTTTGACTCCAATCTGCATGAGGGTTGGAGAAAGTTTGGCGACGTCTTTGTCAAGACGAAAAAAGATCTGGTCGAGTATCTCGCATCAAAGCGAGTGTATCCCGATGCTCCCACCACAGAAACGCATCCACAACTGTTCGAAAGAAACCCACAAGGTGCTTCGCACTACATGGGGAATCCGAACGTCAAAGCACCACACGCAAATCTCGAGTACACACCTGAGCAACTTCAGGAGTACAAGAAGTGCATGGAAGACCCATTGTACTTTGCTGAAACGTTTGTGACGATCATGTCGGTTGACTTCGGACAGATTCCTTTCACGTTGTATGACTTTCAACGTGATATGATCAAAGATTTCAAAGACAATCGTTTCAACATCTGCAAACTGCCACGTCAGTGTGGAAAGTCCACGACATCGGTTGCTTTCATTCTCTGGTTCTTGTTGTTCAATCCAGGGAAGACAGTGGGTATCCTCGCCAACAAAGGTGAACTGGCACAGGAAATCTTGGGTCGATTGCAGCTGGCATATGAGTCGCTGCCGTTTTGGTTGCAGCAAGGCGCACATTCATACAACAAGAGATCATTGGCTCTCGAGAACGGATCAAAAGTGATTGCGACATCATCATCTGGTTCTGCTGCTCGAGGCATGTCATTCTCGTTGCTGTTCCTTGACGAATTTGCGTTCGTGCCACCAAACGATGCGGAAGACTTTTTCCGATCAGTGTATCCGACGATTTCATCAGGTTCTGACACAAAGATGATTGTGGTGTCAACACCAAAGGGCATGAACCATTTCTACAAGATGTGGATGGAAGCATCGACAGGTCGTTCGAACTTCAGACCAATTGAGATCAACTGGTGGGATGTTCCTGGTCGAGACGAAGATTGGAAAGAGGGGCAGATTGCCAACACCTCAGAAGATCAGTTCCGGCAGGAGTTCGAATGCCAGTTCATTGGCTCAGCATCGACACTGATCAGTCCATCGAAACTGTCAGCACTCACATACATCAACCCTGTCAGGAAGAAAGACGAGGTTGATTTCTACGAAGAACCAAAAGTTGGCCACACATATCTCATCACTGTTGATTGCGCACGTGGTCTTCGACTCGACTACTCAGCATTTGTCGTCATTGATGTGAGTGCCGTGCCGTACAAACTGGTGGCAAAGTATCGATCGAACACAGTGACGCCACTGATCTTTCCAAGGTTCATCGCCAACATCGCACACTTCTTCAACAAGGCACATGTTCTGGTGGAAGCAAACGATGTCGGTGGGCAGGTTGTTGAAGGATTGCACAATGAGTGCGAGTATGAAAACGTTTTGAAGACGGTGTCCATGGGTCGTTCAGGTTTTGTGCTTGGCGATGGTCCAAAGTCAAAGTTGGGTGTCACCACATCACACTCAGTCAAGACAAAAGGTTGTTCCAACTTCAAGTCGCTGATCGAAACAGACAAACTGATTGTTGAAGACTACGATGTGTATGTTGAGATGACGACATTCACAAGAAAGTCTGATGGTCAGGGTGCATCCTTTGCCGCAGAGCCAGGAACGAACGATGACCTTGTGATGTGCATGGTGTTGTTCAGTTGGTGTGTTGAGTCAGACTACTGGAAGGACATGACCAACACCGATGTGGCTCGTGCAATCTACAAAGACATGGCTGAAGAGGAAGATGAAATGCCTCTTGGTTTTGTTGGTCTTTCGGCAATGCACGAAAGACTCGTTGACAGAAAAGGCGACGAATGGTTTGTCGTCACAGAAGATCCAGAATTGCCAGAATGGTATGATGACGTCTATCGCACGCATTCCTGGTAATATAAATAGTTCAATCCCAACCTCTTAGGAATCGAGAAATGGCCATAAATTACAACAAGAGTTCAGACAATCTTAACGTCGGAAAGGTGACAGTTACACAGAGCATCGATTCAGACAATCAACTGGCATCAAAAGCATATGTTGACTCAGTCGCTGGCGGTGGCGGTGGTTCAGGTCTCGATTCTGAAACACTCTACAGAGCATTGGTTGATTCAGATGCTCCAAGCACTGTTGCAATCGGTCAGTCTGCAAATGCTTTAGGATCTTCCTCTGTCGCAATCGGTAATTTATCGAGAGCAGATTCAGAAAACACGATTGCAATTGGTCACGGATCTTTAGCAAACGCAACTGGTGCCATTTCACTCGGTACAATGGTTCGATATAGCGGCACTGACTATCTAAATGAAGCAACAGCAGCTAATGCGATCGCAATCGGTCAACAAACCAATGCATCAGGGGTATCAGCAATTGCAATCGGTAATTACACCAGATCTGGCGGAGAATCTTCGATCGCAATCGGTGGTGGGGAGGCCTCGCGCGCAGAAGCTTCAGCAGCCAATGCTATTGCAGTTGGGAGGTCAGCATATGCACATGGTACTTCTGCAATCGCACTTGGTTCATCTTCATTGGCATTTGCAGCCAACTCTATTGCAATCGGTAACGATGCAAATGCAACTGCCCTCGACTCTACTGCATTCGGTACGTATTCAGAAACTTTGGGTTCGAACTCATTTGCATTCGGTTATGGCTCAAGATCTGCAGCCAATTCTATTGCAATCGGTCGTAGAGCAAATGCTTTAGGAGATCACTCTGTTGCACTCGGTGATTTATCAAGAGCAGATTCAGAAAGTACTGCAATCGGTCATATAGCAAATGCAATTGGTGCACATAACATCTCAATTGGTTCTAATACAACCGCCAAATTTCAGGGTGATTCTGCAGAATCTGCAATCGCCATTGGTAACAGAGCCAACGCTTCCACCACTGGTATTGTAATCGGTGGCCAAGGCGGTGAAACAAGAATTGATGGTTTGAGTTACACGCCAATTTCGACGAATCCCATTTCTGCTAGCATCGATTCCGAGGCTGCATCAGCGATCGCCATTGGTGACGGTGCAAGAGTCTTCTCTGCCACTGGTCGTTATACTTCTCGTTCTATGGCGATCGGTCACGCTGCTTTAGTCTATGCCGATTCCGATGCTGGACCACCAGTGGGTTCAGCGATGGCCATTGGTAGTTCAGCAGTTGCCAGATCTAACCAGTCGACTTCTCTTGGATATCGCGCATACACCAACGGTTTCTACTCCACGGCTTTGGGGAGCAGAGCAAGAGCGATTGGAGCCAATGCTGTTGCAATCGGTCGTAGTGCAAATGCAACTGCAGCCAATTCTGTCGCAATCGGTAACGGTGCGAGATCGCACGCTGCCAACGAAATCAGACTTGGCGGTGGATCAGAAACTCGTGTAACAGTCCCAACTGGAACAACAATCGATTCAGACAATCAATTGACGACCAAATCATATGTTGACTCAGTCGCTGGTGGATCAGGTCTCGATTCTGACTGGGTTCTTGCAAGACTTGCTGAACTTGATTCGGATGAAATTCACAATCTAATCACATCGAGATTAGAAAATCTTTCTGATTCTGATTACATTACTGATTATGTGGCGTCACAACTTTTGAATGTCACTGCAAGACTTGACTCTGACGAAATTGTTGTTCAAAATCTTCAAACACAAATCGACAGCATCTCTGGCCTTGACTCTGAGTCTGTCACCAACTTGATCGATTCAGAATACATCCAAGCAAGACAATCAGTCGCTGGTGGTTCAGGTCTTGACTCTGAAACACTCTACACAGCATTGAATGCTGTAGATGCTCCAATCACTGTTGCAATCGGTCGTAGTGCGCAATCCACAGGAACTTTGAGTACAGCGGTTGGCGAGAGTTCAATTGCATCTGGTTTCATCTCATCTGCATTCGGATCAAATGCAAATGCTTTAGGATCTCACTCTGTTGCACTCGGTGATTTATCAAGAGCAGATTCAGAAAGTACGATTGCAATCGGTCGGACTGCAACTGCAATTGGTGAACATAACATCGCAATCGGTTCAAATGCAACCGCCTCCTTTAAGGCTTATAATGGTGTAAATGGCAACGGTCAAGCATTTGCCTATTCTGGAATCGCGATTGGTAACAGAGCCACCGCTTCCACCTATGGTATCGTAATCGGTGGCCAAGGGGGTGAAACAGATATTGATGGTTTGCAATATAATCAGCCTTTTTCGAATCCCATATCTGCTAGCATCTCTGCTTTCTCTGTCGGTTCAATCGCCATTGGTAACGGTGCAAGAGTCCTCGGTGCCACTTCTTATTCATATTCAAATTATTCTATCGCGATCGGTCAAAGTGCTTTAGTCTATGCCGATTCCGATAGTGTCGCTTCAGAATCGATCGCTATTGGTCGTGCAGCAGTTGCCAGATCTCAAAGATCGGTTTCTCTTGGACAATTCGCATACACCAACGGTGACGATGCCGTGTCTTTGGGGAACGGAGCAAGAGCGATTGGAGCCAATGCTGTTGCAATTGGTCGCTCTGCTCGAGTAAATGAAGATGAAGTGATCTCTCTCGGTGGACCTGGATCGAAGCCAAGAATCAGTCAGTTGACACCAGTCGTTGACTCCGATATTGCATCAAAAGCATATGTCGACTCAGTCGCTGGCGGTGGCGGTGGTGTTTCAGGTCTTGATTCTGATGCTGTAACTAATCTCATTGACTCCGACTACATTCAATCAAGACAATCATCGGTTTCTGGCGGTTCAGGTCTTGACTCTGAATCACTCTACACAGCATTGAATGCAGTAAATGCTCCGGACAGAATTGCAATTGGTCGGTCTGCGAATTCAAATTCAGACGGTACCATTGCAATCGGTCGAAATGCAAATGCTACAGGCCAGTACACCACCGCAATCGGTCGATATGCAAATGCTTCAGGATCCAGAGCCATCGCAATCGGTCGATATGCAAATGCTACAGCAACCACCTCCATCGCAATCGGTGGTGGATCAGTTGGTCCACTTGCTTCAGGAACTGGTTCCATCGCAATTGGCGCGTACGGATCATATGCACGCGCCAGAGCTGCAGGGACTGTCGCCATCGCAATGGGTGGTTATGCAAATGCTTCAGGAAATCAATCTGTTGCAATCAGTCGAGAAGCCAGAGCATATACCGCAAATTCAATTGCGATTGGTAATGGGTCAGGAGCAGGAACAAATGGTGGGACTGGTGGAGATGCAACTGCGGTCGGAAGACAAGCCCTTGCGTTTTCTGCCAACTCTGTTGCAATTGGTGCGCTATCGCGTGTGGATTCAGGTGCAGATAACTCTGTTGCAATCGGCAATGGTGCACGTGCAATGGATTCCGACACAATCGTTCTTGGAACCTCGACACTCAACACAAACATCGCAGGTGCTTTGTCGAAAGGTTCGGGTACGTTCAAGATCGACCACCCATTGGCATCGAAGAAAGACACTCACTTCTTGGTTCACTCGTTCATCGAAGGTCCAAGTGTCGACAACCTCTATCGTGGAACAATGACACTGACTGCTGGTTCGGGAACAACAAACCTCGACTCAGAAGCGGGAATGACAGAAGGCACATTCGAAGCATTGAACAGAGATGTTCAGGTGTTCACAACCAACGAAACAGGTTGGTCACCAGTCAAAGGTTCGGTGGCAGGAAATATTCTGACAATCAGTGCGAAAGACAGTGACACTCCAACCGTTTCTTGGTTGGTCATCGGTCAACGTCAAGACAATCACATTAAGAGAGTTTCGATCACGGACAGTGATGGCAATCTGATCGTTGAACCAATGAAAGATTCTGACACATTCACTGATTCCGATGGAAACAAGATGATGTACAATAGTCTGGGTGATTCAGATCTCGGAATGTAATTTTAACACAAAGGAAAAAAGATAAATGTTTGATTCAGATGATATCCCCCTGATCACCCGAATTGAGTCGGGAGCTGGAATCTCAGTTGCCTACTCGGTCAATTCAGACAGTGAAGCAGTCTACACAATTCAAACCGAACCTCGCCATATTGTTTTCTCCAGATTTGATATCGATCTGGACGGGGGAGCAATCACTTTCTACTTCGAAGATTCTGATGGATACGATCCTGATACTTTTGATTCGTGGAAAATGTCTGGATATTTTGATCCGACACTCGTCACTATTACTGACAGTGAAGTTGCCAGCGCACGTTACCAACTGACTGGCGGCACGGGAACTTGGGACGGCTCTGGCAGAATATACACACTTTTCATGAACGCCGATGACAGAGCAAACATCTCCTCTGTTCCGACTCTTGCTTCAAACTCGGACAATACTTGGATTGAATTGAATGTTACTGGACTCTCCGTCACGGGAGGAGTATTCGATTCTTCGCCCCAAACGAACCAAGTTAATAGTATTTCTGATGATGCTACCGCTCCCATCCTTGTAAGTGCCACTTACAATGAAGGCGATTCTGAGTTGGTGTTGGTGTTCTCGGAACCTGTCGATTCTTCGTCTCTAGACCTCTCCGTTACTGGCAATATTACTCTACTTGATTCCTCGATAACATTGGTGGACGATTTTAGTAGCAACACCACTTCGTTCTCTGACATCAACAGAACACTCACAATTTCTCTGACGCAAGCTCAGATTGATGCTATCAATTCAAACGTTGGTGGTGTTGATCTGACGATAAATGTATTGACGATTACAGATTTCGCTGGAAACCCAATTATCCCAATAATATCAGCGGCACCGCTGTCTGTCACATTGAACAGAGCAATGGCGGCAATGACCGACATCTCTCCTGTTGATTCTGATTGGGTTCTGAGTGTAGCGAATCCTCAAGTTGATTCTGACTTCGTCACAAGTCAAACTGAAACGAAAAAGGTCGTACTCAATCGTTGGAATTTGAGTCTCAGTGGCCAATCTAATACCTACGAAATTGAAGAACACGAGGGTGTCACAACACAAGTTAACGCAAGTAGCTATGTTGAATTGTTCTTCAGAGCAGAAGACAGTGAATCCATCGTCAGAATCTCTGATGTCAACGTCGCAGGAATAATAATCCAAGACGATCCGACCGCCACATTGGCCTCCGTGTCTCTCACAAGTGAAATTGTTTTCATTTCACGAGATTCTGAAGAAGTTCGAGTCTTCATTCCAATAACCGATGATGCTGATACGATTAAAAACACAAGTGGTCTCGGCAGCAATGTTTTGAATTCATATCTGAGACTCGATCCAAACAGCATACTTTTGAGCGGTAACCTCGCATTTGACGGGATAGCAGACGGATCTGCGGAAGGAGTAGGAACGTTTTACCCAGATGTCACTGCTCCACAAGTGTCAGCTTGGGACTACGATGAAGGCGATTCAGAAAATGCCCCACTCGCAAGAATCACACTGACATTCGACGAACCAGTCAATCAGAGCACATTCAACTTTATGTCCATAACATTTGTTAATGCTATTGATGGTTCTCAAACTTTCTCATTGACATCTATCGAAGGTTCTCCGGTCTGGTCAAACACATCAAAAACTGTGGCGTTCGACATCGCGTGGTCAGGAACCGGACAACCTCAAACTATTCAACAACTGATTGACGACGACTCAGATCCTGGAAATCTGTATCTGGCAGCTACCGAGTTTCTTGTTGATGACATAGAAGGCAACTCATTAAATCCAATTTCAACCAGCAACCCACTCTTAGTCCAAAATCTTACAAGACGAGGAACAAGAGGTCCAGAGCAAGAGAGAAGAGCAGTCACTGTTTCTAGGTATTCGTTATCTCTAGATCCACCCTCAGTTGAGCTTATACTTCAAGCGGATGACTGGAATGGTTCTAACAATCTTGGAGGTCAATATATTACAAGAATTGATCCAACCAAGATCCAGATAGGAACTGATTCTGACAACCTTGTTTCTCTCCAAGACACTACTGTGTCTGTCACTGGTGTTATCAGTGTATTGGATTTTGGCCGCAAAGACAGTCTGTTCGCGAACAGAAACTTCCCCAGTTCAGGTCTCAACACAGTGTTGAAACTGCAACGAGGTGCTGTTGAATTGTCTGGAAACTACTATCTGGATGTAACTCAAGATCTATTGAATCCTGTCCAGTTCATCGATGACTTAACTCAACCAGAGCTGATTAGCGTCACCTTCGATCAGACTGATTCGACACTTCAAATCAGAATGTCCGAAGGAGTTGATCTCGACACATTCAGAGCAAGCCAGATTTCCTTCTTGGATCAAATTGCCGGAACTGAAAACGCTCTTGACTCAGATGCCGTCAGCATCACAAACGATTCGGACTCAGACACAATTCACATCAATCTGGATTCTGACACAAGAGTGACTCTAGATGGTTTGGTGGAAAGTGGAACAGCAGGTTCGATTTTCGTATCTGCTGTAGCTGGGTTCGCTCAAGACTTCAACGACAATGTTGCCGTTGGCGTGTCAGCGTCAGATCCACGGGAAGTGGATATAGTCACAGTCTCAACTACTCCCGATTCTGATTGGATTTCAAGAGAGATCAGTTCTTCAATTGCATCGGCAGGAGCATTGGACTCAGATGCTGTTACCAATCTGATCGATTCTGACTATGTTGCTGCCAGATCTGTCGGTGGCGTCGATTCAGATTGGGTATTGTCAAGATTAGCTGAACTTGATTCAGACGAGATCAATGCTTTGATTGTTGAAAGAATTGAAAACCTTGCTGACTCTGATTTCATTGTGATGTATGTTGACGAACAGATTGAATCTATTCCGTTCGATAGTGAATGGATTCTTTCGGTTGCCAATCCTCAGGTCGATTCTGACTGGGTGAGACGTTTGGTCTCTTCGAGTCCTGATTCTGAATGGGTTTTGAATGAAATTCAGAAAGCGAATGCACCAATCTTGGCAAGGTTGGATGCGATCGAGGCTGCTCTGGGAATCAATGTTGCACCACCTGCGTTGTCTGTCGATTCTGACACAGTTGCTGGAACGATCGTTTATACTCAGACAGATTCTGATGCTGTTCTGACAGGTGATCTGACCTTCAGATGGAGACTGCTTGGTCTAGACGCAAGAGAAGTCGCGAGTCAATCAACTGTTGTCTCTGCAGGAGCAACTTCGAACACGCCACTCGAAGTCCTCGAGTTTGTGTTGTCTGAAAATGCGACCATCAATGAGCATATCACTGACCTCACTTTCGAATCTTCAGGAGCAAGACCAAGAATCACATACTTCTTCGAGTCTGGTTCAGTTGGATTCCAGTTGCTTGTCGAGGTTGTTTCAACCACTGATGGAAGTGTCTTCACAGTCACACAACCAGTTTAATTAAATATCACAGAACATTGGAGAAAAATAGATGGCATTTCAAGTAAGTCCTGGTGTAAGAGTCACTGAAACAGACCTCACCAATATCATTCCTGCAGTCTCGACCTCAGTCGGTGGATTTGCAGGTCGTTTCGAATGGGGTCCAGCACTGACGCCAACACAAGTTTCTTCGGAAGCAGATCTTCTGAGAGTTTTCGGCCAGCCAATGGTTTCGACTGTTGCTGGTTTGAACACAAGAAGAGATTGGTTTGCCGCAGCAAACTTCCTTGGATACGCAAACAATCTTCAGGTTGTTCGTGTTCTTCCGGATGGAGCAAGAAACTCATCTTCTGAACCAGTTCCATTCGTGGGTGGTCAGGTTTCCTTGCGTTTGACAGGAACTCCCGATTCGGTTGCTTTTTCAACACCAATCAACTTTTCTAGTTCATTGGATTTGGACATTCAAACGATTTCTAGTCTGACTCTTGAAGCACTCGCGGTAAGAATTAGAACTCTACTCGAACTTGGAGGAGTCACGAACATCGTGTTTGACTCAGATGGAAGTGTTGGCGTAGATGGAGATTTCGTGATCAGATATGATCTTCCAACAGGTGATACTGCAACTTTCGACTCTGGAACATATAACAGTGTCAACTTCCAGTTCTTCTACAATCCAGACACAATCGCCACTGACTCAGGAAGTCTTTCTGCTGCAGCCATCAACAACATCGATGACTTCAATGTCGAATCTTCGACTCTTAGAAACGGTTCTGTCTATGCGAGATATCCTGGATCAATCGGAAATGGAATCGCAGTTGCTTTGATCGATGCTGGCGTCACAGATCTTGACACAGTGATCTTCACTGCAGGCTCACAAGAAACAACAGTTGGAGATCTTTTTGACGGTCTTCCTGGAACTTCTCCTTGGGCGAATGACAATTTCGACGACGATATCAGAGACGAAGTTCACGTTGTTGTTTTCACAAGAAACGCGAGACCAACCGGAAACTCGTTCCAAGTTCTTGAGCAATATGCTTTCTTGTCAAAAGCAGGAAACTCCAAAACAGCAGACGGTGCGGCAAACTACTATGTTGACGTGATCAATGAACAGTCTCAGTGGATCTATCTCCTTTCAGAAGAAGATGCTTCAGCAGGAGTTGTCGACGATTCAGAAGGTGCTTCTTCTATTGGTGCAATCTTGCTCGAGCGTGACGCTGGACCATTCAAGAGATTCCGTACGAAACTGATCAACACAAACGTCGACAGTACTCCATTGACTCCAGGAATCAGAATCTATGGTCTTGATGGTGGTGTCGATGGAAACGAAGTCACAGACGGTGATTACACAGAAGCATATGACTTCTTGCAAGACGCGGACGAAGTTGACGTTTCACTTCTGTTTGTCGGCGACGCCAGCAAAACGGTTCAGAGACACGTGATTCAACTCGCTGAAACAAGAAAAGATTGTATCACATTCATTTCACCTTCCTACACTGCTTCAGTGAACAATCCAACGGCAGACAAAGTTGCTGACTATTTCAACAACACAACTGACGGATTCAACTCGACTTCATATGCTGTGTTCGATTCAGGTTGGAAGAGACAATACGACAGATACAATGGCGACTATTTCTGGATGCCTTTGAATCCTGATACTGCTGGTTTGGCAGCAAGAACAGATGCGACAAACGAAGCGTGGTTCTCGCCTGCTGGTTTGAATCGTGGATTCGTTCGTGACGTGGTGAAGTTGTCCTTCAATCCAAATCAGGCACAACGTGACACACTCTACACTCAGAGAATCAATCCTGTCGTGACTTTCCGTGGTCAAGGCACACTTCTCTATGGCGACAAGACTGCTTTGTCAAGACCTTCAGCGTTCGACAGAATCAACGTTCGTCGTTTGTTCATCGTTCTTGAGAAGGCAATTGCGATCGCAGCAAGATTCCAGTTGTTCGAATTCAACGACGATCTGACTCGCAGAACCTTCACGAATGCTGTAGAGCCTTTCCTTGCTGATGTTCAGTCGAGAAGAGGTGTGACAGATTTCCGTGTGATCTGTGACGAGTCGAACAACACACCAGAAGTCATTGACGGAAATCGTTTCGTTGCTGACATCTACATCAAACCAACTCGTTCAATCAACTTCATCACTTTGAACTTTGTTGCCGTTCGGACTGGTGTTTCATTCTCAGAAGTAGCAGGGGGTTAATTTATGTCACTTCGTATCGATGATTTCAAAACAGCATTGGTTGGTGGCGGTGCTCGCGCCAACCTCATGCGAGTCAATGTGACTTGGCCAAACGCTGACATTCAAGGTGATGCAAACTTCAACTTTGGCGGTGACGCACTTCACTCTTTCATGATCAAAGGTGCTCAGTTGCCAGCAAGAACTATCAACTCAATTCAGGTTCCTTTCAGAGGTCGTGAATTGAAGGTGACAGGTGACACAGCGTTTGAAGATTGGACAATCACAGTAACAAACGACAACAACTTTGCTGTCAGAAATGCCTTTGAAAGATGGCAGGACGCAATCAACTCTGCTGCTTCAAACATTTCAGCAAGAGGTGTGAATGCCGACACTTTCAACAGCTACACAGCAAACTTGGAAGTTGAACAACTCGGAAGAAACGGAGACGTCATCAAGAGATACGTCATCAACGGTGCTTGGCCAACAACTGTCGACGCGATCGAAGTTGGTTTCGACAATGCCGACACAATCGAAGACTTTGGTGTGACATTCGCATATCAGTGGTGGGAATCTGACACGACTTCAAGTGCGACTTCAAATAGGGTAACTGCTGGCGTTGTGACTCCGACTCTGTAGGTTTTTCTCTACACTATAATATGAACAAATAGGAGCAACAATGGCAGAACAAAGAGAAGAACTGTTCGGTTTCGAACTAGTACAGGCGAAACAGGATAAACCAACTCAGTCCCCCATTCCATATGAGATGGATGACGGGACTGAACTCCCAGTTGGTGGCGTTCAAGGTTACACTTACGAACTCTACTCGAAAGCGAGAAACGAACACGCACTGATTTCTCAGTATCGTGACATCAGTTTCTATCCCGAAGCAGACGCAGCAATCGATGACATCGTCAACGAAGCATTCACAACCGAACACGAAAGACCTTCAGTTTCAATCAGACTCGATCTCTTGAACATTAACGAACGAATCAAAAAGATTATTCGTGAAGAGTTCAAGGAAGCACTTCATCTGTTGAAATTTCAAAAGAAAAACTACGACATCTTCCGTCAATGGTATGTCGACGGTCGCCTTTACTTTCAGGTGATTGTGGATGAAAAGAATCCTCGCAAAGGAATCAAAGAACTTCGTCCGATCGACGCACTGAAAATCAAAAGAAGTGTGATTCCCGAATACAACAAAGACGAAAGAACAGGCATTCCGATTCTCAAAGATGTTCAAGAGTTCTTTGAGTACTCTCACGACGGTTCGATCAACAATGTGGTCAGATTATCAAAAGACTCAGTAGTCTTCAATCCTTCCGGACTCGTTGATCGAAACAAAGGACAAGTCATCGGATATCTTGACAAAGCAATCAAGCCATTCAACAATCTGCGTTCAATGGAAGATGCTTTGATCGTCTATCGTATCGCTCGTGCTCCGGAGCGTCGAATCTTCTATGTTGATGTTGGGCAGATGCCGAAGATCAAAGCAGAACAGTATCTACGTGACATGATGAATCGGTATAGAAACCGCATCGACTACAATCCTCACACTGGTGATGTGCGTGACTCTCGCAAGTTCATGTCAATTCTCGAAGACTTCTGGTTGCCTCGTCGCGACGGTTCAAAGGGAACTGAAATCTCGACACTCCCTGGAGGTCAGAACTTGGGCGACCTTGATGATGTCAACTACTTCAAAGAGAAGTTGTATCAGTCGTTGAATGTTCCCGTTTCAAGAATCAATCAAGACAACAACTTCCAGTTGGGTCGTGCTTCTGACATCTCTCGTGATGAGGTGAAGTTCAGCAAGTTCGTCAAGAGACTGCGCAAACAGTTCTCTGAGTTGTTCAACGAAGTTCTCAGAGTTCAGTTGATTCTGAAAGGTGTCTGTACTCAGAAAGAGTTTGAAGAGATGCGTCAATACATCTCCTACGATTTCCTTCAGGACACGCACTTCGAAGAACTCAAGACGATCGAAGTCTTGACCGATCAACTCAATCTTCTCCGTGATGCTTCAGAGTATGCGGGCAAATACTTCTCTGTTGCGTACATTCGAAAGGTCATTCTTGGTCAGTCCGAAGAAGACATTGCCAGAATCGATGGCGAGATCATGGACGAGATCGAGAAAGAACAAATCAAGTCACAAGACGACATCGAGCAAGGACTGTTCAATTCATATGAACCGCAAATGCCTGTCGTTGAAGAAAAAGAACCAGACACTCATCGATTCGAGTTGTCTGAAGAGACTGAAAGTCTAGAAATAAATACCTCTGATGTAGTCGATGATGACGACCCAGAGTACCATGCTTTGATGGAAGAAATACGTGCCAAGATCTCTAACTGAAGATGTGAAAACTCTCGTGGAATATGTTGATTTTCGTGGAAACGAAATCAAGGAAGAGTTCCTACAAGAAGTTCACAATCTCTATGAAACGCTGAAAAATGATCCTGAGTTCAGAGGTCCGACAGGATATGGTGGCAAAGACGGTGATCAAGGTCCACAAGGTGTTCGTGGAAAGATCGGTCCAATGCCGATGTTCGAAAGAGACGGAACAAAGATTCGTTTTCAAACTGCCATGCTCATCAACGAAGAAACTGGAGAAGAGATTCCTCAGTTTTCTGAGTGGGTTGACCTCAAAGGTGAATCTGGTGATAAGGGCGAAGTGGGTCCACAGGGCGAACCAGGACTCATTGGTGAACAAGGTCAAATGGGCGAGCAAGGTCCAAAGGGTGACACATTCACCTTTGACATGCTCACAGAAGAACAACTTGAATCGATCAGAGGTCCAAGAGGACTGATCGGTGAAACTGGTCCAGTCGGTCCAATCGGTGAAGCAGGTCCACAGGGCGAAAGAGGATTGATTGGCGAAACAGGTCCATCAGGTCCACAGGGTGAACAAGGCGAGAGGGGCGACAAAGG
>ENA-OUOG01000725-OUOG01000725.1-marine-metagenome-genome-assembly--contig:-NODE-725-length-41611-cov-7.100303_pt1 | contig 41611 bp, 69 predicted proteins | sample MGYA00248635_ERZ508505 | MGnify/ENA primary metagenome ERZ508505 (study PRJEB26176, sample SAMN06267871) | marine metagenome | isolation source: Saanich Inlet, British Columbia, Canada | place: Pacific... | reverse complement strand
TTACCATCAAACGATCTAAAATCCTTTGCAGTAACTCTATACCATCCTTCTAAGTTAGGCATGTAGACCTCTAGTACTCCGGCTGTATTAAAATCGTTGATTAACTTTTCTATTTCTCCTCTTTTCTCAGCCATTTTAAAAGTGCTCTGCTAAAATTTTATCTATATCTTCTCTTGACAACCAGCCTCTTACATCTTCATCTCCTTCGACAAATACTTCAAAAGATACTGCATCCTCTACTCTCTGACATTCAGCTTTATTTCCATCTCTAGAAGAGCTATACATACCCTTACCGCATACAATAGAAATAAGATCACCACTATCAGTATAAACTTGAGCCATAATAGCATCTTTAATATGTGGATGCTGAATAAATCCTAAATTTTTAAATCTCATAACCTTTATTTTTTAAATCCTCTGAATCCTTTTACTATAGTTCTAGTAGTATCAGTATTTTCTACCAGAATATTTTCTCTTCTATGAATCATACTTTTAGTAATCTGAAGAGTTTCCAGATCAGTTTCAGTATTAACCCAATCCTTAAATAAGTAAGTAAGTAAATTTGATTTAATTTTTTTTATCATAACCTTTATTTTATAATTAAATATAAGAAATATATCTCAGTTAGGCAACTATTTTTTAAAATAAATCCAAAAAAGATGTACCTATATTTTTCTCTCTTAGCTTTTCATTCTGCTCTGATTTCTTCACCAGATCATCAGCTACTTTTCTTTCTAGAGGTTTTTTCTTTTTAAATGTAGAGAATTTATTTGTATTTTTCTTTGCCATATTAATAAATAGTTATTGACGGCTAATATATTTCTCTCCTGGTTTTTCTTCCTCTTGATACAATCCTAATTCTTTTAGATGTTCTATATGATGCTCGTCAAGTTCCCAATCTATTTGCTCTACATTCTTATCTAAGTAATCTTCGGCTGCTTCTACCTGTTCATCGGTAATAGGAGAAGTTGCATATAAGAAAGAGCAGTTATAACAAAGGAAATGGATGTTGTCTAAGTTCCAATTTTTTTTATTACCATCCTTATGATGAAGCATTAAAGGTACTTTAGTATCTATAACTCTTCTTTCTGAGAATCCACAATGAGAGCATTTCTCTTCTATAAGAGCTTCAAATACTATTCTTTGTTTTATCTTTTTAGGATCAAAATGCTCAACAGGTACCCTTCCTTCTATTAAATCCATAATAGGAGGTTCTTTACCTCCATTAGATAAAAATTTGGGAATACCTTTACCGGCTTGGTTTTTATGTAACTCGTACAAAGTAGAACCAGACTCTTCATCTTTATATGTCTTAGCATATTTCTTATAATGAGTAAAAGATACATGAAGATATCTTGCAGCAGCTCTATTAGACCGAGTAGTCTTCATAGCTCTTAAAATATCTTCTTTCTTAAGTATCTTTGCCGGTCTTCCCATTTAGTAGTCTATACCTTCGATACCTTCTTTTTCTTCGTACTCATCTTCATCCTCAAGATCATCATCTGTGATTCGATTAACCTGTTCTTTTACCGATTGTGATACTGCTACTTCATCTTTATCTAAATCTAGCATTTCGATGTGTACTTTTCTCCCAGATAGTTCTGCTTCTTTTTCTGCTATCGCTCTAGCTTGCTTCTGATCCATAATAATAAGATCATTGTAAGTATGATCACCATATCCTTCTACAGTAGTAATTCCTACTACAGCTTCAACTGTTGAACAATTTACACAGACGTGGTATCCGTATTTTTCTTTTCTTAATTTTGGAAAATCGTCGCCACACTTCGGGCAAGGAATCATTTCTAATTGCATATATAACCGTTTAAATTTAACAATGATTAAATATAAGAACTATTAATCAGAAAGGCAACTACTTTTCAAACTTTTTTATCACTTCCCAAACATCTATAGCAGATTTAAAAGGAACAGTTTCGTCTGACTTACCTTGATTTATAGTAATTGTACCATCCCATTCTTTATCTGGAACTAATTGGTAGAGGTACATTTGAATTAATCCTAATTGAGATTTATTGAAAGCTAATTTAAATAGGTTCTCTATAACACTAAAGAATTGATCTTCGTAAATAGTCATATCCATCCCTATCTCTTCTGCCATAAAATCTTTTCTATCCTCTATTTTCTTGAGTTGGTCAATAACCTCAACAAAAATCTTTTTATTCATAGTTTCTTGGTCAGGTTCTTTAATTTTGATTCTATAACTTACATCTAGACTTGATTTTAAAACTCTTCTAATTATTTCTTTTGATGACTTCATAAAGCTCTAAAAATTTACCCTTTGGAAGTGCTTTTAATTTTGCAAAGAAATTAATTGCTCCTTCTTTATTTTTGGCTTCTACTACTTTTATACTCTCTTTACTATATTTAGAATGAAAACTATACTTCGCCATTAACTGAACTATCTGTTTTAGATGGGTTCTGTCCTGATAAAGCTTTTCTTACTAGTTTATCAAAATACTCTATATAAACAAAAAACCCGATGATTGTTTTATCTTTTAAATTTCTATCTCTTTCAACTCTCATATCGTATTGATCTAGACCTGCCTCTAACCTCTTCTCTAGTTCAATAGCAATATCATTCTGCTCAGTTTGTGATAACTGACCAAAAGTAGTAGGTATAAATTGAATTTTTAATCCTTTCTTTTGAGGATCCTCATTTACATCAACTTTTAACATAAATTGATGTCCGGCAAATTTAATTTTAGCAGCTTCTGCTATAACTTGTTTTACTGCTTCTAATATGAATTTTTTATCTGCTTTCATTTAAATAATATAAGAAAAATAATTGTAGTATACTAATAAATAGGTAGTTATTTTATCCAAATAACATTTGTTTTTTTCCTCCTGCCCCTTCGTTAATTATACGGTGGCTAATGATATGTCTATTTCTTATATATTCTTCTATAGATTTTTCTATATCATTGGTTATAAACTCAAATTCATATACACTACCATTTGCCTCTTTAAATTCTACTATGTAAGCTTTTTTCATATCGATTTATTTTAATAGTTCATTTTTTAAATATTCTTTAAGACTAGATTTTATATATTTTTTATTAATATCCGAGGACTGTAGGCCATATCTTCTATCATGTCCTTTGCGGTCCTCAACAAATTTTAAGTTTAACTGATACCCTATAATATGTTCTATCAGTTCTACTATTTCTAAATTGGTATATGTTTCGCCTGATCCTATATTTACAACTCCAGTTTTTTTAGATTTAAGTAAATTAAATATAATTTGAGAATTATCATCTGCATGAATCCATTCTCTGATATTTTTACCATCTCCGTATATAGGTATAGGTTTATTATTTTTAATACATTTTATAATAGTAGGCAAAAGTTTTTCTTCATGTTGATTTTTTCCATAATTGTTACAAGTACGAGTAATTAAATAAGGTAAACCGTAAGTTCTTCCAGCTGCTTGTACTAGTAAATCTGCTGATGCCTTCGTTGCTGAATAGTAAGATGAACCTATAAGGGGAAATACTTCTGAAGCTGTAGTGTTATTATCGTAGTCATCCATATCTCCATATACTTCATCAGTAGATATTTGTATGAATTTTTTTAAGTTTTTATTCTGTCTTGCTACTTCTAATAAATTAAATGTACCATCAACATTTGTTTTAACAAAAGGTCTTCCATTCTTGATTGAATTATCTACATGAGATTCTGCTGCGAAGTTAATTAAATATTCATATTGACCTAAATCTTCAGCTGTAATATCGCATATATCTTTTTCTATAAATGTAACTTCTTCTTGGATATTATTTAGATTAGCTGCGTAAGTAAGTTTATCCACAACTGTAATTTCTATTTTCAGGTTTATAGATTTAACTAGATTAATAAAATGAGAACCTATAAAACCTGCTCCTCCTGTAACGACTATTTTCATTTACCTATTTTGTCTTTATCTGATATTGTTAACGGTATTTGATTAGTATACTCTAATACTGTTTTTTTGATTTCTGGTATAGTATCCCAAACTATACTGTGTTCGCTTTCTGGGTTGTATTCTCCTTTTACTAAATAAGTAAATATTGTATCCGGCTCTAAAGTTAAAAAACCATGTGCGTAATTATCTGCTATAAGAAGTTCATTATGCATATCTAATTCATAAAACTGAACTTTACCGGAATCTAAATCATATAGTATATCTAGAACTTTTCCTTGAATAACTTTTACTAATTTTGTTTGGTAAGGACTAGTCTGATAATGCATTCCTCTAAAAGTATACCTAGCATAATTAGTACTAATATTCATTTGATCCCATTCTTTTAAATTGTAAGGGATAAACATACCTCTATTATCAGTAAATATATTTATTTTATTTTTCATTTATAATATCAGGATTCTGAATGATAGTTTGTTTAGTAATTAAGTCTTTTAGCTTAGTAGTCGACCAACCATGAGATCTAGAAGTATAAATTACGTCGATAGGTAAATCATCTCCAGTAAACTTTTTTCCTAAATAATCTTCTCCTAATATTCTCAAATCAGGTTTTATAATTTTAATTAAATCAACTAATTCTTCCTCAGTTTGATACATAAATACTTCGTCAATATGTTCAATTGACATTAAAGCTTTATACCTATCCCATGCAGGTATTACTGGTTTATATTTAGATTTTCTATGTAAAGAAGGATCTCTTTGCAAAAAGACTATGAACTTATCGCAATGTTTTTTAGCTTGTTCAAAGGTATAAATATACCCTGGATGTAAGATATCAAAATTACCGGCTGTAAATCCTAACTTATATTTTTTCATTAGAGGAATTTTAAATTATTACTAGGGTTATGTTTAATATACGAACCCCATTTCGTTTTAGCAAATTCATGAGCTGCCATTTCCTTTTCTGTAGATAATTTACTTTGCTCCGGTGTTTTCCTTGTGGCTGCTCCTGCAAAATGGTAGAAATGTGTATTATATGTTCTCCATAATTGATAATGCTTACTACACTTTAAAAAGAAGTCCCAATCAACTACATGAGGAGACGGGTACATAATATCCCATCCTCCTATACTTAGGTAATCATCTCTCTTCATGAATATAGGTAAAGTACTTCCATTCATCTCTACCTTGTCTATATTTTTTGTATCAGCATAATCTAAAAAAGTATCTAAATTAAATTCATCTGGGTTAGTTCCTATATTCTTTATATCAAATTGAGGAAACATTGATGGTTTAGGTTCTATTTGATTGACTGCCCAAACAAATCCTTTTTGTGCTTTCTTTAATAAATTTACATCCCAGTTTCTACAAAATATATTATCATCATTTACTATAAGTATATCCTCATTTTTACATGAATATACTCCCCAATTAGTACTTACAGATAGTCCTTGATTAGTTTCAAAATTAATAACACTAATCTTATCTTTATATTTTAATAGAACTTCTTTATTAATTTCATAAAAACCATCAACTATGACTATGATTTCATTATCATAAGTCTGAGTTTCTATGATGGATTTGAGACATATGTCTAAATATTCCGGTTCTTTATATGTAGGTACTATTACGGATATCATACTTTATATTTTAGTCCAATTAGTAAAGGGTGTAAGCCAAGCTGATTCTACGTGGGTTGATACTCCAGGCACCGTACTAAGACATGGTATTCCTTTATCGTTAGATAGCTTTAAAAAGAATCTAAAAGAATCAGTAAGTTTATTTTGAGAAAATTCGTACAACAAATCTCTATCTTCTACCAATCTCTTTCTTTTAGTAGCAAATGACATTACCGTACTATTAGTAATTTTCCAATGAGTACTTTTAGTTTTAACTAACCTAGTTACCTCTCCTCCTGATTCTATAAATGGATTACCTCCATTGCTTTTATTTATATACTTGTCAGGATGATCATAACCAGTTACATAAGCATCGTATTCTGTAGCGCCTTCTACAATGTAGTGTAATGCTTCCGGTTTGTGTAGAAAATCATCTTCAAGTAGGTATATAATTTCACTATCGTCATTTTCCTCTATAGCTAAATCTAATGCATTTCTAAATGTCTCTGAGCCTGTACCGTTTGATACTTTAACTAATCTGACTCCTAGATTGTTAACCATTTCTTCGGTTTCTGCATTTAATTTATCTCCTATAACCGTTACATTTTCTTTACCAAATACTGATATAGTATTTTCTAAACAATGTTCTTTAAAAGCATGAGTTAATTTATTCTTATGTCCTCCTGCGCTTTGATTTGATAATCTATAATATACTTTCATTTAAATTCTTTTTACTCCTTCCCAATATGGGATATAATTTTTCCATTTAGCTCTAACCTCGCTTCTACTATTGTTTCCTGGAAAAGTATTGATAAACATTTGAGTCTTCCATCCTACATAAGGAAAGCTTATTTGATCTCTTATTGAGTATGTTTGTATCTGTTCCCACCACAAACTATTAAATTCTCTCACTCTCTCTGTGTTACGTCTCATCAACACCTTTGTCTCATATAAATCTGTTGGTACATACCCATTATTATAATAGTAGTTGACTGCCTCTTGTATACCTTGTGATTGTTCAGGTTTCCATTTATATAGAATCTGAGCTTCTTCTACTATGTTACTTCTCTCTGGATGAGGCATAACTACAATATCACAGTTAGAGAGGTACGGAATAAACTCATGCGGGTCTACTTGTAGCTGACAATTATTATCAATCCATAACCAATACTCCGAAGATGGTTCGAAGGTATGGGTGTTTGTCTTAATCTCACGAGCTTTCTTCCTAAAGTTATCCTCTTGCTCAATGTGTACAACTTGCCAATTAGATCCTTCAACCATCTCTGGCTTATTTGTATAAAACTTATACTCTACATTATCAAACTGGGGTTGTTCTGGAAGTTTAATTAAGTTTGGTTTCTCTTTACCAAAGAACGTAGCATTTAATACAGTAATCATTTTCTTCCTAATGCATGTGGGTAATGTGACATTGCTTTATCTACATGCTCTCTTCCACCTGCTCGATACCAGTGATAAAGATACACACCATCCATTCTTCCAACACCTATACCATTCACTACACAACGGCGATGGATCTCATTATCAACTCCAAGGAATCCATCTGGGCATTCTCCTATAGCCTTCCATGCTTTTTTCTGAATAAGGATAAGTACTCCGCTAAGGTACTGTCCATTTACGTTATTTAAAGAAGTTATCTGATCATAGTAACTATCTGATAGCTGTTTTCCAATTGCTCTATGGTATCTTATGTCGTGGTTATCTCTATCAACCCCATTTGGTACGTGGTACTTCTGACCAACTCTGTTCATCATGCAAGTGAAAGCTTGATACTCTGGGTGCTTTTCAATAATATCTTCCAGTTGCCCATACCAACCAGGTGTTGTGAAAGTAGCATCATGATCGAGAAAACATACCCAGTCATCGTCATTAGGTACCATTTTCATAAAGTTTTTATAAGCCCAGCCTAAGTTACCTGGTTTATCTTTTGGGCTATACGGAATATAGGTATAAATCATTTTAAGTTTAGTTTAATTAACTTATCTAGGTTCATTAAAGTATTGTTTGGAACTAAAGAGGAAGGTACTAAACCAGGAAGAACATCTGCACGTGTTCGCTTTGCTAATTCAAATACACTCTTCATTTGTGTACCAACATTTATAATTCCTTTGGATCCACTTTTTACTAACTTACTAATCAAAGAGGCTGTTACTGTAACATAGTCAAAGTTTCCTATTTGATTTAACCAAGCCTTATCATAAGGAAAAGGATCTGGTTTATGTGTTGTCCTAACTATGAGATAGTTATTACTTCTTAACTCTACATAACCGTCGGCAAGAAGCTTTGTATATGCGTAGTAAGTCTCTTGATGCACTGGTACATCTTCTTCTGTAGGAATACCTGATGAGTTTGCATACACATAATCTGTTGAAATATGTATAAGTTTAATCTTCCATTCGTTACAGAAGTCAACTAAATCAGCAACCCCTTTATAGTTTACCTTCCAATGATGTTGCCTATCATTCGAGTATGTATCTGTATTTGCTATACAATTGATAATAGTATCATATTTACAGTACTGTGCCGTTCCGTCGTAGGTTGATAGCATCTTAGAATAGGTAGTAGGGTCTGTTATATCAAACCCATCCTTGTTTCTCGACAAAGTCTTCCAACCTGTTTGATTAGAAAGCTCTTGTCCTAATAATCCATTTCCTAAGATTAGAATATTCATTATGCAAAGAACTCTTTTACTTTATTGCAAACATAATCTACATCCTCAATAGTCATACCGTGGTGTGCACCTAACAAGAATCCATTCTTCATAATAGTATCTGAGTTCTCAAAGTCTTGTAGGTATTCTCTATATACAGGGTGACGCGTTACATTACCTGCAAAGGTTACTCTCGTTTGTATATTATTATTCTCCAAGAAGGTTAATAACTCAAACCTCTTTTCTGTTTGTAAAGGAATTGCTAACCAATTAGGTTTAATACTATCATCAGGTAAAACTAAATCACCAACTCCTTGCAAGTTTTCAAGATACCTTTCAACATTAGCTCTACGAATCTCTGAAAATTTCTGAAACCGATCGAGTTGAACTATACCGAAAGCGGCGTTCATCTCGCTAGCTTTCATATGGTACCCTAATACACTATAAAGAAACTTATGATCATAAGGAATTCCATCTACACTATGGTTGAATCTATCGTCCATAATCTCAGAGTCATTTCCTAAACGGCCCCAATCTCTATACTGTAGACATTTGGTAACATGCTTTTTATCGTTAAACATAACCATACCGCCTACACCACCAGCGGTAATCACATGTGAGGCATAGAAGCTAGTTGTAGCTATATCCGTCTCCATAGTTTCTGTAATAGTATCAGCTGAGTCTTCAATTAGGTAAATATCCTCTCTACCTAACAATTTAAGTTCTCTTTTAAGTCTAACCCAATCTGGCTTGTTTCCAATTAAGTTAGGTAACATCAAAGCTTTAACCTGAGGAGTAATAGCTTGTATAATTTGGTCAATGTCAGCAACATAGTCTTGTAGACCAACATCTACAAACACTGGTTTGTATCCCAATTGAATAATAGGAGCTAGTGTTGTTGCGAAGGTACATGCAGGAGTAATAATCTTACTGCCTTTAGGTAAATCCAGTGCAGCAATAGCTAATAAACATGCTGATGAACCTGAGTTCACAAAAACTCCGTACTTCTTTCCAAATCTCTTTGCAATTGCTTTTTCGAACTCTACAGACTTAGGTCCTTGCCCTCCTAGCCAACCTGATTTTAAAGAGTCAACTACGGCATCAATTTCTTCTTGTCCATATGCTTGTTGTTTATACGGTGCGTACCAAATTTTTTTCATAATGTATCGTAATAATTATTTTGTTTCACTTGTCTTTTTATATCTTTAGGATGTTGTAAAGCCAACTCCTCTTGTGCTGGTAGTGGGGCATATGATTTAAAACCTTCTAGTTTTTCATGCACTTTATTTACCCATTTTATTTCAGGTTTATTTTTCCAGATTCTCCATTGGTAATCAGGCCAGTTAATCCGTCCTTCATTATCTACGTTCCATCTCCATTTTTGGATATGCTCTTGAGTTAAACCTTCTACGGTGTTTACTCTAGGAACTAAAAAGACTTCATTGTCAGGATTTAATTCTAGTAATCCCGGTAGGTTACAAAGTAGAACTTCGTTGGGTATCTCATCTGCATCTATTTGGAATATGTAATCACCAGAGCATAGTTCAGTTAATCTGTTTTTCCAATCAGCAAAATGATTATTAAATTCTCCTTTATGCCAGGCATATCCTCCATTAACAGAATGTGATCTTAAATAGTTCTCTACTTCTTTCCCTCCATTCTTACTATCATATAGGATAACTATTTCATCTTTTCTTCTTTTATATTCTAAAAGAAAAGCCACCAGTCTTTGTATCTCTACAAACTCATTACAAACTGTAATTGCATAACTTATTTTCATACTATTTTATCAAGTATTTTTAATTGTATTTCTTCCGAGGTGCTTAGAGAGGATCTATTCCATAACGCACGATCATCTAATTCACTCCATCTCTTCATTAAAAAAGTATAGATAAATAAAATATCCCATCGATCTATTACAAATCGCCTTACATTAGATTTATTTGGTAATCTAAAGTGAATCGATAATATACTGTATTTTTCAAAGTTGATTGTAAAAGAACACAAGTCTATCTCTATAACATTGGAGTAATGCATTAATCTAAATAAAGTAAACTCAATATTCCATTTACGAGTCTTCCATGCAATTTTTTCTAATAACCTATTCATAACTATAATATAAGAAATAAATTTCTACTAAACAACTCTAAACATACCAATATAATCTGCTGCTTCCATAAAATCTTTTTGTTCAAAATGCTTAACATTTTTCATATCCATTTTATGGGTCTGATCTTCTGATATTTTATTATCTCCTTCCTGTAGAGGAATAGCTTGTACTCCAGCCCACTTCCAATTCTTTTTATCAGTACCGTCAATGAAAACCATACCTTTTTCCGGTAAGGTTAAAGTAGAAGGAAGCCAAGATAATCCGTCTTTATCTTTAAACATAAGATCTTTATATAATTCTGGAGAAGTCTCTAAAGCCTGGGTAATTACTTCGCTTTTCTCAGTCATTAAAGTTGATGTAGTAAATCCACAACCCCAACATAACCATGTTGTTACTTCCTCATTTATTTTCTGCTCATAGCAAGCATTTCCTCCACATCTTTTACATTCGATTAATTTATCCATCTTATAACTTTTTTAATTTAGGTAATTGTATTTTACTCTTTACTTCATTAGTAGAAGGTAAATTTAGTTTTGGTAAATTTAGCTCAGGAATAGATAATTCTATTTGTTTAGGAAACTCAGGTATATTAGTATCTAATATGTTTTTAAGCGTCTCTACCATAGCTTCGTAAGAGAATTGTGTCCTACTCTTATGGCCTTGCCTTTTTGCCTTAGAAATCCATTGTTTATAATTTTTAAATACTTCCTTATATGCTTTACCTACATCTATAGGATCTGGGGAAAACCAGAGTGCATCAGGTAGAAGTATATTTTTAACTGCGGCAGATTTATGCACGTTAGTTAAATCACCTTTTACGTATCTTACTAATTCCTTATCTAAAAAATCTGTTTGTCCAGACCAGGATGAAGCAATAATAGGTTTATTAACTAAGCTAAATTCTAAAAACGGTCTCCCAAATCCTTCTCCTTTTGGTAACGAAACTAATGCTTTTATTTTTGGATGATTATATAAAAGATTCATTTGAGTATCTGATACTTCTCCGTGAATTAAGTATATGTTTGGTAGTCTACCCTTGACTGTCTGTCTAATCTGGTCAATCTTATCTAGCATTCTTCCTCTATCCATTATAGACGTAGTCATGCTATGGCTTTTCATTATTAAAGCAGGAGCATTCTTTTTATTTTTGAAGGATTCTAAGAATGATTTTATAGTAAAGCCCATATTCTTTCTATCTTCCCCAAAATCACCTTGCATCCAATGTCCGGTAGTTAAAAAGCAGAAGCTTTCTGGAATATTATCTAGGGTTTGTTCTATATCAGTTAAACTAACAGAAGGTTTAGTAGGGAAGTACTTAGTAATATCCGCCCCTTCAAATAAAACTTCTACTTTAGTATTAAGTTCTATTTTTTCTGTGATCTGACCAGTTTTATCATCTTTTACATCAAACTTACTTCTATTAAATGAATCTACTGCATGTTTAGTTGAGGCTAAAATTAAATCCATATTATTAGCTCCCTTAATCCAAGAAGGATCACAAAGAGTAGTTTCAATACCGGCAGTTACTCCAATGTTATATTTACCTATCTTTTGGAATTCGTTAGGAATACTAATTTGCACCCATATATCCGGACGTTGTGTTAGTTTATTTATAACCTTAGGGGTAAACACTGAGTCGTTATGGTCTTTTAAGTAGCCCCATCTAGTTTCTCCCCAACGTTGAGCTAAAATTTTTACATCATACTTATCAATATCGATTATTGCTTTAACAAAATCTCTTGCTCTTGCCCCATACCCGCTATAGGTATCAATAGGACAGCTTATAACTATACTTGGTTTACTCATTTTAATAACCTGTTAATTTATGTTCAATATATCTTGCCGGTCTATCTTCTATTGTGAAAAAATCAAAAGAAGGTCTTGGATTAAAATTATCAAATCCTTTATCTAATACTTCTATAACTCTATTAGCCATTTTTTCAGCAGTCATATTAGCTTCTTCTCCTACAACCCAATCATGTCCTGCTTTACCTCTTTTCTCTCTTTCTTCCTTAGAATAAGAATACATTTGTTCAATAGCATCTGCTGCATCTTCAGGAGAGCATCTATCGTCAAAAATATAAGGTGTAGGAATCGAACCAGCTACTGATCTGCTTGAAGGAAATACCGGTATAGCCCACTCTCCACATTGTTTTATAGTTCCTCTATGATTCGAAGGAAAATCAGGAGTAAAGTCAATCCACTTACCGTCTTTTTCAAATCTCATTTGATCTTGCATTCCTCCTGTAGCATTTGCAATTATAGGAGTACCGGTCATTAGAGACTCTGTTAACGATAGTCCCCAACCTTCATTAGAAGAAAGTAAAATAGTAGCATCTGCTATGTTATATAGCAAGTTTAATTGAGCTACAGGTATTTTATCTGAAGAAAAGAATACGTTTACATATTCTGGATTACAGAATGCTTCTCTAACTGCTCTTAGATCAGTTCCATGTTGATCTTTAGGATCAGTATGTAAAATGAAAGCGCATTTTTTAGCTTTTTCTTTACCTATCTTATCGCAAAATAGTCTATAAGCTAAAATAGTATCTGCAGTACTTTTTCTTCTAATATTTCTAGAGTTATAGAAGAGCACAAAATCTATATCTTTATCTTTAAGAACAGCTTTTCTAAATTCTACTAACTTATTGTAATCTTCATGACCAGTCTTTAAAGGAAAATAGTGCTTAGTATTTATACCATGAGGTACATACTCTATAATTTTTTCACTAGCTTTTTCTCCTAATACTATCTCATTAATATTTTTAGTCTGCTTAGAGATAGCCATTAAAACGTCTACTGATTCATAGTAAGGTTTATTATAAAGAGGAGCTGGGTAATCGTCCCAAATATTTAACCAGAAAATAGGAATTTTAGATCTAATCTCCCTTTCCATTTCAAAAAGCCAAGTCCAGTATCTAGGATCTGTAAATATTAAAATAGCATCTGGATTTTCTACTGCAATTAGCTCACGTATTCTTTTAGCATTACCGTAACCGGATGAAGGAATTAATCTAACATAAGAATCATCTATACCTACTTCTTTATTAACTTGATCAGATAGATCAAAAGCTTTTCCTTCTTCTGGATGCTTTAATGCAGCTCCTAAGTTAACCCAGTTAAAATGGTGGGCTGATCCTAAAACTATTTCTTTACCCATATTTCCGATACCAGAGTGCATTCTAATATCGTCACACAGTAGTAAGATCTTCTTACGATCTTGTTGCTTCAAATAACGAAACTTATCTTTCATGTAACTAATTTATTTAAATAATTGTTTTTGTAGTTTTATTCTAAACTCCTTATCATTAAGATAAAGATAAATTGCTCGAGAGGCAAGCTTTTGAAAAGAAAAATTATCTTTCAGGCATTGAAATTTAAACTCTTCATATAACTGAGGATCTAATCTGACTGAGGTCAGTTTTTTGTCTTTATTTCTCATAACTTAATTAATATATATGTATATATTATAAATAGTATAAATTCTAGAAAACAGCATCAGGGCATAACCTCATATCCTTTATTGCACAGAACATACATGCGCTTTTTGATGGATTAGTAGGGTATTCTTTCTCTATATACTTACCATTCATATCTACAGCTTCTCTTACAAAATTTTCCATCAGATCAACTGCTTGCTTCATCTTACGTGGACCGTCTGTAGGTCTAAACTCCTGCACTCTTTTTTGCATTGAAGCAAATTCAGCATCTTTAGGAACTTTTCTTTTAAGTATAAAGTATTCAACGTCTATTTTATCTATTGCAATATTAAATTGCTTAGCAAAAAACTCTTTATAAAGAAGAATTTGAGATTTTCTTTTATCATCATTTTTAGCAAATTTATTCCAACCTGAGGTAGATGTTTTTATGTCCATTATAGTCCATTTATCAACTCTTTCATTATAGAATACTAAATCAATAAATCCTTTAAACATGACACCAGGACGTAACTCCTGGTAAAGTAACGTCTCTATGCCTGCTAAATATACTCCTTTAGTACTAAAGTAAGCCCCTCTTTTTTTCTTTAAAAAATTAAGGATATGCTTACCGTCTAAATAGAACATATTCATTTCTTCTTGATTAGTAAAATGTTCATGACCATTCTGTGCTTTTTGTCCTTTATATGCTTTTATCATATTTTCATACAATAAAGCATCTAAGTCCATTTCATTAGCTGTTTTTACTTTATCGTTATAAAGTACATCAAGCCATGATTGAATAGTCTCATGCATTGCCGTACCAAATACGGCATGAATAGATGGTTGATAGGGAGCTAATCTCTTAACATAAGTTAAATACCATTGCTTTTGACATGAAGCAAAGCTAGATAGCTGACTATAGGAAATATGCTTGTTAGTCTTAGGAGATTGTTTAATGTAGCTCTCCTGTACTTGTTTTACTACTTTTGGTAGTTTCTTCGGCATAACTTGTTTTTAAACGTTCTAAATAAAGAGTAGCATCCATTAGCTCTTCTTGTAAGTGGTTGATCCAATCTAAAAAATTTAGATCTTCTCTCTCTAACGTTGTATTATATTTTTTAATTCCAGTTTGAGATCTCTCTTCAAACTTTTCTTTTACGGATTGAACGTATTTATCTCTTTTAATTTCTTTTTGATCTGAAGACGGTTCATCATAAGTGACGATTATATCTCCTGGGTACATTTTATGGCTTGGCATTTATTGAACTGATTTTATAACTCTTTGCATAAACTTATTTAACGCTTCTCTAATAGGAGTTCCGTAATGGCGATGATCATCCCACACTACTTTAGCTCCTTCTATATTAGAAATAATTTCTCCAATTACATCTAACTCTTCATCTTTCAAACCTCTTGCCTCAGCTAAAGTCTCTAAAACTCTAACTGCTGCTTTGAAATCTGTATCTGCTAACTCTTCATTAGAGACGATTGTACGGATAACTGGTAATTTCATTTAATCGTTTAGTTGTTTAGAATAATTGTTGGGATCAAAGTATTTTGCAAGTATATCTAATTGATCTTGATATTTTGCTATTTCTTCTAATTCCTGTTCAATAGATTCAACTATGTCGGAATGTTCCCCAATACCTACTGATTGATTTAAATAAATCTCGATGTTTGCTACATGCTTGTCGATATGACCTTGTGCATGACTCCTAACTGCTTTTAATAATATTTTTCTCATAATAGTAATATACGAATTTTAATTTAATTTACAAACTACATATACCTAATTTTATTATTTTCAACACTTTTTTTATCTATCCAACGAGTACTGCCGTCAGAAAATAAGACCTGTGATTGCCTGGTAGTTTCACTCAATACCTTAATAATATAGGGCTTTTTTGATTTTTCTATTTTATCTAATTCAGCTATAAATTCTTCTGATGTTTTTATTTCTTCTGCATCTTTAACTTTAATATCGTTTAATGCCTCTATAACTTCTTCTTCAGAAACAATATCATTTAAAACCATATCTAAAGCATGATCCTCATCAAATTCTTCTTCGTAGTGTAGACCATCATTGCCATTTTGCCCAATAATATCCATTCTTTTTTCGTCCATTTCTTTAAAAGCCTTTGATACTTCCTCTTGAGTATATTTTTTACTATACTTTAATCCATCTGGAACTGAACCTTTTGTTTTCTCTTTATCTAGGTCATCCCATTCACTAAAATTATCTTCAAGTTCACCATATAAGTTTTCTTGCTTTTTTGGATAAGCTTTTTCAAAAGCAAAGTTAGCTGCGACTACCAGAGATATAGCTAGAGGATCAAATACAAAGATGATAATAATTAATAACCAATTTATAATCTTATCCATTGGAGTTCCTGTAAGGCCTGATAGGTATTTCAAAGGACCTAGTTCACCGGCTACTTCTGTATTATTATCTAATTTAAGCACCTCTAATTGAAATTTCTGAAGGCTATCAGCTGCTACTGATCTTTTTTCTTGAACAGCTTTTCTATTTTCCTCTTCAACGGTAATACGGTTTTGAGACAAACGTAATTCAGCAGTGGATACTGTGGATCTAAGACCGCCCACAGCCGATGTGTCCCGTACTTGTATTGAGGTTGCCTTAGCATTACTGAGAGTACTAATATTGTTAGAAATTCTTTTAAGCTCTTCATCATATCTATCTAAATCATTCTGATAAAAATCAATTTTCTTTTGAATAAAACCTTTCTCATTTTCTACTATTGAGAGTTTAGAATAAGTTTCTTGATAAGCTGCAGATAAAAATCCATAAATACCCATTGAAGTAATTATAACTAATACTGTTGCTGCTACTATTAAATATGTTCTTAATAGCTTGTTCAATGTAGACCAGTATTGGTAAAGCAGAGATGCTATAACAAGCTTAGCTACCTCTAATGAACCGGCCATTATAATCACCTCAAAAGAAGCTCCGGCAAATAATTTGCTCAAGCCGCTAACTGAATAGAAAGCGGCCGAAGCAGATACTGACAGGGCAGAAGCGGCTATTAAGAACGGAAATAATCCTTTTTTAAAATTTTTCATTTTTGTACTAGAAGTAAAACAGTAGCTACAGCTCCTACTCCTGCACCTACTTTATATAGAAAAGTCTTTCTCTTTTGAGATTTTAACTCTTTTTGTAATTTTTGTGATAGTTCTTGTTGAAGTTTAAATTGTTCTTCTTTAGTAAGAATGATAGTTTCTAAATTAAGTACTTTAGTTCCTAATGTTGATATAACACTATCTTTAACTTTTAACTTCTCTTTGTTAAGATCTAGTAATTTGCTTAAATCTGTAATGACAAGTTTATTACCATCACCTTCGATAAGATCTTTAATTACAAGTTTAACGATTGGTACCTTGAGAGGTACTATCGAGTCTTTTTTCGTATCTTTTTGCGAAAAACTGCTCCAACTCAGTAAAAGTAAACTTATCAACAGAATTAGTTTTTTCATTTGTCTTTCTTTTAATTGATTTAATATTTGTCTGTACATTAGAAATATCGGAATCGATTATTTCTATTTGAGTATGAAGAGAATTAATCTTCATATCTAGTTCTTTATTCAACGTATTAACTGAATCTACTTTTGTTTGAAGATTATCTATTTTATCTTCATATTCTTGAATATTAGTTCGTATCTTATTATTTATAAAGAGATTATACACCATTAAGGCAGCTAAAATCCATATAATAACACTCTGTCCTCTTTTCATAATTATATAATATAAGAACTTATTTTTAATTAAACAACTTGTTAATATAAATAGGAAAAGGATAGAGTTAACTATCCTTTCCATGAACGAAATCTAAATTATACTATAAACTTACTAACATATCTAATAGCTCCTGTTGTGGAAACATATCGAATTTGTCTTTTCTAGTATTAGTGTGTGTCCACAGCCCTTTTATTTTTCCATAGTAAGCATCCTCATTAAATTCAAATGCAGCTGCTCCTTTTTCCTTTACTAAAGCAGGTAATCCGGCTCTTACATCAACATTATCTCTTTCAGCAATCCAAAGAATCCATTTTTTTAATGACTCTATTTGCTTGTCTGAGTAGCGATGCCAGTCTGTATATCCTCTAAATGGTTTATCTAGAGTTACGATTTGATCTTCTACTACATTAGTTCCAGCATATGTTTTACCGTTTTTAATGTATCCAAAATTACAAACCTCTACTGCTACAGAATTTTTATGCATTTGGAAGTTACCGTTTTTACCTAAATGGTAACCCCAGTTGCCTTGAGGAAAAGCCTGAACCATTACTCCGTCATATTCAGTATCATTTCCTTTTACAGAAGGTCCTCCTAATACAAACTCAGTAGCGATAGCTCCTCTATCATCTCCAGCCCATTGTTTAATACAGTTGTATGGGTTATGCCACCCGGCTGTATGATGAATAAATACATATTCGGCATTAATAGGTCCAGCTTTATACTCATCCTTAGGCATAAAGTACTCTACTACGTCTAAACCGTTTTTAGTTATAAATTTTTTCTTAGAGAACTTTAAGTGACCTGGAACTACTTCTGATAATGGAGTATTATCCGTATCAGCTAATCCCATCTTCCCTAAAGTATTAGGACCTACTAAACCATCGGCTGGTAATCTGTTTTTAGATTGCCATTTTTTAACAGCTTCAGCAGTTCCTTTACCAAAGATACCATCAGCTTCTACACCTACGGTTTCTTGAATACCCTTTACTACATCTCCTCGAGATCCAACTTTATAAATCATTTTATTATTCGTTTATTAATACTACTTCTTTTCCAACATGCTTATGAGCATTTTTTAGAGTAGGTGCTAATAGGGGATGTTCAGCCATTGAAGAGTGAGCAGCATGAACACAGTAAGGACAGTTTTCTTCATATACCTTATTTAATGTTTCTTCTACATTCTCTGTTTTGACTTTTACCTCTACTATATCTTTTTGAATTTCTAAGGTTGCTTCTAATGTCCACCCAGCGGCTCCTAAAAGAAGTGCTCCTGCTAATCCAGTTAAAATTTTTTGTATATTCATTTTATTCGTCGTTTTTCTTACCAAATATTTTTCCTGCTTCAGCAATACCAAACGATCCTAAAGTAATAATAACAAATGAATTATAAATAAATTCGTTAATTACTAAGTCTTTTCCAAATATTCCTGAACCTATATCTGCAATAGCAAAAGCTGCCATCATTGCAAACGACATAAAACCTACTACGGTTTTTTCATTATAGTCGTTTTTGTCTTTAAAAATGTCTCCAAAAGCCATCCATTTACGTTTTAAATAATTAAACATAGTATAACGTATTAATTAGTAACTATTTTATATAACTATAAATAGCTTATAGAACTGATTCAATCGCTTTTTTTACAGCAGAAGCAAAGGTAGTTTTTTCAAACGGTAAGTTCTCATCATTCAAATCTAAAAAAGTAGATTTAACGGAAGTTTTAGCTATTCCTTCACCTAGTAGTTCTTTATTATCTATTATTACTTTAATTTTAACAATAGTTTCTTTCTTCTTTTTTTGAAAAGGTCCTAAAGATATGCCTTTAGAAGGAGCTTCTATAGAGAGTACTTCAACAAATATAGGTTTTCCTTCCATACATAATTCATATTTTTCTGATAGTACTTCTTCAGTCATTTGCTTAATACCGAAAATAATACGTCTTTGGTTTAACTCTTCTACTTCTGCTTTAGAAACAACTCGTTCTACTTTATAACAATCTTGAGCGTAAGTAAAGATTGGAAATAACAGAATCAATAATAATTTTTTCATAGATTAAAAATTTAATTTACCTCCAGTTAATATTTGATAATTTAAGAAGTTACCTGAGGTCTGATATACTCCTGTAAAGCTAATATTATATTTAAATGTTTTAGTTATTTTAATATCCCACGAACTAAACGGTACTACAAGTACTCCTGCATCCCACCATTTACCTTCATAAAATTGAGTGAATGGAGAATATACTCCTAAGACAAGTAAACTAGTAGATATTCTAGGACTAATTTTAAAATTGCGATGTATACCCGCTACTGAGGATATATTTTTTAGTGTTCGTTCTCCTAACTTACCGTATGTAAAATTTACACCAGCCATACCTGTAAACTTCTTACCTTTACCAAATCTAAAAGATTCTAAAGCAGTTGTTGTATTGAGTAGGTTACTTTTAAAATTATACATTGTAGTATTAGCTAAAACTAAATTAAAGGTTTTTTTAGGATTAATCCAGGATTTATAAAAAGTCAAACTCAAATCATTAGTAACTGAAGTATAGGTAAATAAAGCTCCTTTTATTCTAGTATTTCTAGTATTAGCATGAGTTATACTACCTACAAATCTCATCTGTCCTGCTTGGGTTTGGTCTGTATTAGAAATAACTACTATATCTCCAGATGCTATAAGACTACCAGCTTGTTTTTGAGCTTTATTAGATTTCTTTTTACCTCCTCCCGTTCCTCCATCTATAGCATTTGATAATGAATTAGCCGTAGATTGAGTTGCAGATCCTTCTACAGTCGATTCAGTCTCCTGTTTTCCTCCTGTAGACGAGTTATTTGTAGTTCCAGTCTCTCCAGTTGTTTGAGAATTAGATCCTCCGCCTGATTGAGTAGAGGATTGATTTCCCTGGGTTTCTTGATTGCTCTGATTTGTTTGATTATTGTTTGAGCCTCCGGATTGATTTGAATTGCTTCCATTGGTTTGAGTGTTTTGTTCATCCTCTTCGCCGCTGTCTGAGTTATTACCTCTGGATGAGTTATTAATGCTTTCTGTTGGAGGTAGCATTCCTCCTCCCAATACAGACATTATATTAGTTACCACTGTAAGGGTATTAGCAACTGCTGTACCGTTAGTCTGATTAACTATTGCTTCGGTTACACTTTGACATGGAGCAGAGGAATTCAATTGACTAACGGTTGTAAGCCAATTATCGAAGACTCCATTAGAAAAATCTTGTTGATTGAATGCTTGTACTTCACCAAAGTAGTTTAATACTACCTGATCTCCTATAGGAACAGTTATTGATTGTTGATTCAATGTACAGGGGTCTGTATAGGTATAGTTATAAGTTTGACTATATCCTAAAGAAGTTATAAGTATGCTTATAACAATTAGTATATTATTCTTTAAAGATACCACGCTTAATCATTTTTTTAACGATTCGTGCAGCAGCAGTTTCAAGAGCTTTTTTTGTTGATATACCTATAGTTGATTTATTAAACTTTATTTCATCTAAACTATCAGCTAAGTTTGATCTCTTAATAGTTACTGCTTCTCCACTTCCAGAACCTGTAAATATAGAACCAGTCTCAGCATCAACAAATCTAACTTGCATACCGATTATAGTTTTTAGTACAACTTTTACTCCATCTTTAGTAATTTCTTCTTCCTCAGAAACTGAGTAGTCATATATTTCTACGTAAGTAAAGTATTTTGCTAGTATTACATTACCTTTTACTTGTACTTTATTCTGAGATATTCCTTTAGAAGATGCTATATGTTGTTTAATCATTCTTTGCTTTATCTCTTCCTTATCTTCGGTAAAGATAAATCTATCAGTCCATTCTAAATAAGATAAAGTAATATTAGATACACCTAATCCTACTCTATTGTCTCTTAATTCAGGATAGAATTCATATAATTCAGGAGTAAATCCTATATTTAATACCTGTATTGGTACTTGAATATCTCCATCATAATCTGATACTTCTTCTATCGATTGTTTTTCTTCGAAAGCTGCTTTATAATTTTCTGTTTTAGTAGAACCTAAAATTTGAGAATATGATAAAGTACTAACTAGTAAGAAAATTAATACTAAATATTTTACCATGATTCGTATTCTTTATCTTTTTTACTTTCTTTCTTAGCAGGTACCTCTTTTATTATAATAGTTTCCTTTACTGGTTGTTTTTGTTCTGGAATATTTATAATTATTTCTTGAGGTTTATTTTGAATGGAATCTTGAACAATAATAGTTTCCTCAACTGGAGGGCTGAATAAAGCCTCCATATTAGAAACCACTAATCCTCCTGCTGTAGTTATTACTATTCCTATCCCTGCAATTATTTGATTTTTTATTTGTGCAAAAAATCCTGGTTCTTTTTCTTTTTCTTCTGACATAATGTTATTTTTTTACCCTATTTTTAATTTAACTGTATCATCAATCATACTGGCAGCAAATCCACCCACTTGAGCAATAAATTGACCATATAGTTTAGTTTCGTCTTTTCTATCTATGAATTGCATTACAGCTCCTCCACCCGTACTTGCAGCACCGCCAAACCTCATTCTTACTTTTTTTGGTAGGTCTTTTGGGTTTACGTACCACTCTCCTGCTACTGGACCTCCACCAGCTGCAATAGAACCACTACTTTTAGTAAATTTAAAATATACTTTTTTACCCTGCCCCTTTAAAGTAACCTCTATTTCGGTTGCTATGAAAGCGAATATCTTTAAAGTTCCTGCTTGTTTCCAGCTCATAATAATTTACTTTTTAATTACTTTAAATGATTTAACAAATTTATCATTTGCTATCTGTAATAAATAGACTCCAGAAGGAAGTCCATATAAATTTTCTTGTACCGTCACATACCCTTGGAAAAAGCTTTGTTCTTTATAGGTATACTGTCTACCTGCTAAATCTATAACTCTAACTTTGTATATTCCAGTATTGGGTAAAGTAAGATCTAATGTTATTAATCCTTGGGTAGGTACGGGATAAGCAATACCTGATATGCCGTCTTTAGGGTTATACCAAGTACTTCTGTTAAGATTAATATACCCATCAGTATTAGATACTGCTAGATCCCATCCTAGTTCTGTACCCGCTGTCCTTCTTCCAATTGTAATTGGGGTTTCTGTCCAGTTTTGGTCTAATACTGTAAATTTAACTACAAATAGTTCTGTATTTTGGATTAAGTTAAAATTTCCAAATGATGAATCGTACCCTCCCCATCTTATCTTACCGTTACCTGTATCCATTGTATAGGTAAGCCATTCTTGAGCTTTATTAGATATAATAATATCTGTAAACTGTAGTATGGATTGATCGTAATTTAAAGCAAATTCTAAACTACCAACAATGTTTCCATTTGTATTAACAACTACAGGTAGTTCTATAGTTGGACCTGCAGGAACAGATAACTCCGGTACTGTAAATTGTACCGGAGATTGATCTGCTATAAATAAAAATACTAAAAATACTAGTAGCTTTTGCATACTATTAGTTTAATCCTGTACCATTTGCATCTCCTAAAATCAACATATAGTAGTTACCTGAGGTAGTATTGTTAATTAATGGTGAAACAAATGTTGCTAATCCAGGTATTGTACTGCTTTGATTTGTAGTTGCATTTAATATAGTTGTATATTGTGCTTCAGTAAAGAATAGTACATCAGGATTATTTGGATAAGAGTTAGCGTTTTGAGCTAATCTATTAAATACTGTAAATGAATCTGCTGCTGTAATTGAATTAGCTTGGTTAGGGTTAGCAGTATAGTACTGAATACCTGTTGGTGTTTGTAATCCAATTGCAAGTTGTGCAATCATATTTGCATCTGCAGTTGATAGAGCAGAACTAGCATCTAAACCAGAATTAATTTTAACTCTAATTTGCCAGTAAGATTGATCTAAATTATCTTCAAATACTGCTTGACCAGTTGCTGTAGTATTTACTGTCTGTAAGTCTGTCCAAGTTACACCATCAGCTGACTTTTGTAAAATAACTGGGATAGTTTCTGCTGGATTATCTGCTGAGTTTAGGATAGTAGCTGTGTAATTAAATACTGGTTCTTGAAGTACTCCACCATAGTTATGTAATCCTAAATCTGTATCAGTTCCATCTACTAAAGTACCGTAAGCAGGAAAAGAAGATGCTCCTGTAAAAGACATATCCGAAATAGGTCCGTTATTAAATCCAGCATCAAAGGGTAAAGCTACATTAAACATTGAACCACCAGCGATATCAAAGTTAGTATCATTTCCAGTATAAACCCAAGATACAGTTACATTCCCTTCTGTATCATTTACATTATATTGAAAGTAGTTGTTTGTTTCTGCTCCAGTATAAGTAACAGTAGGGGCATCAAATACACCAGCATCATACCAGAATCTAAACTGTAAAGCTTTATTTACTGTACCGGTTTGGTTGTCATAGTAGATTACTACATCTGTAGGGTTACCGGCTCCTACAGGTTGTAAATCATAAGTTGCGTCAAAAATTAAGTACGGCTTAGTAGCATCCGGTGCAGTAGTCTGTGCTGCAGTAAAGGTTGTTACTAAAACTGTACTTAAAGCTAAAAATAGTTTTTTCATTTTTTTAGTTTAAGTTTATTAATAAAAACCAGTGCTATCAAGCACAATATTCTACAATAAATAGAGTATAAAACTAGTTCCTATGACCTTTTCTTACAACATAAAAATCATAAGTTTGACCGTTTGGTATGTTCTCAATAGTAATACTAGCTACACCTACATAGGTACTTGTTAGGTCAGATGTACTAGAGTTTATCACAGACCATTCAGTAGAAGTAAATATTCTATAATCTGGGTCTGTTCCTTGAAAATTAGTAATATTATTGTTTATTTTAGCATATATAGAATATATGTCACTAACAGTTAGTAACCTATTTCCATTAACATCCATCCTGAAGTAATCCTTAGAATTTATATCTTCTTGAATCAACTTTAAATTAAAAGATTGTGCGTCAGAAGTAGTAGGTTGAGTATAAGTTATAGATTGAATTACTACTTTAAAGTTATAGCTATCGGCATTTAAGGTTGTTGTGACTTCAAACTCTCCTTGTTCATTGGTAGATAGATTAGTATAGAGAGTGTAGTTAATTTCTCCTGTTGTTTTATAGTATACCTGAAGAGGTATATTTTGAATGCCGATTCCTTCTGAGTTACGTATATTACCTGAGAAGTTAAATGGATCAATTGCGCCTGTTACTCCGGATTTGAAGTCAAATGTGTTGCCGTAGGAGTAGTTTCCACATAAGGTAGGAGAAGAAGAGAACACCATTATGAATCTCATATAAATCTCTCCATTAAATACTGTGGTGGGTACTGTAAAAGTTCTGTTAAAAGTTTGGGTAGTATTAGGAATCACTCCATTATCACTAAATACCAATTCGCCTGAGTCAGATAAATCTCCATTACCGTTAAAATCTATCCATAGTTTAAAGTATTGGTTGTAGTTACCATTTGTAGTTGCTGTATAGGATATTTGTATATCTTGTCCAGCTTCTAAAGTAGGAACCGGAGTTCCTGTATAGTCGTAGTACCCCGGTCCGCTAAATCCAGTATTACCTGCATATGTTTGACCATTAATTGTTATACTAGCTACATACTCACAACAAAAGCTAGTTGATGTAGAAGGGCATAATGGAGATTGAGCTTGTACAATTCCTGTACTAAGCAGTAATAATAAAAGTAATTTCTTCATATTAATAAATATCAAAAAAAAAAGAGGACTTTCGCCCTCTCTTTCATTTAATGTAAACTAAGTTAGTCTAAATCTTTAACTTCCTTAGGTAAAAACTCAGCATTAACATGACCGCATTTAGTGCATGCAAATACAGGGATTGGAATATAGGTTGGTTGACCTGTTCCTGTAAGTAATCCTGATGCTTTTCTCAACACTACTACTTGTTCAAAATGTACATGATTACATTCTTCACAAACTACTGCTTGAGTTTGTTTGATATCAATATTTACTTGAGGTTGCTGCATTATTGCTTATTTTGTTTTTTGTTAGAACGACGAGTTCTTTTTTGTGAAGGTTTACGGCCTCGTCTCGATTTGCCTTTTGCTGCATCAACAACATCTTTAGATTGCTCTACTACTTCTTTAGCAGCATCAACAACATCCTTTACTTCTTCTTTTACTCTTTTAGCTCTACGCTTAACTTCTTTAGCTACTTCTTTAACATCTTCTACAGCGTCTTCAACTTCGTCAGGAATAAAATCTCCATCCCGATCATTGATTTTTCCTTTCTTGTAGAAGCCGAAATAGTAAACTGCAGCGGCTATTGCTAAAATTGCTAAAATAATTAAAATAGTTTTCATGTGTAATCTTTAAGTTAAAATATAATTATAAATATGCAATACCATTTTTTCGTGGGTATTTTTCTGTTATATGGTAATAAAACTCTATAAGAGTATCTTCATACTGTTCAAGTTCGTCTAGTATTTTTTCTTTAGTTAAACCTACTAAGTCACTTAAGCTTTTAGCGAGTTCGTTTAATTTTCTGCTTTCGTCGGTCTCAAAATCTTCCATAAGTCTTTTTCTACGAGCTCTATCTAAAGACGTCTCTTCTACATATCTTCCTTGATCATTAAAGTGTTGTAAATACTTTTCATTTATTCTATGCTCTACTACCTCGGCTTCAAACTTATACGGTCCAAAATCAAAGTCGCCATTTAGAATTCTATCTCTTAAAGGACTTCTATTAGAAAGAGGTTTATTCTTATCTACATAGCTCCTCCACCAATGAAACCTATTATAAGGTTTCTTATAGTAATTTTTCTTAAAATACTTTTCAAGCCACTCAGTAGAATGAGCTGGTTTATGTGGAAGACTTATATTCATATAACGTTAATATATGAACTAATAATTTAATCGCAAACTTTTTTTACAGAAATTTCATCATTAGTTAGAGCTTTAAGCAGCTTAACTGAAGCATCTGGATAATTACGTGCAATATTTGTGTAAGTCTCTAACCACTCATCCTCACTTACTTCTAGTTCTTGCTTTAATAATTCACGTACTTCTGGATTACCTCCAAAAGGTCTTCTGTAAATAGTTTTACCTTTATCTGGTGATTCGAAGATATAACCATCTTCCAACATTTCATAGTATTTTTTAACTGTATCTGACATAACTTAATAAGGTTTAAAGTAATTGTGTTTTTCTAAAATTTGATTTAATTCTTCTTTAGTAACTGTTGTATCTTTGCTTGAGAATTCCTTTTTAATAGGATCAGAAGCTAAATTACTATAATGCATGAAATAACAATCATATAAATCACTAAAGTCCGTACGAGTTACTTCCTCCTGAGCAACCATTATTTCATGTATCTTTTCTGATATTCTAGGTTTACCGGTTATGAATTTTAAGCCAAATTTTTCCTGGTATATTTCAAATAAATCTTTAACTAAAAAGGATTTAAGATTTGGGATAACATTATACCCATCTACATTTAAAGCTTTTTCAACCAGGTCAATAGCATCATCTATTGAAATCATAAACCTAGTCATCTCTTGAGAATATAATGTTAAATCGTATTTATTTTTTATTGAGTCCCAAATAAGAGGAATAACACTTCCGGTTGAATTTAGTACGTTACCGTAGATAGCACTAGAAAGTTTTACCTTAGATTTATCTGAGTTAACTATAAAGGATTCTCCGGCTATAAATTTCATTGCCCCATATAGGGTGGTTGCAGCTCTAGATTTATCCGACGATATGAAGCACGCAGACTCGAAATTATTCTCTTCTGCAACACGTCTTGAGTTAATAGCTCCGTCAATCAACACCCTTACTCCTTCTTCTACATTTTGGTCAACGGCCTCGATCTGCTTTAAAGATGCCGCAAATATTCCAATGTCGTGTCCGGCCGATGCTCTTTTCAACAAATCAAAGTTACGCACATCTCCTATCACGCAGTTTACTTTAGGAAATTGTTTTTTAAGGTAGTAATGTTTGGCCTCGTCTCTTGAATAAACCGTTATCTCATTATCATCATAATAACGTTTAACCAAATTCGATCCCAGAAAGCCGGCCCCGCCGGTAATAAATAACCTTTTATTTTTCATATATTAAAAATCTGCATCAGGATACCAGTTGTCGTATTCATCCCAATCGCTTTTATGTTTTAACTTGCGAGTATATTTAGAATTATCCCCGTGGTCCTTCTGTATCATCTTGCGACGAGCCAGTTGGGCTAAATTCCCCTTTGAGTATTTCTCTTTCCCGTATGTTCCAACCTTCTTCATAAAACACAAAATCTGTCATATACCTTATTTATATCTTAATATAAGAAATATATTCATAAATATCAACTATATAAATAATAAAAACCCCTCCTTATAGCATTCTCGGTAGTACCGAGCGGTTACGGCACCAAGGCTTTTGGGGAAGGGTCTTTTAAGAATTCGCGCGTGGCAAAGAGAGGAAAACGCCCCCTACTTCGTTTCGTCCATATTCGCTTTCTTGTAAGGAGTAATCAATTTCTTGATCTCACCTGCAGCTTTACGGGCACGAGCCTGAGAAGCTTTAGTAGATCCTTCGTTGTTTTCTTGTAAAATGTTAAACTGCTCTGCAATTTGTTCAAATAATTCTTGTTTTGCACTCATTGGTTTTCTTCTTTTAGTGTTTAATTTTGGGTATGTAAATTCTGTTTTCATTAACCTATTACCCTTATAGGTCCATTTATCCTTGAGCCCATACTCATTTGTAAATTCGATAACTTTTACTTTATCCATTACATCATCATATTAGGATCAATACCTTTATTTTCTTTTTCTTTAATATTAGAAATAACTGTTTCTGTAATTAACATAGTACCGGCTACTGAAGAAGCATTTTCTAATGCTAGTCTGGTAACTTTAGTTGGATCTATAATACCGGATTCAAACATATTAACAACTTTTTGTTCTCTAGGATTATAACCAGCCCATAAGTCACCTTCTTTCATTAATACATCTTCTTCAATATCTCCGATCTCCTTTTTAGAGTATCCTGCATTTTGTAATATCTGATAGAAAGGTTTTTCTGTTGCTTGTATCACAATATCATATCCTGTTTGCTGATCGTAAATATCTAAAGCACCGATAAAACCAGCTAAGTATTTAGAAGCATTTAGTAGAGCAATTCCTCCTCCAGGTAGTATACCTTCTTCTAAAGCTGCTTTGGTTGCATGTAGAGCATCATCTACTCGATCTTTCTTTTCTTTCATCTCCACTTCTGTATGACCGCCTACATGAACAATTGCTACACCTCCGATGAAAGCTGCTAATCTTTCTTGTAATTTTTCAATTTCATACGGAGAATTAGATTCATCAATTTGAGTTTTTAATTCTTCTACTCTTGCTTTAATTGCATCTTCAGATCCTAAAGCATCAATTATAGTTGTATTTTCTTTTCCAACTGTTACTTTCTTTGCATTACCAAACCAGTTAGAATCAAATTTATCTAATCGCATTCCCTTCTCTGTTGAAACAACGGTACCGCCAGTTAAAATTGCGATATCTTCTAAGATTGCTTTTTTACGATCTCCAAAATCAGGAGCTTTAACTGCAACTGTTTGTAAGATACCTCTCATTTTGTTTACTACTAATGTAGAAAGTGCTTCTCCGTCGATATCATCTGCAATAATAAGCAGAGACTTATTCTGTTGAGATACTGCTTCTAAAATAGGTAAAAGCTCTTTAACTTGGTTTAATCGCTTATCTGTTATCAAGACTAACGGATCACGAAGAACAGCTTGCATTGAGTTGTTATCCGTCACAAAATACGGAGACTTATAACCTCTACTAAATTGCATACCTTCAACTGTTTCCAGATAGGTTTCTCCTGTACGTGACTCTTCAATTGTTACAACTCCATCTCGGCCTACCTTGTCCATGGCTGTGGAAATTAACTCACCTACTTCTATATCGTTATTAGCTGAAATAGTGGCGACCTGTTTAAGCTGCTCTTCGTCCGTTATGTCTTTTGATAAATCGTTTTCTAAATAATCTACTACTTTGTTTACTGCTTCATCAATACCTCGTTTTACATCAACTGCGTTTGCTCCTTTGGTCATTACTTTAAGGCCCTGTTTATATATCTCTCGGGCTAATAATGTAGAGGTAGTAGTTCCATCTCCTGCTTGATCAGCGGTTTTAATTGAAGCTTGTTTCACTAACTGTGCTCCTATGTTTTCAACTCTGTCTTCTAAATCAATAGATTTTGCAACTGTAACTCCATCTTTAGTAGATACCGGACTGCCCATATCTTGCTCTATAATAGCATTACGTCCTGCAGGTCCTAAGGTTGCAACTACTGCATCTGCTAATTTATCTACCCCATTTAGTAACTCTTTACGAGCATCGTCTGAAAAAATTATCTTCTTATCCATTACTTTCTTCTTTTACTGTTGCTAAAATTTCTTTATCTTGAACAATTAAATATTCATCACCTTCAAAATCAATACGTAAAGTACCGATTTTTGGAACTAATACTACGTCGCCTACTTTTGCTTTAACAGCAACGTAATGCCCAAATTCAGATGTTCTACCAGGTCCTACTGCTACGACCTCCCCCATCTCAGGTTTTTCTTTACCCATGTCAGGGATAACAATATTGCCATACATTTGTTCGCCTTCGTCTACAGGCTTAACAAGTACACGGTCATTCTGTGGAATAAGTGTTTTACTCATTTATAACTTTTTTATTTATTTAATTAATATACGAACTATAATTCGAAAATCAAACCCTAGAGCGGAAAAAACCTATTTAATTTTCAAAATTCTTGGTTGTGAATCTTTAGCAAATGGGATACTAATTTTTAACAAACCGTTTTCGAAGTTTGCATCAGCTTTAGATAAATTATATTTACTATCAATTTTCCAACCTAAATTAAAAGACCTTTTAGCAATACCTCTGTGGTAGTACTTAGTTTCGTCTTCTCCTTTTGATTTGTTGTAGTTAACTTTTAAGATGTTTCCTTCGATTAAAATCTCAATTTCATCTTTTGAGATCCCTGTACAGGCGATATCGATCGTTACTCCATTTAGAGCTTCGTATACATCTACGGGGTGGGGTACTTTGGTGTCGTGTGCTAGCGGAAGATAGTTGCCAGCGTCTTGAAAAAAATTCTTAATTAGAATGTCGAACGGTGTACGTTCATTAAAAAATAATGTACTCATATCATTTAAATTTATGACGTCCTAAGATCGTCGGTTAATATATAAATTAAAATTGCTCTAGGGTCAATTTTCTTTATTATAAATAGTATTAGTATTTGTTTTTAGTGACCTTCTTTCCAGTTATCTGCTATTTCAGGTGGTGCTTTTAAGGTCACCCCAGGCAGTACTAGATTAGTCTCCATTATATGCTGAACTATAGGAGCAAATTCTTTAGCTTGATCTTCTCTAATATTAATTATAAGTTGATCATGAACTTGAGCTTGAACTATTGCATCTATATTCATCTCCTTAGCTTTACGGTTAATCTTCAATGCTGCCCTGTTTACTACAGATGCTGCTAAAGACTGTAATTGAAAGTTAAGACAGTTATTTAAACCATTTCGATAATCTCTATATACTTGAAGTACTTGATCTTTACCGTACTGATCCGATAGTTGATTTCTAAATCTCCAATCCATTATTCTCTCACCGAACTTCTCATAGATCTTTTTCACTTTAGGTAAGTGACGAATCCTACCAACATAGTTTTTGATATATCCATGATCTTTAACCTGAAGTCTAGATTCCTCTCTCCATCTTTTTAGATCAGGAAAACCATCCAAATAACCTGCTACTAGTTTCTCTGCTTCTTTTGTAGGGATACCTAAAGTCATACCTAGAGCATAGGCTTCCATTCCATAAGCAATCCCTAACGAATATGCTTTTGCTTGATTACGCTTTACAGGATCTAACTTTTTAAGATAGTTATCTGCTTTTTTATCTGGAGATACTCCTTTTAGTTCTTCTGTTTGTATTGCAACGGTAGAGTAGAAATCCCAACCGTTATTAAAAATATCTTGAAGCTTTTTATCTCCTGTTACAGAAGCAAAGCAATGAGGTTCTAAAGATTCGTAATCCGAATCAATTACTTTTCTACCGCCACCTGCAATTAGGAATGCTCTAACTATATTAGTATAGTTTACAATAATAGGAGCATCTTCTCCTTCTTCTTTAGGTTTAGGAAGCTGTTGAGCATCTGAGCCGTATCGGCCAGATACAGTTCCGTGTTGCTTGAAGTAGAAATAGTATCTACCGTCTTCACTATTATCTATAAATCTATCTATATAGGTAGATTTAATCTTTAGTAACTTATTGTAAATACGTAAATTCTCTGCCCAAGCATAAGTCTTAGCAAGAGATTCTAACATATCCATATCAAATTGAGCTTGACCTTTTCTTGTCTTACTCTTAGCCTTTATCCCCATATAGTTAAAGACTATTTCTCCTAAGTGCTTTTTAGATTGAATATTTATATACTCTCCATCATTTTTCTCTTTCCATAAAGCCATAGATATCCTAGCTATTTCTAACTCTTCTAAAACAGAATTATCACCAGTCAATAGAAACTGTTTAGCTGGACTATCTTCTAGTTCTTCTATATTTTTTTGAGTAAGAGAATACTTACCAGTCTTCTCAGATTTAGGTAACGCTAAAGAGTATCTCTGTGCAAGCATTTGAGCCCAACTTCCTTTATGGTTAGGAGGGAAGTTATCAAAAGCTGTATTCATAACCCATTTCTTAGCCTCTGAAGTAGCTAGTAAGCTTTTCATTACAATTTCTTTATTCTCCTCTAAATCTTTAACTATATTATCATGAGTTTCTTGGAGAAGATCCATATCCAAATCTACTCCGTATTCCTCCATAGGGATAGTAACCTCTTTATAAATCGGCATTACTTCCTCTTCAAAGAAGAACTTTTCTAAGTTTTCTTCTTTTAGCTTAGTTAAGAAATAGTTACATAAACGTAAAGTTAAATCTGTATCTGCTGATGCGTATTTAGAAAGTATATCTAGATCTGCTTTATATATCTCGAAGTTAGTTTTAGTTACTTCTCCTCCATTAGCTTTAATAGAGTCTTTTAATTCTATTTGCTCTTCATTAGCTGCTTTTTCTACGTCTAATCCAATATGCTCCTGAACTGAGATTGCTAGAGGTTTTAATCCGAACACTCCCATACCAGCACCTTCTTCTTGTACTGTATGAACGAGGAGCAACGTCTCTACCCAAAGATCTTCTAGTAAATCTACACCAAAGTAGTTCTTAATAAACCTACAGTCAAACGAAGCATTATGCATTACTAACTTCTTACCTTTAAGCATTTTAAGCAAGTTCTTAGAAATAACTTCTGCGGATGTACCGTCAATAATTTGCGGCTGTAGGATATTTTTTTCAAAATTCCATACTAACGTAGGAAGGTAAAACCCTACTCCCTCTGCACCAGATATAGACCATCCTACGATCTTACCTTTTCTCATATTTAAAGAAGTAGTTTCCGTATCTATTGCAATAACTTCTGACTCTTCTATATGTTGAAACATTAGTTTTAGAGTTTCAGAATCTCTAACTGTGTAGTATTTTTTTTCTATTTGCATATATAACCTATTATTAATTTCGTTGCATATTAAGTGCTGGAACGTCTCCAACCTTATTGAAATAATCATGAAGCATAGCTTCTTCTAAACCTTTCTGATAATTAATATAGAAAGAATAATTCAGTAAAGAAAATTTTTCTTTAGGAGTTTTTAAAGCATATATAAGTACCTTACCGTACTTATCTTTTATTTCAGCTCTAATTCTATTATTACCTAAGTTACTTACACACTTATACTGAGTGTTAATTCTATGGTATAGATTTGCTGATTGACCTATTTTAAGCACCTCTTCTTCTAGAGAGCATATTAAATAAACGCCAGGATTGTTATTCCAATCTTCTTTTTTAATTGTGAATTCTACATCTACACCTTGTTTTAATCTATCACTAGTGTATATACAAGCAATCTTTTCAAAACCTTTTTCTTGCCAATATTTAGCTGTTTTCATATAACCTATTTTATACTTTAATATAAGAAAAAAGTTGCAATTAAGCAACTTAAATCTTTAATATTCTCCATATAAATCCCAGGTTTCTGGTTCTGGTTCTTCTATATCTACTTCTTTAGTAACTATGGCGTAAAGTTTTCCATTCAAAGGTTCTAATCTATAATGACCTTTAAATTTAGTTTTACGCATATATTGAGTAAGAGTTTGAACTAGTCCTTCGATTACGTTATCTCGATCAATTACCAGTTCCCAATTATCTCCGGGCGGAACTCTTTCTGCTATAAGTTCTTTATCCTCTATTAGTTCTTTTTGCATCAAAATACTCTTTTAAAAATTCATATCGGTATAACATTACCTTACCCTTATAGTAAGTAGTATTAACTTCTCTAGTAGCAACAGGTTCTTTAGATTTTAAAGCTACTTTGTATACATCTTTTCCTAATGCAGGTCCTGCTGCTTGACCTAAATAATCATAAAGTGAAGTTTTTGCATCTAAAGGAGACTTACCTCCATATTTCAACTCTTCTAACTCCATTTGCAATTTTATATTTTCCATAATATCTTTATTATAATTATACTACAGCCCTACCTTTCATGTAAAGCCAGTCTTTATTATTTCTAACTTTTTCGTTTTTATCTTCTACAGAAAGAAGAAGAAGAGGATGAATATCTAAATTTTCAGATAAAGTAATTAATGCTCTTAAATCTTTAGGAAAGCAATGACCTCCGAAACCGAAATCTCCATCTGGTCCTGGAACTGCCCAATGTGACTTTCCTAATCTTTTATCAAAAGTAGCATATTCGATTACTTTATCATAATCTAATTTTAGACCTTCACATATTTCGTATATTTCATTTGCATATGCTACCTTTGTTGCTAAAAATGTATTAGTAACATATTTAACCATTTCAGCATGAGTAGGCCCAGTTTTTACTATATGCGCTTGAGGAAAAGCTTTTCTATATAAAGTTTTTAATCTAGTAGTAGCCGGTCGAGGACCTCCTAATATAATTCTATTCTGATTATTGAAATCCTCAACTGCATTGATTTCAGTTAAAAATTCAGGATTAAATACTATATGCAAATTAGGATATAAAGAATTTAATCTAGCTGTAGTTCCTGGAGTTACTGTAGACTTAATGACTACTATCTTAGCAATTCCAAACTCTGCTACTCTTCTAATAGCATGCTCTACTATATCTATATGACATGTACCGTCAGTATTCATTGGAGTAGGTAGACATATGAATACCACTTCGTTGTCTAGAGCTTGCTGCTCAGTGCTGTTACAGAGATCAGCGTTTAAATCGTACGTACTAACTTTGAAGTATTTACTAAATTTTTGATATATAGCATTACCTACAAAACCTTGGCCTACTACACCAATATTCATTACTGCCTTAATGTTTTAGCAATTCTTAAATCTGGCCATGTAAAAAAGTCTGGTATCAAGCTTTGATGAGTAGCTCTAACAGGATTAATATCTAATCCTCCTCTTCTAGTATATAAACATGCTACCATTAATTGTTCAGGCTTATAGGCATCCATTAAGTGCTTGAATACCATTTCACATATCTCTTCATGAAAATGACTTACAGTTCTATGAGATACAATATACTTTGCTAAAGCATCTACTGCAGGTACATCTCTACCATTCATTCTAATAAATACATCTCCCCAATCTGGTTGGTTTGTTACTCTACAATTTGATCTAAGTAGATTAGATTTAAGCTTAACTTCGATAGGATCGTCTGAGTTATCTTCGATTAAAAGTTGAGAAGAATCTGATTTAAACGCTGTAAAATCTATTTGATCTAAATCTGCTATGTCTCCAAGATCTGTATATCCTTCAAAAGAAAAAGCTTTTCCATCTTCTTCTGAAGAGAAGAAAGATACAGTAGTTGTTGTTTCTAGTAATTCATCTAAATCTCTTTTAACTCTTGCTTCAATAACTGCTATACACTCAGCTGCAGTATCACCAATCCTAGTCATATTAAAAGAGTTTAAATACAACTTAATCGATTTAGATTCTACGTGGTATTCACTATCTGCAGGGCATACAATTTTTAACATACCAGCCACAGGCTGTCCTTTGGTTGTAATAGCTGATACTTCATAACAGTTCCAAGTATCTACTCCTACGAAAGAGTCTGATGTTAATCCGTAACCTTCCCTATTTAAGTATCTCGGTACTTTAACTAATAATTCCGGAGAGTAAGTGTCTTTATATCCATCTCCTCCAACTTTACCTAAATGTTTTGAAGCAATTTCTACTACTTCTTGATAATTTTTAACGTCTGCCATAATTTTAATTTATAAATTCCATTATTTGTTCTACTCTTTGCATAGGAGAACCAGTTATAGTCAAGTAAGGTTGACGTACTCCGTCTAGTACTGCTTTAAACTCTTCGTCTACTTCTTTTCTCCATTCTTCACTTATACTTCTTACTCCATCATCTACAGAAGCAAATTCAATAGGAAAGTAAATATAATGAGTATATTCATTTTTTACTCTATTCCAAGTATCTTCTATATAACTGTAAGTATGTGAAGTAACTCCTTTCATAAATTTAGTATAAACTACTACATCCATATAACATCTATCTAGTACTAAGTTATAAGGTTGAAGTAATGCTTCTAAATGAAAACTACTGATAGCTAACTGAGTAGCGCAAGTACCTTCTTCATTGATAGGAAATCCGTAACTGCCTACAGTTCTAGTAGATTCGTTTACGAATTCGTATTTAGGTAATTTATTTTTAAGTAGCTCATAAACAGTAGTCTTACCTGTACTACTTGCTCCTACTAATGCTATTCTTTTAATCATTTATAACCTTTTTATTTAATATACGAAAATTAATTTAATAAACCTAATTTTTTTGATAACTTAGTATATTTATCTATTTTTTCTTTTTTTCTATTCTGATGAATAGGTGATTTGTAGAATGGTTTATTTTTAAATAGTAAATCTATAACCGCTTCTAAATCGTTAATTTCTTGTATAAGCCTTTCCTCGTTGTTATAAGGTTGATCAGGTTCTGTTCCTACAGGATCGTTAAAACCAAATCTAAGTATCTTAGTTGCTCTTTGAGATACTTCGGCACATTCTTCTATAAGCAGCACAAGTAAGTGTTCTCTTTCCGTCATACCAGTATAGTTTTAAGAAACTGTATCCATAAGTATAAAGATCTATCTCTGGTTGCTTTCCACATTTCCTCTTCGGTAATTTTAAAAGCATTAAATCTTTCTTCAGCTATTACTCTACCTTCATCTACTCCGGCAGTTACTTTATGAAGTACACAGCCCATTACTGGATATTCACCTTCTAAAGCTCTCATCTGAGGATCTTTACCTTTTAACTCTGGGTATTCTGTAATAAGTCCTGGATGTCCGTTAAATATAGAGTATTTTTCACAAATACTAGCAGGCATAATTCTTAACCAACCATGCAAAGTAACAATAGGATTTTTATAGTATCCTAAAATATCTTCTAATTCCTCTACAGTAGGTTTATTAGAAGTAGTAACAATAATATTAGATTCTTTTATTTCTGGGTTAATAGTTCTCAACCCTGCTGGTCTTTGGTTAGTTATTATAGTGTCAGGCCATCTATTTAAAGACTTAGCTATATCAACTATTTCAGATCCTGTTTGACTAAAAAATGCTATCCAAGGTTTATTCATTTTACCAAACTTTTTATATTTTCAACAGGTAGTGGATACCTATATTTACCGTCAAATATCATATACCTAACTTTATTGTTAGATAAATACATTTCTTTTGCTTCCACATTTTCTATAACCCCTATCAGAGGTTCTCCTAGAAAATGAAACTCTACTTTATCTCCTACTTTATATTTAACCTTCTTTCTTCCCATTTGCAAACCATCTAAATTTATGTATATTATTTAAAATTAAATTTGTATCTTCAATTTTATAGTTAATTAATTCAAATAATTTCTGAGATTCTTTTGACCATAATCCATCAGTTCTATATCCAATTCCTTTAATTCCATGTACTACTGGATTGCTCGTATCTAACGAATAAATCCAAGGATATTGAGAATAGAAAGAGAACTCCTGTGGTAGTCCACATCCTAGTAAATGGTGAGGTTTATCTTGATTAATAATACCGTCTTTAACTAAGTCTCCAAGTAGCTTAATACGTCCTAGCATCCAGCTAACATATTTGTTAGGATGAACTACAGATTTAGTGTAATACGAATAATCAAACGAAATTGCAATCATATCTACGTTTGCAAACTTATCCATATACTCATAACAATCTACTATCTGCTCATAAGTCTTACCTTGGACTACTCCTATTTTCTTACCGTATACATTATCAGCATAATTCATATTCCAACTAGCCATTTGAGACATAGATTTCTTAGCATCCTCTAAAGCATCTGGAACGATATACCAGGTAGGTCTAAGCTCATTAATCCAGTAAGCAAATCTATCAGCATCAAAAGCCTCCTCTAACTCAAATATTGAATTATCTAAAATAACTTCTCTTCCTTTTTTTATCGCTTGTTTAAACTGATTAAGATATTCTTCATCTTCTTCAAATAAATGTACTAGAGCATAATCATAATCTGTTACTCCTTGTACATCTTCAAAGATACTTTTAGGACTTTCATGAGCTATTCTAATCATCTAACTTTATATTATTTAATGAGTTACGTAAATCTGCCATTGCTTTTTCTAAATCTTGAGTATACTTACCTGTATCTATATCACTAGCTTCTTGTGCTGCTTGTACTGCTATATTGTAAGGAACCATATACATTTTTAAGGCTTCCACATATACTTTATGCTCTTCTAAATTAATTGCCATCAAAAAACTGTTTTAGGTTAGGTCTGAAATAATTAATAGATTTCATTACTTTTTTATCTCTTGATCTGTATACGATGAACCTCCCATTAACTTTTTCATAATGGCACGGCTCACCCTGTTCTTTAGCTCGTACGGAGACAGTCTGTATGGCTTCTTCTTCAGTAGTACAAGATTTCGACATATTACTTGCTTGTACTTCTTGGTATGCTGGCCATATCTTATCCTTAAGGCCGTGTAACATAACACCGTTCCCAAGGGAAACATAAGTAATATCACACAAAGCATCCAGAACTTCCACGATGTCTCCGTTTTCGCAAGCCTGTCTATATTCCTCCAGTTCTTCGAGTATAAAGTCATATACGAACTGCCACTCTTTTTTTTCTGGTATTGTTGGTTCATAGTTATTAGGTTTACCGAAAGTAGCATTAAACTTCTCTACCTCGCTAACAAATGGTACTTCATTAACCCATACCGGTAACTCTTCTTCTTTAAATAATTTTAATTGCTTACCTTTCATAATCGTCTTCGTATCTAATTATATCATCTTCACCGAAATAAGTTCCGGTCTGTACTTCTATAAATTGAGCTGGTTTATCAGTTCTGTTCCAAGCTCTATGTTTAACTCCTTGAGGGATAGTTATACATTCTCCTTTATTAACTAAGTTATATTCATCATCATTTCTTACTACCGTAAGATGCCCTTTTACCAGTATCCACTGTTCTTGTCTTTTCTTATGAGACTGGTAGGATAATCTTTGATTAGGTGCTACAGTTATTAACTTAACTTTAGTATAGTCCGTATCTAATAATACATCGTAACAACCCCAAGGTCTTTCATCGTGTTCTAATGATTGCATTTCTCTGCTAATTCTATATTTTTATAAAACTCAGCTTTAGCTGATGGTTCCTCTAAAAAGGCTCCGGTTAGTTTAGCTGTTTGCATTGATGCTCCTCCATGCTTAACTCCTCTACAGGAAACACAAGCGTGAGTTGCATTAACTTGAACTGCTACTCCTAAATTACCTTCACATATCTTATCTACTGCGTTATGAATAGCTACAGTTAACTGTTCTTGTATAGCTCCTCTTCTACCGAATTGCTCTACTATTCTATTCAGCTTAGATAGTCCTACTACCTTACCGTCTTCAGCAGCTATATATGCAATACTTACCGTACCTCTAATAGCTTGATGGTGATGAGAACACATAGACGTTACTGGTATGTTACTCTCTTGTACAATACCGTCATAACCATCAGAAGGGAATGCTGTAATCTTATCTAATGGACTGTATCTACCTGCCCATAAGTCATTTACATATGCTTTAGCTACTCTAAATGGAGTATCTGCAGAATTAGGATCTTCTGCATAGTTACATCCTAAAGCGGTAAGAAACTCTGCATAAGCTTTTGCTGCTCTTTCTATAATAACTTGTTTTTCATGATCAGTAAGTCTTGCTTCTGGTCCTTGTAGTTTTTGTTTTTCTGCTAATTGAGTTGAAATACCGTTAGCAAATCCGGCTTGTACTAATTCTGTTCCTTCTATAAACTTTTTTGCCATTCTTATAACTTATTTATACTTTAATATACGAAATATAATTCTATTTAGCAAGATAATCTTGAATAGTTTTTGAACTAATATTTTCCCAAGGAAAAACTAACCAATGATCGTCCTTAATATCTTCCCCAACTATAAAAGGAAAGAAGGAGGAAGAATAACGTCTAGCTAGAGTAGCTGTCTTAAAGTTATGTCTCTGAATTTGAGCGAGGGTATTACCTGAGTCTGCTATATCGTCTACAACCAGTACCTTTTTTTTAAGATCTCCAGGAAGAGTTTTAGCTGCTTCTAAACCTATATAAGGAATATCAAATTTATGTGATATGAGTACTGCTGGGATTAAGCCTCCTCTAGGTATTCCTGTTACAAATTGAGGTTTTTCATAACCTTCTAACTGTTCCCCAATTTTGTCAATTTGCTCATCAACCCATTTCCATGTATATAACTTTTTTTCTGCCATTTTATGCTATGTTAGTAGTCCAGTTGCTATCTAAAACATAGCTGTTAGAACCTTTATTAATACTATAAACTTTTTCTTTTAGGAATTGCCACTGTTTAGGTGAAGCTGAATATGGATGTACTCCGTCTACGTAACCTTTAATCCAATCTATAAATTCTGTTTCTGTCATAACTTATTCTACTAAATAATCAATCCAATCTGTTCCTGATGTGTTTTTGTTAGGAAAAATAAATTTTAATTCCTTATCACCAAATTTAATTACTTTAACAAACTCTTTAGGAATTGCTGCTCCTCCAGGGACTCTCTTTATCGTATCGGGGAATTTTACTTCTATAGTAACGTCAACTTGATAAAAATTGGCTAAGCTTCTTTCAAATTGCTCTAATCGATTCCATACCCCTCTATTAAGACTTTCATGCTGAAGAGTACAGTTAAAGTATAGGAACGTTTCTCGAAGCATTTCTTTTGTGCAGCTAAATGCTGCTGCAGGAGCTAAATGCCCTTTATCCCAAACATTATTTGCATAGTCTTTATTATCTGATGTATGTATATTAGGTACTGTTCTAAAATCCATTCCAGCTCTATCAGCTCCACCTTTAGGACATTGAACTGTATAAGAAACTTTTAATGGCTGTTCTAAATCTTGATCGTAAACTACTTTGTAAATAGTTGTTTCTAATTCTACTACTTGACTAAATCCAAAAAAAGGAATTATTACTAATAGTGCGAAAAATTTAATTGTCTGTTTTCCCATGTAAATGATTTTAATAATTCTCTATCTGCTTCTGTTTTAAATTCGACTAAGTCGAAAGGTATTTCGCAACTTACAATATACTTTCTAAGTTCACCTAAAGTAACGTACTCGTCTTCAACACCTTGCCAAGGATCTTCTGATATAAGGAATATTGAGTTTATCCCTCCTGCTTTATAATCCCAAACTGGGTGGCCTTCTATAGTCACAATAAAGTCTAACTTTTCTGGACTAGCTGTTTCTATTATATTTTTAAATTTAATCATTTTTTATATAAGCTTTTAATTTATCGCATAATACTAATACATCGTCTGGTTCCATTGTGACTGCACAGCAGGTATTGATGTTTTCCATAATTAGCTCTAATATATGTAAAGCTTCTTCTTTAGACACATCTTTCCGTATTAAAGGCCATTATATGTGCACGACCTGTAAATCTCCATCCTTTATCTCTAACAAAATTCATTACAACAGGATA
>ENA-OUOG01000721-OUOG01000721.1-marine-metagenome-genome-assembly--contig:-NODE-721-length-41749-cov-4.933624_pt1 | contig 41749 bp, 42 predicted proteins | sample MGYA00248635_ERZ508505 | MGnify/ENA primary metagenome ERZ508505 (study PRJEB26176, sample SAMN06267871) | marine metagenome | isolation source: Saanich Inlet, British Columbia, Canada | place: Pacific... | reverse complement strand
GGGGCTATAGCTCAGCTGGGAGAGCGCTTGCATGGCATGCAAGAGGTCGGCGGTTCGATCCCGCCTAGCTCCACCAATTTTTAAGTATTTTCCAGTATTAGTATTTTCCAGTATTAGTATTTTTCCAGGGTGCTTAGCAGCGTAATTATCGGTGCTGGAGTTCCCCTATTTTTTGAGAATTGTTTTTGAGAATTTTTTAATTTTCTGAGAAATTTGAATTTTTGAGATATTTTGTTAGAGGAGTTTTTTATTAATGTATGCAACCGATGCTATACTGTCGTTTAACAGTTAAGCGAGGCTAAAATTTAATAATTTAAGGCTAACCATGACAGACTTTCTTGACCCCGTATTACTCGCACGCATTCAATTTGCGTTTACGATATCTTTTCACATTATTTTCCCCGCTTTTACGATCGGGCTAGCCAGCTGGCTGGCCGTAGTAGAATGGCGCTGGCTTAAAACGGGCGATAAAATATATGAGGAAGTCTACCGCATGTGGGTGAAGATATTTGCGGTGTGCTTTGGTATGGGGGTGGTGTCTGGCGTCGTGATGTCTTATCAGTTCGGCACAAATTGGTCTGTTTTCTCCGATAAAGTGGGCAATGTTATCGGGCCGCTGTTGGGTTATGAAGTGTTGACTGCTTTCTTCTTAGAAGCCTCTTTTCTGGGCATTATGCTGTTTGGCTGGGGGCGCGTAAGCAGGCGGATGCATTTTGTTTCCACGTGTGTTGTAGCGGTGGGAACAATTATTTCTGCTTTCTGGATTTTGTCAGCTAATAGCTGGATGCAAACGCCGCAAGGGTTCGAGATTGGTGCAGATGGATTGCTTTACCCAACCAGCTGGATAGAAATCATCTTCAACCCCTCTTTCCCAGTTCGCTTCTTCCATATGGTAACAGCGGCATACCTAACCACGGCATTTGTTGTGGGCGGTATTGGTGCATTTTATTTGTGGCGGAAAATATATATACAACACGCCAAGGTTATGTTTGGCATGGCGATGCTGATGGCGGTGTTTATTGCTCCCTTGCAATTACTCATCGGGCATGAGCATGGAAATAATACTATGGAGCATCAGCCCATTAAAGTGGCTGCCATGGAGGGAAATTGGGAGCATGGCGGGAATAAACCATTATATCTTTTTGGGATTCCGAATGAAGAGACGGAAACTACGGATTATGGAATTACCATTCCAAATGGTGCAAGCTGGATCCTTACTGGCCGTCCTGATGGGAGTATCCCTGGTCTAAAAGACGTCGCGAAGGAAGATCGTCCGCCTGTCGCCATTGTCTTCTGGTCTTTCCGCATCATGGTGGGGATTGGCATGGCAATGATTTTTACTGGCGCGATCGCCGCGCTTTTATATTCCCGCAAGCGCTTATTCGATACACGCATTTTCCAGCTTTGGTGCATGGCTATGACACCGACGGGTTTCATAGCGGTACTCGCGGGTTGGTTTGTTACCGAAGTGGGGCGCCAACCTTGGACAGCGTATGGAGTAATTCGCACCTCACAGAGCATTTCACCGGTGGCGGCCGAGCAAGTGTTCATTACACTAATCGCCTTCGTGATAGTTTACACTTTCGTCTTTGGCGCAGGAAGCTATTACATTTTAAAGCTCATCGGCAAAGGGCCAACATCGGTTGGTGATGGCGAGAAATATTATGGCCATAGTAAAATGGCAATGGCGCCGAAAGCTACCAAAGAGGTCACTCATGATTGATTTTTCACCTTGGCTGGATTTGCCCTTGATTTGGGGTGTGCTAATTGCCACCGCAGTATTTCTGTACGTAATACTGGATGGGTTTGATTTGGGGTGCGGAATCCTGTTTCCTTTCGCACCATCGGATAAATGCCGTAGCCGCATTATGAACTCGATTGCACCTTTTTGGGATGGCAACGAAACATGGCTGGTGCTCGGCGGCGGCGGTTTATTTGTCGCCTTTCCTGTTGCTTACGCCATTTTAATGCCTGCATTTTATCTGCCTATTATTCTTATGTTGATGGGCTTAATTTTTCGAGGCGTAGCATTTGAGTTCCGCTTTAAAGCCGAAGATAAAGATCGCAAGGTATGGGATATTTCATTCCATGGTGGTTCGCTTCTGGCGGCCTTTATGCAAGGCGTGATTTTAGGCAATTTTGTGCAGGGCGTGGAAGTGGATGGGCGTAGTTTTGTCGGCGGTTCGCTCGATTGGGCAAATGGCTTTGCCATCACCACGGGTGTTGCGATGATATTTGGCTATGCGCTGCTTGGCGCAACATGGCTGATCATGAAAACCGAGGATGAAACCCAAGTCTGGGCGCGTAAGGCTGCACGTTATGTATTGGTTTATGTGGCACTGGCCATGGCTATTGTTAGCATCGCAATGCCGTTTGTAGACGAGCGTATCGCCGATTTATGGTTCAGCATACCAAACATTTTCTATCTACTACCTATACCAATTTTTACCGCTATCGCCTTCATTATGTTGTGGCGTGATATCCGGAGTGATAAGCGCGAAATTCGTCCATTCTTGCTTTCACTGAGCTTATTTTTGCTTGGATATATCGGCTTTGGCATCAGTCTTTATCCGTGGATTGTGCCGTTTGAATATACGTTGTGGCAAGCTGCAGCTGTGTCAACATCGCAATCCATCACGCTTATTGGTACGGTCATTTTACTGCCTGTGATATTGGGTTATACAGCATATTGCTATTACATCTTCAGAGGAAAAAGTGGTCATGAGGCAATATATTAATTGTTATATTGATTGTTGCTCCGAGTGGTTCCAGCGTCGAAGTGAAAAGCAGAAGCAGTGGCTTTGGTTCGTTGCTCTATGGTGTTTCGGACTTGGATCGGTGATGCTGCTCGGGTTTATCATTCGCGGCATGATGGGTATTGATTAACCATATTGGTCAAGAATGGTCGTCACTTCCCTAAGGCGTACAAATAACCCCAACCTCTTAAACCCACCTTTCGGGTTAGCGTCTTGTTGACTAAGACAAAGCCATTTAACTGGTACACGCGGTTAATCGCCATCAATGTTGCCCAGAGGGTTTTAAGCCTGGCCTTGCGTGTTTCACCGCACCGCTTCATGAATGCCTTCCTTCCCCTTTTTTCATGGGCTCTTAAAAGCTGACTTATGTCAGCTGCCGATATATATTTTTATTAAGTTTAATAAAGTTGAGCCATATGTTTTGAAGGACACGCGGATGCTGGAGTTCACCTTTGATGGGGTTTTATGGATTTATGAAGGCAAAGCAAAAATTCATTTTGTAACAGTGCCTGACGATATCTCTGGCAGTATTAAGGCCTTCGTGGCGGGTCCGCGCCGTGGTTGGGGTGCGGTTAAAGTGAGTGTCCAGATTGGTCAAACGCGTTGGCGTACTTCTATATTTCCGATAGACAAAGGAAAGTCCTTTATACTGCCTATTAAGGCGGAGGTTAGAAAGGCAGAAGAGCTTGAAGAAGGGTCGTGCCCAACTGTTTTTCTTTCTGTTGAGCCTGACCTCGTGTGATCAAAATAGTTTATCGACCTAGGTGAAGGACTCTGATAGGGCACTGCGCCAAAATGGTCCATACTTTTTCTGCATGACCAGGTTTATGTTCCATAACATTAAGGACATTTCGAGACGTAACACCCTTAATGTCTGGTCTAAGGGCGCGGTGCTTACAATAAGGTGGCTATCAGGCGAAACGCGCATTGAAGCTTTGGCGATAAAGAGCTAGAAGCATAGATAAAGTTAGTGCGCTGTTTAAAGTGCTGTTTAATATTGTTTGAGAGGAAACAATTTTATGTCAATTCACGTTTATCAAAATGATCTGCCTGATGGCGTTACCTTTACGGGCGCAGTGGCCGTGGACACTGAGACGCTGGGTCTAAAGCCGACACGTGATCGCCTATGCCTAGTCCAACTTTCGCAAGGCGATGGCAATGTGCATATTGTGCAGTTCGATGGTGAGAATTATGAGGCGCCGAATTTAAAAGCCGCCTTGAGCGACAGGAACCTCGTCAAAATATTCCACTATGCACGTTTTGATTTGGCGGTTATCGCGCATTATCTGAATGTTCACGCGGCGCCATTATGGTGTACAAAAATTGCATCAAAATTAGTACGCACATATACAGACCGCCATGGGCTAAAAGAACTTTGCCGTGAGCTGATCGGGGTGGAGTTATCAAAACAACAACAGAGCTCAGATTGGGGCGCGCAAGAACTTAGTGAGGCGCAGCTTAACTATGCGGCTTCTGATGTTCTTTATCTGCATCAGTTAAAAGATAAATTAGAAATAATGTTGGACCGCGAGGGGCGTCGCCCTATGGCCGAAGCATGCTTCGATTTTGTTCTCATTCGGGCAGCAATGGACATGACAGGTTTTGAGGATATTGATATTTTCTCACATGCTTAAACGCCCAACTATTGGTGGTCTAACATCATCTATAAATTGGAACGATAGATAATGGCCAAAACTAAACGTTCACCCATTAAAGCGGGATTAAGCCATCGGCGGCGTGTGACACGGCTGAAATTCATCTTGCCGGCGATCACTATAGGTTTATTTATTGGGCTTGTCGCACTTTTAGAGTTTCCTGATCTTTTGCCGCGCTCTGGTAATATAGCGGGCATTGGTGAGTTGGGTATTACGATGCAAAACGTGCATCTGGAGGGCGAAACAGAGTCGGGCGCGGCCTATCATCTTTATGCGGCCACAGCTTATAATGTCGATGCGAATGAAGACCATTTTTTTCTTGAAGGTGTACGCGGAGAGTTAATGCTGAATTCAGGTAGTCCAACCCTTGAAGCGCCGATGGGGTTTTATGATAATGCTGAGCGTATGCTCGATTTAGAGGCGCCAGTTCACCTTAACCGCGATGATGGGTTAGAAATTTTGGCGGGTACGACGCGGTTTATTCTGGCTCAGTCACTGGTGCAGTCTGATGATGGGGTTAATATTCGCCTTCTTGGGGGTCCTTCGTTGCGCGCCCAAAAATTCTTATTCAATGGCGACACCGAGAAATATGATTTTTCAGGCGGCATACATGTCATTATTCCAAGTCAAAATGCAAAGGCAGATTGATGAACCCGTTTTTGTCAAACTGCATTATGTTCGGCGTGCTATTATTTTTGAACGTCGCGGTTATACCTCAGCCGTCGTATGGGCAGTCGCCTGAGCCTGCCTTAGGCTTGCAATTTGCCACTGACCCCGCGCAACCGATAAACATAAAATCTGATAATCTCTCCGTTGACGCTAAGCTTGGTGTTGCCGTCTTTAGTGGCAAGCCGATGGTCAGCCAGGGTCGTTTAACCATTGTGGCGGATCATCTAAATGCCGAGTGGGCGCCCGGTCAGGCACAAAGTTTTACGCGTTTATTGGCAAAGGGAAATGTGATCATCACATCGGCCAATGGGCGTGTGGCCACGGGGCAATGGGCCACGTATTTGGCAAAAGAGGAGACAGTTACAATGGGCGACCAAGTGAAGATTAGCCAGCCAACAGGACCTAATGGCGACGATGCAAGGACAATATCTGCTACTGAGTTGACGGGACGCAGGCTGGTCGTCGACATGACCTCTGGGCAGGCCCGATTACTGGGTGGCTCACCGGACGGTACGAGCAATAGTCGTGTTCGCGGTGTTTTCACGCCAGGTAATGGCGCAAATAATTAGCCGCTCTTTTGAATGTTTAAAAATACTAGGATTTCGATGAATTCCGAATTAGGTTGGTAGTATGAGTGCTCGCGAGACATCAAAACATAGACCAGGCCTTTTTGGTAATGCCAATGATGGCCTATTTGTGCGCGGTATTGGTAAATCATACAAAGGGCGTAATGTCGTTCGGGACTTCTCTGTCGATGTTCAGCGCGGAGAGGTAGTTGGTATTTTAGGCCCAAATGGCGCCGGCAAGACCACAAGTTTTTATATGATAATGGGACTTGTTAATAGCGATACAGGTAGCATTATCTTAGATGGTCATGACGTAACCCGTTTGCCAATGTATCGGCGTGCACGTATCGGTCTTGGTTATTTACCCCAAGAAGCATCGATTTTCAGAACCATGAGCGTTGCCGATAATATTATGGCAATTCTTGAGGTCGTGATGGACTCTGAGGTCGAGCGTGTCTCGCGGTTGGATTATCTATTGTCCGAATTTGAAATTTCTCATCTTCGCGACGTTAAAGGTGCCATGTTATCAGGCGGCGAACGCCGCCGCGCAGAAATTGCAAGGGCTTTGGCTTCGGACCCACAAATTTTGCTTTTGGACGAACCCTTCGCGGGGATTGACCCACTTGCTGTGGACGATATTCGGCAACTGATAAAAGGGTTAACGGCGCGCGGCATAGGGGTTTTAATCACCGATCATAATGTGCGCGAGACGCTTAGTATCGTTGATCGTGCGGTTATCATGCATGACGGCGGGGTGCTGGTTGAAGGTAGCCCGCAAGAAATTTTAGCGGATAAGCAGGTGCGGCAGCTTTATTTGGGGCAAGGCTTTTCAATGTAATGAAGGCCTGCAAACGCAAAATTTTACTTTGATCTCAAGTTTTCAAAATTAGAGAATATTTTTTTTATATTTTTCTGGACATTCATCATCACAATTTGCAACGATAAAATAGTTGATAGGCCACGGCCTTATCACCATTAAAGTCTATGAAAATCTTGCGATGTGGATCGCGGGACAGTGCATCACGTAAAGCGCTCTTGGCTTTGAAAGGCAGTGGTTTTATCCAGCGAGCGGGCGCGAGCCCAATGTGTTTGTTGGTCTCGGCCTGTTCTTAAGTGTAACAAAGAACAGTAGGAGAAGGTCATGCAAATTAACATCACAGGAAGACATATCGATACTGGTGCCGCGCTTCGAACCCATGTTGAAGGTCGCTTATCGGAGGCTATTGGCAAATACTTTGAACGTGCTGGCGATGTAAATGTTACTTTTTCTAAAGTAGGCCATGCCTTTAGGAGCGACTGTGCGATCCACCTGGATAGTGGAATGCATGTTCAGGCGACAGGCAATGACAGCAATATTTATGCGTGTTTTGAGCAAGCGCTTGAACGTGTCGCCAAGCAGTTGCGAAGATATAAAAGGAAATTAAAAAATCATCATGTTGGTGATGGGCCGCAGGATATTTCGACGTTACCCTTGGGTGCGTCTGTAACAGATGAACGCGCGCCGGCGGTTATTGCGGAACGCATAACCGACTTACCAACGATGACATTGGCGGCGGCTATTGAGATTGTAGAAGAGGGGCTGGTCGATCATTTGCTCTTTAATCGGCATGACCAACAGGGGCAGGTAATGGCCTGTATGGTTCGGCGTCGCGCCGATGGCAATGTTGGTTGGATTGAGGTCGCTGCTTAGGTCTAGACGGGGGCTTTTTGTGCTGATAGAAGGAGCGGCTTTCTAATAGGGTCTCTCGAGCGAATGAATATCAGTGACATTTTAATGCCTGAGGATGTTTGGGTGCAGCTTAATGCGAAATCGAAACGCAATGCGCTTTTGCAACTTTCGGAACGTGGCGCGGCCAAGCTTGGCTGTGCAGCATCTGATATTCTAAAACCTCTGCTGGCGCGTGAAGCGCTGGGGTCCACCGGTATTGGTCAAGGTATTGGTTTGCCCCATTGTGCGCTCGAGAATAGTGAAGTGCCAGGCGGTCTTATTGGTCTCTTTGCTAAACTAGCAAAGCCGATCGACTTTGAAGCCATTGATGACGAGCCGGTTGATCTCATTTTTATGTTAATAGGATCGCACAGGGCATCTGCGCTGCATTTGCGCGCACTCGCCAATTTGGCGCGCCGACTACGTGATCCTGTATTTTGCGCTGAGTTAAGAAATAGCCGCGATCCGAGTGTTTTGTTTAGCGTCATTACTCGGGATGACTATGCTCAACTCTGATGTTTTTTGTCTAGCTATGTGGTGTTGAGTTTAGGTATGGTTGTCCGTTCCAATGTATCTTCCGTATTTAAATATGATTTTAAAGCGTTGCGCATGTTAAAATGCGGGTAAGGCTTTTTATAATTGTGATGGCGTGCTAATTTTTTCATAATATTTTTTATAATAGGAAAAGCTCATGTCAAAGAAGCCAATGCGTTTGCGTCGCTCGCAATTAGCGGTGCCTGGTGTCAGTGAGAAAATGCTTACAAAAGCCGCTGCATCTAACGCCGATCATGTATTTTGTGACCTTGAGGATGCGGTCGCCCCATCGGCCAAGGCAGGTGCGCGTGACACAATATGTGATGCTTTAAATGAGCTCGACTGGGGCAATACCGTGCGATGCGTGCGGGTCAATGATATTGGCACCCAATGGTGTTACGAAGATATCATAACCGTTGTCGAGAAGGCGGGTAAGAATATCGATACGATTATGTTGCCAAAGCCTTTGAGTGCCTCTGATGTGCAATTTGCTGATACATTATTGAGCCAGCTGGAGATGAAGCTCGGGCTAGAGCGTAAAATTGGCCTCGAGGTTCTAATAGAAGAAGTGCAGGCGATGCAAAATGTGAACGAGATCGCCAAAAGTTGCGAACGTTTAGAGTGCATGATTTTTGGGATGGGCGATTACGCGGCGAGCCAAGGGCTGGTTATGGCTAATATTGGTCTTACGGACGGGTATCCCGGTGATATTTTTCATTACCCACGCTATCAAATGACCATTGCGGCAAGGGCTGCTGGTATTGATGCTGTTGATGGGCCTTTTGTGGACTTTAAAAACGATGCTGCCTATCGCATTGAATGTGAGCGTGCACTCGCGCTCGGCATGGTTGGAAAATGGGCGATACATCCGTCACAAATTGACCCCGCACTCGATGTCTTTTCACCTAGCCAAGAGGATGTAGATTTTGCGCGCGAAATAATTTATGTGTATCGTAAGGCTGAGGCTGAGGGTATTGGTTCTGTCGGACATAAAGGTGTGATGGTTGATGCGGCTTCCGCACGGTTGTTCCAAAACACGGTAAATCGTGCAGATCTCATTGGCATGTAATGACTGGTATGAAGCGTAGATATCAGCGTCGATAAATATCTGGTGTCTGATTTTTACATAGTTGGGAGCGTAAACAATATGACTGATAAAATGCGTGATATTATATTTGGGGTTTTGACAGGGCTCGTCTCGATTGGGTTTCTCTTTGGCGCTTACGCAAATATGACGGGTGACGCTGCTATTCAAGAGGGCCTCGCTGAGGTCGGCTGGGGTGAATATCAAACTCAACTCGGCATGGCAATGTTAATTTATGTTGTTGCTTTTCTTATTCCGCAAACACGCAAAGTTGGGTTTGCTCTAATGAGCGCGCATTTAGCAGGCGCTATGGCTATAGAGATTGCACAAGGTCAGGTACCTCCAATGCCTCCGATTATTATGAATGTCATGCTCTGGGTTGGTATGTATCTGAAGTATCCCGATGTTTTTAAAGTCGCGTCCACTGGCGAAGATGAGTCCTAGCCGAGCACTCAAAAGAGTATTGGCGGAACCAAACGGAATCAACGAATAGATCGAGAAAGAAAAACAGCTTGTGGTATAGCTGATATTTGGACATATTCGCGCCAACCCCCAATGACTGGTTTATCTCCCTATGCTCGATATCAATAATATTACTTACCGAATTGCAGGCCGTACGCTGTTTGATCAGGCCTCGTTGTCTGTTCCGGCTGGCCATCATATTGGATTGGTTGGACCTAATGGCACAGGAAAATCAACGCTCTTCAAGCTGATCGCGCAAGAGTTGGATCTAGATGGTGGTGATATCTCCATGATGTCGAACACCCAAATGGGCATGGTGCGCCAAGACATTCCCGACGACGATACACCACTCATTGAAGTCGTTTTGGCCGCCGATACTGAGCGCTCCAGCCTCTTAGCTGAATTGGAGACGCCTATTGATGTTGAGCGCATGTCAGACATTTACATGCGGCTAGCTGATATTAATGCTTATGAAGCCCCGTCTCAGGCGGCGATTATTCTTTCCGGATTGGGGTTTAGTACAGAACAACAAAACCAACCGATTAGTGATTTCTCTGGCGGTTGGAAGATGCGCGTGGCGCTCGCTGCCGCCTTATTTCGCAAACCAAACTTATTATTGCTGGATGAGCCTACAAACCACTTGGATTTCGAAGCTATTGTCTGGCTTGAAAACTACCTGCAGAACTATGAGCATACATTTATTATAATTAGCCATGATCGCGAAACATTGAATAAAGTGGTTACCCACATCGCGCATTTAGATCAGCAGAAACTATCTCTCTACACTGGAAATTATGACCAGTTTGAAAATGCGCATGCGCAAAAGCGCCTTGGTCATCAAGCTCTATTTGACAAACAGCAGGCCCATAAGAAAAAAATGATGGCTTTTGTCGATCGGTTTGGTGCCAAGGCCAGCAAGGCCAAACAGGCGCAAAGCCGCTTGCGAGCGATTGAGCGCATGGACATGGTGGATGCCTTAATTGCGGAGCGGGCGACGTCTTTTAAGTTTCCTCAACCCGAACAAATAGCCTCTCCGATTATCACAATCGATGCGGTCGATGTTGGCTATGAACCAGGTAAGCCGATTTTGCGCAATATTAACTTCGGGCTTGCGGGTGATGACCGCGTGGCGCTTCTTGGCGCCAATGGCAATGGTAAGTCGACACTCGTCAAGCTCATTTCCGATAATCTGTCTGCAATGTCGGGGCAGGTAAGCCGCAATGGTAAATTGCGGATTGGTTATTTTGCCCAACACCAATCCGATGAGCTGGATGTTCAGTCAACGCCCTATGAGGCTTTGCGCGAGGCCATAGGTGAAATTCCTGAAACCAAATGCCGTGCGCTTTTGGGTAAGTTTGGGTTTGATAAGACGAAGTCCGACACAAAAATTAAGAAGCTATCAGGGGGAGAGAAGGCAAGGCTTCTCTTTTGTATGATGAGCCATGACGCGCCTCATATTATGCTGCTTGACGAACCGACCAACCATTTAGACATTGATGCGCGCCAGGCTCTAATACAGGCGTTGAACGGTTATGAGGGTTGTGTAATTTTGGTAAGCCACGACCCACACTTAGTCGAGGCCGTCGCGGACCGTTTATATTTGGTCAAAGATGCTGGTGTAACGGCTTATGATGGCGACCTGCAAGCCTATCGCGGCTTGATTATGGATCAGCGACGCAAAGAGCGCGCAGATGCCCGAAAAGATAAGAAAGCCAGTAAGGCGGCACCAGCCGAGAAACCTAAATCTCAAACCGCAAAAGCCGATAAGCTTGAAGCCAGAATTAGTACGCTACTCGAACAAAAGAAACATATAGAAGAAGCTATGTCCGTGCCTTCGGCCATGGCTGATGCTAATAAAATGAGTGATTTGCTCTCTGAGTATGCAAGTTTGGAAAAAGACATTGGGGAAGCCGAAGCGGCTTGGCTAGAGATGCAAGTATAACCCTACGTGAATATTGATGTTTGATCATGGGGGACTTGATTAAAAGCGTAATGACTGCCATTTAGGCACATAAGCTAACCATTGGCTGTTAGAGAGATACGTTGAATATAGGCAAGTCTTAAATTATGAGATGCTTAGAAGGAGACAAGTTATGAGCTTTGGTAAAATGCGCCATGTAACAATTTTTGGAGGGTCGGGTTTTGTTGGTCGCCATATTGTTCGTGCTTTAGCAAAAACAGGCGTGAATATTCGCGTTGCTATTCGCAAACCAAATGAAGCTTTGTTTTTAAAAACAGCGGGGCGTGTTGGACAAATCGAACTCATGCAGGCCAACATATGCGATCCCGCAAGCGTTAAACGTGCTTTAAAAGACACGGATGCCGTTATTAATTCTGTCGGCATTCTGTTTGAAACGGGGTCGCAAAAATTCTTGTCCGTACAAGCCGCCGGCGCGACGAACATTGCGAAGTTGGCTAAGAAAGCTGGTATTAAAAGGTTCATTCAGATTTCTGCAATTGGGGCAAGCGCAGATAGCGCTTCAATTTATGCGCAGAGTAAAGCGCTCGGCGAGCGTGAAGTGATGAAGGCCATTCCGGGCGCAATCATTTTGCGTCCTTCTTTAGTTATTGGGCCCGAGGATGATTTTTTCAATCGTTTTGCGCAAATGGCGAGTTTGGCGCCGGCATTACCATTAATTGGTGGCGGCACGACACGTTATCAGCCAGTTCAAGTTTATGACCTTGCGGCATGTGTCGTGGCGGCCCTTGGTGCGCGAGAAGACCAAGCTGGTGTTTATGATATTGGTGGGCCAAGCATTTATAGTTTCAGAGAATTAATGGAATTATTACTCGTCCAGATTGGCCGAAAACGCGCGCTTATCCCAATGCCTTATTGGGCGGCAGGCATGATAGCTCGTGTTGCGCAATATGCGCCTAAGCCAATTTTGACGCCCGATCAGCTTATTTTACTACGCGAAGATAATATTGTAGCGGGTGAAGACGGCCTTTCCGCTTTTGGTATTGCGGCTCAAAACATTGAAGCAATATTGCCGGATTACTTAGCGCGCCATCGCGCAAGCTAGCTCTGCTTCAAGACAAGGCACTGTCAAGTTTAGATAAACAATAAGATCGATATGCCAAGCCCTATTCGATAGATAACGAAGGGCGTATAGCTCAGTCTTGCGGTAAGCCATAAAAACCCATGGATCGTCATCAAGGCGAAGCTACCGGCAATTGATGCGCCGATTAGAGCATCTATCATCAAACCATCTTGCCCAGATTGCGCCAGCTCCAAGAGGCTAACAAGGGTGAACATTGCAATGACCGGCATCGCCATTAACATTGAAAATCTGGCCGCTTCGGTTCTAGAAAGACCGATGAAGCGTCCCATTGTCATTGTAACGCCGGAGCGGCTCGCGCCCGGTATGAGGGCGAAAATTTGAGCAACCCCGATCATTAAGGCGTTGCGACCACCAAGCGTCTCGACTGTTCTCGTTGTTGCAAATCGATCGGCTATATAAAGGGGAATAGCAAAGCCAATACTGGCATAGGCGATAACATGCGCTTGCCGTAGAAGGTCGACCCAGCCACTTACGACTAAAGCACCGCCGATAATGATGATAGGCAATGTGGCCCATATGATGGAAAGACTCAAGCTAGACGCAGGTGTCTTACGGCCTCGAGAAATATCGATCAGGCCATAGAGCATAAGTCCGAGCTCTTTTTGAAAATAAGCCATGACAGCTATCAAAGTACCCCCATGAAGGGCGACGTCGAGCAATACGCCTTGGTCTTTAAAATCAGCCAAAACGGGCGCCAAGGCAAGATGCCCTGAGGAGCTGACCGGCAGAAACTCGGTGACGCCTTGAATGATGGCGAGAAATGCGATGATCTCTATGTTCATGGCGTCAGATTAGGCGCATCATCATACAATGGCAATTGCTTCTTGCTTGTGTGCCGAACGCCAAGTAATTTGCCTTGAATGGCCAGTTTATTTCATCATGCTTTATGCCCTTTCTCGCGCAAGATACGCCTGCTGCTCCTTGAGAAAAGCGTAGCTGCCGAGCTGGTTGACGAGCGACCGTGGGAGCGTCGTCTGGATTTTTTGATGCTCAACCCGTCGGGCGAAGTACCCGTGCTTATGGATGATGTTGGTGTGATTGCAGGCCATTACCCGATTTCAGAATGGTTGATTGGGCTTGATCAAGGCACTCCCTTATTGCCGGGCTCGCCCTATGAACGCGCCGAGGTGCGGCGTTTAACAGCATGGTTTGATGAAAAGTTCTATGAAGAAGTTGGACGCTTAGTTGTCTATGAAAAAATTGACCGGCGCTTTATGGGTGCACAGGATGGTGGCGGTGGTCCTGATATCGATACCGTACGTGCGGGGCTCTATAATCTAGGATTACACTTAAGTTATATTGAATATTTATTGGACCGGCGCGATTGGTTAGCAGGCGACGACATGAGTATGGCTGACTTAACAGCGGCAGCTCATCTGTCATGTCTAGATTATCTGGGTGACATTGGGTGGAAGAAATGGCCCATTGCGCGCGACTGGTACGCGCGATTAAAATCACGCCCAAGTTTTAGGCCTCTTTTGGCCGATCACGTTGCCGGCTTGAAACCCCCAACGCATTACGTCGATCTGGATTTTTAGACGCGATGACAGAAAGTCAGCACAAGGATTTGAAACAAACGCTAATGGCTGAAGCCTATCGCCTTGGTTTTTGCAATGTCGGTTTCTCAACGCCTGATGCAATAGCTGATGCTGAACCGCGTCTACGCGAATTTGTCCAGAGTGGTTATCATGGCGAGATGGCTTGGATGGAAACTCATCTCGAGCGTCGCGTAAATCCACGCCATCTCTGGTCAGAGGCAAAGTCGGTTATTATGCTGATGGTAAATTATGGTCCAGATGAAGACCCTTTACTGAAGCTGAGCCAACAACAAATCGGTAATATCTCTGTTTATGCGCAAGGACACGATTATCATGATATTGTTAAAAAAAAGCTCAAAGTGCTCGCGCGCTGGTTGATCGAGACGGCTGGCGGGGAGGTCAAAGTATTTGTCGATACTGCACCGCTTATGGAAAAACCTTTGGCGCAAATGGCAGGTCTCGGCTGGCAGGGTAAGCATACGAATATTGTCTCGCGTGGGCATGGCTCGTGGACATTCCTTGGGAGTATTTTTACGACAATAGAACTCGCGCCCGAGCATGCCGAAATCGATCATTGTGGTTCGTGTCATGCATGTTTAGATGTTTGCCCGACACAAGCATTTGTGGCGCCTTATAAAATGGACGCGCGAAAGTGCATTTCCTATTTAACGATTGAACATGCAGGGCCTATCCCGCCTGAATATCGCGCGGCTATGGGAAACCGTATTTACGGATGCGATGACTGCTTAGCCGTTTGCCCTTGGAATAAATATGCTCAAGAAGCAAACGAGCTGCGCTTGGTTGGGCGTCCTGAAAATAAAAGTCCAGCGCTATTGTCTCTTATGGGTTTATCCGATGAGGGTTTTCGCGCTCGATTTACGGCTTCTCCGATCAAGCGGATTGGGCGCGCTCGGTTCACACGCAATGTTTTAATCGCAGTTGGCAACATGGGTAAAACAGCTGATGCGCAACATGTATCTGCGGTTGAACTGCATTTGCACGACGATGCACCTATTGTGCGTGGCGCCGCCATTTGGGCCTTACAGCAGATTGATGCGCCTCGCGCCATGTTTTTAAGATCAGAATTAATGGAAAAAGAGCAAGACGCCACGGTGCGCGCCGAATGGGAGTTATAATGGGCGATCATATATTATTTGCTGGGTTAAGTTATTGCGCCGAAGAAATGGTTGGGACGCTCCATGCGCAGGGTGTTAAAATGAGCGCCACCGTGCGCGATGACGGCAAAGCCAAGTATGTATCGGCATTAGGCATCACGCCGATTTTACGAGATGCAAATAATATGGCTGAACTATGTTCTGGTGTCACCCACGTCCTTTTAAGTGCACCACCCGATGCCCAAACGGGTGACCCCCTTTTCCCGACTCTAGCCCCCGTGATCACTAAATTGTCATCCACGATTAAGTGGATTGGATATTTATCGACAACAGGCGTCTATGGCGATCAAGGCGGGGCTTGGATCGATGAAGACAGTCCAGCAGGCCCGTTGGGCGAGCGGGGCAAAAGACGGGTGGACGCCGAACAAAAATGGCGCATGCTCGGGGCAAGGATAGCCTGTCCAACGCATTTTTTCCGGCTCCCTGGTATTTATGGCCCAGGGCGTAACATGTTAACAACAATGCGCGCAGGTAAGGCGCGTCGTATAATCAAAGAAGGCCAAGTTTTCTCGCGCGTCCATGTAAGCGACATTGCGCAAACCCTGGTTGCGTCGATGCGCCAACCCAATGCCGGACGGTGCTACAATGTATGCGACGACTTGCCGGCGCCACCTGCCGAGGTTGTTGAATATGCGGCTGAGCTTTTAGGCTTAGCGCCGCCCCCTGCCATTGCTTTTGAAGATGCCGAATTATCGCCGATGGCGCAGAGTTTTTATGCTGAAAATAAGCGCTTAAGAAATGATAGAATTAAAGCTGAGCTTGGCGTGGTTTTGAAATACCCAACCTATAAGCAAGGGTTACAAGCGTGCTTAGAGGCGGGTGATTAGTTGCGATCTTTCTCTTTCTCTCTCTCTTTCTCTTTCTCTTTTTCTCGCGCTCGCGCTCTTTCTCTCATACTCAGACCTAAGGCTCGGCGGACTTTTTGGATTATGCCGTTGTCTCTAGCATACGATCAAGCGCGGTTAGCAAGAGTGAAATTTCATGCGGATTAGAAAGTCTGTGATCGCCAGATTTTAAGAAAAACAATTCTATATGACGACTGTTACATTTTTCAGCGAATTCAGATGACAGCGCCCAGGGAACAGCGTCATCTTGCTGACCGTGTAAGATGGCAATCGGTATATTTATGTCGATCGGGTCATTCAAAATTTGATGGGCACGGCCATCATTGATTAATGCCTCAGTAATTGGATAACCTTCATCATCATACTCGGAACCGCGATGCACAAAGCTATCTCTCGTTAAACTGGCTTTGTCTTCATCTGAAAATGTGTTCCACATCAATCTCTCGGTCATGTCGAAGGCCGGCGCCACAAGCACGAGGCCAGCGATACGGTCTTTAAGGTCGAGTGCCGCAAGGCTGGCCATATAACCGCCAAAGCTTGAACCTATTAAAATTTGTGGCCCTTCGGTTAGCGTTTTGATGATTGTTGTGACCTCCTCGCGCCAACCCGAAATTGTGCCGTCTTTAAAGTCGCCGCTCGAGGCCCCATGGCCGAAATAGTCAAATAATAAACAGTCGCGATTATGATGTGATGCCCATTGCGCAACAGCTTGCGCCTTTGTGCCTGTGAGATCTGACTTAAATCCCGGTAAAAATACGATGCCCGGTCCGTCGCCGTTCGTCTTTCGATAAGCGATTTTTTGAGTGCCAAAATGACTGTTATTATATTCTAAAAAGCTTAGACTCATGTTCGGCCTCGTTTTAAATTTGTCACATCTAGGCGCATAAAGTAAGACAATCATAGCAAAAGAACAAACCTCAAGTGATGTTTTGGATAGATCGATGGCGCGTAAAGCAACACACAATACAAAAGTTGGAAATAACTGTGCAGGTTTAACAGTGATGCAGGTGATCCCCGAGCTCGATATTGGTGGCGCTGAATTAACCACTCTCGAGATGACAGAGAGCCTTGTTGCGGCCGGCGGGCGAGCCATTATTGTGTCGCAAGGTGGACGATTGGCCGAAGCCGTCGCGCTGGCCGGCGGAGAGAATATCACACTTCCAGTCGCGTCTAAAAATCCGATTATAATGATCAAGAATGCTTATGCCTTGGCTGAATTGGCGCGGGAAAATAGTGTTGATATTATACACGCGCGCTCGCGCGCGCCGGCTTGGTCAGCTTTGCTGGCGGCGCGCAAAAGCGGCGCTGCTTTTCTGACCACCTATCATAGCAAAGTACACATGTCGCCAAAGGCCAAAGTGTTTTACAATTCAGTGATGACGCGAGGTACGTTGGTGATTGCTAATTCGGAATTCACAGCCAGTCAAATCCAACGCGCACATGGCACGCCTGATAGTCAAATTCGGGTCATCCCGCGTGGGTGTGATGTTGACGCTTTAGATCCTAAAAATTTTAATGCGGCAGACCGCAAGGCTTTACGCAACCAATATGGTATCAGCGAGAACGATTTTCTTATTCTGTGTCCTGCGCGCTTGACGCGCTGGAAAGGCCAGCATGTTTTGTTGACGGCGGCTCATCTAAGCGCTCAGAAAATAGGTGTGTCTAGAAAACCTGTAACGATTTTATTTGCGGGCGATGCGCAAGGGCGTGCAGGGTATGTTGATGAGTTAAAAACCCTGGCTGCAGATTACAAGCTTAATGTAAAATTTGCGGGTCTGGTGCGTGATATGCCTGCCGTGTATGCCCTGAGTGATTTAATTGTTATACCCTCGATTATAGCTGAGCCTTTCGGACGCACAGCCATTGAAGCGCAAGCCGCGGGAAAGCCTGTCATCGCGTCAGATGCAGGCGGGTTTAGGGAAACAGTATGCCCAGTTGGCGGAGATCGGACGGCGACAGGATGGTTGGTCGCGCCGGATCACGCGGATGCCTTGGGCGCGGCTCTGACCGATGCGATGTCGCTTAGTCCGCAAAAGCGAACTGCCATGGGACGCGCCGCACGGCAATATATTTTAAGTAAATATACGCGCCAGCGTATGTGCGAAAGCACATTGTCTGTGTATCAAGAATTATGGCGTTAAAGCCTATGCGAGATCTCATTGGGAACAGTGTGACTTCGGCCTCTCGTTTCATGGACGAAGGTGCCGTTTTGTTAGTATTGGCTGGTGCCCCGCATCACGCTGATATTGAGGGGTTAATTCATAGAGTGCAGGCCATACGCGGTCCGGTTGCTGTGCTTATTCGTAATGACCAAGCAGGCGCCGCGACGGCCGCACATGACCAGTTTTATTGTGAACGATTGGGGCTTTTGGGGTTTATTGCCCTAATCCGGCGCATGTCATGGTATCGCTTTAAAATGGTTTGGGACCCTTGGCCCGATGCCTATAGATGGATGCGCTTATGGGTTTGGCCGAGGCCAAGATGGTTGCTCGGTAGGTTAGCTGAGGCAGATTTTATACACTTGCCTGTTGACTTAAGTGAATTCTCGCATAAACACTGATATAGCGCATAGACGCTTTGGTTTAACGACAACAGGAGACGATCATAGTACGTAGACCTACCGCCGCGGCACCCACAAGGGATGGACCGCGTGTTAATGAGATGATTACTGAGTCTAAAGTTTTGGTGATTACGGATGAAGGCGAAAAGCTAGGTGTTATCGATATTGATACCGCTATGGCGCTTGCCGAAGAAAAGGGAATGGATCTCGTTGAGGTGTCTCCTAATGCAAAGCCACCCGTCTGTAAGATTTTGGACTATGGCAAATTAAAATATCAAGAACAGAAAAAAGCCAGCGAAGCCCGCAAGAAGCAAAAAACGGTTGATGTTAAAGAAATTAAAATGCGACCGAATATCGATAAGCATGATTACGAAGTGAAAATGCGTAGCGTCGTGAAATTTATTAATGAAGGCGATAAAGTTAAGGTCACTCTGCGGTTTAGAGGTCGTGAAATGGCACACCAAGAACTTGGTATGCAGCTCCTTGCCCGCGTGAGGGGTGATGTTGATGAAATCGCCAAGCCAGATGCAATGCCAACGCTTGAGGGGCGTCAAATGATTATGATGCTCTCCCCGAGAACTGTTTAGCCGTTCAGCACTTTGAGTAAATCGGGCCGGTCGGTTATCAGCGCTTCTATTCCCATTGTTTGCAGCATGGTCATGTCAGCTTGTTCGTTGACAGTCCATGCGCTTACTTTTATGCCGAGTGAGTTGGCTTGCTTGACGCGCTCGGGCGTAATGTCCCGCCAATAAGCGAACCAGGCTTTGCCTTTAGCCGCAGCGATCGCATTCAAGACTTTTTCGCCATGGTCAGCGCCATTTTGCGAGCGCCAGTCATGGGGGCCGAACCAATGCGCGCCATTTTGGGACGCAGCACGCAGAAACTGATGCTCGATGCTATCATTGGCAGAACCTTGCTCGGGATCGGTTACACTAAACTCGAGCGTCGTATAGGCATGTTGTAGTTCCGGAAACCGCGCGCGGACATAATCTATGCACCGCCAATCAAATGACACCAGATGAAAACGGTGAAGGTCTGCGCGTTGGGACAATGCGACTGAAAAAGCAGCGCTTAGCAGTGTATTTTCTTTTTTATCCGATAAATCTGTTTTTAACTCTGCATAAAGACGGAAATTATCAGGGGCATGACTGTCGATCGTGTCCATCAAATCGTGCCACGTGGGGACGGGTGTGCCTGGAAAGGATGTGAAGAGGCCGTTTTCTCTTCGGTTGAGGTCTTCTCCCACGTCTAAGCTCTGTAATTGCGCCAAACTAAGGTTTTTGAGCGTATCCGCCGGTTTCTTAACAAATTGGCCATCTCGTTTGGTATTGCTTGGCCTCAAAGAACTGTCGTGATAAATGACTAAAACGCCATCAGAACTCAGCTGGAGGTCGAATTCTATGCCGTCGGCCCCCATTTTGATGGCTTCTTTAAAGGCGGGGAGCGTATTCTCAGGCCATAAGGCGGCTCCTCCCCGGTGGGCTATATTGAGTGAGCGTGCGGTCATTGCGCTTTATTCTTTCTTGAATTTTTTCATTTTCTTTTTCTTTTCTTGAATAATTAACAGTTATGTTTTTCACGAATACTATGGATGTCCTGTGGGGTTATTACCTTCTCTTTTAAAAGCACACATAGAATAAAAATAGAGAGAGGCATGGTCTTATTTCTATCCCAAGTAAAAACACTGTTATGGGCCGAGGATGGCTTGCGGCCAAACATAGTGCCAAACTCGTTGGCGGTCATACCCAATTCTTTTCTGAGTTGTTTTAAATCAATAAACATTTTTATTTTTTCTTTCCTCTTCTTGATGCTCTATTATATCAAGAAAATTGACGGTTTGCTGATGTTTTTCGGCTTGCAATCTGGGCATAGTGGCGTATAACGCAATCTTTCCACATGTTGGAAACATTAAGAGCGAGCCGGCTGAAAGGGCTGCCGTGTTTGCTCACATTGCTAAATCGCGCATTTATTGTGCAAAACGAGGAGAGCGAAATGCCCAAAATGAAGACGAAAAGCGGAGCCAAAAAGCGCTTTAAAGTGACTGGCTCTGGAAAAATCGTGGCCGGCCAAGCAGGCAAGCGTCACGGAATGATCAAACGCAGCAATAAGCAGATCCGCAATAAGCGAGGGACGACCATTATGGCGGACTCGGATGCTAAAATTGTTCGCAAATATATGCCATACGCATAAGCTAGAGGAGTAAACACCTATGTCTCGTGTAAAACGCGGCGTGACTTCTCATGCACGCCACAAAAAAGTTCTCAGTAAAGCGAAAGGCTATTATGGCCGTCGCAAAAATACCATTAAAGTCGCTAAACAGGCTGTTACTAAAGCAGGTCAATATGCTTACCGTGACCGTCGTGTCCGCAAACGGAATTTCCGCGCTTTATGGATTCAACGTATTAATGCCGCAACGCGCGCTCATGGCTTGACTTATGGCCGCTTCATCGACGGGCTTACCAAAGCCGGTGTTGAAGTTGACCGTAAAGTATTGTCTGATCTTGCTATCCATCAACCGGAAGCATTTGAGGCACTTGTGGGCAAGGCCCGTGAGGCGTTAAACTAGGCCGAGGGAGAACCCGATGGCCGATATTGATCTTGATCAATTAGAGACCGAACTCAAAGCTAATATCGAGGGCGCTAGTGATCTAGCCGCCCTTGATGTTGTTCGCGTTTCGGCGCTTGGTAAAAAAGGCTCTATATCCGAGCTTTTAAAAACACTTGGCGGCATGGACGCGGATACAAGAAAGGTTCAGGGTCCACTGATTAACGGTCTGCGGGACCGCATTGGACAACACATCCAAATCGTGCGGGACAAGCTCGAGGCCAGTGCCTTAAATGCGCGACTTGAAAAAGAGCGCATTGACGTGAGTTTACCCGTCGCTCCGGCGGCCGTTTCTGAGGGTCGAATACACCCAATTTCTCAGGCGATGGACGAGTTGGCAGCAATTTTTGCTAACCTTGGTTTTGTTATCGCCGATGGCCCTGATATTGAGACTGATTTTTATAATTTTACGGCCCTTAATATTCCAGAAACCCACCCTGCGCGGCAGATGCACGATACGTTTTATTTTGAAGGCGAAGAACCGCTTCTCCTCCGTACGCATACAAGCCCTGTTCAAATCCGCACTATGGTGCAGGGAGAACCGCCGTTTCGTTTTATCGCTCCGGGGCGCACCTATAGGTGCGATAGTGATCAAACCCATACACCCATGTTCCATCAAATTGAAGGTTTGATGGTCGATGAGACAACAAATTTAGGCCACCTAAAATGGACACTTGAGGCATTTCTTGCCGCTTTCTTTGAGGTCGATGAAATTAAAATTCGGTTTCGGCCGAGTTATTTTCCGTTCACCGAACCGAGCATGGAAGTTGATATGCAATGCGATCGTTCGGGCGGAAGTGTGCTTATTGGTTCCGGCGATGACTGGTTGGAGATCGGTGGTAGCGGCATGGTCAATCGTGCCGTTTTGAAACATGCCGGCATTGACCCAGATAAATATCAAGGTTTTGCATTTGGCATGGGGATTGATCGATTGGCCATGCTTAAATACGGCATGCCAGATTTGCGAGCTTTCTTTGACGCAGACTTGCGATGGTTAAAGCATTACGGTTTTGTGCCGTTTGATATGCCTGAGCTTGCGCGTGGCTTATCAGACGGATAGGGGCGCGATATGAAATTTACCCTGACATGGCTTAAAGATCATTTGGAGACAAACGCGTCCGTCGATGAAATCGTAAATGGCCTCAATATGATTGGCTTAGAAGTTGAGGGTATCGATGACCCGAGTGCTAAGCTTGCAGATTTTGAGGTCGCCGAAATTATAGATGCACAGCAACACCCAGATGCGGATAGGTTGCGCGTGTGTACGGTCCAAAGTCAACGTGGAACGCATCAAGTTGTATGTGGTGCGCCCAACGCGCGTGCTGGACTGCGTGGTATATTCGCCCATGAAGGCGCTGTTATACCTGCGAACGGCATGAAACTGACAAAAGCAAAGATCCGCGGTATTGAAAGTCGTGGGATGATGTGCTCAGAAGCAGAACTTGAGATCTCAGATGCCCATGACGGTATTATTGAATTGGCATCAAACATTGATATTGGAACGCCAGCCGCGCAAGCGCTTGGGTTAAATGATCCCGTCATAGAAATTTCAATTACCCCGAATAGGCCTGACTGTTTGGGTGTGCGTGGGATTGCGCGCGACCTCGCCGCCTTCGGTTTAGGTAAGCTAAAAGCTGATTTAGCGTTCGATATTCCGGCTGGTGATCCGTGTCCCATAGAGGTTGGTGTTGATGGTGAAAAATGTCCAGTCTTTGCTGGGCGTGTTATCGCCGGCGTAAAAAACGGCGCTAGCCCTGACTGGTTGGTGGCCCGCCTTAAGGCCATTGGTTTGCGTCCGATCAGTGCGCTGGTCGATATCACGAATTATATTTCATATGATCGGGGCAGGCCTTTGCATGTCTATGATGCGGATAAGCTGAATGGCCCAGTCTCTGCGCGCGCCGCTATAAGCGGTGAAGTTTTTACGACATTAGATGATGCGACGCTTACCATGGTTGTTGATGATTGTGTTATTGCCGATGCTAATTCGGTGCTTGGACTTGCTGGAATTATGGGTGGTGCGGATTCTGGATCACAAATTGAAACCGTTAACGTATTTGTTGAAAGTGCCTATTTTGAAGCAACGTCCATTGCACTCAGTGGGCGCCGTCACAATATTAATTCCGATGCGCGTTATCGGTTTGAGCGCGGTGTTGATCCGCAATCGGTTAGATTAGGGTTAGACCTCGCGACGAAAATGATTATTGAGATTTGCGGCGGAACACCGAGCGCCGCCGTTATTGCTGGCGCAGAACCTGATCTACGCTATCGCACTGAGTTTGACCCCCTTCTGGTTGAAAAACTATCCGGTGTCAAAATGGATGCATTCCAGATGCGTGACATTCTGACTAATCTTGGGTTCGAGATTCGTGAAGCAGGCGGCTTATGGCAGGTCATCGCGCCAAGTTGGCGACCAGATATTTTAGGCAATGCTGATTTGGTTGAAGAAATTGTTCGCATCCATGGGCTAGACAAAGTACCGTCTTTACCGCTGCCCGTTATCTCCGCCATTGCTAAGCCAATTTTGACGACTATTCAAAAGCGACAACGTCTGTCGCGCCGGATATTAGCGGGGCGTGGCCTTGTTGAGGCGGTCACATGGTCTTTTATATCTCAGTCCCAAGCTTCATCTTTTGGGGGTGATCCAGCGTTAAAACTAGCTAACCCTATTTCAGCCGAATTGAGTAATATGCGTCCGAGTTTATTGCCTGGATTGGTAAGTGCTGCCGAACGCAATATATCGCGGGGCGCGAATGATTTTGGGTTGTTTGAGGTTGGTAATGTGTTCCATGCCTTAGAGCCCGGCGCTCAGTCCTTAATGGCAGCGGCTATTCGCATTGGTGCGCGTACGCCGAGGTCTTGGGCCCAGCCGCAGACTCAGTGCGACTCATTTGACGCTAAAGCCGATGTGCTGAGTGTTTTGACTGCATTAGGCGTGGATGTGCAAACGCTAAAAACCTCGACCGAGGTGCCGGATTATTACCACCCAGGTCGGTCGGGCGTATTGTTCCGTGATCCGAAAACGCCATTGGCTTATTTTGGCACATTGCACCCCGCTGTGGTCGACGCTTTTGGACTTAACTGCGATGTCGTTTGTAGCGAAATATTGATAATGAACCTGCCAGCGGCCAAGAAAAAAGCGCATAAAACAAAGGCGGCGCTTGAGCTTTCTCCGTTCCAGACAGTTAAGCGCGATTTTGCCTTTGAGGTGAAAGAGGGTATCGCCGCAGATACCATTTTGCGCGCGGCGCGGAACGCTGATAAAAAATTGATCAGCGCTGCTGCCATTTTCGATATTTTTCGTGGAAACGGCGTCTCAGAGGGTCATAAGTCGGTTGGACTTGAGGTCACTTTGAGCCCGAAGACGGCGACTTTAACAGATATTGAAATTGAAACTTGCGGTCAGGCAGTTATTGACGCCGTTGAAAAGGTGTCGGGCGGGAAATTGCGCGGTTAATTGACACAATGACGATTTGTTGGATTGGCGAACGCGTGCGTCAATGCTATATCCCGCTCATGACAGATCTTAGTCTCATACGTAATTTTGCAATTATTGCACATATCGACCACGGCAAATCCACTGTGGCGGACAGGCTCATCCAATACACGGGTGGCCTCACTGATCGCGAAATGCAAGAGCAAGTGCTCGATAGCATGGACATTGAGCGCGAGCGCGGCATTACGATTAAGGCGCAGACAGTTCGCTTGAACTATAAAGCCCAGGATGGTCTGACCTATCAACTCAATCTTATTGATACGCCTGGTCATGTTGATTTTGCTTATGAAGTTAACCGTTCTTTGGCGGCTTGCGAGGGGTCTTTGTTGATTGTTGATGCCAGCCAAGGTGTTGAAGCACAAACATTGGCGAATGTTTATCAAGCTATTGATGTCGATCATGACATTCTTCCCGTGCTCAATAAAGTAGACTTACCCGCAGCTGACCCAGACCGTGTTCGTGCGCAGATCGAAGATGTGATCGGCTTAGATACGACAAACAGTGTAGAGATATCGGCCAAGACCGGCATGGGCATCGATACAGTTCTAGAATCAATTGTCACCCAATTGCCCAGTCCAAAGGGTGACATTAAGGCACCCTTAAAAGCAATGTTGGTTGATAGTTGGTACGATAGCTATCTTGGTGTTGTTGTCCTTATTCGTGTGATTGATGGCGAAATGAAGAAGGGCCAGAAAATACGTATGATGTCATCAGGATTAACCTGTTTGGTTGACCAAGTGGGTGTTTTTAACCCTAAGCGCGAAACGGTCAAAGCGCTTGGTCCTGGTGAGATCGGTTTTTTCACCGGCGCCATTAAAGAAGTCGCTGACACGCGTGTGGGGGATACGGTCACCGATGACCGTCAGCCATGCGCGTCGCCTCTAACAGGGTTTAAGCCAGCCCAGCCCGTTGTCTTTTGTGGGCTTTTTCCTGTTGATAGCAGTGAGTTTGAAGACTTGCGCGAGGCCATGTCAAAGCTCCGCCTGAATGACGCGAGTTTTGAGTTTGAAATGGAAAGTTCTGCAGCCTTGGGGTTTGGTTTCCGCTGTGGATTTTTGGGTCTTCTGCACCTCGAAATTATCCGCGAGCGCTTAGAACGAGAGTTCAATATTGACCTCATTACGACTGCGCCGAGTGTGGTTTATCAGATTAAATTGACGGACGGCTCACAGATCGAATTACACAATCCGGCTGATATGCCCGACGTCGTCAAAATTGAAACAGTCGAGGAACCCTGGATTACTGCCTCGATTTTAGTGCCCGACGAATATTTAGGCGCTGTCTTGAAGTTATGCGAAGACCGCAGAGGACGACAAAAAAACCTGACCTATGCGGGCAACCGCGCCATGGTTGAATATGATTTGCCGCTTAACGAGGTGGTGTTTGATTTTTATGATCGGCTTAAATCGGTTTCGAAAGGCTATGCAAGTTTTGATTATAGCATCACGGGTTATGAAGCCGGTCCACTTGTCAAAATGTCACTTTTGGTAAATGCCGAGCCAGTCGACGCATTATCCATGATTGTTCATAGAGACCGCGCTGAAATGCGCGGGCGCGCTATGTGCGAACGCCTTAAAGATCTCATTCCACGGCACTTGTTTAAAATCCCCATCCAAGCGGCTTTGGGTGGTAAGGTTATCGCGCGCGAAACCATTGCAGCTTTACGAAAAGATGTAACGGCAAAATGTTATGGCGGCGACGTTTCACGTAAGCGCAAATTGCTCGACAAGCAAAAAGAAGGCAAAAAGAAAATGCGTCAATTTGGGAAAGTCGAAATTCCACAAACCGCCTTTATTGCGGCCCTTAAAATGGACGACTAGTCAGGCTTGTTAGTCATGCTTGACGCGCCTGCGCCAACCCCCTAAGAACAGGCTGTTAATTTGTAACCGTTTCAATAGAGCGGTTTTGCATAATAGCAGGAGAGGTGGCCGAGTGGCTGAAGGCGCACGCTTGGAAAGCGTGTAGGCGTTAACGCGTCTCGAGGGTTCGAATCCCTCTCTCTCCGCCATTCCTTTTTGGTACTATTTTATCCAATAAAAACAATGTATTTGGAATTAGGCCTATGCGGTTTCACCCCTAAGGTTTACCCCTAAAGATACCCCCCCAAGAAAACAGGCTGGATGGATGTTTATAAATAGACCCTGCCATATAGCGAGTTAAAATATAGCTTGTCTCATAGTGGCATGTTTGAAATATTAAGGCATGTATCCGCTCGATAGAAATATAGCCTCTTGCCGTAGTTGGGAAGACTTTGAGCAACTTGTTGCAAACGAATACGGAGATAAAGGCAGCTCAGGGAACAAAGGGAAAGGTGATATATTTGAACGCCTTACCCAGCTGTTCCTAAAAACATCACCTATTTATGCCTCGAAACTCAAGCATGTATGGTGGTGTAACAACCCGTACACCAATGAATTCCCAAGTGATGTTCGTCGTAAGTTAAATCTGCCAGATGATGATGAAGGAATAGACTAAATTTGCGAGACATTTGACGGCGACTATTGGTCCGTTCAAGCAAAATATCGTAGCGACCAGTCTAAAGCACTCACAACTAAGGAACTAGCTAAGTTCTTAGGCCTATCATTTGTAACAAGTAACCGAATTTCTTTGGGGTTAAACTCACACACGTCGACCCTGCCTATTAAGAAACAAGAGTTAATGGGTAATACCATTGAGTTAGGGCTGGATAACTTTCTGCAAATGCCTCCAGAGCAATGGGAGCAGATAGCCGTTCTTTGTGAACAGAACAAGTCATTACCCTTGAAAGCTAAATCTCCTAGAGACTATCAAGAAACATTCCTCGCCAAAGTATATGATTATTTTGTGTCCGAAGGTAAATCCAAGGGCAAGCTGATAATGCCCTGCGGCACAGGCAAAGGTCTTATGGCCTATTGGATTGCTAGAAAATTAGAGGCGCAAATAATTATTGTTGCCGCTCTGAGTTTGGCCGCCGATAGAGAGAACGCGCGAGCACAATACTTTCTTGGTGAGTGCCACCTAAAAGGCTTCGGCCTTCCCAAGGACCAAGTTATGGGTGTGACACTCCTACGAGCATCTGCTGCTTAGGGAGATGCCGATGCAGCTGCAATGCTTTATGAGAATGGCTTCGAACTGGAGGAAGAGGTAAAAAAGACCCGACAACAAAAACTAAAACCGTGATTGAAGTTTAAGGGGGGTTTGCATCGAGAGCTCGCAGTCTCTATTCTAAAACTATCCAACGCGAGCCACAGGGAGAGGGCGACGCTAATATTATTCAACTTAACGCAGAGAGAGCCAAAACGTTAAATATCTTGATGGATTCAGACGACTAACTAAAAGCTCGGGCGGTACCGAACGTTAATATGTTGTCGCCGGTCACAGCAATCGAAAAGCAATAGCTGAAAAATTTGAATGGAGGGCATATGATAGTCTACGGATCACGGATTTCTTACTATACAGGCAAACTGGAAGCGTATTTGCGGTATAAGAATATAGTCTATACGCTATTGCCGACGCCCTATGGCGAAGCCAAGATGCTGAAGGAAAAAGTCGGTGCTGTTCAGATGCCCATTGTTGACGATAATGGCACCTGGATGTCGGACACCACGCCCATCATCATGCATCTTGAAACGGAGCATCCGGATAACCCTGTCTTGCCGCAAGATCCAGTTGTGGGATTTATTGGACACTTAATCGAAGATTACGGCGATGAATGGCTATGGCGATCTGCCATGTACTATCGCTGGTGGTATGATTATGATCGTCAGCTGGCTTCCAATGTGCTGACAGACGAAGTTACCGGGCATTTGAAAATGCCGCGATGGATGCGGCTAAGGATGATCGTGCGCCGACAGGTTCGGCACTATGTAGAGCGAGACGGTGTAACGGAAACAAGCCGCAAACATATTGAGCAGTCCTATTACAATGCATTGGCTTCTATGTCAGCGATGCTGGAAAACCGGCCATTCCTTCTCGGTAATGCACCATCTTTGGCGGACTATGGAATGATGGGTCCGATGTTCCGTCATTATGGGCAGGATCCCACGCCCGAAGAAATTATGCGCAACACTGCCCCTGCCGTATATGAATGGGTCGCCCGGATGTGGCATGCCCGCAATCAAGGCGAACCGGAGTTTGTAACGCAGATTCCAGATGACGCAGCACCGATGCTCAAGGAAATATGTGAAACGCATCTGGTTCAACTGGCAGCTAATGCCAAGGCTTTTGCTGAAGGAGCAGAGCGCTTTGATATGACCGTGCAGGGATGCGACTATAGGGATATTGCTGTTTCCCAATATCGCGTGTGGTGCCTTGAAGAGCTGCGGCGGCGTTTTGATCTGTTGTCAACTGATCAGCAAAACTCGGTTAAAACACTGTTGTCATGCGGTGAGGCTGACGTTCTTTGGAAATCAGAACCACCGGCTCAATCCGGCTTTAATGAGGATAATCATCTGCCCTTTGGAAAAGCTATGAACGTGTTCAAGGGCGGGGTTCCATAGGCTTCTTTGAAACGACATTTTTTTGATAGCAAATATTCATAAGCAACCGATATCATATTATTCTTTAGAATACGGCCTTGTTCATTTACGGGAATTTCGAGGCCCCCTTTGATAAACTGTTAATGGTGGTTTCCAGTGGTGGAGGCAGATTTTTTTGCATGTTTGCGGTGCAAGAAAGTCCAAAAAAAAGAGGCCTTTCATTAATTAACAGACGTTAATAAATTTGTAATATAAAAAATTTCGTAATCGGACAGTTAACGGGTATGCTTCCCACGTCGATGATGTTTTGTTGTTCAGGGGAATGTATATGAAGAAAATAAAGTCATGCTTTGTTTTATCCATGGCTGTCATGGCATTGGTTGGTTGTAATTCTAGACTGGCCACCCCGGTACTTGACGTCAAGTATGACGAGGTCGAGCGTCTGTCTGTTGCCTCGGCTCAACAAATAAATGTTGGTGATGGGCAATCTGAGGTCATCAAGGCGTTAGGCACACCTAATATCATTTCTAAAAGTTCATCCGGTAATACCTCATGGGTGTATGACAGAATTGGCTCGTATTTCGAAACAGTTGAGACAACAATGGGTGGAGGCTTAAGACTGTTTGGGTATGGTCGGGCATCAGGAAAAGTAACTAAGTCAGCTGTTACCTCTAAAACATTTATCGTAGTCATTGATTTTGACCAAGATTCCAACGTTGCGAATCTTACCTACAGATATACCCAATATTAGTAATGATTACGAGGGCACCCCATGCTGAGGTTATTTAAACTATCCATTTTTTCTTTAGCACTTATCGTATTAAGTGGGTGCGCTCGAGATATACCACTTAAAGTGTCTTCTGAGAGCGCGACGTCGATTGCAATCAGTCATGGAACTGAACTTGAGCGAACTGCAATAGCGAACAAAAAGTGTGCAGCATTGGGTTCACTTTACACACCCGTAATTATCGCGCAAACCACTGATCCCCGCGTCAATTCCATCACATATGGCTGTAATATAAGGCCTCAGACTGAGCTTACAGGTATAGGGCTGAAGGCCCTGCAGATGCGGCGTTTCAATGTATCGGCTGAAAAATTAACATTAGGAATAATAGAGCATAGCGGCGATAGATCTGGGCAATGCTATACGCAAGATCAAGTCCCTCAATTGAAAAAAGGAGTGGGAGGTGATAGCGGATATCGTATAACTTGTTCCATCGGTAGGAGCTGGTATCAGCACCATCTACAAGAGAAAAAGGGTCAAACTCTTTTGAGAACAAGATTGTCTCTTCCTAATGCATTTCAGTTTCCCTATGTATACAATCCAATAGGTGTGCAGATTACGGAACCAGAGCCCTATCAAACTATCTTCAAAGAAATAGCCGATCAGTTGTTCATTGAAGCCATAGAGCTCACGCCCGGAGAAATGAGATAACGCGTTGCCCGTCATGCTTTTTAGTTTCGAAAGCATATTAAAAGGGACAATAATGCTGTCACAGTCAGCCTCCCAAACATACTGTCCCGAACACACCAACAAAGCCTGCTGAAAGCCTATCTCAACAGGTGACTAAACCATCTAACGCAGAAACGCTTTAGAGACGGACATCACCGGCATCGATACTGGCTTGTAATTCAGCCGTGAGTAGTTCTGTGTGGGACGCATCACGACCGAGTAGATAGAGTTTGTCTTCAAAACTCCCGACGGCATATGCCTCGCGTTTGAGTTTGGATTTCTGGAACTTGAATGTGCCTGTTACGTCAGCCATGGCCCCAATACGGATAAAGCGCGGCACAGCATATGCAGGAAGTTTCTCACGCATATGCGCGGCGAGGCCCTCGAAATCAATCTTATCTTGGTCTTTGAGAGTTGCGTAAAGCATGCCGCATCGGCCGTCGCGGCCTGGCACTTCTACACCGTAGACAACGGCATCTTGTATTTCTGGCCATTGCATGATCACACTTTCGACCTCTGTGGTCGCGACGTTTTCACCCTGCCAGCGGAACGTGTCTCCTATGCGATCGCCAAATTGTATGTGACCGTGCGGTTGCGAAATGACCAAATCGCCTGAGTTGAAATATTGATCGCCCTCTTGAAAAACATTTCGGAGGATTTTCTTCTCGCTGGCCGCTGGATCAGTGTAGCCATCAAATGGATTTTGTTCAGTGATTGCGATGATCAACAAACCCGTATCGCCAGTTTTTGTGCGCATCATAAAGCCGTTCTCGTCGCGTATTGGCGTATCTGCATCAACATCGAAGTCAACGATTGTCCAGGCTTTACCCGACCCTGGTGACCAGCCCACAGTTTTATCAAAATTGAAAATATTAACGAAAGCTGTATTGCCTTCAGATGCGCCATAAAACTCATGTACGCGTGGTATATTGAAGCGGTTTTTAAATGCCATCCAAATGTCTGGACGCAAACCATTGCCGATAATCTTTTCAATCTTATGCGCACGGTCATCAGCTTTCTCCGGAAGGGCCAAAAGATAGCGCAGAAGCTCACCAATATAAACGAAAGCAGTTGCGTTAAATTTACGGCAATCATCTAAAAAGGCAGTTGCACTAAATTTACGACGTATCGCAAATGTTGATCCGGCAATTAAAGAACTTGCGAAGCCCACGATAAGGGCTGTGCTGTGATAAAGGGGCAGAGGGCAGTAATAAACATCTTTGGGCGTTAGGGTCATCACGTTGATGCCGAATTGGGTGCCGCCACGGAACAGCCTTAAGTTGCTCGTGATACTCGCTTTTGGAAGACCTGTTGTGCCCGATGTAAAGATCAAAAAACAGGGGGTTGCCAGTGTTAAGGTTTTGTCTGGCACAATATTACCTGTGTCCATAGCCGCGACAAGCGGCGCGAGATCAAGATAGTTTTTTGGCGCTTTTGCTTGTTGGCTATCTGCTAGGAATAACATCTTTCCTTTATAAGCTTCGTCAATTAAATCGTCGACGGTGTTCATATTAGGCACGCATTCTGAGCCAATAACGAGAAGAGATGGCTCTATCAGGCGCAAACAATGCGCTAGCGCTTCATTCGTTAAGCCTGTATTGACCATGCCCGCGACGGCGCCAAGCTTTAAGCAGGCCAGAACATTGACCAATAGCTCTGGCCGGTTCTCAATATTAATGGCGACACGATCTCCATATTTAATACCACGCGAACGAAAGTAATGTGCCGTCTGATTGACCTGGTCGTTAAATTCACCCCAAGTTACTTTTTTGTCTTCGTATAATAAAGCATTGTCGTTTGGGCGTTCTCGCGCGTGACGTTCTAGGAAATCAGCTGCGGATAGTTCATCCTCTGGTCGAGAATTCAATATGCTTTTGAGCGTGCTAATGGCGCCGGGGCGTGCAAGAAGTTTCGCAAAGCGGAAGAGAAATTTACCAGTTGTGATTTTTTGTTCAACAAAAGTCATAATTCTTCTCTCCAAATACTAAACTATTAACATTGCTTGTTGCGCTTAAACGCAGGCTGAGATGCCATTCCTAAACTGTGGCTCGACGTTAACTGTATACTGTTTTTTTTTCCAGAGCCGAAAACAATGATACAAGTGGCTTTGATGTCGCAGGCTGATAAGTTGTGGCTAAAATTCAATAACAGCACGAATTGACTTACCTTCATGCATAAGGTCGAAACCATGGTTAATTTCTTCTAGCTTTAACTTGTGGGTTATCATTGGGTCTATTTCGATTTTGCCATCCATATACCAATCAACGATTTTGGGCACATCAGTCCGTCCCGACGCGCCCCCAAATGCTGTGCCGCGCCACACGCGGCCCGTGACCAGTTGAAAAGGTCGGGTGCTAATCTCGGCACCGGCCGGCGCAACGCCGATGATAATGCTCTCGCCCCAACCTTTATGCGCGGCTTCTAGCGCGGTGCGCATGACTGACACGTTTCCGGTTGCGTCAAAAGTATAGTCTGCACCGCCTTTGGTTAAGTCGACGAGGTGTGCGACAAGGTCACCAGAGATATTGGTTGGGTTTACGAAATCGGTCATACCAAAATGTTTTCCCATTTCAACTTTGTCTGAATTAACATCAACGCCAATAATTTGATGAGCACCCGCGAGGCGTAATCCTTGAAGAACGTTCAAGCCAATGCCGCCCAGCCCAAAAACGATGGCGCTGCTTCCAATTTCAACTTTGGCGGTATTGATGACAGCGCCAATCCCTGTTGTGACGCCGCACCCAATATAACAAATTTTGTCGAACGGGGCGTCTTTGCGCACTTTTGCCAATGCAATCTCGGGTATGACGGTATGGTTCGCGAATGTGGAGCAACCCATGTAATGATGGATTGGTGTGCCATCGAGCATTGAAAAGCGCGTCGAACCGTCAGGCAAAAGCCCTTGGCCTTGGGTTGAGCGAATGGCCTGACACAGATTAGTTTTTGGATTTAGGCAATAGGTGCATTGGCGGCATTCGGGCGTATAAAGCGGTATAACATGGTCGCCGACCTGAAGACTGGTGACGCCTTCACCAATTCCGATCACAATGCCGGCGCCTTCATGCCCTAATATGGCAGGAAATATACCTTCGGGATCATCGCCCGAGCGCGTAAATTCATCTGTATGGCAAAGGCCAGTGGCTTTAATTTCGACAAGGACTTCCCCCTTGCGCGGCGGCTCTAAGTTTACCTCCATTATTTCTAAAGGCTTACCGGCTTCGATGGCGACTGCTGCGCGGGTTCTCATTGTTCTTACCTTTCAAAACATTTATATTATTTTTACAGATTTTCTAAAGACTTCACGGTTTCCGTCAAGGACTTCATAGCGTGCTCTAAAACTAATTAGGCTAAAACAGCTCTTTCGTAATGTCGTAATTGTAGAAATGATGATTGCGCGCATATATTGCGGCTGGAAAAATTTTTCCGGCAAGCCACATAGGGCCGTAAGTGGCTATCTGAGCGAGAAGTGTCCGTCGATGGAAAAGCGCGGCATTGGATGTCGCAGCCCTTTGGGCTTTCGCAGTACGTTGAATGCGAAATTTATAATAGGTTGTTAGAGCACCCTCTATGTTTTGGGGTTGTCGCGCGCAAAACTGCGCAATGGCATAAGCATCCTCCATCGCCATCACAGCACCCTGGGCGAGAAAAGGTAATGAGGGATGGCAGGCGTCTCCGGTAAGCGCGACGCGGCCATCATGCCAGCGGGCGAGGGGTGGTCGGTCGAATAAAGCCCAACGGTAGTGTGTGTCGGCGAGCTCAATGAGCGACGTGATGCTTGGGTGCCAGCCAGTAAAATCAGCGAGTGCATCGCCACGTGAACCTTTTTGCGTCCAGGCTTCAGACCCCCATTGATCGGTTTCAACAATCCCGACAAAATTTGTTACTGAGCCGCCGCGCAATTGGTAGGTTACACAGTGGCGTTTTGGACCAACCCAAATACAAGCGCCTGGCGGTGGCGCATAGGGGCCTAATTTTTTTGTGTCCACCGTGGCGCGCCAAGCAATATTGCCCGTAAAGCGAGGAGCTTTTGGGCCCAGCATTTGCGTACGTAAAGTTGAATGAATGCCATCGGCGGCAATGACAAGGTCGGCCTCGAGTGTGGTTCCGTCATCGAGAGTTACTGATGCCGGTCCCTCTGTGCGTGTACCTGCGTTTTTATATGATACGACAGATGCACCAAACCTAAGAGCCTTTGGAGCGCGGTCGCTTAAGGTTTTACCGAGTGTCGCGACTAGGTCTGCGCGGTGGATGTGAATATAGTCTCCGCGCCAGCGCTTTTGCGCGGCGCGTGCGAGAGGGACCGAAAAGATAGGGCGCCCTGATCGCCCTGCGCGCATCGACAAGAACTCTGGATAGCATGCTTTAGTGTATAAAAGCGGTGTTGATGCTGGGGTAATATCAAGCGCCTGAAGAACTTTAAGGCCATTGGGTGAAATCTGAATACCAGCACCTATTTCGTCATAAGATGGCGCTTTTTCAAGTACAGTTACGTCCCAACCTTTTTTTTCGAAAGCCAGGGCTGTTGTTAAGCCGCCAATTCCTCCGCCGACAATAATTGCGTGCATGTTTATTCCTTTTAGGCCGCTGGTCGCGCTTTAGAAACCTTAGCGATTGTATCTCACTTATAAAACTCTTCCAAGGTGTTTCCCTTTTTGGGCGGCGCCCATGTGTCACATTAAAATTGCGATTGAAGGCTCTTGATCATGCCATTTAGGAGGGGCATAGTTCAGTGCGCATCTATAGTTCAGTTATAGTTCAGTGCACATTTTACGAGGAGACACGCATGCATCGCACAGTGGACCGTATTATTCAGGAAGGCTTTGGCATATTGCCAGAGTTTATTCGTGCCCATGCTGTGTCACGCCCAGAGCATATAGCTGTTCGCCATAAAGGTGATTTTCTAACATATGCTAATCTAGATTTTTTAATGGATCGATTTGCATCTGGTTTGCAGCGTGAGGCTATTCCGCAGGGCTCACACATAGCAGTATGTGGGTTGAGCGCTCTTAACTATGTTGTTTTGTTTCTCGGCAGTTTGCGTGCAGGTATGACGATTACACCGCTGGCGCCATCATCAACCCCAATGCAGCTAGCGTCTATGCTCGACGACTGCGCGGCGCCACTTTTTTTTGTGGATGCCGGCATTAAAGAACATATGGACGATGTATCTATATCGGCGCGTGTTATAAGGTTTGACGATAAAAGCTTTGACGACTTTTTGGGCGACGCGGCGCAGTTTAAAGAAGTTAGTGTCAGTCCCGATGATGCCTTTAATGTGATTTATTCATCCGGCACCACAGGCACACCTAAGGGTATTGTACAATCCCATAAAATGCGTTGGGCAATGATGATCCCTAATAATCCGCCGGGCTATGGCCCAGATGCTATTACGCTTTTATCGACCCCCTTATATTCAAATACAACGATGACATGCTTTATTCCAACTTTTTCAGGCGGTGGCACAGTGGTCTTGATGGAGAAGTTTGATGTTGCCGGTTATTTAGAGCTTGCACAAAAATGGCGCGTTACGCACACCATGCTGGTGCCTGTTCAGTATCGTCGGATTATGTCAGACCCGAATTTTGGTGCTTATGACCTATCAGCTTTTGAGATGAAATTTTGCACAAGCGCTCCTTTTTCAGCAGCCCTTAAAGCTGATGTGATTGCACGTTGGCCAGGTGGGTTGATCGAATATTATGGGATGACAGAGGGTGGCGGCTCTTGTGCCTTAGTCGCTCATCATCACCTCGATAAGTTGCATACTGTGGGTCAACCTTTGCCCGGACACATAATGTTCGCTATTCGTGAAGATGGCAGTCTCTGTGACGTTGATGAAGTGGGGGAAATCGTTGGCACCTCGGAATCAATTATGCGTGGTTATCATAATCAGCCCGACAAGACGCGCGAAACTGAATGGTATGATGCATCTGGTAGACGGCACATTCGGACAGGTGATATCGGGCGGTTTGACGCCGATGGTTTTTTAACACTGATGGATCGTAAAAAAGATATGATTATTTCCGGCGGCTTTAATATTTACCCCAGTGATATCGAGGCTATCTTATTAACTCATCCTGATATTGTTGAGGCGGCTGTTGTTGGGGTGCCCTCAGAAGAATGGGGCGAAACACCTGTTGGCTTTCTCGTGCTACGCGCGGGGGTTAGGGCGAGCATAGAAGATGTGCAGGCCTGGTTAAACGCGCGCGTTGGAAAAACCCAAAGACTTAACGCTGTTGTCTCGTTGCCGAGCTTGCCGCGCAGTGCGATCGGTAAAGTTTTAAAGCGCGAACTACGTGACGAATATAAAGTTTGATCTATATAAAGGTTTTAAAGTTCGGCTGGTCTCATGTTAAGAAACAGATCGGTATTAATTTAAGAAAGAGTAATTGGAGTAAGTAAGATGGATTTTGCGCTGGAAGATGATCACCGGATGCTTTGTGAGCTGGTGCAGAAATTTGTCGCCAATGAACTCATGCCTTTGGAACAAGGCATTTTAAACCGCCATGCATCAGGGCAAGAAGCCACCATACTTCCTGAAGATAAAAAGCGCCTCGATGCGTTAAGTAAAGAACTGGGGCTTTGGAGCCTCGATGCGCCTGAAGCCTCTGGTGGTATGGGCATGCCTTATGTCGCTTTGGTCGGCGTCAATGAAGCCTTGGGCAGTACGGTTGCGACTTACACATTACCGCCGGACTCCCCTAATTTGCGCATGCTCGCCGAGACGGTTGATGAACGCCAGAAGGAAGCATATTTAGACCCTTACACGCGCGGTGAGACGATCTCTGCGATTGGTATTTCAGAGCCGGGCGCGGGTGCAGACCCCGCTAAAATGGCGACGCGGGCGGTGCGCGATGGTGATGATTGGATTATTAATGGCCGCAAAATATGGATTACCCGCGCGGCAGAAGCTCATTTTACGATTCTTATGGCCATAACTGACCCCCAAAAAGGCTCACGCGGCGGCATGTCGGCTTTCTTGGTGGATAGCGATACGCCAGGATTTAAACCCGTGCGCGCTATCCCCATGTTGGGTGGTGAGGTTACCTATGAAGTCGAACTTATTGATTGCCGCGTACCGGGCTGGAAATTGCTCGGGAAAGAAGGTGACGGCTTTGGCCCAATGCAGGTGCGGCTTGGGACGCGCCGCATGGAGATGGGCGCATGGTGCATTGGTGCCGCTCAGCGTGCGCTTGATATGATGATTGACCATGCAGAACAGCGTTCAACATTTGGCCATAAACTTTCGGAGCGTCAATCCATACAGTGGTGGGTAGCCGATGGTGCGGCAAAAATTCATGCGGCGCGTTTAATGGCTTATGATTGCGCTTGGAAGCTAGATCAAGGTAAGGATGTGCGTACCGAAATTTCTATGCTGAAAGTATATGCAACTGAAATGGCACAAGAAATTATTGATCATGCCATGCAAAGTTTTGGTGCGATGGGCATGACGCTCGAAATGCCATTGCAAATGTTGGCAGGTCGCGTGCGTAATATGCGGATCTATGATGGACCCTCAGAAGTGCACCGTATGGTGGTTGCGCGTAACCTTATGAATACGCGTCCGGCCTAATTCTATAGGTTTTTTTGATATGAGACGGCGCAGTCTATTCAAACATAAGCAAATGCGGGCTCGCAACATAGCGCGCTAATATGCTCAGCCAGCGCGCGCCAACGGCACCATTAATGGCGCGATGGTCGCATGACAGCGTCACCGATATAATGCTTTTACTGATAATCTCTCCCGTCGGCACTTTGCTCAAGCGCTCTTGAATACGCCCGACTGCAAGTATCGCCGCTTGTGGGGGGTTAATCACGGCGGTGAAGTTGTTAATGTCATACATACCCAAATTGGATATCGAAAAACTACCGCCTTCATATTCACTGGGTTTTAATCTGCGGTCTGCGGCGCGCGCTGCGAGCGCCTTAACGTCTTGCGCGATTTGGCGGACAGACTTCGTTTCGGCATCGCGAATAATCGGAGTAATCAGTCCTTCTGGTAAAGCAACGGCGACGCCAATATCTGCATGATGATGTCGTAAAATTGCGTTATCTGCAAAGGAAACGTTGATTTCCGGTTCTTCTATCAGGGCTAGGGCAACGGCGCGAATGAGAAAATCATTAATGCTTAGTTTCTCGCTATGGTCGGCCAAGAGTCTGTTGATTTTTTGGCGCAGGTTGATCAGCGCATCAACATCTAGATCTCTTGTTAGGTAAAAATGTGGCATCGCTTGTTTGGCGGCAACCAATCGGGCCGCAATCGATGTTTGCATTGGCGATAACATGACCTCGTCATAGCGTGTTGCGTCGGCATAAAGACGTGCATCAGCAAGGCTATTTGGAGTGGTGTTTGTTGACGGCTTCCCGGCCTTGATTTCTGCTGCCCCAATTGGAGCGACAGTGCGTGTGCTTATCGGATGGTCTGCGATGGCATCAATATCGCGCTTTATGATGCGGCCGAGTGGGCCTGACCCAACAATACCCGTCAGGTCGAGACCGCGCTCTTCGGCAATTTTTTGTGCCAGTGGGCTGATCAGAATACGGGCAATCATTTCTAAGCCTTGTAGGTGACCGCATTAACTGCGGTCACAATGTCATGAGCTGTGGGTAAAGCCAGTGCCTCGAGGTTTTCCGCATAGGGCATAGGAACATCGAGGCCGCTAATGCGTTTGATCGGGGCGTCCAAATAGTCAAAGGCATGCTCTTGAACATGAGCAGCAATTTCGGCACCAATTCCGGCAATCTGCCAGCCTTCTTCAACGGTGACAAGCCGATTGGTTTTTTGAACCGATGCAATAATTGTGTCCATGTCCAAAGGCCTCAAGCTGCGTAAATTAATAACCTCCGCATTGATGCCGGCTTCCGCCAATATGTCAGCTGCTTCTAAACTATGCGCGACCCCGCGCGCATAGGAAACTAGGGTAACGTCGCCACCTTGGCGAATAACCTGAGCCTTACCAATTGGCAAAACGAAATCTTCAAGCACTGGCACGTCACCATTTACGCCGTAGAGCAATTCGTGCTCCAAGAAAACAACAGGGTTAGGGTCGCGAATGGCTGCTTTTAATAGCCCTTTGGCGTCTGCAGCAGAATAAGGTGCGAGCACAATCAACCCTGGAATATGGGCATACCATGAGGCATAGTCTTGGCTATGCTGTGCGGCAACGCGAGACGCAGCGCCGTTTGGACCACGAAAAACGATCGGGCAACTGATTTGGCCGCCGGACATATATCTTGTTTTAGCGGCGCTGTTAATAATTTGGTCGATGGCTTGCATGGCAAAGTTAAATGTCATGAATTCAACAATTGGCTTAAGTCCAGCAAAAGCGGCGCCAACGCCAATACCAGCAAAACCATGTTCAGTAATGGGCGTGTCGATCACGCGTTTGTCGCCAAATTCGTTTAGAAGATTTTGGGTTACTTTATAAGCACCTTCATAAACAGCAACTTCCTCCCCCATAATAAACACGTCCGCATCGCGGCGCATTTCTTCGGCAATGGCATCGCGCAAAGCTTCGCGCACGGGTAAAGAGGTGAGCTTTGTTCCGGCAGGGAAGTCTGGCTCTACCATGATGGCGGGCGTTACCTGGGCTGCTGGAGCTGGCGGTGTGGCTGCAGCTGGTGCGCTGATGGGCGTCGTAATCGCCGCGCCTGCTGATGAAGTTTCGGGTGCTGCTATTGGTACTGGGACTGAAGCGGGTGCATCAGGTTTCATTGTCGCAATATCGTCCGCGGTTTCACCTTCGAGTAAGATAACGGCAATGGGTTCATTAACGGCAATTGGGTCTTGCCCGGCCAAATGAATAATTTGCCCAACAATGCCATCGTCGATTGCCTCAAGTTCAACAATGGCTTTGTCTGTTTCAATTTCGGCCATAATGTCGCCAGATTTTACGGAGTCGTTTACTTTAACCAACCATTGCGCAATTTTGCCATGTTCCATTGTTGGTGATAGCGCTGGCATTGTAATTTTAACCGGCATTGGAAGTCTCCACTAAAATATCGGTCATTAATTCGTCAGCCGGTGGTAATGCGCCTTCGAGTGCGAAATCAACGGCATCGGCAATATGGTCATAAATAACCTTGCGCTTGGATTTGAGTTCATCTTCACTGACGACATTGCGCGCAATGAGTTTCTGCTCGGTAAGCATGATAGGGTCAGAGTTTTCGCGCACGCCATCTACTTCTTCGCGTTTTCTGTATTTTGCTGGATCCGACATGGAGTGCCCGCGGTAGCGATATGTCAGCATTTCTAGAATAAAGGGCCCTTTGCCGGCCTTCACCCAATCAATTGCTCTTTGGCCTGCTTCAACAACAGATTCTATATCCATGCCATCGACTTGCTCTCCCTGGATGTCGAAACTAAGGCCGCGCTGAGACAGGTTTACTTGTGCGGACGCCCGCTGAACGCTGGTGCCCATTGCATAACGATTATTCTCAATGATATAGATAACAGGTAACTTCCAAAGTGAGGCCATATTGAAGCTCTCATAGACTTGACCTTGATTGGCTGCGCCGTCGCCGAAATAAACAAAGCTGATATTGTCATTGCCGCGGTATTGGTTGGCCAGGGCTAGACCAGTCCCTAGCGGCACTTGGGCGCCAACGATACCATGACCCCCGAAAAAATTCTTTTCGACTGAGAACATGTGCATGGAGCCGCCCTTACCTTTGGAATAACCGTCGAACCTTCCTGTAAGTTCGGCCATAACGCGTCCAGCGTCCATGCCGCAGGCAAGCATATGGGCATGGTCGCGATATCCTGTAATAATTTGGTCGCCGGGTTTGGCGCATATCTGCATGCCAACGGCAATGGCTTCTTGACCAATATAGAGGTGACAAAACCCACCTATTTTGCCCATCGCATAAAGCTGTCCAGCGCGTTCCTCAAAGCGACGGATGCGCACCATTTCTGCCCAGCCAGCTAAAAGCGCTTTGTTTTCTAGTATGTGGCTTTCTTTGGTTTTAGGCACTGCCTTGGTTTTAGGCGCTGCTTTGGTTTTAGGCACTGCTTTGGTTTTTGGCACTGCTTTGGTTTTAGGCACTGCTTTGGTTTTAGGCACTGCTTTGGTTTTAGGCACTGCTTTGGTTTTAGGCACTACCTTGGTTTTAGGCACTGCTTTGGTT
>ENA-OUOG01000719-OUOG01000719.1-marine-metagenome-genome-assembly--contig:-NODE-719-length-41774-cov-7.189918_pt1 | contig 41774 bp, 24 predicted proteins | sample MGYA00248635_ERZ508505 | MGnify/ENA primary metagenome ERZ508505 (study PRJEB26176, sample SAMN06267871) | marine metagenome | isolation source: Saanich Inlet, British Columbia, Canada | place: Pacific... | reverse complement strand
ACTGCACTCTTATTCGCTTCCAATCCTAAAGCACCTGCTATCGCTATTAAAGAGTTTCGTAAAAAAGGCGATAGACCGTTACTTAAAGGGGCTTACATCGACTCTGGCATCTTCATTGGAGATGATCAACTAGGTACACTAGTAGATCTCAAAACTAAAGAAGAACTTGTTGGAGAAATCATCGGACTGTTACGTTCTCCTGCTGTAAATGTTATTTCTGGACTTAAGTCTAGTGGTAATACGATCGCAGGTTTACTTAAAACACTTGCCGAGAGAGAAAATTAATTATTAAAAACACAAAATTTAAACAAAACAAAATGGCTGACATTAAAAAACTAGCAGAAGAATTAGTTAATCTTACAGTAAAAGATGTAAACGAATTAGCGACTATCCTTAAAGATGAGTATGGTATCGAACCAGCAGCGGCTCCAGCAGCAGTAGTAGCAGGACCAGCAGCAAGTGCTGGCGCTGAGGAAGCACAAACAGAATTCACAGTAATATTGAAATCTGCAGGTGCGGCGAAATTACAAGTAGTAAAAGCAGTTAAGACTCTAACAGGTTTAGGTCTTAAAGAAGCAAAAGAATTAGTTGACTCAGCGCCTAAAGAGGTGAAAGAGAATGTTTCTAAAGACGAAGCAGATGCATTGAAAGCAGCGTTAGAAGAAGCAGGAGCTGAAGTTGAACTTAAGTAATTTTTACAAATAACACGTCCAAAAGACCCCTGATTTTCAGTGGGTCTTTTGGCGTTTTTATATTTTTTTTCCATTAACACCAAACAATTAAATAGTCTTGTCATCAAAATATAACGAAAGAATAAATTTTGGGAAAATCGCTAAGGTGATTGATTACCCAGATTTCTTAGATGTACAGTTGAAATCGTTTCAAGAATTTTTTCAGCTTCAGACATCTTCTGAAGACAGAAAATTCGAAGGGTTGTTTAAGGTATTCAGTGAAAATTTTCCAATCACTGACACCCGAAATATATTCGTTCTCGAGTTTCTTGATTACTTTGTTGATCCACCAAGATACACCATACAAGAGTGTATTGAAAGAGGATTAACTCACGCAGTGCCCCTAAAAGCAAAGCTTAAGCTTAGCTGTAACGACGTAGAGCACGAGGATTTTGAGACTGTAGTTCAAGATGTTTATCTTGGTACCCTGCCATATATGACTCCTACTGGGTCATTTATTATAAATGGCGCGGAGCGTGTTATCGTATCTCAGCTTCATAGAAGCCCGGGTGTATTCTTTGGACAGAGTTACCACACCAATGGTACTAAATTATACTCTGCTCGTATCATACCTTTCAAAGGTAGCTGGATTGAGTTTGCCACAGATGTAAATAACGTGATGTATGCGTACATCGATCGTAAAAAGAAATTCCCTGTAACTACACTATTGAGAGCAATAGGGTATGAAACAGATAAAGATATTCTAGACTTATTTGGTCTAGCAGAGGAACTTAAGGTAACTAAAGCCGGTCTTAAAAAAGTGATCGGACGTAGGTTAGCTGCAAGAGTTCTTCGTTCTTGGATTGAAGACTTCGTGGATGAGGATACTGGAGAAGTGGTATCTATCGAAAGAAATGAAGTAGTTATAGAGCGTGACACTGTTTTGCAAGAAGATCATCTTGCAGAAATTATAGAGTCAGGCGTTAAGACTATAATCTTAAGTAAAGAAACAGATGATAAGAACGATTTCCAAATCATTCTAAATACTTTACAAAAAGATACATCCAACTCTGGTAAAGAAGCTGTAGAGCACATTTACCGACAATTGAGAAATACCGATCCACCCGATGAGGAAACTGCGCGTGGTATCATTGAAAGATTATTCTTTTCTGATAAACGTTATGACCTTGGTGAGGTAGGTAGATATAGAATAAACAAAAAGTTAGAACTGGATATTGAAAGCAATATCAGAGTTTTAACGAATCAAGATATCATTTCTATCATTCAATATCTAATCGAGCTTGTAAACTCTCGTACAGATGTGGATGATATTGATCACTTGAGTAATAGAAGAGTTAGAACTGTAGGTGAGCAACTTTATAACCAATTTGGTGTAGGTCTTGCTCGTATGGCAAGAACGATCAGAGAACGTATGAATATACGTGATAACGAGGTGTTTACACCTACTGATCTTGTGAATGCAAGAACGTTATCATCAGTGATAAATTCATTCTTTGGTACCAATCAGCTTTCTCAGTTTATGGATCAAACGAATCCATTGGCTGAGGTGACTCACAAACGTAGAATGTCTGCACTTGGACCTGGTGGTCTTTCGAGAGAAAGAGCTGGTTTTGAGGTAAGGGATGTTCACTATACGCACTATGGTCGATTATGTACCATTGAAACTCCTGAGGGTCCGAATATTGGACTTATCTCATCTCTTTGTGTTCACGCTAAGATAAATAATCTTGGATTTATAGAAACTCCATACCGTAAGGTAGATAAAGGAAGAGTAAAAATAGAGGATAATGTAGTTTATCTAAGCGCTGAGGAGGAAGATGATAATATCATCGCTCAAGCCAATTCTCCATTTGATAAAAAAGGTAATCTGACTAACGAACTTGTGAAAGCAAGATTTGAAGGAGATTTTCCGATAGAAGATAGAAACAAGGTGGACTACATGGACGTAGCTCCAAACCAGATTGTATCTATTGCAGCATCACTTATTCCTTTCTTAGAGCACGATGATGCTAACCGTGCATTGATGGGATCTAACATGCAGCGTCAGGCAGTTCCTATTATGAATCCACAAGCCCCTATCGTAGGTACTGGTCTTGAAGCTCAAGTAGCTAAAGATTCTAGAACTCAGTTATTGGCAGAGGGTACTGGTGTAGTAGAATACGTAGATGCTGATGAGATTAGAATTAAGTATGATCTCTCAGATGATGAGATGTTGGCTAGTTTCACAGGAGATACTAAGTCTTACTATATCACTAAGTTCAGAAGAACTAACCAGAATATGACTGTAAACCTTAGACCATTAGTGGTTAAAGGTGATAAAGTAGTAGAAGGTCAGGTTCTAAGTGAAGGGTATGGTACACAAGGTGGAGAGCTTGCTCTTGGTAGAAACCTTAAAGTAGCATTCATGCCTTGGCAAGGATATAACTTTGAGGATGCGATTGTGATCTCTGAGAAAGTAGTGAAAGATGATTATTTCACTTCGATACATATCACGGAGCACGATGTAGAGGTAAGAGATACCAAAAGAGGTATTGAAGAACTTACTAATGACATTCCAAACGTAAGTGAGGAAGCTACTAAAAATCTGGATGAAAATGGTCTTATCCGAATAGGCGCTAGAATAAAAGAAGGAGATATATTAATCGGTAAAATTACACCTAAAGGTGAATCTGAGCCTTCTCCGGAAGAGAAACTACTGAGAGCTATTTTCGGCGATAAAGCTGGTGATGTGAAAGATGCATCATTGAAAGCTACTCCATCAAAAGAAGGAGTAGTAGTAGCGAAGCAACTTTTCGTAAGAAGAAAGAAAGATAGAGCGAATAAAGCTGAGGATAAAACGAAGCTTACTAAGCTTGAAAATGACCATTTAAATGAGTTAGATAAACTAAGAGCTACGCTGTTAGAAAAACTTTATAAAGTGGTTTCAGGTAAAACATCTGCAGGCGTACAAAACGTTTACTACGAAGATGTTATTCCTAAGGGTACTAAGTTTACACTTAAGAATCTTGCTTCTATCGATTTTGCAACAGTTTCATACAATAACTGGACATCTGATGCAGGTAGAAACGAGTTAATAGGTAAGATACTTACTAACTATAAAGCTAAATATACTGAAGTTTCTACTACATACAAGCGTGAGCAATTTACGATTAGTGTGGGTGACGAATTACCTACAGGAATCTTGAAACTAGCTAAAGTATATCTAGCGAAGAAGCGTAAGCTTAAAGTAGGTGATAAGATGGCTGGTAGACACGGTAACAAAGGTATCGTAGCTAAAATAGTACCGGAAGAGGATATGCCTTACTTAGAGGATGGAACACCTGTAGAGATTGTTCTTAATCCATTGGGTGTACCTTCTCGTATGAACTTAGGTCAGATTTACGAAACTGTTCTGGGTTGGGCAGGTATAGAACTTGGTTTAAATTTTGGAACACCAATATTTGATGGAGCTTCAGAAGCAGAAATCAATGCTCAAGTAGAAAAAGCTAATCTTCCGTTAAACGGATCAGCTCAACTTTACAATGGACTTACGGGTGAGAAATTTCACCAAAGAACTACAGTAGGGGTGATGTATATGCTTAAACTTGGACACATGGTGGATGACAAGATGCACTCACGTTCTATCGGACCATACTCTCTTATTACTCAGCAGCCGCTAGGTGGTAAGGCACAGTTTGGTGGTCAGCGTTTTGGTGAGATGGAAGTTTGGGCATTGGAAGCATTTGGTGCTGCAAATATCCTTCGTGAGATCCTTACTGTGAAATCAGATGATATCATAGGAAGAGCTAAGACATACGAAGCAATAGTAAAAGGAGATAATATGGTAGAGCCAGGACTTCCTGAGTCATTTAACGTATTACTTCACGAGTTGAGAGGTTTAGGTATAGAAATAACCTTCGATTAATTAAAAAAGTAAATTAGGAAAATGTCAAACAAAAAAGACGTAAAAATAAAATCTAATTTTAAGAAACTTAGAATTGGTTTATCATCTCCAGAGGTTGTGTTACAGCGCTCTTTTGGTGAGGTTACAAAACCGGAAACCATCAACTACAGATCTTATAAACCAGAAATGGGAGGCTTATTCTGTGAAAGAATATTCGGTCCAGTAAAGGATTATGAGTGTCACTGTGGTAAGTATAAGAGAATTAGATATAAGGGTATCGTATGTGATAGATGCGGTGTAGAGGTTACTGAGAAAAAAGTACGTAGAGAGCGTATGGGCCACATAGAGCTTGTAGTTCCTATAGTGCATATCTGGTACTTCAAGTCGCTTCCTAATAAAATAGGTTACCTTATCGGTCTTCCTTCGAAAAAATTAGAAATGATCGTATACTATGAGAGATACATAGTGATACAGTCAGGACTAAAGGAGGCAGATGGTGTGAACTATCTTGATTTTCTTACGGAAGAAGAATACTTAGACATCTTAGATTCTTTACCTAAAGAAAATCAGTACTTAGATGATAATGATCCCAATAAATTCATTGCAAAAATGGGTGGTGAGGCTATTTGGGATTTATTAGCTCGATTAGATTTAGATGATTTATCATTTAGTCTAAGACATCAAGCAGCTAATGAGACATCACAACAGCGTAAAAATGAGGCACTAAAACGCCTTAACGTTATAGAAGGATTCAGAGCATCTACAAAAACTGGAGAAAATAGACCAGAGTGGATGATAATGAAAATGCTTCCAGTTATTCCACCAGAACTAAGACCTTTAGTTCCATTGGATGGCGGTAGATTCGCTACGTCTGACCTAAATGATCTTTACAGAAGAGTAATCATAAGAAACAATCGTCTGAAAAGACTGATGGAAATCAAAGCACCAGAAGTGATTCTTAGAAATGAGAAACGTATGCTTCAAGAGGCTGTAGATTCTTTATTAGATAATACCAGACGTGCAAATGCAGTAAAAGCAAATGGAAATAGACCATTGAAGTCTTTAAGTGATATGCTTAAAGGTAAGCAAGGTCGTTTCCGTCAAAACCTACTTGGTAAGCGTGTGGATTATTCCGGACGTTCTGTAATTGTTGTAGGACCAAACCTTAAACTTCACGAGTGTGGTTTACCAAAAGGGATGGCTGCAGAGCTTTTCAAGCCATTTATTATTAGAAAACTAATAGAACGTGGTATTGTAAAAACTGTAAAATCTGCAAAGAAAATAGTAGACAAGAAAGAGCCAGTTATATGGGAAATATTGGAAAATATCCTCAGAGGACATCCAATCCTGCTTAACAGAGCCCCAACGCTACACAGACTTGGTATCCAAGCATTCCAGCCTAAATTGGTAGAAGGTAAGGCGATTCGTCTTCACCCTCTAGTTTGTACTGGTTTTAACGCGGATTTTGACGGTGACCAGATGGCTGTACACGTACCTTTAGGTAACGCTGCAATCTTGGAAGCTCAAATTCTGATGCTTGCTTCTCACAATATCTTGAACCCTGCAAACGGTGCTCCTATAGCAGTTCCATCGCAAGACATGGTACTTGGTCTTTATTATATGACCAAGATGAGAAGATCTACTAAAAATGAAGTAGTGCAAGGAGAAGGCCTTACTTTCTACAGTTATGAAGAGGTAGAAATAGCGTATAACGAAGGGAAAGCAAATCTTAACGCAGTTATCAAAGTGAAAACTAAGGTAAAAGAAGACGGTAAGATTGTCGATAAAATTATAGAGACTTCTGTAGGTAGAGTTATTTTTAACAAAAACGTACCAGCGGAAATAGGCTTTATAAACGCGCTCCTAACTAAAAAATCTTTGAGAGACATTATCGGTATGATGATCAAAGAGGCTGGAGTTGCACAAACGGCGAAATTCCTAGACGCTATTAAGGAACTTGGTTTCTACTACGCATTTAGAGGAGGACTTTCATTTAATATTTCGCACGTTTTAGTACCTAAAGCTAAAGTGGAGTTAGTAGAATCTGCACGTAAAGAAGTAGAGGAAATAACTGAAGCTTATGGTAATGGATTTATTACGAATAATGAGCGTTATAACCAGGTGATTGACGTTTGGACAAGAATTAACTCTAAGGTTGCTGACGCATTGTTGCATGACATTGCTACAGATGACCAAGGATTTAATCCTATCTATATGATGCTTGACTCAGGGGCGAGGGGTTCAAAAGAACAAATTCGTCAGTTAGGTGGTATGAGGGGGCTTATGGCTAAACCTCAGAAGAAACTGGGTACTGGAGGTACAGGTGAGATTATTGAAAATCCGATTCTTTCTAACTTTAGAGAGGGACTTTCGATTCTTGAGTACTTTATATCTACCCACGGTGCTCGTAAAGGTCTAGCAGATACTGCACTTAAAACTGCGGATGCTGGTTACCTAACTAGAAGATTACATGATGTAGCTCAAGACGTAGTTGTAACCATAGATGACTGTGGTACACTTAGAGGTTTTGAAGTACGCACATTGAAGGAAAATGATGAAGTTATAGATAGTCTTTATGATAGAATTGTAGGCCGTGTATCTTTACTAGATATCTATCATCCAGAAACGGATGCTGTAATAGTAGAAGCAGGTGAGCAAATTAATGAAGATGAAGCTAAACTTATAGAAGCTGCAGGTATAGACGCTGTACAAATTCGCTCTGTAATGACTTGTGAGTCAAAAAGAGGGGTGTGTGCTAAGTGTTACGGTAGAAACCTTGCGACAGGAAGACCTGTACAAGAGGGTGAAGCTGTTGGTGTTATAGCTGCACAGTCTATTGGAGAGCCAGGAACTCAGTTGACACTACGTACATTCCACGTGGGTGGTACTGCTTCTAACATTGCTCAGGATTCAATGCTTACAGCGAAATACAATGCAATAGCTGAATTTGATGAGGTGAAAACTGTGCCGGGTAAGGACTCGAACGGTGAGGATGTTGGAATCGTAGTTGGTAGATCAGGTGAAGTAAAACTTGTAGATGCTAAAACTAAGGAAGTCTTAATCATTAATAATGTGCCTTACGGTTCATTCTTATATGTGAAAGAGAAGCAAAAGCTGAAAAAAGGAGACAAGATTTGTTCTTGGGATCCGTACAACGCTGTGATTCTTTCTGACTTAGATGGTAAAATAGAATTCGTAGATCTTAAGGAAGGTGTATCCTTCACTGTAGAGATGGATGAGGCTACTGGATACAAGGAGAAAGTAATAACTGACTCTAGAGATAAGAAAGTAAACCCAGCTATTCATATCATTGGAAAGAAAGGTGAAGTGCTCAAGGAACTAAACGTACCGGTAGGAGCTTACCTTTCAGTAGAAGATGGACAGAAGGTGACTTCAGGTGCTATTATTGCTAAGATACCTCGTGTAGTAGGTAAAACAAGTGATATTACAGGTGGTCTTCCTAGAGTAACTGAGCTTTTTGAAGCTCGTAACCCTTCTAATCCTGCTGTAGTTTCTGAGATAGACGGTGTAGTTACTTATGGTGGAATTAAGCGTGGTAATAGAGAGGTGACTATAGAGTCTAAGGAGGGTATTTCTAAGAAGTATCTAATCTCATTATCCAAGCACATACTCGTACAAGACGGAGATTTTGTAAGAGCAGGTATTCCACTTTCTGATGGTTCTATTACGCCACAAGATATTCTCTCTATCGAGGGTATATCTGCGGTACAGAATTACATTGTGAACGGAATACAGGAAGTGTATAGACTTCAAGGAGTAAGAATTAACGATAAACACATTGAGGTAATCATTAAGCAAATGATGCAGAAGGTATCTGTAATAGAAGCTGGTGATACTAAGTTCCTCGAAGGTTCTGCTGTTAATAAAAAGGACTTCAAAGAAGAAAATGATAATCTATATGACAAACGTGTAGTTACTGAGCCTGGAGATTCTAACGAAGTAAAGGCAGGTGAAATAATCACACTTAGAAGACTAAGAGACCTGAACTCTTCACTGAAGAGAAAGGATATGAAGCCTATAGAGGTGAGAGAAGCACTTTCTGCTACATCTGGACCTTTATTACAAGGTATCACTAAGTCATCTTTAGGTACATATAGTTTCATGTCTGCAGCGTCATTCCAAGAGACTACTAAGGTGCTCAACGAAGCGGCAATCGCAGGTAAAGAAGATCATATGCTAGGTCTGAAAGAAAACGTAATAGTAGGTCACTTGATACCAGCAGGTACAGGGCTACGTAGTTACGAAAATCTAGTGGTTGGTTCTCAAGATGAATTTGACCTTCTCAAAGCAGCTAAAGAAGAAGCTATGAGTGGTGATGAGGTAGCTGAGAGCAACTAGTCAGACATTATTATATTCAAAAATTGAAAGGTGGCTAATAATTATTAGCCACCTTTTTTTATGGTATTCGTTTGATGTCTAGCTTGCCTAAGCTATTCTATTCTTTTGACTGCCATTATTATTACTCTCAGTGATTATCTGTTAATCTGTGTCAATAAAAATACACGATGAATAGCGCTGGGTAACCAAAATAATTGACTAAGGCATGTTATTAAACAAAAAAAATCTGTTGCTTTGAACTATGGAAGAACAAAACAAAGGAAATCAAATAGATATAGAGCTTACAGATGACATTGCCGATGGTATATACAGTAACCTAGCAATCATTTCTCATTCTAACTCTGAGTTTGTGGTAGACTTTATACGAATGTTGCCAGGGGTACCTAAAGCAAAGGTTAAAAGTAGAATTGTACTTAGCCCTCAGCATGCAAAGCGACTTAGAATGGCACTTACCGATAATATCAATAAGTTTGAAGCAAGTTTCGGAGAGATTAAGATGCAGGATAGTGCTCCTCAGTTTCCTCCGATGAATTTTGGTCCTACTGGAGAGGCGTAGTGTCTATCGCATCGCTCAGGGGTTTTAAAGCATCGTAGAGTCTTATGTATTCTGGCTCAATCTCGTACAGTGTTTTCTTTATTTCTTTAGATTTAATGGTCAACTTAGCAATATCATCAGACTCTTGTCTGAGGTACTGCTTAACTTCCTCCTTAGATAATGCTCCTGAAGTTACATCATTTTTAAGATTGACTACTTGATTCATCAGTGCAGCTTGTTCTTTTTGTTGAACTCCGTAGTCTGCAAGTTTTTTGGTGTATATTTTTCGTAGGACATGAAACTTACTTAGTTGATTGCCTAATTCTTCTGTCATCGTGTCCTTATAGTGATGTTTAAAGGCCCGCAATATTTCTTCCATTTCTGCTATTCGGGCATTGAATAACATGTCATCAACCTTCTGGTTTTCTTCATTTTCCGCAAGTAGACTCTCCAATTCTACTATTTTTTCTAACTCTTCAGAATGATTATTACAACTGGTAAAAGACAATAGGAGCACCAGGGGAAGAAAAGCATAATACTTAATTAATGAATTCATCTTACATTTGAACATTCTGACAAAGAAAAGTACAAATAGCGTAAAAAAGATAAAACGTTTAATGTTTTTAAAGGACGTTTTTATAATAGCATTAAGTGCATATGGTGGACCTACCATGCACTTAGCACTTTACCAGAAGAGACTAGTGGAAGACAAGGGCTACTTAACTACCGATGAGCTTATGGAGTATTTTTCACTCTGTCAGATGCTTCCCGGTCCTTCATCTACTCAGACATTAATGAGCATCGGATATCAGTTTGGTGGGAGACTTCTCGCTTTTTTGACGTTGCTGGTTTGGGTATTACCTGCATTTGTTCTACTGACTATTTGTGCTATTTTCATTGGGGCATTTCAAGAACAGGCTTTGGACTATTTGCGTTTTGTTCAGCCTGTAGCGGTTGGATTTGTAATCATTGCAGGAATTAAAATGGTAAAAAAAACGGTAAGGAATAGGCAAGGATATTTATTGGCGGCTATGGCATTTATCGTCACAGCACTTTTGAGACACCCTTTGGATACTTGGGTAAATATGAAAACCCCATGGATGTTCCCAATTGTACTGGTCATAGCTGGGTTATTCTCTTATTTTGATTTTAAAGGAAGTGTAGAAAAGTATGAACCTATTAAAATGAATTTCCCATGGAGGTCTCTAGTATCCTTTGTTTTGATATTTATCGGGGCTGGTGTTTTAGGTAAGATTAGCTCAAATCCATTGGTTATTTTATTTGAAAACTGTTACCGTTTTGGCACCCTTGTATTTGGAGGAGGTAATGTGCTAATACCGATGATGCTTGAGCAGTTTGTGAACCACAGTCAATATATGACCACAGAAGAGTTTTTGAATGGTGTAGGGCTTGTTCAGGCTATTCCAGGCCCTATATTTACCATCGCTAGTTTTACAGGAGCTACAGCGATGAAAGGCTATGGGGTATTCCAGGAAGTTGCAGGCAGTTTCGTAAGCACATTGGGTATTTTCTTGCCTGGGGCACTACTTATATTTTTTGTCTTTCCGATATGGAAAAGTATTAAAAAACATCCGATAGTGGTGAAGGCATTGCCAGGAGTTATTGCAGCTTCTAGTGGGCTGGTGTTAGCCGCGGCTTACCTAATGTTTTTACCGGTAGTGTTGAATTGGATAGAGCCAGGGGATTTCTTTTATACGAACATCAAGTCTTCGAATGCTGTGAATTGGGTGCAGGCTTTTATTATTGGAATCACGTGTATCTTACTGTACAAGACCAAGATTAAGTCTCCCTGGTATATAGTAATCGCTGTTTTTTTTGGAATTTTTATATAAAAAAAAAGCTGCCTGTCGGCAGCTTTTAGCAATTGGGAAAAGAAGTTTTTAGATTTTAGAAACTTTCCAAAATGCTGTAGTTCCATCTTCTAATACAGCATTAATAATGTACATACCAGTAGCTAGTGTACCTAAGTGTGCTCTATTATTTTGACCAGATAATAGTTCTTGTCCTTCCATATTATTAATGGTGAAGGTGGCTGTATTAACAGGCAGTATTACTAGATCAGCAGTAGGATTAGGGTAGATACTTGATGCACTAGGCATAAGATTTGATATGCTAGCTGTACGTCCTCCTATAGTAAGGTTATCAAAGTAATTTACGGTTTCCGCAGCTCTATCTGTGAAATCCATGAATATGACTATTTGGTCATAGGTCATACCTTCGTGATTTACAGTAGAGAAGTCAAAAGTTAGTTCTTCCCATTCATTTACTTTAGTGTTAGCTACTTTAAGTTCTCCTTTAGACCATCCAGAAGAGGTTACCAGCTTGATGCCTACATCACTTATTACAGACTTATAAACCATAATAGTAATAGAAGAGTTCGCTGTTTCTATTTTGTAGTCACCTATGTCACTTCCATGAAGAGATTCACAGCCAGCCCAAGGATTACCATCTGCTCTAGCTGTAAATTTAGCAATGGTATTACTCGTATTGATACCAGTTTTGAACGGGTTTTCAATAATTTCTAGAGGTGGGTTATCTGCATTCTCAAAAGTAGTCCAAGTCCAGTCAGCTCCATTTCCTCCTTCTTCGAAGTCTACTGGAATGTTTTGAGCAAAGATACCGCTGCTAAAAAGTAGTGCTAATAATAGTAATTGTAATTTTTTCATATCGTTTTATAATTTTAATAAGTGTATAAAATAGGGTTTTAGCAAATTCTGAAACCCTATTTTGGTACTAGTAAAAGTGAACATTATTGAACTATAACTCTGTGAGTATAGTTTCCGTTTTCTGTGTTTATTTTCAAGAAATAGACCCCTGTATTAAATTTACTAACATCTACAGTCGTGTTTATAGCAGTACTATTTACATCAGTACTTAAGATAGTTTGTCCTTGCACATTAAGTAATGAATAACTTGAGATAGTGGAGCTAGCTGCATCTATGTCAAGATGCAATTTACCCGTCGTAGGATTAGGATATACCTTTAGTGTATTGAAAGAAATAGGTCGTACACTATTGATACCTTTCTTGTAGAAATAAATATTATCCAAGTAGATAGTCCCGCTGTTTCCATCTGGGTCTTCAAATTTGAATTGAATTAAATCATTTACTGTGAGATTTTGAGAAGTAAAATCTGTTAATGAAATATCGAAACTATTCCACGTATTTACCTCAAGAGCTTTAGTTACAGACTTCTCACCAGATCCCTCACTGATAGGAAATATCAATAGATTAGAAACACTCGTAGACCATACATCTATGTGTAAGGTATCCATACCAGAAGCATCTATAGTCTCACCAAATTCGATTCCTTGGTAGTTTAACTTAGAATAGGCTAACATAGAATCTGTACCTATTTCAAAAATACTTAGCTGAGTAGACTGTCCCCATCCTGGGTAGTAGTTTACTGCAGCTGGGTTTGTATATGCTTGACTATATATTGATATTACATCTTCTACCTTTTGAGTAGGAGTAGCTGCGGCCATCTTGGGTACAGGTATAGCGTAGAAGTATATGTTATCTACGAAAATAGTACCACTTTTCCCATCTGGATCTTCTAGTTTGATTTGGAATATATCACTCATGTCAAGGCCCTGATCTGTAAATGCTGATAGTGGTACATCTATACTAGTCCAGCTACTTTGAGATAGGCCTGCTTTTACACTTTTTTCTCCGCTACCGACACTAATTGGAAATACAAGTAGACTATCTACGCTAGCTGTCCAAACATCCATATGCATATACTCTCTAGCAGAAAGATCTATAGTTTCTTCAAATACAATACCTTGGTAGTTTAAGTTACTATACTGAATCATAGTATCTTTTCCAATTACGAAATCAGCATACTGAGTAGCTTGTCCCCATCCTGGGAAGTAGTTAGCTGCAGCTGGGTCTGTGTATGACTGGCTGTAGATAGAAGTTACGTTAGCTGCAGGGTGCGTTGGAGCAATAGCCGCTATAAGTGGCTCAGTAGCCGCAGCAGTGCCGTAGAAGTATATGTTATCAATATAGATAGTAGGTGCTATCGTTCTTGCTACTTCGTCAAATTTGAATTGAACTAAATCAGAAACAGACAAACCTTGAGAGATGTATTCACTTAATTCTATATCTACTGAGGTCCATTGACCAGCAGTTAAAGATTTAGAAACGCTTTTTTCTCCAGAAGTACTACTAATACAGAAGATTGCAAGGTCTACAGTCTCTTCAGAAAAGATGTCCATGTGTAATGTTCCCTTTGAAGCGGCATTAATAGTAGATCCAAATTCAATTCCTTGGTAATTTAGACCAGCATATTTAAGCATGTTGTCACCTGACAAATCAAATGCCGAGTAAACGGTAGATTGTCCCCAACCTGGATTAAAGTTGGTCCCAGTTACATCTGTATAAGAGTCGCTAAAAACTGAGATTACTCCTGCGTCAGCCTCCGTTGGAGTAGTTGCTGATGTTGTAGGAGCTTGTGCGAAACTCAAAATGGAGATCGCTGATAAAATTAAAGTAAAGATTTTTTTCATTTGTATTTATTTGTTATGTGATATCAAATTACGGAAAAAAAACTTAAAGTAAAAAATACTATAAGTAAAAATTTACTTATTTTTGATTGCAAACGTTGAATACCTTAAGATGATCGATAGCAATAAATTTTTTTTATCAGAGAACAATGTCCCTTTTCAAGAGTTTTTTAAATTTGGTTTATCTGTAGACTGTGTGGTCTTCGGATACCATGAAGAGCGTGTGAGAGTGCTTTTAATAGAGCGAAATGCTGAACCATACAAGGGTAGTTGGGCCCTTCCCGGTGACCTAGTAAGTACAGATGAGGATTTACGAATTTCAGCGAGTAAGATTCTTACTAAGCTTACTGGACTTAAGAATATTTTTATGGAACAGTTCCTTACGTTTGGGAGTGTAAATAGGCATCCAGCAGGTAGAGTGGTTACAGTGGGGTACTATTCTTTGGTAAAGAGTGATAATTATCAACCTGTAGCTTCTTCATGGGCTAGACAGACCAAGTGGTTTGATATTGATGATTTACCTGAGTTAGCATTTGATCACGAAAGAATCTTAGATAAGGGAGTACGTACCTTACAAAGAAGGGTGCGCTACAGACCCGTTGGTTTTGAATTATTGCCCAATAAGTTTACATTGCTAGAGCTGCACGCACTATATGAGGCATTATTAGGAGTAAAATTTGATAAGCCAAATTTCCGAAAAAAAATCCTAAGTATGGACTTACTGGTGCAATTGGATGAGGTACAAGAAAATGTGTCTCATAGACCAGCAAAGCTATTTAGCTTTGATGAGAAGAGGTACAAAGAGCTACGCAAGGAAGGATTCGCATTTGATATCACAGTCAAGGGCTAGGATCATTGGGATGGATGTAAAGAAAACTACAGCAAAGGAAATTTATGATAAATATTACAGGTAGAAATGCACTAGTGACAGGCTCGAGCAGAGGGGTAGGGCAGCAGATAGCCATCGGATTGGCAAGTGAAGGGTGTAATGTAATACTGCATAGTCGGACTAAAAATGGATGCGCCAATACTAAAGCACTTTTAATGGAGTACAATGTACTTGTGTATTCTGTTTATGGTGAGTTGTCTCAGGAAAAAAGCGTTAATCAGGTAATTGATCAAGTGAAGGCCTTGAAGGTAGATATTGATATTATCTATAATAATGCGGGCATGATGGTACCGTACCAGGAAGATATCTGGAACCACAGTTGGGAGAGTTGGATGACGAGTATGAAGACGAATGTGTTTTCGTTATATACTATCTGTGGAGCTTTTGTACCTGCCATGGCAGAAAGAGGGTTTGGTAGAGTAGTGAATTTAATTTCAGGAATAAATGAAACGCCTGAGCTAGCACCCTACGGAGCATCAAAGTGGGCAGTGATAAAACTCACAGAAGACTTGGCGTCAAAGTACGCCAATACCAATGTCAAAATAAATGCATTAGATCCCGGGTGGTTGCGTACAGATATGGGCAGTCAAGATGCACCTAATCCAGTGGAAGCAGTATTACCAGGCGCACTAGTACCTGCATTATTAGAGGAAGATGGTGTGAGTGGCGAGGCTTTTAGGGCTTTGGAGTGAAGTGCTTTAACCTAAATTAAAATATTTAGCTTCCCTTAATAGTCCTTTAATGAATAGCATTTGTAGTCGTTTAGGTTATTATTTTTAACTTTTTACTGTACGGTTTGTCAAGTTTCGTACCACCTGCTTTGGTGTTCTATCCATTTTAAAAAGTCCCCAATGCTTTTCCGGTTCTAAAGGGTGTGGAGATCCTTTCCAAGACTCATCAAAAGCTTCGAAGACATAGGTAATTATCTCTTCTCGATCTGTCCACTCCATTAGGTCATTATAATAAATTCGCTGAAGCCTTTCACTTACATTATGACTTTCGATACCTCTACCGTTTGAGTTAGTTGCCCAGCCTGCTTCTGTTATTACTACGGGCGTGTCTGGATATGCATTGGCCACTAGGTTGTAGTTGTCTTTGGTGTATTCTATGGCTTCATGGATGTGCTTGTATTCCCAGACAGGATACGTGTGTATAGATATAAAGTCTACCTCTTTCGCCAATGGTCTCAGATTACCTACCCAGGGGAGGTAGTTTTCACAGAAAGTGACAGGTTGCTTAGCGCCTGCTTTTATTAGCCTCACATATTCGATTACCTTTTCCACAGGCACAAAATGATCAGTCCAGTCCACGCAAGCCTCATTTCCAGCGGATAGTGCATTTATAATGTCAGGATATTTATTAGCTAATTTGATGAGTTTTTCAATTTGCTTTTTATTTTTTATTGCATTAGTAAGGAGTTCCTTTTCGGTATAATTATTACCGCCCCAAGGGCATCCCGAATTGTTTTTTTCAGCTACGATATAAGCACCCAGCATTACCTTAAAGTCAAGACCTTCTTTTTGAATAACCTCAAGTACCGTATCGCTGTGTGGGTCACAGTCATACAGCCTAAGATACTGCCAGTGATCTTTTAGAATAAATAAATCCTCTTTGACCTGTTCATAGGTGGGATAGAGGAAACCGGGTTGTTGCCCATCCCTAAAACCAGAATAGCAGATTGCTCGTCCATAGTTAAATATTTGATTTTCAGATTTTTGCACTTTCTTGTACTTAGATAGTTGTTAAAATTTGAGGTTTTCGTTTTTATCCCATATGCCCCAATGTGCACCTACATCGCCTTCATCACCTGTTTTCCAAGATTCATCAAACGAAGAGAAATAGAACATTTCAATGTCTTCTTCATCCGACCAAATTTGAGCATCGATAAAGTACTTTAGGAAATTAATATTCCCTGCTCGAGAACCTTCAAATCCTCCGCCGTCACTTGGCCATCCAGTTTCGGTGATAATTACTCGTTTACCTTTTGCCGCATCCAAGGCTTCGTAATACATTTGTTTCATATACATAAATGAGTAATCTATGTGACACCCTTCCCAAAAAGGGTAACAATTGGCTAATATTACATCGCACGCTTCAGTAATGTTAGGCCTATGACTAAACTCGTAGTATGCATCTACATAACCTACCGGTATTTCTGGAATGGCTTTTTTTACTCTGTGGATGTAAGCGATAAGCTCTTCCTCACTCATTTCTTTGCGATAGATCACTTCATTGCCTACAGCAGCTACATCTACCAACCCCTCGTTGGCCAACTTAATCAGTCCTTCTATCTCTTGTTCATTTTTCTCCGTGTCTTCACCCAACCAAGCTCCAACTAGAGTTTTCATTCCGTATTCTTTAGCAATTCGAGGTACAAGCTCATTGCCTTCAATACAAGAAAAAGACCTAACCCAATCGGTATGCGGTTTTATTAGCTCAATTCTTCTCCGTATCTGCTCTTCACCAATTATATCCCCAGGTTTCTGTCCATCTTCATACAAGCTGAAACATAACCCGTGTGTGCCACTTTTTAGAATGTCGTGAAACGTAGCAACTAATTCAGTTTCTGATTTACTTGACGTTTGAACGCCGGTTAGTGCGAGAGACCTTCCTATTCTTCTTCCCATTTCTTTTGTTGTTTTAGGTACTTTGTCAAAAATATTAAAGTTATTCTATTTATTCTTGGAGTGTCTATCTAGTTGATATTTTAGATTTCCTTTGCTATCCCACAAGCCCCAGTGAACTCCTAGTTCTCCTTCTTCTACAATCTTCCAAGTTTCATCAAAAGAAGAGAAATGAAACACTTCTATATTATTGATGTTAGCCCAAGTTTGAGTATCGATAAAGTACTTCATCGCATTTTCTTTTGATGGTACAGCTTCATCTATGGAAACACCCGCTGTCGGCCAACCTGTTTCAGTAATTATTACTTTTTTGCGTGGTGTCATTTTTTTCAATTCGTCATATCCTTTCCTTAGATACAAGCCGGCATGTTTTAATGGGTAGCCTTCCCAGAAAGGGTAAGAATTAGCTAATATTACATCACAAGCATTCATTAATTGAGGTCTCTGCATAAGTTCATAGTACACCTCCACGGTAGAGACAGGTATATTAACGGTAATAGCTGATTTAACGTGTTCTATGTGTGCTATTAGTTCTGCTTCAGAGACATCGTTTCTATAGATACTTTCGTTTCCTATCACAGCTATATCTACATATCCATCATTTATATTATTGATTAGGTTTTGAATCTCAAGTTCATTGTTTTCCTTATCTGTGTTGATCCAGGCTCCCGACATGGTTTTCATTCCCATCTCCTTGGCTATTCGAGGTATGTTCTCATGTCCTTTAGTACTAGAAAACAATCTGATCCATGCCGTGTACGGTTGTATGGTAACAAGTCTGTTTCTTATCTGATCTTCTGATATATAGTATCCTGGCTTTTGTCTATTTTCATACGGACTAAAACAAATTCCTTTCATTTTAGTATTTAAAATTCGTTGGACATGTGTATTTAAATCCTCAGAAGTTAATGTATCAAAACTAAGTCCTGAAATGTAACTGATTTGGTTATCAGGAATAGAAGAGAACTCTGACGTAGACCAAAGTGGATTTTTACTGTATGCATAAGGTGTTTTTTGCTTCAACTGCTTACGTTGAACCTCTAGTTCCTCTTTTATCTCTGCTACTCGATCTTCATTCAAACTGTATTTTACCATAATAAAGGCAGCTAAACCAGCAGTAAGACTAGGTACTACAATATCGAAGACTCTTAATTGGAACATCGTTTCAGCTGTCTGAACAGCTTTTGCTCCATCAAATCCGACGTAGCTCAGTACGAAACCACCTAGTGCTAATGCTATAGATTGTCCTATTTTGACCATCCACCAATATATGGCAGCAAAAGTTCCTTCCCTTCTGGGTAGGCCGTTTTCTAATTCATCTAAATCACATACATCGGCAGTCATAGACATCATTAGCGTGAATAATCCTCCTAACCCAAAAGCCATAAATGGAATAGGAATAAGCAGTCTTAAGGGCATAGCTAACGGAAATTTCACAACTCCAATTTGTAGAACCACATCTTGTAACAGAATTATGGAATTCTCATCAACTTCGAAAAATGCCCACCATTTTAGGATATAGCCTACGATGGATAATAGGGTAGAATAAATGAATGCTCTTCTTTTGCCATAATTATTTGCCATCCAAGTTACAATCGGGATGATAACTACAGCTGTTAAAAATGCCGTGATGATAGAGAAAAATGGTGCTACATTTCCTGCCGCTTCATAACTGCCTTGAAACATGTAATAGACGATGATAAAGAAACTAAAGGACGCTACCATTTGGAAGCCATTAAAAACTAAGAATGTAGCTCCACACAACCGCATAAATGGAGTATTCTTAGTCATATTAAGCATATCTCGGCCTAATATTCCTAAATTTTTAGCTAAACTTTTAAAGTTTAAATCTGCTTGATTTTCAGAAGCTACAGGCGGTTCTTTGGAGAAAATTGCCGGTAATACCCCAAAAACGAGGCAACCGAACCCCACAAACATAGATAAGGTTCGAACACCATCTGCTTGTGAATCAAATAAATCTTTATTGGCAATCAATGACCAAAATAGAGGGACAATCATCCAGGAAATTTGCCCAATGGTATTGGCTAATCCCATTAAATTATTTCGCTCCTTGGTATCGGATGTAAGTTCATATCCTAGTCCCATCAACGGGGTACTAAATATGGTGTTTGATAAAATGAAAAGCACAGAAAAAGCCATGAAATACCAGAAATTATAACTAGCTCCGTTTTCTTCAAACATCTGCCACTGAACTACAAATAAGATCGAGCATAAAATGGCGCCTATAAAAATGTAAGGTCTGCGTCTACCCCAGCGGGTATTGGTGTTGTCTGTTACAAACCCCATAATAGGATCTGATATGGCGTCAAAGAGTCTCGGTATAGCGGAAAGTAAACCAGCTAATGCAGGGTTTATACCAAAAGCGGTAATCAAAAAGAAAGAAAATACCCCCAGTGCTCCAGGCAGTAAATTATTTACCAAATGTCCTGATCCAAAAGCAGCCTTTTGGAGAAACGGAACCTTTGCAGGTGTTTTTACTTCGCTCATAATTATTTGATTTTAGTGACTTATCATGATGGTTTGAATGGCTTGTGGTTCTATTTCAATGTGGTGGCTTCTGCCATTCTTTTCTAAGGTAAAATGTTTAGCGGTTTCTCCTTCATTAAAAATCACTACCGCGATGCTTTCATCTGGATTTTGTGCAGCAGTAGCTTGAAGATTTTCGTCACTTACTTCTAAACCTATTCTTACTGCTCCAGGTCGTATGAATTTACTGAAATGACTCATTACATAATAGATTGGCGTGTAATATACCTCGTCTGTTTCCACATCTACCAGTACAGGAGCCACACACCAGTTTTCAAACCAGTTAGGTCCGCCCTGTTTATTGAGTACCATATTCCAGTCTATCCATCCATCTACCCAGTTTTGTAAACATCCGATGATGTCTCTGGCATAGCGGTTTACGGGTGCATACTTGGGATGTAGGTATTTTTCCTCTTCACTGGCCCAGTCCCATCCCCAATCGGTAGCTTCTTTGCTCCAGTACCATTTGTCGTCTTCCCATTTGGGCACTTCCGAGTCTACGCATCCTTCTGTTTCTATCAAGTACTTGTTAGGAGCTTTGTTATGAGCATATTGCAATGCCTCCGGAAAAACTTCGTAGGTACTCTCGTACCAATGTATGGCTGTACCACCGAAATATTTAGCAGAAGTTTCGTCTTTGTACATCTCATCCACCCATTCTTTTAGTCCTGCTCTGTTCTGATCATAGCCCAAAATTATTTTGTCACCATAGCCGTCCTTTTCAAGTTTTGGACCGAGGTGCTCCCTGACGAAATTGGTCATTTCTTTTGGGCTGTACAGCATGCTTTCCCAGTTGTTCCCATTGCCATGAGGCTCGTTTTCAACTGTAAATCCCCAAATATCAATACCTTCGGATTTGTATGCATCTATGTATTTAGAAAAGAATAGTGCCCACGTGTCGTAATATTTAGGTAGTAATTTGCCCCCTACGTAGTTGTTGTTATCCTTCATCCACGGTGGAGCTGTCCATGGTGAACTTATTATCTTAAATCCATCGGATGAAGTAGCCATAGCCTCTTTTATCATCGGGATTATATCGTCTTGATCTTCTTTTACGGAGAAATGTTCAAGTAAGGTATCATCTTCTATTGGTGCATAACTGTACTGACTTAGCGAAAAGTCACACGAATTCAGATGTGTACGTGTAAGTGAATATTGTGCCCCATCATCTCCAAAGTAGGCGTCTATTACCTCCTTGCGTTTTGATGGACTTAATCCATTTAGTAAGTGGGCACTTGATTCGGTAAACGAACCTCCAAATCCAGTGATGGTTTGAAATTTCTGTTCGGGGTAGATACGAATACTTGAAGCGGAATCACTTCGGGTAAAAGTCGTTTTTGGCGTTAATTGGTCGCCGCTTGCTGAGGTTTGGTATACAGTTACTTCCAATGTATTTTCAGAATTACAGGCTATTAATGCTAGTGCTAGAGTGAGTAGGATGAATACTTTTTTCATGGGTTTAGTTGCTTTTGCGGTGGGAAGTCGACATCGTTTAACAGCGCATTTAAATCTCCATTATAGGTTTTCTTTATAGTATTTCCATTTCTAGTCAAGCCATTGAATCTGTTTTGATCTACCATATCCCATACGGCATATTTAGCTTCACCATTAATCTTAAATAGGCCAAAATGATTTTCAGAGCCGCCTTTGTTTTGTGGGTCCTTCCAATTTTCATTGAATGCTGAAAAGTAGAAACAAGAGATTCCTGCTTCGTTAGTCCATCTCCGCATGTTTTTATAATAGATGCCTTCCTTATATTCGTCGCAAGCTCTAGATCCTTCTCCCCCAAAAAAGCCAGTTGATACACTTGACCATCCTGTTTCACCAATATGAATTTCTTTTGTACTATCTATACTGTGAATATATCTTTTGGTATCAGCATATTGTTTTTCAGCATAGTTTTGAGCTCGTGTCATGGCCATGGCTACAGCAGCTGTTTTTTCTAGTTTTTGCTCATCTTCTGTGATACCCCAAAAATCAGGTTGATGATGAGTATCATGCATCGGGTAGGTGTGCATAGAAACATAGTCTACGGCTTTTATGAGCTTTTCTAAATCTTCACAGTGATACAGCGTGTCTCCACCTCCCCAAGAAGCAAAGTTATCTGAACTGGTAATCCATAAGTCTTGGTCTAGCTTGCCCTCTTTTTTCAGGTGTTGTAAATGGTTTACCCATTTCAGAATAATATTAGGTTGCACAAAATAACTGGTTGCCCATTTTACCATAGCCTCATTTCCTACAGCTATAATCTTTACAATATCAGGGTATTTATTAGCAAGGTTTACGGCACGTTCAATCTCTGCAGCATTTGCTTCTAGACTTTCTTCATCGTGATTTGGGGTCTGGTCTGTCCAGGCATTTTGACAATCTATCCAAGCTCCAAGCATTACGTACATCTCAAAAGTGGGATTCTCTTGCTTGAGTTCGTGAATAGCCTGCAGTAGGTTAGTAGCCTGTTTAAGCTTTGTATTGTATGTTCGAATGACTTTTATATCCATCGCAGACAGTATTTTCATATCATTCTTGAGTTCCTGTATAGTGGGTTGGGTATCTCTAGACATTTTGCGGTAACCGCCATAGGAGCAAGCAAGGTATTCTGAGTTGCCAAGTATTTGTTCTGCTGTCATTGTGTTTATTTTCGTGTTCTTGTGTCCCTTATTCTCTGGTGTGTTCATACATGATACATAAAATATAGATATCCCAGTCCCAATTAGTCCTACTAATAGAAGGTACACGAATGGGAATTTTGGTTTTATGTTCACTTTTATGCTCATATTATCTATTCTTATTTCGGTTAACACTTAGACTATACAACATAGGGTAACCCTCATAGATACCTTGAAGTGGACCTCCGGTAGGCGCGAATGAACCAATAAGCTTCCTTGTAAGATTAGTATGGGAAATGTCCCTAAGGTGCAGTACCTGTCTATTCTGACCTATTTTTTCTTCTAAGGTTATTAGATCAAGCAGCACTTTTATCGTGTGATGGATAGTTTCATCAAATCGCTCCTTGTCCTTTGTAGTAGTCTGACACCCGTACAGTAACAGTATGAGTGTCAGACAAGAGAATATTTGAACTAGAATTTCCAAATTACTTCAAAATACTAGTGTTCAGATGAATGGTGAGTTGGTCTACCTCTCCAGTACGTTCAAAGATTTTAGTACTGGTCTTAGGATCTAAAGTTAATGCTTCATACTCTTCTGTAGCACCATCTTTAAATGTGACTGTTAGCCTATTGGTATCTGACATGATGTAGAGTACGGGCACTTGACAGTAGGTGAAGCAAACGGTACCGATGTCCATTGGTATTTCTCGAGGTTCTAGGAAAGTGTCGACATACTTGAATACACGTGGCTTTGTCGTAAACTCTTCTTTCTTAAGTAAACAGGGGTTGAAGAATAATTTAGCATCTTTTACAAAAACCCCTAGTTCCCCAAATCTACTTAGAATATCTTCTTTTACTTGACCAGTCATTCCTGGCTGTTGAGCACCTTTACCACCCGGCGTATGGGAGTATGGATCTGTAGGGAATGCTCCGTATAGCTCAGGTGATTTATGTACCCCGATACCTGCATTTATCTCGTAGTAATGCTCCAGTAGTTTTCCCTGTAGCACAGCACTCTCCTTGTCGGATTCTGCTTTTAAGCAGATTTCTTGGACTGCTATTAGCAGTTTGGAGACCATATGCCAGTAGATAGAACCTAATCCCTCGTATCCGAAGAAGGTGCCCGATCTACCTGTGAATGCTTTATGATTAAATAAATCTTCAAAAATCTTCAGCACGTTTTCACGTTCCTGTTTGGAAACATCTTGGGGCAGTAAGTCTAAAGCGTCGTTCAGGTAACCAGAATTCTTGAAGTGGCCATTGAAGTGCACCGCACCATTAATGTCTTTTTCTACGATACTTCTATCCCCTTGAGCTAAAAGAGATGTAAGTAACGGCGAGTTGCTCACCGATTTAGCTGGAATCGTATTTTTAGACATAAAACCGGGTAAATCCTTGTTAGGATATAAGAGGTAACTGTACTGATCTTCTCTAAATAGAGCACTGGCTTTAAGCCCATCCAGTAAATCTAGCGCTTCTTGAGAAGAAAGATACCCTGAACTTAATACAGCTACTTGTCCTTCTAACATTTCACTCAAGTGAGAGATAGATACTTTTGTACTACTCTCAATAGTCATTAGATTGTATGCGTGATAGAGGTTATCGGGTCTCTTATTGGTTTGTATAGTATGGTCTATAAATGCCAAACTCAGTTTGACAAATCGCTTCAGTCCGTTGAAAGAAACTGTACGTTTTTCTCCCCAAAAAGACTGTTTGTAGATATGCTCTCTATAGTCGCTTCCTGCATCTCCTAGAAGATCCATTATTGTTTTTCTGTCCACATCTGAGATGGGGCCAGCTAAGATATGCTCGTGCACTTCAAAAGTTTGACGTACTCTTTTGTAAAATACAATCAACTCATTAGATAAAGAAACGCGTTCATGTTCGGTGTTTTCAATCTGACTTTGGAAGAAAACAAAAAATCTTCTGAGGTAATAGAGTGTTACCATGGAAACGCCGTTGCCTACTAATGCATTGTTGGCATCATTCCATTCTGGGCGTTGAGTATTCATCCAGATACCTCCTTCTGGGATGAAATTAGATAGTTTGGCTAAGACTGAGGCTAGTATTTTTTCAATATAGTTGGCCTTGTATATTTGGTTATTCTCATCAAATAAGAGTCCTGCATCAGCACCAGCTAATTCTCGGTCTTTTCGTATTTTAGTGTCTAGTTCTTCATCGAAGACGATGGTGTCTTTTGGGTTTTTGAGGATGTCTTTGTAGCTTTTTATTTTGTACGGAACATTGGCATAGACAAAGCGCTCATCGGTAAAGTACTTTTCAAGTTTACCTGGGTAGTACTTCTCCGAAGTTTCTAGTAGTTTTAGCAGGTAAATAATTTGATGATCTCCCCAATAGCCTATATATGACCATGGATTGTCTGGTTCTATAGTTTCCCAATCATAGCCCATTTTAGTTACTCGATACGGGTTGTATCCTTCAAAAGTGGTCGCATTCAGAAACTTGTGAATCATACTTTCGGTAAAGGCCGGATAGGACTGAGCAAGTGCCTCCCAATTTTGAAATATATCCCTCCAATTTCCCTCATAGTCAAGTATCTTAGAGCCATCCGTCTCATTCCGAGTATTGATAGAGAACTTGTTCCAAGGTCTACTTGGGTCTCCATGTCTTCTACTAAATTTCAGTGGCATGTACTCGATACAAAGCCTTTTAAAGTCTTTGTCTCCGGCTTCACTAACTGCTTTTTTGAGGTCGAAGAAGGAGAATTGCTCGGGTAAACTAGCTAGTATAGCTTCATTCTCTTGATAAATCTTCTTATTGACTTGTTGCAGGTAATTAGTTAAGTCCCACTTCTCTATTTGGTAGTTATAATCAAAGATTCCTCCACGCATGATGTTGAATAGTGTGTTGGAGAAATGTCGCGTATCTCTCAACTTATCTGCAGTGAGCTGCATTCCATCAGAAGAAGCATTCCGTTCTACTAATCTTGTAGTGCCTAGTGCGATATCTTCATCTATCTCTTGTGGTAGGTTTTTGTTGTTTTTAATTTCATGGATACATTCAGCGATAGAGGAATGTGTCTGATGGACATCTGCCACTATAGTCCACTGTGTACTCTCTTGGGGGGCTAATTCCAATTTGGCAGAGACAAAATAGGCTCCTTTCTCAGCTTTTACATCTATTTCTTGCTCTACGTCTAGTCCGTTACGGAATTTATTTAGTTGGAGTGAAGATAGGAGGTAGGTAGGGTTTTGAAGACCTGTGGACCATGCAATATTTGCTTTGAGTGCCTCGCTAGGTTCTGCTTTGTCCACTATGATGGCGCTTAGTGCAAATAACCCAAGGCCAGTACTTTCTTCAAGTTCATTCCGTTTGTAGGCATCTACTAGGTTACTGGATGAGTTCTGTACGTCGCTTGTTACACCATCAGGTACGATGTTTTGTATCCCGTCCAATAGGGTGAAGTGGATGTTTTTTGAAGTGTTGTTTACCAAGTTAGACTTACGTATGAAACCATACTTGTTACTGGAGTTCCATTGATATCTAAAAGTAAGACCTAAGTCGTGGTTTACTTCTTCAAATAGCACTTTGTTGCCATAGATATTTTTATAAATGTTTCGTGATACCTTATACAGTCTGTCTTGTCTGTTAGAAAACGGTTCCCACACGTGCTTATCATTACCTAGCTTTATGTGAAAAATGGATTTACTCCCAGTGATATCAGCAGACTCTGTTATCTTATCGTCCGTATAGTATGGAAATAATGCATGTTGCGCATCCTTTCTTCCTGCCGAGAGTCCACCATTGCTAGAAATGAACATCCAGTGATTTGAATCACTAACGATACTCATAAAAAATGGTCTCATTGAATCATAGTTAGAAATACAATAGAAGTCTTCGTTATCTATTTTAAGTCGGGTTATATCAATGTGTTCTTTTTGTTTATGCTCAGATTGTGCGGTCATTTATAGTGTAGTATTCTATTAATTATCTAATATGTTAGTTACGGTAAACCGTATCTTTATTTCTTTGTTTACTGCGTATCTATGTATGCAATTGTATTTAATTATGTTATCAATGCTGCACCAAGTAGTAGTGTGCTTTGAAAAATAATTTGTTCATTTTATTGTTCGGTATATACCCTAATATAATCTATGTACATCGAGACCGGGAAACTTGTGTTTTCATTTGGGAAACCAGCAAAAGTTCCTCCAACCGCAACATTGATTAAAAGAAAAAACGGTTTATTGTAGACCCATTCTCCTGTAACATCAAAATCGCTTGAAAGCACACGTTTGTATAGGTTATCATTAAGAAAAAAATCAACGTAGTCTGTACCCCATTCTACCGCATACGTATAAAATTCGGTATCAAAACGACCTTCCTCCAATCTAAATGAGTTTGTTATGGCATTTCCTCCTGAATAGCCAGGACCGTGAAGACTACCATAGGTGATGAAAGGTTGTTGACCTTTCTGCTCCATGATGTCAATCTCTCCGCATTGTGGCCATCCTATTTCATCTATATCCTCCCCAAGCATCCAAAATGCAGGCCATACACCTTGCCCTGAAGGCGTTTTTATACGCGCTTCTATTCTGCCAAACTTTTTGGTGAATTTGCCTTCTGTTTTTATCCGAGCAGAAGTGTAACTACCATCTGTATTTTTAATAGCACTGATTACCAGATTACCTTTGCCATCTAGGGAAACGTTCTCTGGATTGTTGGTATAGCGTTGGAGTTCACCATTGCCCCATCCATTTTGACCTGTACCTATGTCGTAGGTCCATTTGGTTTCATCTGGGAGAGTGCCTTCTTCACCATTAAATTCATCACTCCATTCCAAGACATAGTTTCGTTGAGGTGAAGTTTGTACAGAGTCTACGGTACATCCTCCGAGCAATGCAGTCAGTAAGACTATGGATTGTATTTTTACTGGATGTGATAGCATATTTATGTGTGATATAGAATTGTTTACTGTGCCTAATTATTGCTTGTAGAAATAAATATTATCCAATACGAAATCTGGTCCACCGGTTAATATTAATGCGCCTAGGTTGTTTTTCTGGTTTACTATATCACCTACTAAGGGAATATCAAATGACTTCCATACGCCAGTTTGAAAGCCGTTTAGATTAACTCTATAGTCTTTGTCGTCTCCCATAGGGAATCCATTAGCTATATTGGTTTCTAACATCTGATTTGCTCCTATATCTCTTATTTGAAGCCCTATTGTTGTGCTAGCACTTTGAACATAAACATCAACATGTAAGAAGCCCATCCCGGACCCATCAAGCGGTGTAGCATCGAACATGATACCCGTAAAATTATTGGTCTTGTAGTCGAGTACTTGATTACCCGCTGGACCTGATAGAGTTGTTGCTGAGGTAGAACCACCAAATTGTGGGTCATAATTAATAACAGTAGCAGCAGTATATGCATCACTAAACAGTGATAATACATCAGATTGAGGGTGAGTAGGAACAGGAGCTTGTGGTAGTGCTCCACTAGATCCTATCTCTAGTTTTCCGATAGCAGGAATACCGGCTACAGTAGCTGTAATGTCTGCAGTGCCATCGGATTTTATAGTAACCTCTCCAAGCTCACTTACACTTGCAACTGTGGAGTCAGAACTCTGAAATTCATAGTAGCTAGGTGCTGTTTCTACAGAAACATCTTGACCATTGGGAAGATTAGATACTGTAGAGAGTCCATTGATTTGTATTTTAGAACCTACAAATGCTTGTACCGAAGTGGTAACCCCATCCAAAATATTTGCCTCTACTTGACGCAGAGTGCTAATGGTCTCAAATTTTATGTCATCAAACCAAAGTGTATACCCTAAGCCTCCTGTACCCTGAGTTCCTGCCGCAAACGCAAACAAGCCTCTTTCTTCTAACAGTTTTGAAGCATCTGGAATAGGTACAATTACTTTAGACCAACCGGTGCCCACATTTATGTCACTTATAGTAGCAGAATATTTGTCACCTTCATAGTCTAGACCAAAACCAGCAAGACCTATAACAACACCTTGTGAAGCTTTAACATAAAATGTCAATGCATCAAATTTCGTTAAGTTTCTACCAGGTCCATCTACCCTAAATATAGCGCCCGCATACCCACCAGAAGGATCATTGGCATTAGGGACATCTATTCGAATAGATGAATTACTCTCATGGCCTTCTCCGTTGTCTATTGAGAATACATCTGGTTTAGCATTTCCGAATGGAAGATAAAAGTTAGTTCCCATCCCAACAAAATCGTCGGTATATATTTCTGCAGTTGAGGGGAAAGTAGGTAAGACCGCTTGGTCAGACAACTCTCTTTCGCAACTTGCGAAAACAATTAGTATAGCAGCTAGAGCCCCTATTCTTGTGTAATATTTATTTAATTTACTCATGTCGTTATGTTTTAATACTTGCTAAAGTATGGTTGTTAAGTTTCGTTTTTCTAATTATTGATGTTTATCTGCACATATGTACGGAATTCCCATTCGTTTCCATTAGGGAATCCAAATGCTGTAGGATCTGGAACCAGATTTCCTGAAATATCTAAGATTTCAGTAGGTACATATCTATTCGAGAAGTCGTCCAATGTTCTGTAAGTAGTTCTGAATCCTATTTTCGTTCCAGGAAGCATAAACCAATCTGGTTTTCCTATTTCTATAGACCAATCACCAATAAGCTGAACTGGGAAAGTTTGGTTGAAATCTCTATGGTAATCAAAAGGACCCCAATCATTAAATCTAGCAATTGTAGTAAGTTTCATCTTTTTATAGATGGTTCTGATATCAACGCCAGAACGATTGATGACTCTTGTGTCAGCACCATTTGCTTGACCATTTCCAACATAAAAATTACCAATTATTCCAAACTCAGGATTGATTTTAGATACTAGTCTCGTGTTGATCTCCCATAAGTCTTGAGCTGGTGCTGATCCTGGAAAGACAAATGTGGTACGACCATTCCCTAGAATACCTATTGCTGCATCTTGCACGGTAGGAAGATGACGATATACGAAACCTGCACTCATAGCAAATTTTGCATCTTCCATTCTATCATTATCCCATTCGTACATCCAAGTAGCAGGAGTAGGGTCGAAAGTAAGGAGAAGTTCTCCTCCTAATGTTTCTCTATTGCCTCTAACTGAGAAAGGATCATCTAAGATGTTTCTAGGGCGAGCAGGAGCTGCAAAAGTTGGACCAATTGGTCCGGCTAATGGCTTTTGAAATAGGAAGTTTGGTGCAATTTGGATTTTGCCAATATTGTAGGTGAAACCTGTGAGTGCATTGTACATATTTCCGCTACCAATATCTCTAAGTCTCCATCCGGTAAACGTCTGAGTTTGATCGACACCTCCATTTGCTACTAGACCCATATAGGATGCAAGACCATACCAACGAATAGCTCCACTGGAATAGGTTAATTTTGCTTTACCACCCCAATTGTCACTACTTTTTATTTTATCTTCATAAACTACATCATCACTAATTAGTTGGAATTTTCTTCCGTTGAGTGGTTGACCACCCCACATTCCTCCAACATTAAACGTGAGCTTTTCCATCTTTTTTCCTAAGCTAATGGTGGCTCTTCGAGTTTTTGGCACTGGAACGGCAAATGAACTCTGTAGATTATTTCTCTGTGTAAGGTCTTCATGAAATATTCCTGTTACATCCATGCCTGCCACTTCTTTGCGGTACTTTACCAATACTGCTGGATTGGCTCCCCACCACAATTCTGGACCAAAAGCTACTTTCAATCCTTTGATGTGTTTTTTACCTTCTATTTCCATACCGAACGGAGCGTTTCCGTTGTAGATATCGATATTGGGTCCGTAGTTTGCTTCTGGATAAAGTCCGAAGAAATCACCTTCGTATCCCCAGTGATAATGTCCTGTTCTATAAAAACCTGTTACTTTAAAGTCTTTTGCATCCCATTCGTAACTAGCTCTATATAGTTGAATTCTATTATTCGATGCAATTTGCTCTGGCCCATTAGGTGTCTGCACGGTAAGTGGTCTCCCTCTGTTTTCGTAGAATATTTCATCTATCGGGTTGGTCGCTACGTTACCAAGTACATTGAATTGAACATTGGCCTTCATATTCGGAGCAGGTCTTGCCGTAACCCCTAAGTTAAATGATTGCATATGGTCAAATCCTTGACTTGAAGGATAAGTAGTCGTAGTAGGGTCCGCTGTTTCCGGAGTGGTAGTAAGACTTCCTCCTGTTTGGAAAGTGCTGAAATTGGCCTGTAGGTTACTCATATATAACTTACCTTTATCTTTAGACTCTAATACCGCTTTATCACCCCTAGCTTTCAAAACAGCATCTGCAATAGAGATATCAGCAAATAAATCACTGGTGTTGTCACTGGTACTTGTGTATGGATTAAATTTATGAGCATCCTGAAGTGCGTAGTATGCTGCACGTGGATACAGTTCATATAAACCCCTTTCGTTGGTAAGCCCTTTGGCACAAATACCAAACCACTCTTCGTTCATGTTATTCTCACCTTCTGCAAAATCATTTGAATATCCGCCGTTAGACCAAGATGCAGCTGAATTATGTTCATCTAAGTCTACGGTTTGACCAGTCTTCCACCATCCATCACTGAATTGGAAAGTGAAACCGCCAAGACTATTACCATTGTTGCCCATACCTGCTGCATTCGCATAGATTTGTTTCCAGTTACTTACAAGCACCTCCGCTTGGTATGCTTGGTCTTCCTGGTTTGATTTTGCATTGAAAGCATCTGTACCGAACTCAGTAAGCACTATTGGCTTATCGTATTCAGTCTTTACTCTATCAAAAAGATCAGTAAACGTAGGTCCTCGGTATACATTTATACCTAGTATATCTATATCTGTACATTCTTTTGCTATGATGTCTAAAAACAATAGGTCTCCATTACAAATAGCAACTGGGTGACTTGGACTGATTGTTTTCATTTCTTTTACCGCATCATTGAATAGCTTGTACATGTTTCCTGCGTCTAAAGTAGATTGTCTATCTTCCACAGGGATATCCTCTGTTTCAGCACCTCTCCAAAATAGGCCATAATTGTTTTCATTACCAAGTAAGAAGAGAAGCAACCCTGGTGTGTTTTGATATTCCGCTACCATGGATTTTGTCTCAGTTATAAGCAACTCTCTAGTTACTGGGTCTGCATAATTTGTATTTGGAGTCCACTGTCCCTTGAGTGTGAGACCATATCTTCCAAATGAATGATTTAGCATAGTATAGATGCCATAGTTTTCATAGATATATGTTATCCACTTAGCGGGTACACCAGTGTACATTCTAATTGCATTTACACCCATGTTTTTAAGCAATGACATTTCTGCGTCCAGGGCAGATTTAATCAAGTCATCAGACTGCTTCCACAAGCTATAATTAAAGTTGGTGCCAACAGGGAAGTAGTCCCAATTCATCCCGTTAATAAAAAATGGTTTGCCGTCTACTTCGAGCATATATCCATCATTCGTCTTCTTAACTACGACGTTTTGAGGTGAAACTAGGTTTTGTTGCCTTTCTTGTTCTTTAAGTATAAACTCAACCTTTTTGAACTCTGTTTTGTGAACGTCGGAATTTGAATTATTCAGGGATTCAGATGCTTCGATTTTGATGGTACTAACGCTAGTAAATAATAGAACTAGAAATATAGTTTGTATTCGTTTATACATATATTTAAAAATCTTGTGTTTGCGAATATATATAAACTTATAGTAAAAAAAACTATAAGGTAATAATAGAATAATATTGAGCATATGCGTTCATCCTACCTTTAGTATTGCAATATAGGCAGACTTGAGTACCACAATGAAGCAAATTAGTGCCTTATACCTAAGCGTTTTAATGGATAAGTTTAGCAGCTAAAAATTGCCATACTCTAATGGAATAGTATGTGATTTTTTGATGGGGAGTATATTTTATACTCTCAGATTAAGGAAAAGGGGAGGAGAGGAGTTACACATCACTTTCAGTGCGGAGAAGACGTTTTCGAATAACTAATTTAGGCTATAGGGGTATAGTTTCGTGTAACCTTACTTTTAGATTTATGTAAGGTTACACGAACTGTAGTTTCAGATGTGATGTTAATATGGAATAGAAGCACTGACCGAAGAAAGAAACCCAGTCACTAGGAAATACCTGCTCGCTCTACTTCTTTATTGATTTTTATGAGCATCCCTTGGAGTGCTTTCCCAGGGCCTACTTCGGTAAACTTGGTAGCACCATCAGCTATCATATGTTGTACACTCTGAGTCCATTTTACTGGCGAGGTCAGTTGAGCTACGAGATTCTTTTTAATCGATTCAGGATTGGTTTCTCCATGGGTACTTACGTTTTGGTATACTGGACAAGTAGGAGTATTGAAAGTACTCTCTTCTATAGCTGCTGCTAGCTCTTCTCTTGCAGGCTCCATAAGCGGAGAGTGGAATGCACCACCTACAGGAAGTTTAAGTGCTCTACGAGCTCCTTTTTCTGTAAGAGCTTCACATGCTTTGTCTATCCCTTCATTGCTGCCTGAGATGACTAGCTGCCCTGGGCAGTTGTAGTTGGCAGCTACGACTACCTCGTCTATGCTCGCACATACTTCTTCTACTATAGAGTCATCTAAGCCTATTATAGCAGCCATTGTACTTGGATTGGCCTCGCAAGCTTTTTGCATAGCATTTGCGCGTATAGCTACTAGCTTAAGCCCATCCTCGAACGATAAGCAATTGGCTGCTACCAATGCAGATATCTCGCCTAAGCTATGTCCTGCCACCATACTTGGATTGAAGTTGTCTAGTGTTTTTGCTAGGATGACAGAGTGTAAAAATACAGCGGGCTGTGTAATGTTGGTTTGCTTTAGTCCATCATCAGTGCCATCAAACATTTCATCTGTGATTCTGAAGCCTAAGATATCATTGGCTTTTTCGAAAAGTGCTTTTGCCTCCTCGTTGTTTTCATAAAGCTCTTTGCCCATTCCTACGAATTGGGCTCCTTGTCCTGGGAATATGTATGCGTCCATATTGGTTGTAAATTATTGGTTATAAGTTATTTAAAAGGCTTACGGTTGAGCTCCTCAGCCTTATGAATAGTTCTTTACTTAGTGTTAACTATAGTTTGATCTCTACCGGGTCCCACAGAGATAATACTGATAGGAGTGTTTATCTGACGTTCGATATCTGAGATATAGTTTTGGAAGGTTGCTGGAAGTGAATCGTGGGTTTTACACTGCGTAATATCCTCGTGCCATCCTGGATGTGATTCGTATACAGATTTAAAATTATCGACGTTGAGGTCAAAAGGAACTTGATCAGTTTCTATAATATCTCCTTTGTAGCTGGTGCCTACCATTACTTCATCTATACCACTCAAGCAATCTGCCTTCATCATGCATAGTTCGTCTACTCCACTTAGCATAATAGCATATTTAAGTGCTACTAAGTCTAACCATCCTGTTCTGCGAGGTCTACCGGTCGTGGCTCCAAACTCATTGCCCACTTTACGGATATGCTCTCCCATATCATCATGTAATTCTGAAGGGAATGGTCCACTGCCTACTCGAGTGCAGTATGCCTTGAAGATTCCTTTCACTTTATTGATATGCTTTGGTGCTATTCCCAGACCAGTAGATACACCTCCTACGGTGGTATTGCTACTGGTCACAAATGGGTACGAACCGAAGTCGATGTCTAACATACTTCCTTGAGCACCTTCGGCAAGTATATTACTACCATTAGTAATGTGCTCGTTTACAAGGTATTCACTGTTGACAAACTTGTACTGTCTTAATCGTTCTACAGCTTCAAAAAACTCTTTCTCCATAGCTGGTAAATCGAAGTCTGTGAACCCAAACTGCTCCACTAATTGAAGGGATCTTGTTTTTTTTTCGTGGTAGTTTTTCTCAAAATCAGGAGCAAATAACTCGCCAATTCGAAGTCCTCCTCTACCTATTTTTTCGCGATAGGTAGGTCCTATTCCGCGCAGTGTACTGCCTATTTTTTTATCTCCTTTGCTCCATTCACTCGCAGCATCTAAGATCTTATGTGTAGGCATAATGACATGAGCTTTATAAGAGATACGTAAGTTCTCCATTACATTAGCTCCGGCTGCTGCTGTACGGTCTATTTCTGCCATAAATAGGACTGGGTCTATTACGACACCGTTTCCTATGATATTGACACATCCGTCATGGAATATCCCTGAGGGGATAGTGTTTAGGACATGTTTCATGCCATTAAATTCTAGTGAGTGACCGGCGTTTGGTCCTCCCTGAAAACGAGCTACTACATCATATTTTGGAGTTAGGTAATCGGCTATTTTGCCTTTTCCTTCATCTCCCCACTGTAGGCCTAATAATACGTCTACCATCTATTTTTTTTCTACTACTTTTACTTGATTGTCACAGTTCATACAGAGGCCTAAGTCATCTACTAATGGGTCTCCGTATAGATTTAATGAATGTCTTGATACTTCAAAATTTAATAGTTCTGCCATTTTTGAAGTGATTTGCTGAATACGTGGATCGCAAAACTCCATAACCTTTCCGCATGTATTACAGATGATATGGTCGTGCTGCTTGTATCCATAGGCTTGCTCAAATTGAGCCATATTTTGTCCAAATTGATGCTTGATAACTAAACCACACTCTTGTAACAGATCCAGCGTATTATATACGGTAGCTCTACTGACGTGATAGTTCCTGTTTTTCATCTGTATATAGAGTGTATCCACATCAAAATGCTTCTTATTACTATATATTTCATCTAAAATAGCATAACGCTCAGGTGTCTTTCTCTGACCTTTTTTTTCAAGGTAAGCAGTAAACAGTTTTTTTACGTCTTCTTTTATATCTGTGGCGTTATCCATTTGATTTATTTTAGTTTTGGTATGGTATCTAGGTCAATTCTAGCTACTTTTATGTATTGGTCTATACTACGAAGTACTCCCATAAGTTGTTCTAAATGCTCTTTATCAGATACTTGTAGCTTTAATTTGCCTACGAAGGTCCCATCGAAAGATTCAAAACTGATTGATTTCATGTTGACTTTCAACTGTTTGGATACAATGTCGGTAACTTTACTTACTAATCCGAGCGAATCAATGCCTGAAATCTCCAATGCGGCCTCAAATGCCTCTTCTTTTTGAGTATCATCTCCCCATCGTGCCTTGATAATTCTATATCCATATTTAGACATCAGGTTTTGGGCATTTTTACAAATGGTCTGATGTACTTTTATTTCGCCACCTACCGTGATAAATCCTACCACTTGATCTCCAGGTATAGGATTACAGCAAGGAGCAAGTGTGTACTCTAAATCAACAGTCGCATCTCCAAGAAGAAGTTCAGAAGATGTTTTCTTTTTTAGGTTGAGTGACTCTTCTCGTTCTTTCCCAGGTTTATGAACTGATTTTGTCTCTACCAGTATTTCCTTTAGTTTTATTTTTTCTTTGTCAATTGACCCAGTCCCTATCTGATAGGTGAGTTCTAGTTCATCTTCAGTTCTAAAGTAAGATACGAGCTTATTTAGATTGTCTACGGTGTATTGGAATCCTGCATTTCGCATTTTGCGGGAGAGCGCTTCCTTTCCGATAGAGGCTATTGCCCGCTTATTGTCTTTTAAGCTTTGCTTTATTTTGGTCTTAGCCTTAGATGTTTTTACAAAATTGAGCCAGTCCTTATTCGGGGTTTGTTTGGCACTAGTGAGTATTTCTATTTGATCGCCGTTTTCTATTTCGTAGCTCAGAGGAACGAGTTTACCGTTGACCTTTGCACCTAAGCATTTTGCCCCAACTTCAGTATGTATTTCAAATGCAAAATCAAGGGCAGTGGCACCTTTAGGTAGTTTTTTGATCATCCCTTTTGGGGTGAAGGCAAAGACCTCTTTAGCATATAAGTTCATTTTAAACTCATCTAAAAAGTCTAAGGCTGTTCCGTCTTGATCTTCTAGTATTTCTCTGATTTGTGTGAGCCAATTATCGAGGTTATTGGTCGTCTGATTTTTAGAGTTTTCCTTATACTTCCAATGTGCTGCATAACCTTTTTCGGCTATGGAATCCATTCTGCTAGACCGAATTTGAACCTCCACCCATTGACCTTTGGGCCCCATTACAGTGGCATGCAAGCTTTCATATCCGTTGCTTTTAGGTATGCTTATCCAGTCTCTCATTCTCTCTGGGTTAGGTTTGAAAATACTCGTGATTATGGAGTACACATTCCAGCAGTCCATCTTTTCATCTTCGGGGTCACTGTCTAGAATGATACGGATAGCAAAGAGATCATATACATCCTCGAACTCTAGTTTTTTGGCCGTCATCTTATTATAGATGCTAAAAATAGATTTAGATCGCCCTTTTATTTCATAAGGTACACCAAGCTCTTCAAGTTCTACTTTAACAGGTTTGATAAAAGAGCGAATGTACCGTGTTCGTTGCTCTTTTGTAGCATTTAATTTCTGCTTGAGATCTTGATAAAGTACAGGTTCTGTGTATTTTAGTGATAAGTCTTCTAATTCAGTTTTTATGGCATATAACCCTAGTCTGTGAGCTAGAGGTGCGTAAATAAAGCTAGTCTCTGAGGCTATTTTCAGCTGACCTTTGTCACTCATATGTTCCAAAGTACGCATGTTGTGCAATCTGTCACAGAGCTTTATCAAGATAACTCTTACATCATTGGCCATGGTGAGGAGCATCTTGCGAAAGTTTTCAGCTTGAGGTGAATTCGTATCAAAGACTCCAGATATTTTGGTGAGCCCATCTATGATATTTGCTACTTTGACTCCAAATGCAGCCTCAATTTCCTGTAACGTGATATCTGTATCTTCTACCACATCGTGCAACAAAGCACATACAATGGAAGTCGTACCAAGTCCTATTTCTTCTGCAGCTATTTTAGCCACAGCTATAGGGTGGTAAATATATGGCTCTCCCGACTTTCTACGCATAGACTTGTGGGCATCAAGCGCCATTACAAAAGCCTTACGGATAATAGTGATATCCCCTTTTTCTCTGGACCATTTAGAAGCCTTGAGCAGTTGACGATATCGCCTAGCTATTTCTTTATTTTCTTCGGTGTTGTCTAATCGCACTTGCCCACTAATTGTACATACGAAGTTACATAATATCCGATAAAGGATATAGTGATTATTGGGAGATTATCGAAGTAGATTGACTGTTCCTTGATACTTGTATAGAGAGCCTGCATGATTCACTAACTCTATGGCATATACATATACCCCGTCTTGGCAATATTGACCGAGATAGGTTCCGTTCCATCCTTCTTCTATATTGTCAGATGAAAATACTTTTTGACCCCATTTATTGAATATTTCAATGTGAAATTTAGAGGCGTGATCACTAGTGACTCTGAATACTGAATTCGACTCAGGACCCTTATTGTCAGGAGTGAAAGCATTGGGAATGAAGGCTATGATATCTGGAACCACAGTCACCGTAGTGCGTGCAGTATCAGTACAGAACTTATTGGACTCTGCGACTAATGTGAGGGTGAATACTCCTGTATCTAGCGGTAGCTCTAATATAGGATTATCTTGCTGACTAAATAAAGTGGAGACACCTTGTTTGGTATAGTACCACTTATTGGTAAGCTGCCCCGAGCTAATGGTTGAATAGCTGCTTAGCATTAGTTGTCTTTTAGAGAGTGTTACTCTATCTTGACCGAGCAAGGCTATTGAGGCAATAGGGGTAGGATGAATAGATAAATAGTCTACGACAGTTTGGGTGGCTGTACATCCATTCGTATGCTCTAAGTTTATGTCTAATTGATAATTTCCAGCAGGTAGTTTATTCGCCAGTAATCGTAATCCTGTGCCGAGCCATTCGTTGTCGGTAGTGCTAATTTTATAGTCTACGTGTTTGAGATTATCTCCAATAGCTGTCACGTCTAAATTATAGGGCTCACATTTTAATCCTAGGGAAGATAATGACACTTGTGGTTTCTCTAGATAGGGTACTGATAGACTTTTAGTATGGCTTGGGCACAACAAGTGAGAAAAGGAAGATACGTTTAGGTTTATTTTCTGATTAGCTAAGTCACAACTAGTAGGAGTGTAAGTATATGAATCAGTTATAAAAGTGGATAGGTTGCCACAGTTTTCTAACTGAAGTTTAGCGTATGTTGGTGCGTCTAGCTCTAGCCGCAGTACTTCTCCCTCACATAATGTCGTCGCATTTGTATTTAGTGTAAAATTCAAAGGAGCCAAGGCGGTAATAGATACTGAGGTGTCGTACTGGCATTGTTGCACGGTGGTGCCTGCACTTAGATTGGTTATTCCTTCGTTTAGTAATGAAGGGTCGAGTAAATTATCCGTAACACCTGTCCCTTGCCACTGATACAATGAAGGAAGGTTAATACTATTGGCATCTGTACAAATACTGTCAGGTAGTGCTATATTGAAAGTTGGCCGACAAACTATAGTAAATGGAATGTCTAGTTCATCATAACATCCATACATATCATATACATATTTTAGCATAATGTCACCACAGTAGTTTTGTGTTCTCAAAGAGTCATAATAGAGTACATCTGGTATATCAGAAGACCAATTTCCCCCTTCTATATTCATGTTAAAAAGTTCTTGTAGAAGGACTGCGTCATTGGTTTGACAGCCTTGAGTTTGGCCGTTTGATGCGAGCTGTATTTCTTCGTCCACTAGGATATGTACCGTATCTCGTGCTATACATCCATTGGGTAGCGAGTTTTTTGCAGCTAATTCATACATTCCAGAGCCATAGGAAGGAACATCTATTTTTGGGGTAATTCCGTCATGATAATACGCTCCAATCATAGTTAACATTTCCCAATCAATATTTGCTGTACTGTAGTTAAAAGGTCTGCTAATAATATTATTGAGATTGAATGGGTTCTCACTTGCACAGATTTGTTGATTTTTAAGCTGTAGATCTGGCGCTTGTTTTACGTGTAGTGTGACAGGTATAGTGGTCTTGCATTGTGTTTGACTGTCTGTGACAGTGTACATCAATTCAGCATCGATATCTAGATTAGGTATAAATCGGCCCAATTCAAATGATGTAGGAATTGAAGTGTTATTGTAAGACCATTGGCCATCATTAGGTACTACATCTGTATTGCTTAGGTCTAATTGAGAAACAAAACAAACGGAAGGTTCTGTCCTTAAATTAACCTTGGGAGCCTGTTGTATATCGAGCATAAAACTGTCTTCTAGTTCACAAAAGTGTTGGTTCTTCTTTAATGAATAGGTGTAGTTTATTTTTTCTATACTAGCCGCTGTGTTGAGTGTGTCTTGGGTGTAATTGGTATTTGCTATTTCCCAATTTATGGATGATATTTCAAATTCTCGATGTGTAAGCCAATGATTTAATTTGGCTCCGTTACAAATGGATGTGTCTCCGTGGAGTATCGCAGTGGGAGTAATCGAATTTCCGACATTTAGAATGTTTTGTTCTGATGAATCTGCGCACCCGTAACTGTTCGTGTAGACAAACTTATAGTTTACCATTTCAGACGTATAATTAGTATAAGTGTAAGGTAATGGCTGGGTCGATTTGGTCCCATTTATAGTTAGCCTGTAGTCCAGAGTATCCGAAGCGGTAGCTTCTATTAGATTGTTTCCACAAAATACATCATTAATACTAAAAGTAGCTTGAGGAGCAGGATGTACCTTTAATGTGATTGTTTTTTCCGAGAACCCATACATTGGGCAGTGATTATCTCTAGCTTGTATTCGTATGATGTGAGAGCCTATATGACTTGAATCTGTTTCTATATTTAAGACTAAATTCTGATATGGTGCAGAGCTAGAAGTGCTGCGTGTAGAAGTAAGTCCTGATAGAGTATGTATAGCTTTTAGCGCTACACTATCCTGTTTACCAAAAGGAAGATATGTGCTGTCAAAAGCGGATATGGAAAGATTGAATGTCTCACCTTCACAGACTTCATATGAATCATGCGCTACTATAACAGGAGTGTGATTATTAGAAGTGTTTACTATTACGATAACATCTCGTCTGACTTTCCCCGCTAAATAATAAGCATCGGAATGTTTTCGCCATTGCTCTATTTCCACTACTCTGGTGCCATGCTGATCTGAACTTATAGGGGTAAATGCATAATCTCCACTAGTACTGTTTAGATATAATCCTCTTGGAGGAGTAGAAGTATGATTAGGGGAGCAATTATCTCCAGCTAAGCAATATGCATCTATGAAATTTTGAGCAGAATAACCGCTAGAATATGGGATAGGAGTGTTGTAATTTTTTAAGGGTTGTACCCATTTATAAACGAGTGAGTCTCCATCTACTTGAGATACGTAGTCACCACCATATGCTGGCTCGTTCACTGGAAAAATGAGTCTAGGTTCAGAAGTGAATTGAGGAGAACTTATGTTTTCTTTCCATGGATTTATCCGTGCAGAAACGTATAATTTTTGTTCTTCTTGTGCTAAAATATTAATGTTTTCATTTCGTTCTGGGCTTTGAAAAAAGACTTCGAACATGCAGTTAGTATAAGTAGTATAATTAGCGAAGTTTATGGTTCCTGTATATTGATGAGCTTCTATTCCATAGGATATAGTAGGATTGTTACCGCATGCAGAGTTATCTAAATTACACACGGATGTAATATTCGTATAACCTGTTTTCGTTAGTTTTATTGGACTTAAGTAGGTGTTTCCACACGAAGAAGTAATGGTGCGCACATAAAGTTCATCTAAATCATTGCAGTTAGATGTGCTAGTTCCTCCACCTTGGTTTCCTATTGTGCATTCATTGCAGTCTCTGTAGAGTGTTACATTGAATCTGTAACTATTGCCACTTAAATAAGTATAGGTAATCTCCCCACCCATTAGGTGACTAGCTTCTATGTTAAAGAGACATAAGAGCGCAGCTATGAAAGAAAGGATTCTCATTTCTATTTCTCTCAAATATAATCAATAAAAAAGGAAACCGAAGTTTCCTTTTTTATTGATAGTTATAGACTAACTGTTAGTCAAAGGTTTACCTGATTAATGTTATCGTTCCTGAGTAGGTATACTCCTCATCATTCAGAGCAGTAACAACTAGTTGGTAAGCATAAACGTCTTGTTGAGCAAGTTCACCATTATAGTTACCATTCCAAGGTTTAGTCTTGGTAGTACCGTCTAGGCTGGTTGTTATTTCCGATGTGCG